>Ga0310696_10000490_pt1 | contig 62480 bp, 64 predicted proteins | sample AusTroGonzalo_MG_4_FD_203885 | JGI IMG/M metagenome (GOLD analysis project Ga0310696, IMG submission 203885) | Bovine rumen microbial communities from tropical cattle in Woodstock, Queensland, Australia - Gonzalo_02 (v2) (version 2) | ecosystem: Host-associated > Mammals > Digestive system >...
ACTCACATTCGCAGAGAAGGCCGGATACGAAGCCATCGTTAAGGAGATGATGGGGGAGAAGGAGTTCGACTGGAAGGCGTTCAGGGCGGAAACGGCGAAGTGCATCATCGGTCCGCTGGCGGTACACATGCGGCGCGATTGCAGTAATCAAAATATCGCGCACGAAGCGGTCCTCCTTGCCGACGAACTTATAAAGGAGCTGCGCTATGGAGAATGAGATACTGAAACAGGCATCGTGCGAGACGAATGTGCTCTACATGATGTCGCTCTCCATGGACCTGATCCTCCGAAACAACGAATGGCTGATGTCCAGGCTTCGCCAGTCGTTCCGCAGGGACAAGAAACAGCTCTTTACTCGGTATGCAAAGACCGTGAGGGATGCGTGCTACCTTCAGGAGCTTCTCACGCAGGACATCTTCGACGCGGACGAGAAGAACGGGTTCAGGAACATACAGACATGGCAGGACGAGGCCAACGAGCTTTCCCGTCTCGTCCTCCTTTTCGCCGACCGCTCCGCGGACCAGAATGTAGTGGATAACATATTCCGGTTCATCAGGGAGCAGAAGGGCGAGGGGATAGTCACCGAGGAAATGCTACAATCGTTTTACCTTAAGAAATGAAATACATCACTTTGGCTGACATGGCCGGCACCATCAGACACAACCTGCACAGGATCCCTCATGACATCGACTTCGTGATGGGGATTCCCAGGAGCGGAATCATCGCCGCCAGCATCATCTCGGAGTTCCTCAACGTCCCGCTGATTGACCTGGACAGCTTCGTCTTCGGTGCCAGCCCTACTGGTGGCAGAAGGCTCCGCTATCAGACCGACTCAGGCCGGACCGTCAGGCGGGTGCTCGTTGTCGATGACACCATCTACGCCGGTACCGCCAACCGTCTCGCAAGGAAGAAGCTGGAGCCGTTCGCCGACAGGTATGAGTTCATCTACCTCGCCGTGTTCCAGGAGGGGAGATGCAGCGACATCGACATCGCCCTGGAGGACGTGAGGAGGTTCACTAACAACTTTACCCAGATCGTCCTCTACGAGTGGAACATCCTCCAGCATCACGCGGATGTCATGGGCAAATTCCTCTTTGACATGGACGGCGTGTTCTGCATGGATCCTCCGGACGAGAGGGACCGGAAGGCATACCTCGACCACATCAGGAATGCAGCGCCCCTCTTTCTGCCGAAGGCGACCATCGGCGAGATCGTGACCTTCCGGCTGGAGTCGAACAGGGAGATAACCAAGGACTGGCTCGCCGCGCATGGCATCCGGTACAATGCGCTGACGATGTACCCGGCATCGACCTGGGAGGAACGGGCCGACAGCGGAATAGGTCCGGCAAGGTTCAAGAGCGCGATATACAGGCAGAGACCGGCCGCGAAGCTCTTCATCGAATCCAACGACCGCCAGGCACAGGATATACACCGCCTTACGGGAAGGCCCGTTTACTGCGTAGAGAGCAACAAGATATATGAATAGAAAAGAACACACCTACACTCTTGTTTGTGGCGAACGGTTCATCAAGGAACTGAACCGCGCCGTTGATTACATCAAAGACAGTGAAAAGAAACAACTCATAAATCATAACACCATGAACGAAACAGTCCTTCAGCGCATCATCGCCTTCATCTTCGGGCATAAGTACTATGCCAACATCGTCCAGATCAAGGGCCAGGGAGGAGCCGTTGAGCTCACCAGCTTCATCCATCCGACCAAGGCCGACGCTAACCGGCACATCCGTGACATCATGGAGACTCTCTCCTACTACTATGTGGAGACCGTCTCCTTCCGATCCAGGGAGACCTACGTGAAGACGGTCGCCCATGACGGGACCCGCACCGGACAACAGATAAAATAGCACCGAATTTTCACATTATTACATTTGTCGCACCATGTTCAAGAAACTTAGGAAACGCCTGGAGACCTTGCGTCTCTACGTCATCGCAGACGCGAAGGACAACTCAGTCAGCCTGTCCCGCGGACTCTTCAAGAGACTGCGGGTGATGAGGCAGAGCGAGGCGAAGATCATCGTCTTCACCATCGCCGGCACCGACGACTACGCATTCATGATGAATCCTCCGGGATTGACCAAGGAGGACACCCAGCTCGCCGACATCATGTACGACTACGAGGAGGGAAGCGTCGGATTTGAGTGTCTCGTGCCCACCGTCAACCGCATCTTCTTCGACTACGGCCTTCCTGCTGACTCCAAGTGGCAGCTTGATGTCAAGGAGAAGACGATGCCGGACGGACACCGTTACTATCAAATTTGCAGACCAGATGGAAAGCCTTCTCGGAAATAGGACCCGGCGTGCGGACATAACGTTCCACCGAAACGGAAAGATTGACATCACCTCGCGTCTCACCAAGATGCTGGACCTGGGTGATGGTGACGTGATCGACATCGCGTTTGACCGCGGTGAGTACTACATCTACCGGATGAGGGAGGCCAAGGACCTGGTCGGCCGCCACGAGGCCCAGTGCCACGGGACACACCGGGGCCGGCTGCACCCCACGAGGAGCATGCGTGCGTACAGCAAGCGGATCTGCACGGCCATCCTCAATGCATCCAACGCGACCGACAAGGCGCGGATCTGGGCCGGCGAACTCTGCGAGATAGACAATCTCGGAAAGGCCGTCGTAATCATACCCGCAAGTAACAACTTCTTCAAATGAGAAGGCCATGATTTTTTGGGTTTGGAAAGGAGCAGCCGTGAGGTTGCTCCTTTCTGCATAACAAAACAGGGGCATCTCACGATGGCCCCGTCTTGCATACTATGAAAAAATGGAGGTGAATTATCGCGGCTGGTTTATCAGTCTCGGCGTATACTGGACGGTGCAACCCCAGATACTCTCTTTGTTGGAGAGAGAGCACACCAGGGCGATCCTGAAGTACTTGTATGGCGTTCCGCTGAATCCACGCAGGTAATGGTCCACGCTGCTTGCGACAGGGAACCAGGTCCGCAGGTCCCTGGACCCGTAGAGAACCACCTTCACGTGGCCTCTTTCAAAGTTTCCCCGCACTATGATGTTGTCGATGGTCTTGTGTATGTCCTTGAGAGAAGGGTCCAGCCTGAACGGACGGGTCACTACGAGCTGAGGAAAGACATCGCCCTCTCCCGCATAGTCCACGAAAGCGCCGCCCCTCACGTTTGCCAGCGCCTCCGGATAGGACTCCACACGGCTGGTTATGTCGGACGGGATCATGCCCCACGCCTTGTCGGTGAGTGAATACACATAGGCGTAGTCGTATGCGGGGTTGAATACGATCACCTGCTGACGGATGTAGGAGTACAGCATCGAGCATCCCTGGATGAACGTCTTGAAGGGCACGACATTGAGGACCCAGCCGGAGTCGCTTCCTGACCCGCTGCCAGACCCGCTGCCGGAACCGCTGCCAGACCCGCTGCCAGACCCGCTGCCGGAACCGCTGCCAGAACCGCTACCACTTCCAGATGATTCCTCGCTGCTACCGTACCCCGCAAGAGTCAGGATCTGGTCGAAAAGGGGGATTGAGGTGATGTCGAACAGCGTTCCATCGTCGTCAATCAGCTCGGAGATGCAGATCGAGACCGAACCGGACAGAATCATGATGCCGCGCTCCGTCGCAAAGAGGACGGCGTTATCAAGCTGGGTGATGCTGTCCGGCCCAAGAGCGACATCCCTCGTGATGGGTTGCCTGGCGGAGAAGGTGCCGGTCGCGGAGACCTCCATCGCCCACACGCCATCCTCAGAGAAAACATAGAGCGGGAACTGACCGAACTGACCTTCTGAGAGCGCCTTCGCCGCCGTCGACAGGCCGATAATGCGGCCGGTGCCAACAGTTGATATGCCCAGGAGCGGGAAGAAAAACGGGTTGCCGACCTCCGATGTGTACAGTTTGTTCGGTATGTCGACGTTACGGTCCGTGGATGCCTCCGGTTCCTCAGAGAGGATGTCATTCTGTAACCATGCATCCGAGAAACGCCCCACGTAGACGGCTCCGTTGAGGAAGTCATGGGACCTCAGCGGGAACTCCCAGCAGAATTCTCCTCGTTTGGCGACGACCTTGTAGGCGGCCGTCGACGGGTAGTAGAAATAGAGCAGCGGGATGCCGAATGCTATAATACCTTCGACCGACATGGAATCCTTAACGATGATCGTCCTTCCGTCCTTCTTGATATAGACATAGAAGGAGACGGCATAAGTCTCGTCATATGTGTCGACGGGGTTTCCTCCGCTTTCCGGATAGTATAGATAACCGTTCGAGTACGGCAGCATGGAGAAGGAGTCGAACCCCTGGAAGAGGTTCTTCGCAAGGTTTGCGAGGTTGATTCTCTGGTTATAGACGAACGACGTGCCGGCGAGCAGGCTGTCGTGGCTGTCGTAATCGTCGGTCATTACTTCCCTGTTGACAAGGGACTGAAGATAGTCGTTCGGGACACCGACCGGACCGCGCTCCTGCGACAGCTCGTCGAGCGGGATGGACTTCAGGAGGTAGAAGTTGGAACAGGACCTGATCTCGTCGAGGAAGGCATCATCGCTCTTTGACGGAAGGACGGCATACGCTCCGACGTCAATACGATTTTCGATTGGCTCGTGATGTCTAAGGTAATACGACTGTGCCAGCGTGTAGCGCTGGTAATAATCCCCTGCCATGGTGTACGACAGTGACCACATCTCTTTGGGGCAGGGTCCGATCTGCTTTACCTCGCCCGCCTGGTCGTACTTGTATAGCGGCGCAGAGACGAACACGTCCACCGAGGTGACGATGTCCTTCCAGTCCATCAGCTTCAGCCACATGGCGGCATTGAGGGACGCCTGGTATTCGAGCTCGTGGACCATGCCGATCACCTTCGTCTGCGCGGACGAGCTGTTTCCGAATATCGACGCGACTGGTGTCACGTCCGAGGCGCACGGCATGAAGATCGGCGCTGAATGATGAACCAGCGTACCGTCGAACAGGCGAAGCGCATAGCGGACGAAGAAAGGCATGATAAACTTGCCGTCATTCGTCGCGTTGTCGGCGATGAACTTGTTGACCGTCGACATCACGGCCGAGGTGATCACGGCCGAGTTAGCGTCCGACAGGTCCACGTTTCCCGACTGCGCGGCCGTCCAAGTATCGCTATATATATCCTCGGCAAAAGCAAACTCATGGTAGTCCGATTCGACCAGCTCGCCGTGGAGACTGAACGAGAGCGATATCTCCGGCAGATTGGAGCCAAGCGTGGCGTATGTCTCGCTCTCCTCCTTCCACAGGAAATAGAACACCCCAGCATTCGTGAGCACCACCAGCGTATTCCCGACGGACGAGACGTCAGTAACGGTCGTCTGTCCGAAGGTGTATATCTCCTGTAAATCCGACAGGCCCGCGTCCAACGTCGCCGCCCAGTAGAGCTTCCCGCCAGGGTTGTATCTCTGTAAGATGATCTTATGGGTGAACTTGGTCGTCTTGTGGACATGAATGACCCCCATGCGCGGGATGTTATGGGCCTCGCTCACCTCGGTCGGACCCGGTACGGGTCTGAGGGAGCCGCGGTCCTTGATGACACCCAGAGAGAGCGCGAGGTCTCCGTCCGGACATTCATAGTCGGACGGCTGGGCCGTGTGTCCGTTGAATTTCAGCTCCTGTTTCATAGGCTATCACCAGGGATGCAGCGGACGGAGCTTCTTCCCCATCCGGAAGTTCTTTGCGATGTTAAGCTGTCGCAGAGATTCGTCGGCCTTGGTCCTCCAGATAGATGCCTTCTCCGGATAGGTGATGGAGAGCCAGTCTTCCATGACACGATCCACGAGGAGCTCATGGATGACGTTCTCCAGATAGGTCTGGGTCGTCTTCGAGAACTTCTCCGGCACGGTCATTTCGATCGTGTAATAGGGGACCTCAACGAGCGTGTCGATACGTGACTCGCCGTTCTCGGCCTCCACCTTCGTGTACGGATACAGCGCTTCCCGGACTTTGGATATGGTCAGGTTAAGGACGCGGGTGACTCGGTCCACGTTACCGTCCTCGGCGATGTCTTGCACCTGGTGCCGGTCGTGCTCGTCTTCGGTTCGCATCGTGTCGCCGAGGACGAAGCCCAGGTTGGCGCAGTCATACAGAAGCTCGGACCGCTTGAACACGAGGGTAACGGTCTTCGTCTGGACGTTCTTCTTGCAGCAGCACGGCATCTTGATTACGATGGGTTAGGGAGTGGGAGTGACGCGGGTTGGACGGACGCGCTTGGAGATGGCCTCACGGACCTGGGTGATATTGGCCCCGGCAAGGGTGAGGTAGTCCGCAGCATCGGTCTTGTTGGTGATGGTGAACCATTCGGCGATGGCCGTGTTCACTATATACTGGTGACATCCCGTGGCGACGGCATCGGCGGTCGCCTGGTTGTAGTTGGACGGGAGAACGAGCGTGACCGTGAGGTCGGAGCTGTCCGAGATCTGGATGTCGTTCGCAGTGGTCTGCGAGGAAATGATGTACTCGGAGAGACGCACCTTGAGGGTAGCGAAGGCATTGCCGATGGAACGGAGCACCTGGTTTGCATGCTCCTCGTCCTCGTTGTTCTGCATGTTGGCCACCTCCTCGAAGTTCTGTCCGTTCTGACGGCTCTGGCCGGTAAGCCAGGTCTTGTTCCGGATCTCGTACAGGAGCTCCGAAATCTTGAGAGTTACAGAAAGATTCTTCCTTGCCATAGCGATTGTCTTTATTCGGCCGGCACGAGCCGGACAGGTTTCTTGCGGAAATAGATCTTGCTCTTGATGTCCATGACCATGCTTGCCGCCGTGGCCATATAGGTCTCGGCCTCTTCCTTGTTGGCGAACTTGTACCAGTTCCCGACGATGAAATTCGTGAAGTAGGAGAACATCGAGCTTTCGACGGATCCGTTCAGGTTCTCGTCATAGGAGGATGACAGCTCAAGGCTCACCACGTAGTTCCGGGTGAGGTCGACGCAGTGCAGGGGAGAAGTGTCCGACACGGAGACCAGGAACGGCTTGAGCACGTCGGTCAGCCCGTTCGCCGCCTCGTTGAAGAATCGCTCCAGCATCATCCGGTCCTCGTCGGTCGTGAAGATGCGGGCATAGTCTTCACCGGACATCTTGATGCCGGTGTAGCTGGTCGTCTTGGCGACCTCGTTGTAAACCTCGGCCTTTGGAACCGTGAACGTCGCGGAAATCATAGTGACACAAATATATACCAATCAATGTGCGATGGTTTTTTATCTGTTTACCATACGGAAGAAGGGCACCGGGCACCCGGCCCGACACCCTTCCACTGACAGATGTCGAGTTACAGGCTATCCGTTCAGGTAGTGCCAGATCTTGGAGTCCGGCCACCGGGCATCCTCGTCCAGGAGCCAGTTCACGGCCATCTCCACCAGCTTGGCGTTCCGTTCCTTCTCGGTGATGTTGGGGAACCAGCGTCCGAGCAGGCACCAGTTGTCGGAGGCGAGCATGTTCATCGTGACGGCGAAGTCCCAGATGTTGTAGTCCAGGATCTCGTCCTTCACGCCCTCGTATGCCTCCTCGATGGCCGACATGGGCCAGTAGGGTGCGTGTCTCTGGTTGTCGTCCTTGTCGGTGAAGAACATGGCTTCGATGTCCTCGTGGGCGAATTCCTCGTTATAGTGGCCACCGGACATCGAACAGTACACCTTGCGGATGAGGGCCTTCCTGTCACACTGTGACATGGAGTTTTCGACGGCATCGGAAACCAGGGAGAGGGTCTTCCACATCATATCCTCTCCCTTTCCGGTGCTGTACTTCTTGGTGAGTTCATAGAGTGTCATAAGGCTGTCATTTACATTTGGGACACCTCATCGGTTGCGGAGGGCGCATCGGGACAGTCCGGACCGGGGCCGGCATCCGCGGGGGTGTCTTGGGTTTCGGTGATTGATTCATAGATCGAATTGTAAAGGAGTGCGAGCGCATCGTAGGCAAGCGCAATCCACTGGGCGACGTAGGCGCAGATGAAGGAGGCCGCGACCGACACGATGACACCTCGCTCCGTCAGGATGCAGTACGCCAGCACGGACCAGAAGCTGACGCACTTGGGACAGGACGCAATCACGGAGCGGAGATGAATAACCTCCTGGATTGCGGCCGAGAGCCCCATCTGGACGAAGAGAACGGCGCTCACCGTTATCAGTGCGACCTCCCGTACCATACTACGCCGTGGCGAGATTGAACGAGCCGACGATGGACTCCGCGTTGGTGATGGAGCAGCAGTCGCGGAGGTTGGTCGGAGCGGCGATGGTCTCGCCCGCGGTGACCGTCGGAGCGGTGGCAGAGGACACGGGCACGGAGACGGTGGCCCAGATGTTCTCCGTGACGGGGCAGTTGCAGCCGCATCCGCAGGATCCCTGTCCGTTGCGGTAGGGCATGTAGGTGACGGTGCCGGTGATCAGGATGTCCTGGACGTAGGCATCGTTGCCCACCGACTGAGGGGCACCGACCGCCTTGAAACTGAGGTTGGCGGTGACCGGGTATGCTCCGTTCGCACAGAGCTTGCGGTTGCCGCAGTTGTAGTGAGTCAGGTCCACCACGTAGGTCGCGTTGGTGGCCGTCGCACCCGGAGCCGGGATGCATGTGTTGACAAAGGTCTGTCCGTTGTAGTTCATGACTTGGAGTGATTAAGGGTTCTTTGGCTCCTTATTGTCTGCACCGGAGCCATTCTGTGCATTATCCTCCAAAGGGAATATGTCTCTGGTGTCGAACCTAAGAAGGATCTCCTCCAGGCGTTCGAGCCTGTTCACGATCGTTCTCTGGTTCTCCATCATTCCATAGGTCCGCTGGGCCGAGCAGTACACCTGCTGCTGGAAGGAACATTTCAGGCACTCGCCCGTGCATTTGTTGTCTGGCATAGTCCTACTTGAAATATGACGTTACGAAATAGTTGTCCTTGTACTTCTCGACGGCCGCGGCGATCCTGCCGGCGGTGACGGCGATTCCCTGCCGGGCCTTCGAGCTGATGAATGCCTTGATTGCCTCCGTCGCACGGTCTGCCTCCTCCTGGGAGTCGGCGTACACGTTGAACCTGATCTCGAATCCGCTCATGGCACTATCCATTTATCGGAGGAAGGGGTGAGGCCGGAGGGACCGGGCCCTTTCGGGAAGAGATGATGCCCTTGATGAAGTCAACGGCCTGGCCTATCATGTCCTGGTTCTCGCGGAACCATCCGAACACGTTGTTCGCCTGGTCTCCGAAGTTCTGGATGAAGGGCTTCGACGCGGGCTCCACGTCCGGGATGTCCATGTCCTTGACCAGGAAGTCGTACATCTTCTCGGCCTTGTCAACGTCAAGGTTGGAGAGGTACAGACACTCCCTCTTGAGCTCTGCTTTGCTGGTCGGCTTGATCATGTTTAGTTTCTCGACGAGACGTTCGTGTTTTCTTTTCGTGTTGAGCATCTTGTAACTGGTCCTTTACAAAATGAAAAAGGCGGGACGGGCGCGACACCGCCCCGCCGGGGTCGGTTCATTCGCCGCTAACCGTTGCAGCCGGGGCAACCGCAGGGCTGCGGAGCCGAATAGATCTGGACGGGAGTCGCATTGAGCGAGGAGCGGCCGGTGATGGCATCCGCGAAGGTCTGCTGCATCACGGAGTTCACGGCGCTGAGCTCGGCGGCCTGCTGAGCGGTGAGGGCGCTCTGCTGGGAGCCGGACACGGTGTCGTTCACCGTCTGGGTGAGGGTGACACCCTGGGCGACGCGCTCCGCACGCTCGGTGCCGAGCAGGTTGGCGAGGGCCGAAATCTGCTGGTTGTTCGCGGCGAACTGCGCGGAGGCGAGGTCGCGGACACCGTTGGACTTGGCCGCGGCGAAAATCGGAGCGAAGATCCACGCACCGATACCGGCGGCGAGGCCGACACTGCCGAGGACGATGCCGGTCACGGCGGCACCGTTGGGCCGACGAGAGGAGATCTCGTTCAGCTTCATGTTCTCGTAGGGGGAGAGCCCTCCGAACATGTGGGAATAATCTTCTGCCATAGCTATAAATGTTTGAGGTTTGTATGGCAAAGATCGTGAGACGGCTCGCCCTTTGGGAATAAATCACACAATAGCGGCAAGTCGTTGACCCTCTTATGGTTCCTTGTGAAACCAACCTTTCGGAATGACTTTCCGGAAGGCGTTGAATGAATGGACGACCAGTCTCCTGGGCTTCGGCATCATCCTCCGGTCGATGACGGTGGTGACGTTGGTCTTGCTCTTGCCGTAGAACCTGGCAAAGTCTTCTGCGGTCCCGGTAAGGTTCAGGCCGGACTCGAAAGTGCGGGCGATGGACTCGGCCTCTTCCAGCGTAAGGGAATCGCTCTCTATCTTGAACCGGATGTAATCGAGGAACTCAAGGGCGATTTTCTTGCCAATGCTTTGTTCTTTCGGCATATTCTCTTATATTTGCATGTACCACCTATACAACATGAGGAACCAACCCCATGAGGCATTTATGCCCTCGGAGGGGGAAGGTTCCTTCTTGTTTGTAATAGGTGGTACTCTTACAAATAATCCGAGGGCTTTTTCATTCCCTCGTATGAGGATTCCGCTTTCGATCAACCACGGGTATTTCCGACATACCAGCGGGATTTCAGGCGGAGATATGATCAGAACGAATACCCGGCGGTGATTCCGCCGCCGATGTACGGTTGCCACCCTTTCGGGGTCAGACCGAATCCGGCCTGCGGCCCTACGGTTATGGTCCAGCGTTTACGATACGGGACGGAGATGTATCTCTCGTCCTGCCTGATCCATATATCGACGAGTTCGGGTTGGAACCCACGAACGGTGGCCTTGTAGTTCTCTCCGTCGTAGGTCCTTTCCTCCATCGGCACCTCGACGAGGACGGAATCGCGGACGGAAGTAGTGTCGTGGACAGCCGTTGTGTCATGCACGGGGAGGAGGTATAGCTTCGGGAGGACGGGTTTCGCCACGGGTTCCGGAATCGGTGCCGCCACCCACTTGGTTACGGTCACCGTGTCAGGCTTGCCGTCAGGGACGAACGCGGACCTGTGTCCGACACGCCAGCCCGCCCAGTATCCGACGGAGGCCATGACGACGGCAAGGAGAACCGACCATGCGACGAGTATGTATCCTGCTTTCCTATCCATTCTTGTCTCGCTTTACCTTTCCGAGCCTGTCGGCCCAGCTCTCCGTAAAGAACGAGTAGTAGTCCTGCACCCTGCCAAACCTGGACAGTATCGCCCAGGTGAGGGAGGGAATTCCAATGATAAGGAGATACAGCGGCCCCAGGTACATGCTCTGGATCGAGTGGCCGCGCTCATGATACCATGTGTTATGATCATTCTTGAAGCGGTCCGACAGGATGATGCATTGACCAAGGGAGATGCCACCCTTCATGTCCTTGCTGAAAAAGATAGAGGAAGACGGAACAAGGTGGTTGTTTCCCTTGAGGTCGATTACGCTCTGGAAGCCATACCATCCGAGCAGCAGCAGCCCCAGCAGATGCTGAGGCAACTGCCACAAGAAAAGAAGAGTGCCTACCAGTTTGGAGAAAAAGGCTTTCATAATGTTGGTATAGAATTAAGAGTTCATAAGCAAAGGACAACATCCTGTCCGTCAATCTTGACGTTGTAGATCGTCTCATCCGAGCCACATAAAAGTGTCTCGTGGAAGATAGCCAGGTATCTCTGCATCTTCTGTTTTGCGGCATCGCCTTCAAGTCCGGCGATTACATCACAACATTCAAATTCAACTTTCATATTGGATTCGCTATTTGATTTCGATGGTGATCTTCTCGCCACGCTTGACGGCCTCCTCCATCTTCTTGTAGAGTGCCTTGAAGGTGTCGCGGCTGGAGGAGAGCTTTCCCTTGACGGTGTTCCTTCCGACACCGATGCAGCCCCTGCTGTCAAGGGCCGACGTTAAAGGATGGATGAGGATCCCGTCGAATCCAGGCACGTTCATGAGCCTGGGCATCTTGCCTCCGCAGAGATCCTTGTACCACTTGACGGCCTGGTACTTCGGAGACACGATGTCGATGCGGACTTCGTAGGTGCCGGACGGGATGGCCGTCTCTCCAGGCACCTTCACCTCAAGGATGTGGCTCAGGGTGTCGGTCTGCTTCAGGCCGCGGTCCCTGTCCTCAAGGGTCTCGAAAAATCTCTTGCCGTCGATAAAGAAACGGCCGATGGTGTATGTGTCCTTCTTCCAGGCACGGTCTGTCATTAGTTTCATATCAGTTGGCTGTGTGGGTTTAGTTCGTTTATAATGTTAATCCAAGATTGAATCGTGCGTTGTCAACGGCTTGATTCTTCAGGATCTCCGCCTCGGTGAGTTGTCGGTTGTAGATGCGGATGGAGTAAATCTTGCCCATAAAGTAACTACCGCTGCTTCTCCTGCCGATGTAGGTGTATGTAGTCGACCGACCTCCCATATATGTGTTCCCGTGTGCGGTCATCGCATTCCCGTTCTCGATTGCCCGGCTGTTGTTCACACTCGCAACGCCCTTTGTGGGGAGGGTGTCCCAGGTTGTCCTGTTCGTTCCGTTCGACCAATTCAGCACACCGCCCACACTACCGAAGGCGAGGGCGTTCTGCGTCTTCGCCATATATAAGACCCGTGTACCCGTACCTTCCCGCTCAAAGCAAATCTCAATCGTTCCGGTGGAGTTCAGCGGGGTGGTGAAGTCCGTGTTGGTCAGGTAGTCATCCGTCCCGTCAAAATAGATGTGGTCATCGTTGAAGGTCGCTCCGTTGTTCGTGAAGAGGACGCTGCCGACAACACTCTCCCACGATGTGCTTCCGGTCTTCCCGCTCTTCCCGTCCATGTGGAGGACGAGTCCGTCCTGCACATAGTCGGACAACCCTCCGCCTCCTCCCGCCGCCTGATTGACAGTAAGAACGACGGATTCGGCACCAGACGCGGAGAATGTGATGGTCTTCGTCCTGGCCGCACCTGTGTTCGGGTCGGAGGAGACCTGGATTGTCTGGTTCCCCTCCGATGCTCCGGCGGTGATGTAGATCTTGTCTCCACTCCCGTCGCCCCAGGCTATTTCTTGTGATAGGGACATTAGCTGATGCTCCAGGAAGTGTTGGACGTGACGGTGACGGACTGGGCAGTACCCGCGGCCGGGATGGTGATGGTGGTCGGGCTGATGGACAGCGTGGCATCGCCGGCGGCCTGGGTGATGGCGCAGGTGTCGGTATGGCCGGCATCGTCGGTGACGGTGAGCTGGGATGTCAGTTCGGACAGCCCGGTGTTGGCGCTGATGTTCGCAAACGTGATGGAGAAGGCGTACTTCTGAGTGGCACCGGGATCCCCGGAGATGTCGGCTCCGTTCTCCGTGGACACGGAGTTGGCCGTGTACGTGGAGGGAAGGGTGAGGCCGATGCCGTTTGTGCCGGTGAGGGCGAACGTCAGCTTCTTGGAGTTGGAGTATCCGCTGATGGTCAGGGTGCCGCCGGACTTCGGGACCGTGGCCGTGTCGTCCATCTCCACGAATTCCGCGGCTCCGGACTGGATGATGGTCAGCGTCTTCGACTCGACACCGGACGCGGAGAAGACGGCCGTGGTCTGTCGGGCCGTTCTTCCGGTATGTTCGGTCGCGGCCCACGACACGGTGTCGTTACCGCTGCCGCTTTCTTTGTTTGGTGTTACCCATGCTGCATGTGCCATAGTTATCCGAGTTAATTGATTATCCAGGTTACGTTGGAGAGCACCTCGTTGTCAACGGCCCAGTCGGGTACGACCCAGATGACATCCGGCCTGATCTCCAGGTAGGGTCTGTTCAGGTTCGTCCTGCACTCCTCGCTGAGCCATGCGACCATCCCCTCATGACGTGTCATGGACACCGAGATGCCGCCGACGCGGGATGCCGAAGCGGTCACCCTTCCTACACGGGGCAGGGATGCGGAGATGCCACCGTCCCGTCCGAGCATAGCGGAGACATGCCCGGTCCCGGTCGCCCTGGCAGACACGTCGCCGCCGATGCGGGTGAGATTTACACTGAGGCAACCCATTTGTTCTTTCCGTTCTTCAGGTAAACGAGATCAATGAAGTCCACCTCGTCGCGGATGCCGCCGGGGTAGTCGTTGTCCGGGACATGGGCCGTCACCTTGGCGACGACGAGTCCTTCTCCCAGCTTCTCCGAGTCGAAGCACAGGTAGTACTGACCGCCCGTGTCATAGGGCAGTTCGGCCTTGTTGAAGTGAAGGCTGTTCTTGCCATTGCACAGGTCAATCTCGAAGTCGTCCCGTGCGATGTCGAATCCGCTCGCGGTGATGTTCACCGCGTACTTCAACTTTGTTCCGACGAATGCGCTGTCTTCCATGGTGCTCTGCTATTTTTTGGTGGACTTGGCGACAAACTGGCCCTTCTTGTTCCTCTGCGGCTTATCCTCCTTTCGGCGGGCCTCCTTCAGGATGGCCTCGACCTCCTCCGGTTCGCATCCGAGCTTTTTCGCTATCTCTCCCGTGAGCGCCTTCTGCATGAGGCGCAGGAACGGGTTCTTCGGGAACAGGATCAGGAGAGCCGCGGAGAACGACCAGACCTCGGCCATGGTAATCACGGCTCCGATAAGACCGGAAGTGATCGAGATCTCCAGCGGGGTCTCCGAGGCCACCACCTTGTCGAGGCAGAGGAAGACCAGGAGGACGGCACCGTACACGGCGAGTTTCTCCACGGTCTGCCGCATCAATTCCGACAAGGTGAATTTCTTTTTCTTCACACTGACTGCGATTCCGCAGAAGAAGTCGATGACGGATGCAACCACCACGGTGTAGACAACGAGCTTCCCGCCCGTCAGTGCGTCCGCTATGAATAAGCCGAGACCCGCGAAAAAACCACCGGGACTCTGCACGATGTCCATCTGTTTAATCCAGACGTTTTGCAAAATGCGCAGCATGTTTTTTTATTGTTTTTGAAAGTTATTCTATTCTTCAATCTCTTTCATAATGATCTCCTATAGAATTATCCTCATTCGGTTACATCGTCCTGCTCGTCGTCGGACCCATCATCATTGTTCCCGATGTCTTTCCCAGGTAAAAGGATAGCAGGCGTAGCCGCCATACCATAATCCCCACGGAACATAACTCTCACATAGTTAGCGTCAGTAACGATTTCAAACGCCTCCAGCATTTCTTTATGGTAGAGCACCATCTCGTTTTTATTTGCCTCTACCCAATCCGGCTCGCGGCCGGCTTTGTTATAGAACCAACCGGCCTCCTGAAGCTGACCGACGTACACATACACGATTTGATAGTCGGAATTCGCAGCGATCGTGTAGGACCCGTCGCTGTTTTCAATTATTGTCACTTCATTCGGAAGGACCTCCCAATATGTGTAGTCGGAGTTATGTGTTCCGTCCGTCATCCGTGCCTTATACTTTCCTGGAGCCAATTCAGTACCCAGCCTCAACGCATGGGATTGCTGACTGCTGTCCAGTCCGGACTGGTCAATAGAAGAAAGCGCGTATGTGTCAATCAAGACATCGTCCTTGTACACCTCGATCCCTGTCCATCCATACGACGGAGAGTCCGTCAGGTTGTAGTTCACCACGACGAGGTCCCCTTCCATGAAACAAGCCTTGTTTCCGGCGAAACAACAGATGTCGTCATTATATATAACGGCCTGCTGCTCTTCCCCGTAAGAAGTAAGCGGAACATATTTGGATGGAGCGTAGTCGATGTTTTTGTAAAGATCAGCGACCCTGAACACGGTATACGGGTCCCCGGCGCGATCAAGAGCAGCGTACCATTCCTGCGGAGAGTTGTATGTGAGATAGCGAACGGCATTGTTAGCCCCCGTCGACTCGACGATCTTCACCTTGTCAACATTCCCATTTGCGTCACGGTGCAGGCCAAAGACCATAAAGGAATGGGCGTTATCGTCACACACATCACCGAGCTTCAGCGCGTTGACATCTCTTTGAGGATAAACAGGTACAAATATTCCATTGTATCTTGCAACCTTCGGGTATATCGTATTCCCGTATTTTGTTGGCTGTCCGACCACGGCAGAAGTCAGACCGCAGCAAACCGTCCCGTAATACATCCACCCATTTGTGTTGTAGTAGGTTTTACCCCAGGCCGATTTGCTATAGTCTCTATGGATGTTCTCTGTGTATAATAATGAATATGGATTATGCACGGCCGTCATGAAGGTCTCGATCGAAACTTCGATTCCTACATACTTATACTCGTGCCAATTACCTGAATACGGAACCCCTCTCTGTTCTACTCCCTGTCTGTGTGCCGTTCCCTCCGCGTCGTTCTTTCCCTGCAGGTCGGCAAGAGGGGTCCAGCGAAGCTCTCTCATCTGCATCGCCTTCTTCAGCGCATTCAGCTGCTGGATTGTTTGCGGGAGCTCCCATCCATCCTGATCGACCGGATGCGACAGATCCGTCAGTCCCATAGCGAGGGACCGCGATTCAACTCGATGCCGGAGCGTCTGAATCTGAATGGATCCGTTATCAACGGAGGAGGAGGATTTGCTTCCGGGGTAGCCAATCGCGAGCCTGCTCGGAAGTCGAATGCTCCCGCTTGTCGTATTTCTATAGACAAACAAGAACGCTGCGCCGGACGGGATGCGGAATAACCTGGTCTCGCCAGGCCCGACGGTAAAACGGATCGTGCCGGGAACAAAGGCCGGCTCTCCGTTTGCGACGGGCGCGTCATCGGAGGTTAGCCAGGCTAAATAGCACCAGTATTCAGAGGTGGTCACCTTTATATATCCGCCGGGCGTGACCGGAATAACAATATGTTTTGCCGCATTGTTTGTCGAATAGACGTTAATATCGTTTATCCAATAATTTCTCTTTGTGTAATTGTCGAAATTGACATCGTTGAACGTAAGCGCCGCCTCGATAAGTTTGATAATGTCATTCCCATATAAGTCCAGCTCCTTCAGTTTTTCGCTGGGAGAAACATTAGATTTCGGGAGAATGTCATAGTCGCCTACTTCTTTTATACTATAGCTATCAATCGTTCCGCCAGAGCTTAAGAGAAAATAGCCGTCTGCTTCCGGAGTAAAGACAAAGCTATGCTTAACATTAGACCTCGTGAATACATCGCCATCTACCCGCGTAAGATCTTTCACCGGAAGAGAGGCGAACAAACCGTAGTAGATGGTAGCAGCAGACGAATACACAAATCCTATGTCGATCTGGTATTTCTTGTTTGCCTTGACCGGGCTCAGCCGACTATAGACACCATCGGCTATGATGCTTGCTTTCGCGGAGTAGCCGTCTGCCACGATTACGGGAATCGGCAGCGGACCATTTAGTTCGGCATATAGACCGTCGGTCTTTCTGTCGTATATCTCAAGCAGCGCAGGTTTGTATGGATAGGAGTCAGATGTTTTTCCAAGGTAGATAAGAAGCGCGAAACATTCATCCGGGACGATAAACAGGATTTCTTGTCTTTGCTGAACAACAATTCTGTAGTCTTCTCCGCTGACGACAGGGATAGCACCACCCGAAGTTGGAGGGGTTACGTCCGTCAGGAAATAGACGTATGACGGGGCGTCCTCCGAAGCCTTGATCCTACATATCTCGCCAGGGGTTACAAACACCCTCGCGTGCTTGTAGCTGGTTGAATTGCCGTAGTTTTGACCGTTGATTGCATAGTCCCATAATCCGAGCGACTCGATACTTATTGTTCGCTTATCATAATCAACCGAATCCAAAACGAGTCCGACACCCGCCGTCTCGTCAACACGCGCCCTGTCTAGCTGCTGCCGAACGGCGGGAGTAAGCGCCTCGTTCAGAACAATGCTCTCCGGCGTGTATGGATAGTCGTCAGCCTCGCCCCTGTATACATACAGATAGAATGCCCCTTCCGGAACCACATAGGTCGTCTCTCCGACTACATAGAAACGCTCCGTTCCGGTCACAATCTTTGCTGTCCCGCCGCCAGACGGGCTGCTATTGTCGGAAAACCACGCGCACTGTGCGGAATTCTCGTCGTTGCTTTTGATTGTTATCGAGTCTCCCGGATTCACCGGTATCAGTATGTGCTTGTAAGAGCTGTATGTTCCGTACTTTCCGGTTGTTAAAAGCTGGTAGCTCCGTATCTCGTAGTCGGTGACGTCCAGCTGCGTCTTTTTAATCGTTTTGCTGGCGACGACATTTAGCTCGCGCATCTCAGAGTCGTAGCTCTTTCCGACCCGGAGAAGAGATGCGCTCCAGGCGCTTCCGTTGTACTTGAACACCGCCAACTGCCCATCCTCAAGAGTAATGCCGCCAAAACCCTCGTATGTGCCGGGCGTGCTGGCAAGATAGGCATCGCCCTTTGTGGGAGAAGAGGGGGTCGTAGAAGGTGTCGCGTCACCGAGAATCTTGTACCCTCGGTCCGTGTAGCCCTCAAACGCGGAGGCAAGGACGTAGTTGGTGAGGTCGACGGACTCCCCGGCATATTCGTTCCCCGTGTCGGTCCAGGTGCCCGCCGTATTGCAGACATAGAGCTCCGCAGGGAGCTCGTTTCCGACGAGGGCATACCAGCCCTTCTCAGGCGTCGGAAGGGCCGCCAGGAGCGCTTCCTCGCTCGCGTACATGCCCATGTGCGGCTGCTTGACGTGCTTGGCTTTGAGCGTGCCGAGGATGGTCATGTCGCCGGTCACCTCCTGATCTCCCTCAATGAGGTAGTTCCTGGTTCCGGTCGTCTGGGTGACGGTCGCGCCGTTCTCCCAGATACGTTCATATTTGTTCCAGCGGTATTTCGTTCCGGTCGCCTGCGAAGCGCCAATGTAGGCATAGTCTCCTTCCTGCCCTCCTTCCGGATGTGCGGCCCAGAGAGCTTTTACGGTAGCGAATACGCCGAGGTTTCTAATATCACTCATTGCATGAGAACATTACTGGTGTTCAACAAGGCGGCGGCTCCATTGGCATCTCCGATGGTCGTGGCGACAAGGTGCGCCGCATAGTAAACGATTGCCCGTTCCAGCTTGGGACAAAGGTCGATGTATCCCTCCTCTATCTTCGGAATGGGCAGGTAGGTGGCCCGCCTGACGAAAACGTCAGGACCCTGGGTGCAGGAGAAGAACTCCAGCACGGCACCTGCGGGTTGGACGGAGATGGCGACGACCGGCTTCTGCGGGTTGCCCCTCACTCCGGGGAAGCGGGAGGACTGCGCCAGGTAGAGCGGATCGTCCTCCGTGATGGCGACGGTGCATGGCCTGCTCCAGTCGCTCATCTGGAAACTCACGAGACGCATGAAGTCCTCTGGAAGAAGGATGCGGCCGCTGCCGTAGCCGACTTCGCTGTCCCAGGAGATACTCTCTCTCAGATTCTTCCCTCCCTCAAGGAGGTGCCGGGGCGCTCCGCTCTCCACTATCCTCGCGGCATCGGGTATTTTGCTCTCGATAATCTCTTCGAGGGACAGGGTGTCGATGTCGCTGGAGATGATGAGCTGGTCACTCGTCATGTTCTGGTCGAGTGCCACGCGGATCTCGGACTTCAATGCGTCAACCGAGTATAACATGGTCGTGGGGTATTAGTTGTCGATGCCGTCGAAGACGACGTTATTCATCGCAGCATACCTCTTGATGGCCTCCTTGCTGCGGAGCTGGGTGCGGCCGATCTCGAAGTTGCGGGCCAGGTACTCCTTAGCGTCGCTGAGGTTGGTAAACGGAATCACCTTAACGGGGTTGTCCTTTGCGGGGGCCGCGGCCTTGACGTTCTCAGAATCCGCTTTCGCGGACACGGGCTGCGGAGTTGCGGCCTTCCGTTCCGGCGCGGTGTTGGATGCCCCTTCCAGGAAGAACTTCTTCCCGAATCCGGGATGACGCTCGATGGCGTTCTGGACCCGTTCGTCATCAGTGATGTAAACGCTGCCGTTCCCGGTCCTGGGGGAGAAGGAGATGCGCTTGGAACCGCCGCCGGGAAGACTGACGGAGAAGGCAACCTGCATGAAGGACTTGTAATTCTTTGTCATGGTCTTGTTCTCTTAACAAAAGGAGACGGGCAGTTTTGCCCGCCTCCTACGGTTTGGTTCTTGTATCACAGAGATTAAGCGCCGCTGCCGGAGCCAGAGCCAGAGCCGGAGCCGGAGCCGGAGGCGCTCGAAGGAGCGGCGGCCAGCTTCATGCGGGCATGGGCCTTCGCATAGCGGAGGTACAGGCAGGCGACTTCCTGGATGACCACGGCATCAGTGCGACGGATGCCGGCCTTCTTGAGGTCGAGGACGTTACGGCTCCAGGAGATGTAGGTCTTCTTAGAGAGGTACTCCGGATCGAGGGCGAAACCGCAGTCGGACATGCCGTTCTCGTTGAACAGCTCGTGATGCAGCGTGAGCACCTCGCCGAAGTCGGTGTCCCAGCTCTTGAACTTGAGGTTCCAGACCTCCACGGTATCCTTCAGGCGGAACTTCTCGGACTTGATCTTGGAGAAGGCGGTCAGCATGTCGGAGCCACAGAGCAGCACCTTGCGCTTGTTGCCGATGCCGGTCCCCACGAAGAGGTCCTTGGTGATGTCGACCAGGTCGTCGTCGGAGATGACGGCGGTGCCGGAGACCTCGTCCCAGTGACCGACCTCGATGTCCTTGCCGGCCATCCACCAGATACCGCCGGTGAAGTAGGTATCCATGTTGTCCTTGGACGGATGGGCGATCACGTTCTTAACGCCGAACAGATAGGTGTTCTCCTGGGCGAGCTTCATGTCATAGATGCCGTCCTCCTCGATGTCGGAGAAGGTCCAGTTGACCTCCTTGGACGCGATCTTGTCGAAGGTGGACTGCTCAACCTGAATCATGAAGTTCTGGCAGTACTGGTACTCGGCGGTAGGCAGGTTGTTGAACCGTCCGGTCTGGACATCCAGCTCACCGCAAGCCTTGCCCATGCGGACCAGCGTGGTTCCCTTCGGAATGGCCGGGACCCAGATAGGCAGGTTGTCGGCGTTCAGGTTGCCGTTGACCGCATAGACCACGGGCATCTGCGTGCTGTTGTCGCGGCCGCAGACGCACAGGACCAGTTCGGGAACGATCTCCTTGCTCGGATTGTAGGCGATGCCACCTTCCTTGTACGTACCCTTCACGCCCAGGACACGGATGGTGTCGTCGAGTGTGAACATCTTCGGATCGTCCACGGGAAGCACCACGGAAGCGCCGGTATTCTGCGCTTCGACGGCACTATTCGTGAGGCAGGCGACGGGACGGGTGCCCACGGAGTAATACTTGACCTTGAAACTCGATGCGCTCTGGTTCTTGGCGTAACGAGAAATCTGGTCCACAGGCGTGGCCATGGGACGGATCTTGGTGATTCGCTTGTCCACGTCGTCGAGGTAGAAGTTAGGGTCACCGTCTCTGCGGCCCTGGGTCTCGGTAGCAATGCCATCCGGAGAATCGGCGGGTTCGCCAGCATTAGTGACACCTGCATCCGGGAGTGGGGCAGCATCTGCCAACATCACGCCGGAGCCAGCTCCCGTCACCATTGCGAGGAGAGAGAGCAGGAGGGTAAGCATAACGCTTCCCAGGGTCTTGAGTTTGGTCTTCATGTCGAAAACGGTTATAAGATGGAACTTAAAGGTTTATCCACGGTTAGTGCGCTTCATGTTGCCGGCCTCCCAGATGTTCTGCGGTCCGGGGTTTCCGAAACGGCCGAGCGCACCGAGGTCGCGTTTCTCGTCACCCGGAGCGGCGGCACCGTTCTGTCCCTGAATGGAAGGAACGCTGTCGGTCCTGCCCCTCTTGCGGAGCTTCTCGTCAATCTTCTTGTTGGCTCCGCGGGCTTCCCCCTCGCGGCCGGCATCGTCCACGTCTTCGTCGTGGTTGATGGCCTTGAGAGCCATTTCGAGCGTTTCCTTCGAGATTACACCGACGATGTAGTCCTTGCTGATTTGGGCGATGAGATCGAGGACCTGGTTGCCCTGCTCCTCGGTAAGGCCGTGCTCCTGCTCGAAGGCGCTGGCCAGGTCGAGGCTCTTGGCGATGTTGTCCTGGTACTGCGTCTCCAGCTTCTCGTTTTCGGCCATGCGCTCCAGGTACTCCTTGTTGGCGGCAGCGATCTCGTCCAGCTTGCCCTCGTCCTCAAGGGCATCCTTGCCGAAGCGGCGGGCGAATTCCACGAGCGGGTCCTTGCCGTTCTTCCAGTCCATCAGGAAATTTGCGGTGCGCGGATCGCTGCCGAACATGCCGGCGAATGCTTTTTCCCTCTCCTGGAATCCCTTGATTCTGTTGTCGTAATCGTCGAAATCATCACCGATTTTGCCGAAAAGGGCCTCATCATCATCAAACTGAGCGTCGGGATAACGACTTCTCATCCGCTCGGTTATCAGGTCCCTCTTGGACTTAACTTCCTTATTATCAGGCTGTGCCATTGTTAAAACGGTTATGGGTGATACTTACGGTAACAAAAATAATTATCCATCAAACACATCTATTTTTATCTATTTACCAAGCATTTGTAAATTTGAAGTAGGGGGTCGAATGAAAAACAAGGGCAGCATATTCGAATACGAGGATGCGCGAAACAGGGATTTGATTCGTGCGTACAAGCAGCTTGTCGAGGAATGCGGCCAGATATACCTCCCGGAGATCTGCCAGAAGCTCGTCAACATGCCGTCCGAGAGATTCTGGGTGAGCGAGGAGCGGGCATCCATCGTCATCTCCGACATGCTCAAGGGACGGTCCATCGAGAACATGACCGAAAACAAGCGCGAGATGTACGAGGAGATATACCGCCGGGTCGAGGAACTCCGGAAAGACAACCCCAATGCCACTGTCTATGAGCTGGTCTCCCAAGTCGTCGAGGGACCGGCCCCAAAGTTTTACCTGACACCGAAGTCCGCGAAGGTGATCATCAGCAAGATCAAGAGCGAATGGTACGAGAGAAGGAAGCGAAAATATCGGCACTTGTTTATGTAGCGTCAGCCATCGCCCTCTGCTTCGTGCATGTGCCTCTCGTGAAGGTGGGAATCTGCAAGGACTGCACATGGACATCCCGCCTGCTCCATCCGTTCTTTCACGCGAACATCTTCCACGCGCTCGTGAACTGCTGGGCCCTCCTGTCCGTCGTCTTCATCTTCGACCTGGGTCTGCTCGACCTGGCGCTGTCCTATGCGGCCGCGGTCCTGGTGCCCGTCGGCATGCTCGGACTCACGGTCCCGACGGTCGGATGCTCAGGTGCCCTGTACTACCTCTTCGGCATGCTGTCCTTCCGGACCGCCAAAAGGCTGAAGTGGCACCTGTGGTGGCTCTTCTTCATCGGCATCGGCTTCTTCTTCCCCGCGTCCAACGCCGTCCTGCATCTCTGGTGCTACGGTGTCGGCGTGCTGGTCGGATTCCTTAACTCGCCCATAAGATGAGCAAGAGGTCCGACATAGTGCCGGAGGTCCTGGCGATTCTGAAGGAGGATGCCGAAAGGGTGGCCGCCATCGAGGCGAAGTTCAACCCCATCACCGGCGAGGGATCCATCTGCTTCAAGGACCGGAAGCTCTTCGACGTGGACGGCTTCCCCATCAAGATGTGGCTCCCGAAGGAGATGTTCAACATCCCCATCGTCAAGCGCATACACGCCCTCGGTTCGCTGAAGAAGTTCCTTGAGAGCATCGAGGAGGAGGACTGCGAGGAGACGAGGGAGACCATCATCGGCACCGTCCTGAAGCTCCGCAGTCGCTATGACTTCGCGTTCTGGGCCGCTTTCTACGTCTATATCAAGAACAAGGAAGGGGGCGAGGACGTTCTGTTCCGTCTCACACGTCCGCAGCGCAGGCTGGTCGAGCGCCTGGAGGCCAGACGGAAAGCGGGGAAACCCATCCGACTGGTCCTGCTCAAGGCCCGTCAGTGGGGAGGATCCACGTGCATACAGCTATACATGGCCTGGCTCCAGCTCTGTCACCGCGTCGGCCTGAACTCCCTCATCGTCGCGCACCAGGGCACCGCGTCCGACGAGATCCTGGACATGTACGACCGCATGATAAAGGCGTACCCCCTGTCGATGCTCCACAAGCTCTCCGACGCATACACCGAGAAGGAGGCGAAGTGGGTCGGTGTCGGACACTCCGGAAGCATACACCGCGTCCCTCAGAAGAACTGCAAGATCAAGGTCGGCACCGCCGAGCGCCCGGACTCCGCACGTGGCGGCGACTACTCCCTGGTCCACTGTTCCGAGGTCGGCCTGTGGAAGAAGACCGAGGGCAAGTCCCCGGAGGACATCGTGCGTTCGGCCTGTTCCGGTGTTCTTTACAAGGCGTACACGATGATAGTGTACGAATCGACGGCCAACGGAACCGGCAACTTCTTCCAGCGGGAATACGATGCCGCGAAGGAAGGCAAGTCCCAGTTCGAGGCCCTCTTCATCGCCTGGTTCGACATCGACCTTTACACCCTGCCGTTCGAGAGCGAGGACGAGCGTGTCCGCCTCGCCCAGGCCCTTTACGACAACCGCGAGGGACAGACCACGCTGTCCAACCGCGAGGAGCCCGGATGGTATCTCTGGTGGCTCTGGAAGAAGGGCGCGACGCTGGAGGCGATCCACTGGTACGTCGAGGAGCGCAAGAAGTACACCGACCACGGATACATGGCCGCCGAGTATCCGAGCGACGACGTGGAGGCCTTCGTCCACTCCGGATCGATGGTGTTCGACAAGTACCGCGTGGAGAAGTTCCGTCCGTCCTGCCGGCCGCCGGAGTTCATCGGCGAGGTGACCGCCCGCGGAGACGAAGGCAAGGAGGCGTTCGTGGACATGAAGTTCATCGACGACCGCCAGGGCCGTCTGTGGGTATGGGAGAAGCCTGAGATAGACGAGAAGGAGAAGATCCGGCACCGATACCTGGTGGTGGTGGACATCGGCGGCCGCGGCAAGAAGTCCGACTGGTCCGTCATCACGGTGTTCGACCGTCTCTTCATGATGGACGGAGACCTGCCCGTGGTGGTCGCCCAGTGGTACGGGCACATAGACATGGACGAGCTGGCCTGGAAGTCCGCGCAGATAGCCAAGTGGTATGACGACGCGCTGCTGGTCATCGAGTCCAACACCCTTGAGACGCACGACCAGGAGCGGCAGGTGGACGGAGACCAGTCCACCTTCATCCTCAACCAGATCAAGTCCGTCTATCCGAACCTCTACGCCCGCAAGCAGAGCGAGGTCGACATCCGGGAGAAGCGCCCGAAGATGTACGGATTCCATACCAACGTGTCCACGAAGCCGATGATCATATCCACGCTCATCAAGGTGGTCCGCAAGCATGAATACGTGGAGAGGGACGAGCGGTGCCTGGACGAATACCTCGTCTATGAGCGCAAGCAGAACGGATCCTACGGAGCCATCACCGGCAAGCACGACGACCTCCTGATGACCCGCGCCATCGGCCTGCACATCTGTTTCTATGAGATGGACGTTCCGAAGGTCGTTGCCAGGCCGCAGGAAGGCGTTCCGAGGGTCAAGCACAAGAAAGTCATATCCGCAGCAACTATGTCATAACCTTAAATACATCATGCCATGAACATCTTCAAGAAATTCTACCTCTACCTCCACTACTGGTCGGCCGTCAACATCGCATCCAAGTGCTACCGGAAGTATCACCGCCGCTTCTTCGTCATCCCCGGCACCAACGGGGACCTGATGGTCTGCGACCGCAAGAACTTCCGCGGCCTCCGGGCGAAGCACTGGGTGAAGAATGCCAACAACCTCAACATGAAGCAGGTGGCCGACAAGTCCTTCTACTACACGCCCTATGCCGACGGCACCGGCTACATCACCGCGACCGAGAAGAAGCTGCGGCTGCACGACTACTACAACTGGTACGTCCGATCCCGGCTCGAATTCAAGGCCCAGAAGAAGGCGAAGAAGGCCGCCGCCAAGGAGAAGAAGATCAAGTCCAAAAAAGACAGAAGAGATGCGAGGAAGAAGTAAGTCCCCCTACGGGAACACCGAGGGCATCATGACCCTCTCGAAAGACAGGATCGCCGTGCAGAACATCCAGCGGCAGAACAACAGGTCCAAGGTGACCGATGACCAAAAGAAGAAGGGGACCCGATGAGGCCCCCTTCCTTTACGTACCGACCGATCAGGCCGCGTCGCGTCGGCCATACCCGCGCATGAGCATGTTGTAGGCGTTGTTCACCGCATTCATGTCGGCACCCATCTGGACCTGGCGCATGAGGGCAGGGGAGAGCTGGGTCGGCTGCTGGCCGGCGGCGAGCTGCTCCTGCTGGCTCTTGAGGCTCTGGAGGAGGGAATCCGCGAACGGGAAGTCCCCGTGCTCCAGGAGCTGCTCCAGGCTGATCTGGCCCGCGGACCAAATCTGCATCAGGAAGGCGTTCGCCATGTTACGGTAGGCCGGAGTGGACGTGGCCTCCACGATGGACAGGTCGAACTCCACGTCGCGCACCTTCTCAGGATCGTACTCGACGACGGCACCCGCCTTTCCGGTGATGTTGAACACGCGCTTGTCATCATAGAACTGCTGGATGTTCTTCACGTCCTTGTAGGCAGCGTCGATGATGAACGTGCTGAAGGAATCCAGGAGGTCGAGCAGGGATGTCGTGGCATTCATCATCATCTGCTGAGCATGCTCGCCGCTCTCTCCGGAATAGCCGGGCTTGCCCTGGAGCGCACCATTCACGCCGGAGATGTCCTCGAAGAACTTGAGCTGGAGGTTGAGCAGCTCCGAGATGCCGATGTTCGTGGAGTTGTTGGCGATCTGGGTCGGCAGCTTATCGGTGTCCTTGGTCTTCGCCACGATGACTCCGTTGAACCGGGTCCAGTTGTCGAACACCTCGTCCAGGTCCTGCTGGTCGGAGATGCACTCCTCCGGGAAGATGAGCACGCCCTTGGCGCTCGCCCTCATGATCCAGTCATAGAGGGTGATGAGCCGGTTGGTGTACCGCTGCTGGTCGATCACGTCGTTCACGAAGGAATGGATCTCGCCGTCGATGAACGGATACGCCTTGAAGACGTAGGGATGCGACTTGTGGTCGTAGGGAGTCTCGCCCTCGTCAAGGATGTCGCCGAACGGAGAGAGGAAGTAGTACTGCCAGTAGTTGTCAAGGAACCACTCGTAAGTGATGACCGGCACCTCTTCCGGGGCCATGCCCTGCGCCATGCCCCTCGCCATGCGCTCTTCGTTCACGGAAAGCACGAGGTCCTGAAGGTCCCCGATGTCCACCTTGAAGATGTCGCCGCTGAGGTAGTCGTGGCAGCGGTAGCGGGGTTTGCTCTCCTTGCGCCAGACCTCGATGACGCGGCACATGTTCACGTCCTGCGGCAGAAGGAAGTCCAGGTTCTTCAGGCTGCTCTTGCCGAAGCTCTCGGCATAGCTGTCCATGAAGGATCGGTTCCTGGCGTAGGAGTAGATCTCCCGGAGCCGTGCATACTTCTGGGGGTTGTCGGCGAAGTTCTGGGTGAGCTCGATGAAGGAGATGTCATGAATCTCTCCCAGGAAACTCACATCCCAGCCGCGGAAGTCCTTGAAGCGGTTGTCGATGATGAAGTTGTTCGGGTTGACGTATGTCGTCCAGCAGTCCATACGGTCGTTCTGCCAGCCGTACCACTTGCGATGGACGATGAATCCGCCGATAAGGAAGTCTTCCATAGTCCTGGCGTTGATCTCCGACATGCGGTTCATCTGCCAGTTATACTGAAGCACGGAGGACATCGTTTCGCCGGCACGCTGCTCGTCGCGGTCGCGGGCCGTGCAGATGGGCTCCTTGGACTGGCTGCGGTACACGCCGAGGACGTTGCGGACCAGACGGCGGATGAGGTTGTTCTTGAGCGGTACGCTGCCCTGCTTCTTGATGTACTCCTCCTCCGTCATGGTGCATCCGTCCTCATCGGTGATGATGTCCTGCCACTGGTCTCCGTAGCAGTATTTCTTATTCCGCTCGCGTTCCTTGCGGAAGGAGTCCATCTTGTCCCAATAGACCTGAGCCTGGAGGATGATGTCGAAAGCCCGACGGTCTCCGAACTTTTTCTCGAAGGCCACGGTGTCCATCTCCTCCCTTGACTCGCGGAGACGGCTCATCGGTATCAATCTATCCTTTGCCATAGTGTTTGATTTATTGGTAGGTAGCACCGCAAATATAGGGTGCTACCATACCCGTGTCACTTTATTTGTTATCCGTGTTCTTCAACTCATCAACCATCTGTCTCTTGAGTTGGAGTATCTGGTCCTCGATGGCATCCCGGCTATTTCCGTCCGCGCTCTTGAGGGCGGTCTGGAGCCGCTTGATGGCATTAACGTTCCCGTGCGCCTTCGAGTATCTCTGGAACTCCGGGGTCTGCATGAAGTCGTTCAGCATCTGTGCGTACTCCATCGCTCCCATCTGGTCCCCGGACTGAGCGGACGTGCGGATCCCGCTGCGGAGGTCGCGCAGGGTAGCGTCCACCTCCTTGTGCTCGGTGTCCACATATTCGTAGTAGGCCCGGTCGAGGTCGCTGCCGCGTGTGCGGATGAGTTCCTGCGCCTGCTTGGTGAAGCGCTTCTCGTAGGTGTTGATGCGCTTCTCCCTCGCCTCGTCGGAGTAGGCCCATCCCAGCGTGGTCGCATTGCGACGGACCTTGTATTCGGCATACCTGCGGGCGAAGTCTGCGATGGAGAGATCAAGCCCCTTTTCGGCGGTCAGGTCGAGCTCGTCGATATACACCTTGTCAACCTGGGACTGCGGGCACTGGAGGACGCGCATGAGAAGCAGCGTCGCCTCCTTGGAAGTCTCAAGGTCTCCGTTGCAGGCATCGTAGATGGCCACGCCGATGTCGGTAAGGGTCTGGGGGTTCACACCGACACCGGCCTGAACCAGGAGGTTGACCACCTCGTTGGCGGCTGCCACCTGGTCGTAGGAGGCCATCTTGATGATGCGCTGGATGTCGCTGGCGACAGGCATGAGCGAAGGATCGTAGTTCTTCAGCCCCTCGCCGCTGGCGAGCAGGTTCGCAGCCTCGCTGATGACGGAACCGCCAGAGAGACCTTCGACCGTGCCGCCCAGGAGACCGTGAAGGGCCGCGTCCTTGAGCATCTTCTTCTTCTCGTCATCATCGTCGCCGGCGATGAGATAAGGCAGGTACTTGCCCAGGTTCCAGGCGAACTGCACCACGAATCCGAACAGGGCCACGCGGAGAGCGTCGCGGAAGGTGGACTTCCGGTAGTTGCGTTCGGCGGCATCGCGGGCATCCTGCTCGTCCACGCCGTCGCGGACCATCTGCTTCGACATGAACTCCACTGCCTCGTCCTTATAATCGGGCCGGAGCTTGCGCCCCAGGTTACGGACCGCATCCACGAGCTGTCTCTGGTAGCCCATAGAGGAGTTGCGGAAGACCGTCAGCGCCACGGATGCCCACGTCCTGTCGAGCTGCATGGCAGACAGGAAGGCGTTTTCATTGGACTGCTGCGTCTCGTTGAAGAGGATGGTTGCATCCTGCTTCGCCCGCTTCTCTGCCTGTTCACGGGTGTAACCGTCATTGAGGTATCTCTTCATCCTGGTCTCGTACATTGCCTTCGCACCGACGGCGACGGTCAGGGCATCCACGAATGCGTTTGGAGACATACCCAGGCGGCTCGCGGTCTTCACCATGTCGTTGCGCCACATCTTCCAGTCGGACTCGGTCTTCATCAGGCGCGTGTCACCGGCCTGCTTGCTGAGCCAGCGCTTCTGGAATCCGGGAAGGTCCTTCAGGGCCCAGTTCCAGGACTTCCAAGGCGTTGCCATGCTCTTGAGAAGCTGGCCGACGTTCGCATCAGAGATGAAAGCCGGCAAGGACAGGAGCTGCTTGATGGCGGTATAGACGCGGAAGGAGATCTTCGCGGCCGTCACACCCTTTGCGATGTTCACCGCGGCCGTGTCTATGCTGTCGCGGGACACCGACGGATGATACACGCCGGCGGCTATCTCCGCGCTCTTGCGGAAGTTCTCCCAGATGATGCTGCCGGCTCCGTAGATACCGGACATGTTCTGTACGCGGTTGCGGAACGTCTTATAGGAGAGCAGCGTGTTCAGGTCCTGGTTGAACGGTGCGAAGGCCGCCCAGTGCTCCATCTGCTGAAGATGCTCGATGACCAGGGAGAAGGCATCGGTCCCGATGACATCCAGGGCCAGCGCGTTCTTCCGGCGCTTGATGATGGACCCGGTGATGGTGGCAGGCGTGGTGCCGTCCAGGTCAGGCGTTGCCATGTCCACCTCCCGCACCCTGGCGTTGGCCAGGACCTTCAGCGGGAAGTAGTTCTCGATGGCGGCCATCGGAGCACCGAAGAGCTTCTCGTGTACGCGGTTGTATTTGTTCCGGAGATTCACGAGGAATTCGCCCTGGAGCCAGTCGGCCAGCTCGATGAACCGGGGATCCATCTGCTCCTTGATAGCGTTCACGTGCTCTTCCTCGATGCCCATCCGACGGAGCTTCATCCGACCGTCGGACATCTTGTTCACCATGTAGATGTAGAGCAGGTTGCCCTGGGTGAGCTCGTGGTCCTGCATCTTGCCGCCGTCCCAGAACTTCACGCTCACGGTCGGCATCTTGCGCTCCACGGAGTAGAGGTCGCTCCAGCGCATCTTGCGCCCGAAAACATCGGAGACCTTGCGGTCCAGGACATCCGTCGCGGCCTTCATCCCCTGGAACTCGGCATCGTTGGCATCGACCCATCCGCGCATGAAGTGATTCCAGAGGTATCCTTCACCGTTGACGGACTTGCTGCCGAAGTGACGGAGCATCTGGTCGAACGTGGCCAGCGGCTTGAGCAGGAACCTGAAGATCCCGTTGTTGGTCAGGCGGTCGTTCTTGTTGCCGTGCTCGTCGCTCTTCTGTCCGGCCAGGTCGGAGTTGGCGAAGTGGTGGATCCGCTCGATGCGCTGCTTCTCCTCGTCCCGGAAGGCCGTGCCACGGGCGATGCTCTCGTAGAGCTTGCCGGACAGACGGCCGGTGAGGGAGTTGTATGCGTTGATGCGGTCCATCCTGTTCTGCCGTAGCGCCTCGTCGCAAGAAGCGACAAACTCGCGGTAGGAAGGAAGGGACATCCTGCCGGCCCTGCGGTCTTCGGCCGCCTGGCGCAGTTCGTTCCTGATGCCCTTCTCCTCGTCGATGGAGGCGCGGATGTCATCGACATACTCCCTGGCCATGCGGAGACCGACCAGCTCGTCGCCTGCGGCGGCCTTCACCGCGTCGTCGGGACTGTCAAGACGTGTCTCGGCAGATGCGATATGCTCCTCGATGGATTCCGGAGCCATGTCCATAGCGTCCTTGAAGACCTGCATCATGCGCTGGCCGGGAGCGTCGAGCTTACCCTGCACCTCCACACCGCGAGCGTCCACCTTGGAGCCGCGGATCTTGAGCAGGCCGTCGAACACGCCCTTCGCGTGACGGAGCTGGTTGCCGACCATGAGGTCCATGATGGCATTGACCGCACCGTCCAGGTCCTTGCGTCCGGTCGCCCAGCGGGTGACGGTGAGCATCTTTTCAATCTCCTGCCTGGTAGGATCGGACAGTGCGCCCTCGTCGAGCAGACGCTTCGCCAGGTCGGTGATGCTGCGGACGGTCTCGCGGTCGTATTCCCTCTGAGCAGAGGCGGCCATCCGGAGCTTCGCCAGGTTCTTGTCAATAGACATCATGCGCTCGTTCAGGTGCGCACGGGCCTCGTCGTTCTCGCTGGACACCCTCATCTTGCCGTCGTTCACGATGTCTTCCACGTCGCGGGAGAGTTTGGAGAACAGGGGTTTTTGTCCAGAAGATTTGGAAGTTCCGGAATTATCACTACCTTTGCTCTCAGAAACAGTGTTCTGCGGAGTAGCCGTGTCATTCCGCTCGCTTCCATTGGAGGTCTCGCCAGTGTCCGTCGTATTGTCGAGGGCACTGTTTTTCTTTTCAAACACCGTGAGGAGCCACGTCTTCCTCTGGTCATCCCAGGTAAGGCGAACCGCAGCCCTGTACTTCTCGCTCTCAAGATTGATTCTGTTCTCACTCTTGGAGACGATGTGCATGTCGTTGAGGATCTCTTGCAGCTTATCGACTACCTCCGGATGATACTTGACCAGCTTTGCAAGGCCGTAACCATCGCTGTGCCCGGTGCCTTCATCGCCCCACACGAGGTCGATGGCTCCGATTTCTGGATGGGAGAGGGCACCGATGGCTTCTCCTTCCCGGAGCTCCATGAGTTTCTGGATGGCCTCCTTAGCCTTCCCTTCGTATCCGCGGAGAATCGTTCCGAATGGTCCGGTCTCCCGCTTCTCCTTCGAGAACATCACCTGTCCGCGCATGACGGACTCCTTCATCGAAGGCGTGACCTCGATGGAGTGAGCGTCCAGATACAGGCCGTTAGAGAGAGAAACAAGAATATCCTTGGTCGAGGCTCCCCACTTCTTGCCGTACTTATTTGCAAAGCGGGGGATTATGTCGTCGTAGAAGCCCTTCATGCCCTCTGCACCGATACGAAGGTTGTCACCGGAGATCGTGCCAGGTCTGTCCATTGAAAGGATTCTTGCAGCAAGATCCTTACCGACATAGTCTTCAAGATTCTTGTCGGTCAAAGTACCATTTCCATTTTCATCAAACTCAAACGGAGTATCGGGCCGGACATTATTCTTGTAGTTTATTTCAACCTTAACACCTTTTCCATTGGACCCAAACTCGGTCTTCTCTAAAGGCGTTACATCAATCGAATCAATTACTTTCCCGATGTCATATCTCTCAGCCTGCTGCTCTCCCAGAGTCCAGGCCACGACATCGTATCCCTCTTCTGCGGCATACCGGAGCATGCGCTTGAAGGCCAGCTCGTGCCAGTTCTTCTCGAACGGTGCTGCGGGAGCGGCCTTGGAGAGTTTCTTGTATTCGTTGAGGTCTTTATAGTGCTGCTCGTTGGTGATAGCCTCTTCAAGTTGCATGATGTTTTGCACTCCGTAATAACGGAACATCTGCTGCACCCGCTCCTTGGCCTCTTCCAACTTTTCGAGGTCCTTATAGCCACCATCTTCCCTCGCATCCTGGTGACGCTTGGACTGAATCTCGTCGATGAAGAGGACACGCTTGCGGACCTCGTTGTAAGAGAGTTTCTCGCGGTACTTATCCTTCACACGCTCGACGGCCTCCGGCAGCGTCTCGAACTCGCCGAAGATTCTATCGGCAGGTCCGTGAACCACGAAGGAGTTGCGCTTCGTGTTGTGCGAGATGAAGTATCCGTCCAGACCATCAACGTCCGGATAGTACAAATCGTTCTTCGCCACGAACTGACTGCCGTCTTCCTTCCTCCAGTTCTCTGCAGCAGGGACCCTGGCCACCATCGCATCAATTTCCTCTGGAGTGAATCCTCTGCGGACAGCGGCATCGCCGAAGCGCACCCAGGCGATTGCACGCCCCTTACCGGCATCGCCGAAATGCACGTGGTCATTTTGTTTGTAAGGCTCAATCGTCGGGACGGTCAATGCTATTTCCTGCTTGTTCTCCAGGCCGTCGGTCGTGTAGTTGAGACGGGTGCTATCGGCAATCTTCGTTCTCTCATCACCTGCGAAATACTCGTTGAAATCTTCCGTATCAAAGGAATAAGGGTCATAGTTGTAGTCCAACTCTCCATCTTCAATATAGAAGCCCAACTCGAAGTCATCGCCATATTCATCCTTCATTGCTTGCATAAGGAAGGCATCCAAGCCCTCATCGCTTTCGCCAATGGCATCATACCCTGCTCCGGATTCTTTCAACTCATCGACTTCTTCCTGAAGTTCGTCAAGGCTCTTGCCACGTGCGATGCGCTCCGTCACGTCGTCAATGAATGCCTGCTCGGTATCCACGTGTTCCGCATAGTGCGTCTCCTCGATGACAATCTCATTCTTGCGGATGAAGTCGTGCACCTCCTCCTTGGTGATGGTCTTCTTGTCAGAAGCACGGAGCCAGTCGGAAAGGCCAATCCACTTGTCTTCACCGGCCTTCAAGCCGCCTTCCTTCTCAAGCATCTTGAGCCACTGTTCCGGAGTGGCCTTCTCCATCTTGATGTTGTCCAGAGCGTTCTCTGCGTTGGAGATGAAGATATGCTCGTCGGCGTTGGTCTTCGAGAAGCGGATGTCCTTTCTCTCAGGGTTGAACCGCCTGGACAGGGGAATAACATTGCCGTTGTCGTCGTAGGTGACGGGATCGGCCAGCTTGATTTGGTTCGACGTTCTTACGACATACTGGGCAAACTCAGAAGACGGCTTATACTGTTCTTCGAGCCGGTCAAATAGTTGCGAGTACATCTTTGAGTATCCGATGTTAATAACACCGTCTCGATTATCACGGTCCATCAAATCGTTAATGTCCCACGAATCATAATACTCATTTTTTAACTCACTGTCGATGTCGATAGGTCTCTCGATATTGATGTACGCAGATACGACATGGGGATGAGGGAATAACTCTTTCTTTGCCTTTTCGTATGCCTCCTCTTCGTATTCCGATTCCTCGCGCTCATTTGCAACCTCCCACGCCTCGTCAGGATCAAGCCCATATTCATTGACCAGGATTCTCGCCATCGCTTCCGCGATTTTCTCGCCGTTGTCGCTGAATCCGGGCATCGTGTATAATTCTGCAACCTTTGGATCGTCCGTGAAATAGAATCCGCGGCCCATTCCGTTCTCGTATCCGAATTCAGGACGTTCAAACACATTGAAGTCCATGCCGGTTCCGTGATAAACTTTTTTCAGCTTACCATCTTCATCGCGGACCATACTGTTCGGAAATGCACGTTCAGCAGCCTCGTCAACCATTCTCTGAGCTTTCTCCATGTCTCCGGCTTTGACGGCATCCAGGTAGTCCTTATCCTGCTGCTCGCTGACAACCTTGGAGAACCTCACGCCTCTGTCGCTGTTCAGCCAGCGGTTGTACGCGGCACGGGCAGGAGCACCGGCGGCAATCTTCGGAGGAAGGATCTCCACGCCACGCTCCACGAGCACCGGCAGCAGTCCAGGAGGCACGATGTCAAAGGTGACACCTCTGTCCTTGAACTCTTCCACCCATTCGTCGGCGACCTCTTCCCAGGGAACAATGCGCATCGGCTTATCCCATCTGGAGAGGATCAGGTCTCCGTTCGTCCACTCATGTCTTCCGACAGAGAGCGCAGCCTTTTCAGCGTGGTATTCGCCCTTCAGCTCGCTTGCCGGATACAGGGTTTCGACAAAGACCAGGTTGTCACGCTTCCACGCCTGGGTGAACTGCTTGTTGATTTTGGAAGGACGGATGTGAATGTACGGATTATAGTCAACCGATTCGACACTCCCCAGGCCGTCAGGCTTGATGAGGTTAATCTTGCCGTCATCGGTGGCCATGTCCGGATTCTCCTCTGCCTGCTCCCACTCGTTAAAGGCGAACGGAGCAGTACGCACGCTCTTCTGGCCCTTCTTTCCCAGCTTGTCGGCCATAGGAGAACCAAGAGTGCCGTCCGGCTTCATCACCACGTTTCGGTATCCGATTTTGGTTTCGCCCTTCTCCAGCTCGTCCAGGAGCTTCTGGTCCGTGACCTTGGAGAATCTGATGCGAGACTGTTCCTTATCTTCGGCCGGCCACTGATTCAGCTTCGAGTAGCGGACATGCTCCATGATGCGGGCATCCTTCGGGTCGAAGACAACGTAGTTATTAGCGGAATGGTCTCCGTGCGGATCCCCGTAGTTGGTGGGGACCTTGATGCCGGTATAGCCCAGGTCGTGCAGGAAGCGGGTGCTCTTGAGCCCCACGCCGTCGTTACCGAGGTAAGCGTCCAGGGTTCCAAGGATGGTCTCACCGCCCATGTAGGAGAAAGCCTGGTTCAGCTCGTCGTCCAGGATGTCCGCGATCTTCGCGGTGTATCCGGAGTTCGGGTCGGACAGGAGCCTGGCACGGAGAGCGGCCTTGATCTTCATCGCGTCCTCATGCGGGATTTCCTCGCCGTAAGGGAGATAGTTGTGGCCGTTGTCGCCAGGAATCTGCACGGTATAGAGATGGCGCTTGCCCTCGTGGTTGAGCTGCTCGTACTTATAGTCGATTGCGTTCTTGACCTGCTGCGCCTCCGGGTCGTACTTGTAATCGCCCGTCTCAAGCATTTCGCGGTAGATCTGCGCAAACTTCTTGTGCGTGTCACCGCTCCAGGTGCCGGCGAACTGCTCGGCCATAGCCTCGTGCTTCTCTATCTTCGCAGGATAGCCGGCGCGGATTTCTTGCAGCCTGGCCTCCAGGCGGTCAATGCCGTCACGGACTTCTGCCAGCCGCCTACCGAGAGCGACATCCGCATAGGTCTTTGCGATGCCGTCCACGTCGGTAACGTAGATGCCGGGGCCATAGACATAGGTCCCTTCACCGCTTCCGAGGAACTGGAGGTCGAACCGCTCGAAGGCCGCGCCGGTGCCGTGATAGGTCGTAAGAGGACTGGCCTCCTTGGAGAAGAGGACGGTCTTGCCGTCTTCGTTCTTCTCCTCGATGACCTCGAACACCTTCTCCATCAGCGGGCCGAAGGTGGACTTGATCTCTTCGGTAGTCGGGTAGGGGAATCCGGCCAGGGCCTCCGGAGTCTTCTTGTACTCCTCATAAGGCATCGGGACCTCGCCCCGGTCCTTCATGCGGGCCTTATAGAACACGTAGCCCATCCGCATCCAGCTCTCTGCCGTCGCGTCATCGACACCGCGGACGAGGAAGTGGTCGCTCTCGCCCTTCTCGGCGATCTTGCGGTCCACCCACTCCGCGAAGAGTCGGGCCGTCATCTCCCAGTCGCTGCCCCAGTAGTCGCCCTTCTGGACGCTACGCCGGCCGTAGTCGGACTGACGGATAGCCTTGGTCAGCTCGCTGAATGCACGTTGAACCTCCGGACGTGCGCCCGGAATCTGGGAGGCGGTGATGAAGCCGTGAGCGATGCCGCCACGACGGGCAAAGTAGTTATCCAGCGCATGCCACCACTCGTGTGCGAGGGAGCCTGCGCCCCTGGTCTTGGTGAGGTTGATAACGACCTCGTTGCTTTCATAGTGCGCGTTCGCGCTGCCGGACCCACGGGCACCGAATGCAAGGCCCAGCTCTCCGTTCAGGGAGAGAGCGGCAGGAGAGACACCCAGCACCTCGGCCAGGTTCATGAACGAGTCGTATGCGTTGTTAAGAGCCGCCTGGCGGTCACGGTCGTTGGCCCAGTTACCGAACTGTACGCCGCGGAAGCCGAACACCTTGTACTCTTCCTCGCCGACATCCTTACCCTTGCGGTAGTCCTTGCCCTTGCGGGAAGAGGCATCGCCGTCGAAGTACACAAACTCGCTGCGCTTGCGGGCCATGTCCTTCAACATCGACTCGTATTCCGCACGGTGCGCCTCCATGTACTCCCTGGCTTCCCTGGAGGTCTCAAAGCCGCCCTTCAGCAGCTCGGCTCCCATCCAGAAGCCCTTATCCTTCGCCCACACGCCGTAGGTGCCCTTGCTGTTCTCGTAGTACCAGGCGACGTAGAGCTTGTCACGCTTGTTCACGGTCTCGCCCTTGGACTCGCGGGACTTCTGGAGCGACTCGTTGAACTTGGTGTTCAGGTCCTCATGGTTGTAGCTGATGGCGGTGGCAGCCTCTTCGACTGAGCCGTACTCACCTTCAAGTTGGTGTTCCTCGCCGGTGGCCGCGTTGATAGCCACAATCTTGAACCTCGTAGGCTTCGCCCAGACCTGCGGCTCATAGATGGCTTTCTCAAGCTGCTCAGCGTTCTGGTCCGGGTACTGCTTCTTTGCAAATTCCAGAGCGGCATCGTGGCTGTCGAACTCCTTGGAGTCGATGGCGAAGCCGCCGCGACCGCCCCTCTTCGTGTAGGATACGATAAACTTGCCGGAGCCGACCTTGGTGTCGCGGATTCCGCGGATCTTGAATGCGGATTCCGGATGGTCGATGTCGTCCACGCCCATCTGGAGCTGGACCAGGTACGTCGCCTGGGACAGCGCCTCATCGACGGAGTGAGCGAGCTCGTAGCCGTAATTGCCGGACTTGACCGTGTAGCTGCGACCCAGGTCGTCGCACTTGATGATCGGGAACTTGATGCGGCCGTTCACGTCAGGGTCGTATCCGGTGCTCTGGAAGACGCGGTAAGCGACGTAGATGGGATTCAGCGGGTAGAGCTCGCCAATCTGGATGCCCCTGTCGCGGTTCCACTCCAGGATCTGATTGCGATGGGCATCGGCCGCAACCTTCACCTCGTTCGGTACGTTGGCCAGGTTGTCGATGATGGCCTGCTTGCCGACAGCGTCAGCGTTCAGGTAGTCGAGAACGACCCTGGCACGCTGCGCCTGCTGTCTCGCCCAGTCCACGATTTCCTGGTCGCGCCGCTTGGACTTCCAGCTTCTGTCCTTGAGCTTGACAGGCTTGGGAGAGCCCTGGATGAGCCAGGACACGGCATCGACAAGACAGGCATCCTCCGGGGTGATAACGCCGTTCTCTACGAGTTTCTTGGTGTTCGGACGTTTGAATGCCTTTGCGAGAGGAAGAGCCACGAAGCTCTCCTCGGTAGCGTCTTCGAGAGTCTTTGAAAGGCTGCGGAGCTCGTCCTTGCGAGCACCGGCAATCTTCTCGCCGAAGTCCTCAATCTGGCGATTGGGACCGGTCTTTATTTCTCCGCCGCCTCGTTTTGCAGGGCTTGCTTTGCCGCCTTGAGCAGGTCGATTTCCTTCTGATCCCAGGTTCCCTCCGGGGACTTCTCCCGTATCTCCACCATTTTCGACTCCACTTCCTTGCTCACTGTCTTGGAAAAGCGTAACCTGCCTTGCTGAAGATAGAGATTCACTGTTTCGTTGCTCATTGTCAAGGGTTTTTACAAAGGTAATAATTTCTTCGTTATCAATGCCGGCCTTCCGCAGCTCCTGCTCGAACACCTCCGGGGTGTCGCACTTATAGGCGAGGTCCATCGCCATAGAGAGGAACTCGTCGGACAGGGTGATGTCGTCCTTGCTCTCATACCAACGGCCGGCCTTCCACTGCTTCATGGCGTTCCAGATGGCCTTGCGGTCGAATCCGGGGAGTCTCGCCAGCTTCTCGTCCAGGGCATCGACCAGCGTGATGCCGTGCTGACGCTCGTGGACGTATGCGCTCACGCCGTCCTCCAGGGACTTGATCTCGTCGGCGATGATGTAGATGCCCTTCTCGTCGAACGGGATGAAGAAGGCGCGGTTGGTGTCGCGGTTGGGGTTGTCCAGCTCAAGACCGTCACGCACCTCGTTGATGACGCTCTCGTCCAGACCGTCCTTTGCAAGCTGCTCCAGGACGTTATCATAGTTCACGACGTGCGCCGGGTGCTTCTCGTCGGCCACGGTGCTGAGCTTATCCTGAAGGGCCTCAGTGCGCAGACTCATGGCCGCGCTGCGGTCCTCTGCGGTGACAGCCTTTGCAAGTGCTTCCTCAGCAGCATCCCACTTCTCCTGCGGGGTCCTGGGCTTCGGTGCCGGTTTCTTCTCGGCCTCGATCTCCTCCACCGGACGGCCGGTGACGAGAGACGTGGCTTCGGCCACGGTGCGGTCCTGCTCGCGCTGCTTTGCCATCTGCTCCAGCTCCTCGGGCGTTGCATACCAGTGGAACATCGGAGAGGTCCAGTTGGAAGGCATAGTGTTCATGGCGAGCGCATATCCCTTCTTCCCTTCGGCCTGCAACATGAGAGACTTGCCGGCGGATCCAAGCGGCTTGAACGTGATCTTGCCGCCTATCTCATCGACGGCGCGAAGGAAGTTCTCCAGACCCTCTGCATTGAAGGCACGCATCTCGCCACCGAGCGGAACGATTATCTTCGCATCCTTGAAGTTCTTGCCCTCCAGCTCCTTCACGCCGGCCACGAAGGACGCGAGGTGTTTCGCGTCGATGCCGGAGTCCTCACCCTTCTGGAGAAGCTCGCGCCACTTCGGATACATGGCTTCGATGACGTTCTTCTTCTTGTCGATGATCTTGCCCTCGTTCTCCTTCTGGTAGGAATCCTTGACGGCCACGAGGATATGCGAATCGCTGGCGACCTTATAACCCTTGTCGTGGAAGATGCCGGTCATGGCCGGGCGATGGTCGTCCTTCTTGATGAACTTCCAGATGTCGAACTTGCCCTTGGGCTCCGAGGACGGCATCTCCGGATGAGCATCGAAGTACATCTGGCGGTATTGCTGCGCCTCTGCGCTGGACCGGGCCTTCTCCCTTGCGTTACGGACCAGCCCCTCCACGGTGCGCGGAAGATCCAGACCTAAACCAATTTCGAGACGCTCCAGGACATCCTGAGACGCGCCCTTGAGAAGGTCGGCAACATCCTGACGGAATCCGGATTCGTCCGTGTGCTCCCATTCGTAGTTGCGGCCCTTGACGGTCGAAGGCTTATCATAGCGCATCTTTCGGATGAGCATCACCAGCGGTTCAATGGCCTTCTTCGCTTCCTGCTCGAAGTCTTCCGGATGGACCTTGCCGTCCTCCACCTTCTTCTTGAGTGCGCCGATATTGTCATTGACGGCCTTGACAACGTTCTCAGGAGATCCGTACTGCTCCAGCTTCTTGGCGTAGTCATCGGCCAGCTTGTCGATGTAGTTCTTCACGTAGGGCATTATGCCGTCGCGGGTGTCTTTCGTGGTCTCCGCGTTCATCAGCTCACGTGCATTGACATCCATTTCCAGGATGGCGTTCTTCACATATAGCGCCTCCGGGAGCTTGTATCCCTTTCCGTCCGGCGCTGCAATGACCTTATCAAGAGCGTCCTTTGCCCCCTTTAAGGTAGTAGGAAGCTTTACATCCTTCTTTGGAGCCGCAGGCTCCTGGGCAGGCTCCCCGAAGTCAATAGTACCCTGCGTAGGTTCGACAGCAGCAGGCTCTTCAGGTGCCGCTTCGACAGGAGCCTCACCGTTGCGTCGGCGGATCTCATTCTCCAGGTCCAGTACTTTCTTCGCATCGTTAGTTGCTGCTTCGTTGAATCCCTTCACAGAAAGGCCGTCGAAGCCCTTCTCGTTGTAGTCAGGCTTCGCCTTCAGCGCCTCGGCCTTCGAGGTGTTGTCGGCCTGGGAAGCCTTGAAGAAGTCGAGCGCGGACTTCAGCTCGTCGTCCGTGGCCTCTTGCAGGTTCTTGACGGTTTTGAAAGCCTTGCGGTAGTTCTCTTCGTTCAGCTCTACGGGGGCCTGCTCCACCGGCTTAACGGACTTGTACTCGGCGAAGGGTTTCGTCTTGCGGTGAGAGCTGTCCACCCACTTCTTGAACTCGTCACGGGTGACCTCGGTGATGTTGCCCAGGCCCTGCCATCCTTCCTCGTAGTTGGAGAGATACGCGGCCTTCGCCTCGTCCAGGGAGTTGAAGCCGTACATCACCTTATGCTCGTCGAACTGGCCAGTCTTGGGATCCACCTGGTCCACGACAAAGATGTTGCCCTGCTCAGGATTGTCGGAGAGGAACACGTCGATATGGTCGCCGTCAACACCCTCTGTCCTGCGAAGGTATCCGTAGGTGTTGTTCATCTTGGTCTCCCACGCCTTGCCGTCCGGAGACGTACCGCGGCGCACGGAGCCCTTCGGGTTCTCGATGGAGATGTCGAACCCGTCCACGGTAACGTGGCCCATCTTATAGTTGCCGGCCTCCTTCTGGGCCTCGGTGGGCTCGGTGTTGACCTGGGCTTCCGCTTCAGCGATTGCCTGCTGCGTCGGAGTGACCTCTGTCTGTTCCGGTGCGGCCGGTGCTTCCTCTGCGAAGTCGGTGTAGAGCATGCCAATGGCATTGCGACGGAACTTATCCTTCGCTTCCGGAGAGATCAGCTTATCGAGCGCGTCAATCTTGCTGGTGAGGTCCTTGTATTCCTGGTTCTTCTTCAGCTCGCGGTCTCGAATGTCAATGGTGGCATTATGCAGACCAACCTCGTCCACCCTCTCTCCCTTTCTGCTCTTGTAATCCAGGTACTCTTTCTCTGCGGCCCTCGTGGTCGCATCGACGATCTCGGAGACTCTCTTCTGCAACGCATCGCGCTGCTCGGAGATTCCCTTCTTATATTCGTCCCACTGGCGAACAACCTCGTCGTAGTACTTGTCTGGATATTCCACTCCGGGCTTGTGGTTATACATCGCATCGGAGTAGTCTTTCTTATCCTTACCGGAAAGGATGTCTGCAATCCTGGAAGACACAACAGCGTCAGGACCGCTGGGAGCGACGGCGGCCGGATCAGCAGGAGCCTCTACCTTCTCTATAACGTCTCTGATAGGGACAGAGGTTGTAATGCCATCGCCGACATCTACGATGATGTTCCCGCTGATCTTAGCGTCCTTCCCCTGTACCGTCACCATAGCGGTCGTCTCTTCCCCTTCATACATCATGCGGATCTTGATAACGTCGCCCTTCTTTATGCGGGTCGCGGGAGTCGCAGAGGTCTCCGGCACTTCCGTTCCAGCGGGCTCTTCCTTGACAGCAACCTCGGCGGGAACCTCTTCGGCTGGCTCAGCCTTCTCCGCTTCCAGCCGGGCCCTCTCTGCGGCGTTTGCCGCCTCCTTTTCCATCTGCTCCTTTCTGGCGATGTTCGCCTTCCGCGTATAGTCGAAGATGTCCGTCGGACGGACAGCGGCCCGGAATACGTTGACGATGGCATCGCGGACGGCCTGAGTGTCGGCCTGGTCTGCGTCGCCCATCCTGGGGACGAGGCCGGTCTGGTCGTCGGCCGCGATAGCCTCGGCAAGACCCTGAAGACTCATGCCCTGTCCTCTCTTCGCCCAGAACGGGAAGAATCTCTTGAGCTCGGCTTCGGACATGCCGGTCTCGCGCTTGAAGTCCTCCTTGTCAAGAGCATGCTCCATGCCGCGGAAGCCGTTGGCCACGACTTCCTCCAGGCTCATCGGCTCTTGCAGCGCCTGCTCTTCCAGACGGGCCGCACGGTCGGCTCTCTTCTTTGCCTCAGCGATGTCTGCATCTGCAAGGTCCTTGACTCCCTTCCAATAGTCGTATGCGTCCTGGAAGGGTTTGTGCGCCTCCAAAGCCTTGTTCTTTGCGGCACGGTATTCAGCAGGGGAATCGTAGTTCTCCGGCTTGATTTTGTCAACGGCGGCCTGAGACTTCTTGAGAGCTTCACTGGTCCGCTTCACCTTGCCGGCGATGAACCCGTAAGCCTCTTCGTCGTTGTCGAAGTCCTCATCGGAATAGATGTCCTCGTATGTCGCCTGCGTCGGAGCCTGCATGTACTGCTTACGGCCCTGAGCATCCACAGGGATGACTGGCTGTTCGGTCTCTGTCGGTTCAGCAGGAGCCGCCGGAGCCGGCGCGTTCTCGATAGCATCCGGAGAATTCGCGTCAGCAGGAGCCGCCACAGCCTTATCGAATTGGTCTCGCATCTCCTGCAAATGGTCGATGTAGTTTCCGAGACGCTTGAGGTTGTAGGCGTTGACGAGGCTCTGAATCTGGTCCTTCGGCATCGGAGTGATTACCGGGCTTCCGTCAACGGCCGCATTATTCAGCACGACGTTGACGGTGCCGTCGCCGTTATCAACCACACCATTCTCGTTAGGAACGACCTTGACGGGAACCTCGTGGCCCTCGTCGGTAAGAAGGAAGTATTCATCGCCCGGATTGAAAGTGACGATGCCGTCTATCTGGTCTGACGCTTCCTGGGCAATCCCGTTGCGCAGCTGCTCGGCGACGGTCTGCTTCTCCAGCAGCGGGTCGATAGCATCATCCACGGAAAGGAAGTCATCGACCGGGGCAAAGAACAGCTCGCCGCTCTCTGCGTCCCGGACCAGCAGGTCGTGCATGCTCCTGGACCTGTCGATGCCGGAGCCGTCTTCGAGCATAACAATGTTACCATCTACGACGTACACGCGCCGGTCATCCTTCAAGGTAGCAGGATGGACGAGGTTGTCAGTCTTGGACGTGTTGTCATCAATGGCAGTGGTGGCCGCGATAATCTTGCGGCTGATGTCGTCACGGATACCCTCGATCATGCCGCGCCGTGCGGCTTTCGCCTTTAGGTAGTCCAGGACGGTCTCTTTCTGCTCCGGAGTCCAGTTCTCGTTCTCGTAGTAGAACATCACGTTCTCCTCGGAAACATCATCCAGGCCGGTCTTTTCCTTCAGGAGCTGGCGCTGGTACTCGTACATGTTCTGGGCATCGTGGCGCTCGGAAGGCTCGTGTACGTTATATCCTTCCTCGTATGCGTTGTCTGTCTGGTACTGGACCTCGGCCTCCTCCACCTGGGCGAAGGTCTTGCGGCCCAGGGAACGGAGCCGCTTGCGGAATTCCGCCTTATCCATGCTCTCCAGCTTTCCGTCAACGAGGACCTCTACGGTCCCGCCCTCGCCCGCGTCGAAGGCTTCGACATCGCCCTCGCCCGCAAGCGGGGCCTTGCCCTGGCGGTCAACCTTCACGAACTCGTCCGTCTTCTGGTTCCACCAGTCACGCGGCCGGCGGATGGCGCGGCCGTCTATGCCGACAACCTCGACCATTACCGGCTCACCACCGTCGCTCTCCATCTCCGCGAACATGATGCCGCCCTGGTTCTTCCACCTGGCGCGGTTGTTACGGATCTGCATTCCCTGGCTCGCGGCACCGAGCGTGGCTCCGAGAAAGACACCATCACGGAATCCGGCAAGCGAGCTCTCCAGGATATTCGTGAGGGTAGGGTAGTCCTCCGGATGCTCATATATCATCGGGACCATCGTCTGCATCGTGGACATGGCAGACATCGTGGCACCATGAGCGGCGATGTCGCCCAGATACGTCCGGAAGTTGAACTTCATGCCCAGCTCCTTCGATGCACGGTTGAAGAGTTCCTCGGCCTCCTTCGCCGCAAGCGAGTTCTCGTCTGCAAGAGCGGCGGACAGATTCTTGGCCGCCTGGCTCTTCGCCGTGTTGAAAAGTCTCCCAGTATAGCGGTTGAACGGAATCTTGCCGGCCGCGTACATGATGGCGGCATCGGTGAGGCCGGCAGACCACACCTCGTTGTCGGTTGCGCCGTATTCCCGCGCACGGTTCATGGTCTCGCCGGCGGAGGATGCGGCCATCAGGCCGAAGGAGCCCTTGCCAATCCACTCTGCATATTTAGGATTCTTGGTGACGGCGCTGAGACCGATGGCCGCCGCCGAAGGAAGAAGCATGGGGATCTGCTGGCCGAGCCAGGCCCCGAAGCCCTTCGTCTCCTTCGCCTGAGCGAGACCCTCGGATGCGTAGTTCATCATCCTGTCGCCCAGGGAGAGGTCCTCCGCCTTCTCTTGCAGGATGCGCCTGGCCTCATCCACATTGCCGCCGGCCCGGTCGAGGGCCGTGGAAATCATCTTGTCAATGTCGGAGTTGTGTTGAAGGCGCTCTATCCCCTTCATGTATCCGCCGGCCTGCTTCTCCACAGACTTCGCGTATTCCTCGTATGCGGCACTCCCCACGCTGTTCTTGATGAGCTCCCTGCGCTTCTCCTTGTCGGACAGGTTGGGATCCATCATGATTCTCTCGCGCATGGCCACCGATTCGGGGTCGGCATACCGCTCGTTGGGCCCCAGACCCTCTGCGACCCTGCGGTCCAGCTCGTCCAGTGCCTCCTGCGCGTTGCGGCTACCCCACGAAAGCGGATTGAAGACATTTCGCCCGGAGAAAGACTGCGCGGCCTCACCGAGAAGGTTGACCGTGCCGTAGTACATGTTCTTCGCACCCTGGGCGAGTGCCGGGAAGAATCCACGGATGCTATCGTCCTTCTTCAGTCCGTTCGGCTCGTCGTCGAAGTTGAGCGTCACGTCTTCTTCAGGAGCTGCCTGCTGAACGACGGGGCTCACGCTGTCCTTCTGGACCGGGACCTCCGGCACCCGCTGCGCTTCAGGCTGCATGCGGACGGCCTGGGTCTGGTCCCCCATCGGACGAACCAAACGACCGGAGAATTCCTCAAAGGTTCCCAGGTCGTTGTATCCATCCCTCACAAGGGAATCGTAGAGCTTCCTCCGGTTGTTTTCGTCTTGCAGTCTGGTTCCGAATTCGTCAGATGTTCCAAGGTTGTTGTACCCGTCCTTCTGCAAGGCGTTATACAGTTTGAGAATGTCGTCGTTCATGGGGTGTCAGTGGATATGGTTACCAATCTATGCTCTTGCCTTCGCCTTTCTGCTGGGGCTGTCCTTTTTGACCGGAAAGTTTGCGCAGCGCCTCCTGAGTCTCCTTGGACTCGGCCACATTAGCGAAGACGACGGTGAGCATCTGGTCGGACGTGAGCGGCTCGTACTGAGGATTGCCGCTGGCATCGGTGACGGGCGTGCCGTACTGCGTGGTGATCGCCTTGCCGTGTGCGCTGTTGCGCACGGATTCCGGAAGAGTATTGAAGAGGTACGATATGTTGGCGGCGTTGAGATCGGCCTTCGGAAGGGAGATCGTCTCGTTGCCTCCGATGAGGAAGTTGATGTCCTTGCCCTCGGACTGCCGGGCCAGGTTCGCCTGGGAGAGACGGTACTTCTTCTCTTCCATCTTCTCCGTGAACTCCAGGTGCTTCGCGTTCTGGTCGAAGGTCTTCTGCCAGTTCTCCTGGCTCTGCTTGTCGTTGGCAAGGAGACGGTCCCACTGCCGGTCGTTCTGCTGCTTGGTGTACTCGAACTGCTTCAGCCAGTTCTCCTGCTGCTGCTGGGCCTGCTTCTGCTGGAGAGCCATCTGCTCCCTCCAATGCGCCTCCTGGTCGCGCATGCCCTTGAGACGGAGATAAGCGTCGCTGTATGCCTTTGCATTCTGACGGCGCTCGTTGTTGAGCTTATCCCAGCGGGCGCGGGTCTTGGCCGACATGGATGTCTGCGGGGAATCGTTGGCGATGCCCGTCTTTCCGGCATAGTAAAGGCCGGCGAGGGCAGAAACGCCGTCACCGACCGCGGAAAAGATGTTCTCCCACTTCTCGTTCTTCTCCCGCCTGGCGCGTTGCTCCGGTGTCTCAGGAGCGTCATAGCCCATAGCGGTGAGGATCTTCTGGAGCCGTTCCCCTTCCTCCGGCTGATGAGCGTCAGGGGCCTTCAGCCCTTCGGTGTTGGCGGCATCGACCTGGGCACCGGGAAGGGCGACATCCACCTTGGGATTGGTCTCTATCGGCTGCGCACCCTTCGCGGCATCCACGGCCGCCTGGTTGGTAGCATCGCCGGTCTGCTGCGCGGTGACAGGATTGTTGTCGCCTTCTTTCTTGAGAATGTCATCGAGCGTACTCATGGCGTGACGGGATTAGAATGCAGAGGCCATAGATCCGGCCGCATCGCTGACGGCCTGAATCTGGTCCTTGGTGGCCAATGCCTTCTGCATGGTCATGTCGTTCTGCTGTTTTGCGAGGCCGGCGCGGGTCTCCATGAACTGCTGTTCGATTGCATCCTTTCGTGCGTCGGCACTGGCCGCTATCTGAGACGTTGCATCGACGAGCGCCTGGTTGTTCTGTGCTTTCGCTGCGGCCACGGATTCCTCCGTGCCGCCCATCACGGCGGCTGCGGCCGCGGCCTGCTTGTTGCGCTCGCGGATAGAGTTCTCGGTCATGGTAAGGAGACGCTGAGCGTCGGCCCTCTGCGTCGCGTCCTCGTTGTATCGGCGGTCGTACCAGTCCTGATTCTGCTGTTGCTGCTCTGCCAGGGAGTCTTCAATCTTGCCGATGGCCTTCTTCTGGACCTGACCTCCGTAAATGGAGCCAGCCACCTTCATTCCGGCTCCAATCGCTGCACCCCAGATACCCATATTGAAATGATTTAGAGTTAATACATAAAAGTTCGCCACCAATTTACCCCATTATCTTTGGCACGTCCTTTTATCTATTTACGCTATGCCAAAAGGAGTTAAATACGGTGGCCGGAAAGCGGGGACACCGAACAAGGTGACGAAGACGGTGCGAGAGGCCATCGGATCTCTTCTGGATTCCTACATGAACGGAGATCCGTCATACATCGATCCGGAGAATGACGAGGCAAGACAGCAGGCCGTCCGCAATGGACTATTCTACAGTGATTTCTTCAAGCTGAAGCCGAAAGACAGGGTGTTCTACGCGGAGAAGTTCTCGGCGTATGTCGCACCGAAGATGCAGTCCGTTTCTATGGACATCGGTGACGCGGAGGTGAAGAAGACCCTCGCGGAAAAGCTCACCAAGCTGGGAGGGGAGTAAACAACTACTACCGACTACTTTAGTTCAGGGATGAGGTTGACGGTCTTCCGCTTGGCCTCATCTATTATCTTGCCGTATATCTGCGTCGTCTCGATGTTCTTGTGACCGAGCAGCTGGGACACGGTATAGAGGTCCGCACCGTAAGTGAGCAGGAGCGTCGCATAGGTGTGCCTGGCCACATGGAAAGTAACATGCTTGCCCACCTTTGCGGCGGTGGCCCATCTGTCCAGCTTCCTCTCCAGGGTAGGAGTGACGGGGATACCGGGGAAAACGGGCCCGTCGGTGCGCCTGGGCATCCATCGCACGGCATTCTCCGACAGCGGCACGAACACCATCCTGCGGGTCTTGGTCTGCACCTTCTGGATCTGGAGCCTCCCGTCGCCCACGTCCACTATCTGATTCCAGTCCAGGGAGCGCATGTCGGATATACGGAGCCCGGTGAAGCATGCGAAGAGGAACGCGGCCTTGAGGATGTCATCCTCGCACGGAGTCTCCATGAGTGCGCGTACCTCCTCCAACGTGAGGAAGGCCCTGGTGCTCTCCTTCTGTCGTGGCTTGGCCGACGGATCCACGTGCCTGGCCGGGTTCTCCTCTATGAGCTTCTCCCTCACCGCCTGGTTGAGCACGATGAGCAGAGCGTTGAAGTAGGTGTAGATGGTGCCGTCTCCCAGCTCGGACTCGTTGAGGTGCCCGATGAACCCCACGATGTACTCCGGCGTGACCTGGGACAGACGGATTCCATCGCCCTTGAACGATACGCAGTACGCCTTGCAGTTCAGTACCGTCTGTGCATAGTTCATGGAGCCGCGCTTCCTATAATACTCCGCACGCTCGTCCATGTAGTCCGTGAGCAGGATCCTGTCCCCCTTCCGTCTCCCGAATCCGGCACGGCCGTTCTGGATCTCCACGATGAGCCTGGCCTTGGCCGCGTTGGCCGTCTTCAGGGTCTCCTGGTTCTGGATGCGGTCGATGGCGGTGCGCTCCGGCACCAGGTACATCTTCAGGAACTCGCGCTGCCGGACTCCGGCCACGGTGTAATCCAGGTACAGCGAGTAGCCGCCGTCCTTCATCGCCCGCTTGCGCAGGGTGACGGTCTCCTTCGCGTCTGATGTAGTGTACAGTCTTCTCATATGGAGTGACGATGGAGTGACGAAATGTCGGGATTATTCGGGATATGTGCGGGACATTACGAGGATAATTATCTCTGTCGAAATGTACTGATATAGAATCCTTTGCAGTGCAACCGGCTGTCCTTCAGCGGTATCCGCACGGAGTGGCGTGTCTTCTTCTACAAAATTTTTCACGATATTCTATGTGTCTAATTGTCAGTGCGTTGCTTTTTGCAAAACAAATCCGAGTGACAAAGGAGTGACAGCATCACAGATGATTGACGAGCCATACCATCGCGGCACCCGACGCTCCGACCAGCACGGCCAGGGCCAAGATCCACGCGACGATAACGGTTCCCTTCTTGACGTTGACGGTCCGCCTCGTCTCCGTGAGCACATCCGGCCAGGCAAGGAAGACCCGCCCCGCCACCTTCGTGATGAGGTAGCAGAGAAAACCCGCCGCCGGCGCTACGGTGAGAATGGAAACGACCCAGTTCATTTCTCCGTCAGCTTTTCAATCATATTCCAGTACTTCTCGTTCTGAGCCTTCAGCTCCTCCACCTGGGCGCGAAGCATCTCGTTCTCCTTCATGAGGGCCAGCAACTCCCCGCCGGGGCAGCCCTCTTCTTTTCTGGGGAAACAACGCTCCTTGTCGGTGTCGTCGGCCGAAAGCATCGAAACGTCCCATCCCTTCTTGTTGTCCAAAAGTTTAGCAAACTTATCATCCGGAAGCCTCGCTCCGCCATGCTCGATTTTGGAAATAAAGCTCTTCTTGATTCCCAAAAACGCACCCAGTTCATCCTGAGTTAACTTGTTCGCTATTCTAAACCCCTTTAAATCAATCATTTCTCAACGATGTCGTAAATGTTTCACTAAAAAAGTTTACAAAACTCTTGGAAGTTTCGCAAACATTTAGTTACTTTGCAAACAGAACAATGTCGGTATTAAACATTGTTCAACCTTGAACACCACATTCAAAGTATGCAAAGGTACAACAAAGAAACCGTTGATGCAAGAACGTTTCCCCAAATTTGGGAAACTCTCTCGGCCGCGGAACAATCAAACCTCCGCTACGAGCTCACTAAGACTGGTGACGCATCCAGAACCACCGTCTATAACTGGTCCAAGGGAACATGCCCCATCTCCGTCGGCATGCGGAAGAAGGTCGCGGCCACGATCGGCAGGACCCTTGGACTTCGCGTCTCCCACGTCACCCTCTTCCCGCTGAACTAAACGACCGGACCCGGACCACAGGACATGGACACTGAACTGAAAGACCGCCTTGACCGCATCGAGAGCCTGACGCTCCTCGCCGCGAAGAACGTCCTCACGGTGAAGGATGTCGCCCTCCTGACCGGGCGCTCGGAGAAGAGCATCCGGAACCGGCTCCCGGAGATCCCGCATTACAGAGGACCGATGGGCGTGTGCTTCGACCGCGCAACGCTGGAGAGCTGGATGCTCGCAGTCAAGATAACGCCGGCCTCCCAACTGATGTAATCCCTAAAAACCGATAGTGATGAAAACGTTTCCAACCGCACCCAAACCGCACACCTGACACCAACCTTCCCGATCTGAAGGGAAGGCCAACTTCACAAAACCATATAGTAATCCTTCCTGGGACGGGTGCGACTCTCCTCCCAGTTTCTCAAGAGAATTATGATGAAAGATATACCCTCCTGCTGCCAGCCGAAGAGACCGAGGCCGCACAGGATTTAATACGACCACAAAACCGATTCAGATATGAAAAAGATGATCATTTCCATTATTGCGTGCATGGCGCTGATGTCCGGTGCCTTCTTCGCCTGGGCCTGTTACAAGGATGTCCTTGCGACGATCCTGTTCATCGGAGCCCTCATCCCGTCCTGCCTCTTCGAGCAGGGAAGACAAGAGCGTAAGGCCCGTCGCCAGTAATCATACAGCTCATGGGACACAGGTTCGATTATAGGTGGACACTGAAGGATGCCGGCTTCACGAAGGACAAGGGGAAGGTCTTCTCCTGCTTCGCGTGTGGCGGCGGTTCGACGATGGGATACAAGCTCGCCGGATTCGACGTCATCGGATGCAACGAGATCGACCCCAGGATGAACGAGGTCTATGTGACCAACCACCATCCGAGACACAACTATCTCATGGACATCCGCGACATGGTGAAACTGGCGAAGGCCGGCGGCCTTCCCGGTGAACTGTACCGGCTCGATGTCCTGGACGGATCCCCTCCGTGCTCCTCGTTCTCCATCTGCGGGGAACGGGAGACCGGATGGGGAAAGGAAAAGAAGTTCCGTGAGGGCCAGGCAAAGCAGGTCCTTGACACCCTCTTCTTTGACTTCATCGAACTTGCGGGCGAGCTGAGACCAAAGATCGTCGTCGCGGGAAAGGACTACTGCATCGTCTTCGACCAGGGCAGATACAGGAACAACAGGGAGATCATCCTGTGCAGTTCCTTCCCGGAAGACTTCGACTTCTGCGGGGAACCCGTCGATTACATCTGCGGGATGTCAGTCCCCCCGGTGATGATGGCCCAGGTCGCGTGCAGGATATACGAGCAGTGGCTGAAAGTAATGGACAAGGAGGAAGAGAGATGAAGCAGACCGGAGAACCGATGAGACACGCAAGTTTGTTTTCAGGTATCGGCGGGCCCGAAGTGGCCGCGGCCATGCTCGGATGGGAGAACGCCTTCCATTGCGAGATCAACCCGTTCGGACGCACCGTCCTGGAATACTGGTTTCCCGAATCAAAATCTTATGAAGACATCACGAAAACAAGTTTCAAGGAATGGAGAGGGCGCATTGACGTCCTCACCGGAGGCTTCCCATGCCAGCCTTTTTCCTACGCAGGGAAGCGAGGTGGGCGAGACGACGAGCGTTATCTCTGGCCGGAGATGCTCCGCGTTATTGACGAAGTCAGGCCCACTTAGGTCGTTGGTGAGAACGTTGCTGGAATCACCACTATGGTCGAAGGAGGGGTACTCGCTGACCTGGGATGTGATTCCTCTCTGTTCTCGGAGGGTGACGACGTTCACCGATACGAACTTGAACAGTCCCACACCATCGAACGAATCTGCGGAGACCTTGAGCGTCTCGGATATGACGTCCAGCCGGTGCTTATTCCGGCTGCGGCTGTCGGAGCTCCCCACCGTAGGGACCGGGTGTTCATCATTGCCTTTGATGCAGACCCCGACCGCAGTAATGACCAAGGAGCGACCGGAGGACATGAGGGCGAGAGCAGAGGCGAAGGGATACAAGAACGGGACGAAGTACGGGAGCCTGGAATCGCAGATCACATACGACCCGCGCTTCAAGGGGTTGCTGAAAACGCCGTCGGCGATAGACCCGGAGTCGGAAAACATGGCATCGAAGGGAGTGAGCGGGACGAGCGGGACACTCGCCCAAGAGATAATGAGCGGGTATGTGGAAAGGCGCGGCCTGATCCTGCCTACTCCACGCGTGAGCCTCTACAAGGTGGAAGGGACGGACTTGAACAACCCGAATATCGCGAACCGGAGCAAGCGGAACGATTCGATAGTGACGCGGATAGTAACTATGGAGATACCTTCGGACTATACCCCGAAGAAAGATGGGAACACTTTCCGACTGTCCCCCCTGTTCACAGAGGAAATGATGGGATTCCCTTTGATGTGGACGGCCTTACCGTTCCTCCAATGCCAGGCCCGCCAACATACGGAAAAGGAGACCCAACGAAGTATCCATTCGGTAAGTGGCGCACCGAATCCCTCAAAGCCTACGGAAACGCAATAGTGCCACAGGTGATGTACCGCATATTCCAGACGATAGAAAAGATTACAAGACTTCATGAACTGAGAGAGATATGAGACAGCAAGACCACCTTACCGAGAAAGACAGACAGGCAATCCAGAGGGCCAACGCCTCCAGATGGGAAGACATCGACGAGAGCTGGGCGCAGACGGAGGCCGGACGCAACGAGGTTCACCGGATCATGACCAGGAAGTACCACCGCGAAGAGCACAGCCTGGGGATCCTCTGACGGACAGAATGAAAACAAGTGCGGGAGATGTTTTCATAATCGGTTTTAGTACACGTGGTGTTCCCGCTACCACAAAGGGCAGGGATAGGAAGTAAACGGGATAGACTTCATGCAACCGGAAACTGCATTCATCCATTAGGAGGTTCGAGCCCTCCCCCTGCCCCCAGACAAACCCTATAAACCAAAAACATTATGGAAACAAAGCAACTCACTACCGCTTCGGCCGGCGCAGTCCAGCTGAGCGAAGAGAAGAAGCAGCAGTTCATCGAGGCATGCAAGAAGGCCGGTGAACTCCAGCTTGCCGACAACGTGGAGTACCTCTTCGCGGCATCGTCCGCGGTACAGACCCTCCGCACCATCCTCACCAAGGAGGTCGTCGAGACCTACTTCATGCCCCTCATGGGGACCCGCATCGGGTTCCTCACCGACCGTGACAAGGAAGGGAAGGACGGCAAGAAGCCGGAGCCCTACGGATGGGAGACCGTCCGCGATTGCGTCATCGACGCTGCGTGCAAGGGCCTGGCCCCGATCCAGAACCAGATGAACATCATATCCGGGAGCATGTACCCGACGAAGGAGGGCTTCACGCACCTGCTCAAGAAGATCGGTGTCAAGCACATCATCAACAAGGGACCGGACACGTCGGCACCCAACGCCTCCACCGCGACCATCTCCTGCAAGATCTTCTACGAGTACAAGGGGCAGAAGGGTGACTACACCCTGGTGGCCACTCCCAAGAAGAACTCCTTCTCCTCCCTGGACCAGCTCCAGGGCAAGGCCGAGCGCAAGGCCAAGAAGCACCTCTACGAGTACCTGACCGGCATCGACCTCGGCGACGCGGACGAGGAGTCCGGACCGGAGGACCAGACCGCCTTCGTCCAGGACAGGAAGGAGACGCTCCGTCAGAAGCAGGGAGAGAACGGTGGAACCCTCGATCTCAAGTAGGCCATGAACAAGTATTCCAAACTCACTCCTGAGCAGTTGGAGGAACACTTCTCCAACTTCCTCATCGACAGCTGGTCCTACTCCGGTGTGTCGTGCTTCGCCAGGAACGAGAAGGCTTTCGAGATGCAGTACGTGTACCATGAGAAGGACACGCGGAGCATCTCCTCCATCGCCGGAAATGCATACCACGCCGCCCTCAAGGAGTACTTCTCCGCATGGTCGGAGGGCGACCAGCCCGCGGTCGTGGACCTCACCAAGTACGCCTATGAGTATCTGGATGAAGTTCCCGCGAACGACTGGAGGCTCACCCCCAAGTTCCCGTCCGTCGAGCAGGCCATCAACGAGGCGGTCCGCTGCGTCAACAACCTCCTGGAGTCCTTCTGCGCCGAGGTATCCACGTACACGGACCAGATAGCGAACATCCTGGCCGTCGAAGAGAAGTTCGAGGGATGGGTGACGGTCAACGGCGTTGACATCCCGCTTCCGCTGCATGCGGTGGTGGACCTGGTGGTCGAGCTCAAGGACGGCCGCATCGTCATCATCGACCACAAGAGCAAGTCCGCATACACGGAGGAGAAGGAGGTCGCCCTGGTCCACGGCCAGCAGGCCATCACCTACGTCAAGTCCTGGGAGACGAAGCACCCGGAGATGTCCGTGGCCGAGGTCTGGTTCATCGAGAACAAAATCTCCAAGAACAAGGACAAGACCGCGCAGATGCGCAAGCACGTCTTCATCATGGATGTCGACAACCGCCGGCTGTTCGAGGCCCTGCTTTACGAGCCGCTGCGCCGCATGCTGGAGGCCGTTGCCGACCCGGACCACATATACACGATCAACCCTTCCGACAACTTCGTGGACATGGCCGTCCTCTATGACTTCTGGGCCCGCACCCAGATCTCCGAGATCGAGGACTTCGAGTTCATCCCCGCGTCCAAGAAGGACCTCCTTGCGAAGCGCCAGCGCAAGATCAAGAACTCCTCCGTCGGCTCCGTCGCGCCGAAGGTCATTACCGCCTTCCGGAAGAACGCGGCATCCTTCATCACCCTTGACTATTCCCATACCGATATGACTACAAACGAAAAGATCGAACACGTCCTGCGGACGTTCAGCATCAAGGTCCAGGTGGCCCACAAGATAGAGGGCTTCTCCTGCGACACCTACCTCTGCGAGGTCGCTCCCGGAACGGAGCTGCTCTCCATCTTCCGTCACACCCTCGACATCGCCAATGCGCTCGACGTGCCCCGCGTCCGCGTCCAGGGCGAGCCCCTCGTGATGTACGAAGGGAAGTCCTACCTCGCCATCGAGGTGAACAAGAAGCGCACGGAGGACCTCCCGTGGGACGCGAAGTACCTCACCGGACACAGGATCCCCCTGGGCCTGGACAACTTCCGCAACACCATCGTCTGGGACCTCGACAACAACACCACGCCCCATGTGCTTGTGTGCGGTGCCACCGGCTCCGGAAAGTCCGTCTGCCTGACCAACATCCTCTACTACGCCATCGAGTCCGGTGTCAAGGACATCACCATCCTGGACCCGAAGTTCGAGTTCGCCTTCGCGGAGCTCCCGGACAACGTCCGCGTCCTCTCCGACATTACCGAGATCGAGCATTCCCTGGCCGCTATGGTGACCGACATGAACAGCCGTGTCAGGAACCGTCAGAAGTGGCTCTCCCTGGTCATCTTCGACGAGTTCGCGGATGCCGCCGACCAGGCGCGTGGTCCGAAGGAACTGGAAGAGGGAGAAAAGACCCTCATCGACAACTTCAAGATGCTCCTCCAGAAGGGCCGTTCCGCGGGCTTCCGCTTCGTGGCCGCCACCCAGCGTGCGTCCGTCAAGACCATCCCCGGAGACATCAAGGTGAACCTCCCGGTCCAGGTCTGCTTCCGCGTCCCGAAGGGACTGGACAGCAAGGTCGTCCTCGATACCGAGGGTGCCGAGACCCTGGCCGGTGCCGGCGACGGTCTCCTCCACTCTCCGGAGTACAACGACGGACTCGTCCGTTTCCAGGCTTTCTACCGTCCACTCTAATCATTCAAAGACAATGAGCGCAAGCTGGTTTTCACACGATTCCAACGCCAGGAACTCCAAGAAGCTGATCAGGCTCCGTCAGAAGCACGGAGCCTCCGGCTACGGAGTGTACTGGATGCTCATTGAACGCCTTCGTGACGAGGAGGGATACACCAGTGACAGGGACTACGAGATGATTTCGTTCGACCTGCGCGTGGATGTCGAGATCATCCGTTCAGTCGTGGAGGACTTCGGCCTCTTCGAGCTGAGCGAGGACGGTAGATACTTCCACGCGCCCGGCCTGGACGAGAGGATGGAGCTCAAGGACGTGCGCTCTGCCGCTGGTAAGAAGGGAGCCGCTAATAGATGGAACAAAAACGCCGATAGAATGGCACAGAATGGCAAATCTATGGCAAATGGCATGGCAAAAGACGATTTTGCTAATAGCATTAAAGAAAAAGAAAGTAAAGATAAGAAAGAAGAGATAAGTAAACTTTCTTTTTCTTCTCCCTCCTCTTCCTCTCCTTCCGTCGAGGCCGCGTCGTCCGAAGAAGAAAAACAACAAGAACAAATTCTTTCTTACATGTTTTTCAAGAACTGGGCTGCGCCCGGCAAGGAGATGGAGCGCTTCATCGCCTTCAACAATACCGACAGCCGCTGCTGGTCGAAAATGAACAAGACGCAACAGGATTCCGCGCTGATCCTCTGGAAGCAGAAACCGGAACAGCCGGCCAGGTTCGGAAAAGAGTATCTCGCATTCTGGAACAAGATATATGAGACGCTCGTCCTTTGCAACGCACCGCACGGGGTCATCATGCACGCGCTCTCCGACAACATCAGGTTTGACGAGAACACCAGTGGATCCGTCATTCATTGCCCGCAGGACGTTCGGGATTTCATCGAGGCAAACATGGAGAAGTTCCGCACTGTCATACAGACGTACCTCTTCCGTCCGAGGGGACTGAACCAGATGAGTTACAGGCTATGCCCGCCATAACAGACAGAGAGGCCGAGATCATCCTTGAGGTTGTCAACCAGATACGGCTTGAATCACGGAAGCCGAAACCGCGGATGATGAGAATCTCGAACCTCGCCGACAGAGTGACCGTGGTGATTAAACGATCCAAACGCAGGAAAACATGAGCAAGCAAACGCCATACGAATACATGATGCAGGCCCTGGAGCGGTCCAGGAAGAAGGGAGATGCCCCCCGGATGGACAACGGAGACGTGGAGCACGAGATACAGTGCGAATGCGTCCGCTGGTTCCGGTTGCAGTATCCCCAGTACGGGAAGCTCCTCTTTGCTGTACCGAACGGCGGCTTCCGCAACAAGGCAACGGCCGGAAAGATGAAGGCCGAAGGAGTGCTGGCCGGCGTGTCCGACCTTATCCTCCTGGTCCCCAGCGGAAACTTCCACGCTCTCTGCATTGAGATGAAGTGGGAGAAGGTCGAGTACGACTCCAAGGGGAAGAAGCACGTCACCAGGTCCTACCAGCACGAAGAGCAGAAGCAGTGGCAGAAGGCCGTCGAGGTGCAGGGATACCAGTATTCCGTATGCCACAGCGTGGACGAGTTCATGTACTGCGTCAATAACTACCTGAATCAAGAACACAGATGACCAACCCGACAAACAAGATAATCCTCACCCAGGAGCAGGAAGACTACCTCCGCGAGAACTACGCGACGGTGATCCATCACACCATCTGCCGCGAGCTCGGCATCAGCAAGCGCACCCTCGTCCGGCTCGCCCGCGCCAGGGGACTTGTCAAGGACATGGAGGCGATCGAGGGCCAGCGGGTCAAACGGCTCTCGGAGGCCCTTCGCCATAAGTACATGATCTTCGGATACAAGGGGACGGCGGAGAACGGAATCGCCACGCGCTTCAAGAAGGGATACAAGGCAAAGGAGCTGTTCGGAGAAGAGAAGTTCGACCAGATGCACAGGAAGGCCGTGGAGACGAGGAAGATGCGCCTGGCGGAGGAAAGGGCCAGGGTGACGTTCGGTCTCCCACAGAGGACGAGGCTGCGCGTGAAACGCCAACCGAAGCAGAAGATCCTCGACCGCTCCTATCTCAAGAAACGAGGATACATCCTTGACGAACGCAACAACATCGCCTACTACACGGACTCGACGCGAAGGGCCGTCAGGATGGAGGCCAAGCCCAGGCGATACTACACATTCAAGCAATGGGAACCGTAAGCCGCAGCCTCTGTCCGAGAAGATGCTGGAATTGCAGATTCAACGAACCCTATGCGTCGAAAGACACGCTCGGATGCTTGAAGCACGGGAAGATAGTCGGACCCGACGATTCGTGCCTGGAGCACCGATACACCAGGAAGAAGTTACAACCATCACATTTTTAACCATGAACACTAACATCGACCCCAATCCAAGCCGCAGCCTCTCCCAGAAGATGCAGGTGCTGTCCTACCTCCAGGCCGGAGGGACTCTCACCCCGCGCAAGGCGAGGAAACTCATCGGAACTTACAAGCTCGCCACCCGCGTCTCCGAGCTCATCCTTGAAGACGGACATGACGAGATCCAGAAGAAGCTCATCTGGGTCCGGACCAGGAAAGGCCGCACGCAGGTGATGAGATACTCCATCCCCCCGGAAAAAAGAGTCGCAGCGAAATGAAACCGATGCTTGTAAAAACCGCCAGGCGGATTGTCACCCGGAAGTGGTACATGCGCATCCGCATCTGGAAGATGGCCCTGATGTTCAAGTACTACGACGGCCGCATCCTTAACGCCGGCCCGAAGGAACTGGACCACATATCTGAAATGTTAACCCGCTACGCCCACAAAGAGGCGTGGTACAGAAAGAAGATCAAGAACTAATGGAAGAGAAAATCATTATCAAGGTGGCATACGACGAGGCCGGCAGCACCATCGTCGAGGTGCCAAACGGTGACGAAGCCGTCATCGCAATATCCAATTACATCCATGCCAACCTTTTGGAGAAGGAGATCGGCCCGCTGGAGTTCATCTTCTCGGTCGTGGTTCACTTCCTGGCGATGGACATCTCCGGGAATTTCGAGAAACAGTTTATCAGAAACATCAAGGAGACCACGCCACAGTACCGCGAGGGATACCGGATGATGCGGCAGCAACTCACCAAAACCAAGAACTGACATGAGACGCGACATTGCAATAGTCCATTTCAACACCCCGGAGCTGACCAAGGCCGCCATACTGAGCGTGCGGAAGCACACGCCCGGCTGCACCTTCACCGTCTTCGACAACTCCGACAAGCGTCCGTTCGAGCCGATGGACGGAGTGAGGGTGATAGACAACACCGGCGGCCAGGTGATCGACTTCGATGCCATGCTTGCCAGGTATCCCGACAAGCGCGACACCGTCAACGAGCAGGGGAGCGCGAAGCACATTGCCTCCGTCGATTATCTCTTCGACGTGCTGCCCGACGGATTCGTCCTGATGGACAGCGACGTTCTGGTCAAGCGCGACATCGCCGCCTTCTTCGACAAGAACGTGGCCTGGGCCGGAATGATTTCGCATAATCCTCCGTTCCCTTTCATGACGGAGAGACTCTTCCCGTTCCTGCTCTGGATCAACGTGCCGATGCTGCGCAAGCACGGCATCCGGTTCTGGCACGAAGGGATGGTGTATAAGCTGAGCCACACCGGGGCTCCGTACTATGACACCGGCGGATCCATGCTGAAGGACTGCGACGATGCCGGACTTCCCCGCAAGGAAATGGTACTCTACGACTACATTGAGCATTTCGGCGGAGGGTCCTGCGGACGCAAGACGCGGGCAGATGCTCTCTCCTGGCTCTACGACGAGCACCTGGACCTCTGGAAGCCGACTCCCTACCTGGTTGTCATCCCTTATCTTCCTTCTGCCGCCCAGGGGCGCGAGATAGAGTATGCCATCGCCGGATGGAGGAAGCACTTCAAGGAAAACCACCTCGTCGTCGTCGTGGGGGAGAACCTCCCGCCGCTGGATGCAGAGGATGTCTATTGCCTGGAGTCCAAGAGGGTCGATGGCATCGAGGGACAGTACCGTCAGCACCTGGATTACGTAAAGTGCTTCCGCCGGGTCCGCGAAGCATTCCCCGACACGGAAGGGTTCATCTTCGTGGCCGACGACTGCTATGCCGTCAACGACTTCGACATCGCCGATGTCAAGTTCCTCAAGATGCTGGAGCCGGACTTCGAGTTCAACCCGGAGTCCACGAACGCCTGGAGGCGCGACAAGATGAAGACCAAGAAGACGCTCGTCGATGCCGGCCTTCCCACGAGGAACTTCACGACGCATCTTCCCTACTGGTTCGACTGGGACAAGATCGAGGTGCTCTGGGAGAAATACGACATGGAGCACAGCAGCCAGGTCATCGAGGACCTCTACTACAACACCTATTGCAAGGACCGCATCCCCTTCCAGCTCAACGTGGATACCGACAACCTCAAGTTCGGCGTGTACGAGACCTCGAAGGAGTGCATCGACCGGCTCCGCGAGGCCATTCACAAGAAGATCTGGATCACCAACTCTCCGAAGGGATGGTGCTCAGATTTGGAGGTGCTTCTGCAACGACATTACAACTACTGATTACCGATCAATCTGTCAGGAGCCATTAAGACCACGAATACACTATTTTGACAACAATCAGGGCGCGGAAAAGCGCCGGCGAGACACCGCCGCAGGGAATTTTCTTGTAATTCATAGGTTAAGTTTTAGGTTATTGCTTTCCCACCGCGCCCTTTTAAGAGAATAGAGCATGAAAAAAAAGGATACTCTCACTGAGGACCTTGTCCCGATCTGCTACACGCACAACACCTTTTATGAAGGCGGAAGGAAAATTCACATCCTGAACCTCTATACAAGCCGGTGCCTGTGCGGATACAACCCCTGGTTCTTCAATGAGATTGACACTTCACCTGTCGGTGGACTGACCGGATTCGTCACCCAGCCTGACCCGGACGGTAATTTATGCTTACGTTGTAAAGAAATCGCAGTAAAAAGACTTATTGGAAATGCAAAAGATAATGTTTAATGACCGGTTCGGCCTCACGAAAGCCGCGCTTGATTTAATAAAGACCATGACACGGCGTATTGCCGACGATGACGGGGATATTGACTCGATGGAGTTCAAGGGGTTCGATTCGCAGGGGAATGCCGTATTCGCTTCCGCAACGGGAATTGCAAGGATAAAGCCGAAGTACAAGGTCGGCGAGGTGGTGGCCGTGGCGCAAAGTTACAAAGAAATCCGCGAGAAGTATGGTATTAGAAGTCCTATCGAGTATATCAACCGGGACCGTTACGAGAAGTCCGCAGGATGGAATAACAAGATGTTCGTGAGGGCCAGCCTCATGCCAAACCATATCCGCATCACCAATGTCCGTGTCGAGCGCTTGCAGGACATCAGCGACGAGGATTGCTTGAAGGAGGGTATCACGAAACCTACCTTCGATACCTTCACTTTCGATGGATGGAAATACTTTGCATACAATCCCCGTGAAGCCTACGCCGCCCTCATCGACAAGGTGTCGGGCAAGGGAGTGTGGAAATCCAACCCCTGGGTATTCGTTTATGAATTTGAACTTGTGAAATAGTATGGAAACCAACAGAAAAGAATTAGTCGAGTGGGTGCGTGGCATCTACCAGAATCTCGACGATGCAGACAAGCGGGATGCCCTGCGGTTCTTCCCCGAACTTGCGGAGAGCGAGGACGAAAGAATGATAAAGGCACTTATAGAGGCACTTACTGTATCCGAATCCATAGGAGAACTCAAATTCAGATTGCCAGAACCGACTCGTAAAGAGTGTATTACTTGGCTCGAAAAGCAGAAAGAAACTTTACATGTCCAAGAAACCTGTAAAGAAAATGCCAATTCTTTTACAGATGATGAGGATGAGAAGATAAGGAGATTTATCCAAGACCGCCTTACGGACCGCCTTTGGAATCCCACTTGGAAGTTTAGTAGAGATGATGTTCTCGCCTACCTCGAACGGAAGAAAGAGCAGAAGCCCGCAGAGTGGAGCGAGGAGGATGAGAAGAAGATTCACTTTCTCTCTCGGCTTATAGAGTTTCAAGTGAAGGATGGTGAGTATTGCTTTGGTGAGGGTTTCCGTATGATTTCCAAGCAAGAGGCTATCGAAATGCTCAAATCCCTCCGTCCCCAGCCTCATTGGAAACCCAGCCAGGAAGAGATGGAGGCACTATCCCGTGCCATCCCTGTAATTCTCAATGGATTTGGAAGAGGCGATGCGCAAAGACTTGAATCTCTCCGTACCGACCTTCAAAAACTGATTAAGCCATGAACATCATCGAAATCATTGAAACTCTTCGCAACTTTAACGAATGGCGGAGATTTGACGGCCCGATTGGAGAGGCACCGGAGCAACTTTCTCCAAAGGAGATAGGTGAGGCAATTGATGGGGCGGTGGAATTACTTTCCAAAAAGAGTAATACCACAATCGAAACCATCCGAGCCGAGGTTGAAAGGCGAAAGAACTACTTGAAACCACAAGGAGGGCAAGGACTTATCCTTTGCGAAGAAATGCGGAAACAACTTGATTCGCTCCTTTCCTTCCTTG
>Ga0310696_10000491_pt1 | contig 62433 bp, 49 predicted proteins | sample AusTroGonzalo_MG_4_FD_203885 | JGI IMG/M metagenome (GOLD analysis project Ga0310696, IMG submission 203885) | Bovine rumen microbial communities from tropical cattle in Woodstock, Queensland, Australia - Gonzalo_02 (v2) (version 2) | ecosystem: Host-associated > Mammals > Digestive system >...
AGAGAAACATTATGGTGTAAAGCCCATCCTTTATACCTATTATAAATTTAAGATGGAAAACCTCAACGACTCGGTGTTCGACCAGTATCCTTACTGGATAGCTCATTACTATGTGGATAGTGTGGAGTATCAGGGACAGTGGAAGTTCTGGCAGCATACCGATGCTGGTAGTTTGCCAGGCATCAAAGGGCCTGTAGACTTCAATATCTATAACGGGTCGTATTATGATTTGCGTCAGTTGACCATTGGCAGTCAGGAGACCATAGGTGTTGACGCTTACCGTGATGATGAACAATATGAAGGATTATAAGATTCTTATCGATAAATATTATCCAGAGGATGATGCTTTGAAGGCACTATTGATAAAACATTCTCGTCAGGTGGCCGATAAATGTATTCTGGCCTGTGAGCGCCATCCGGAACTGAAAATGGATAAGGATTTCGTGGAAGAGGCTGCTATGCTCCACGATATTGGTATCCGTTGGTGCAATGCGCCAGGCATTCTCTGTGAGGGTGACGAACCTTATATCCGTCATGGACTTATTGGCGGCGAGATTCTCAGGAAAGAGGGGTATCCTCAGTATGCCCGCGTATGCGAACGGCATACGGGAACAGGATTGACACGCGAACAGATAACACGACAGAATCTGCCGCTTCCAGCAGAGGATTTTACCCCTGAGACATTGGAGGAACAGTTGATATGCTATGCTGACAAATTTTATTCGAAATCAAGTCCTAACAGAGTGCGCTCTGTAGAGGAAACGGCACGTAGCTTGGAGAAATTTGGTCGCGAGGGCGTGGAAAAGTTCCTTGAATGGTCTGAAAAGTTTGAATAAATGCGTTAAAATAATTGCCAATGCGGCAAAAAACTCTTAACTCTTAACTCTTAACTCTTAACTTTTTCGTACCTTTGCACCCGTGAAACGCAAATCGGTCATATTTTTAATGCTTTCCGCTTTCCTTTGTATGCTGGCGGGAATACCTTCAACACCATATCAGGGTAATTCAAAGATGCTGTATGGTGATTCGTTGGAGGTGGCCGATTCTATCCTGTTTGACTCTTTCCTCGCATCTCTTGATACTGTTCCGTCGTCGCTTGACTCGCTTTTTGCGGATACGACAATCTCAAATGGTGCTCATCAGGCTGCCGCAGCCCTGAAGCGTGACACGACGGTGATGGACTCGTTGGAACTGGCTATCTATCTCCATAATAAAGCGGTGGACGACTCGTTGGCACTTGACAGTATCAACCGTCAGCGAAAGCATGGTATTGACTCGCCTGTGGAGTTCTCTGCCAACGACTCTTTGCTCTACGAAGCTGGTCACGGCATGGCTTACCTCTTTGGTAATTCTCATGTGAAATATCAGAACATGGATCTGCAGAGTGAGAATATCTATCTGAGTCTCGACTCTTCACTTGTCCATGCTACTGGCGCACGCGACTCTGTTTCTGGAAAGATGTTTGGTAACCCTGTGTTCCAGATGGGTAGTGATACTTATCAGAGTGACACGATGGCCTTCAATTTCAAGACGAAAAAAGGTTTTATACAACAGGTATATACTGAGCAGCAGGAGGGATTCTTATCCAGTGAGCTTTCCAAGCGTGGCGCTAATGGTGAACTTTATCTGCAGCATGGACGCTATACTACCTGTGACGAACCACATCCAGATTTCTATTTGGCGCTCTCCCGTGCAAAGGTTCGTCCTGGAAAGGATGTGGTATTCGGACCTGCTTATCTGGTAGTATGTGACGTACCCCTGCCATTGGCTATTCCCTATGGCTTCTTCCCCTTTACCAAGAGCTATTCCAGCGGTTTCATCATGCCTACCTATGGTGATGAGACGGAGCGTGGTTTCTATCTGCGCGATGGTGGTTACTATTTCGCTATCAGTGATCAGATGGATTTGAAACTGCTTGGCGAAATCTATACGAAGGGCTCATGGGGCTTGAGCGCTGCATCAAATTACCGCAAGCGTTACCGTTATAGTGGTTCTTTCTTTGCCAGTTATCAGAACTCTGTAACGGGTGAGAAAAATCTGCCTGACTATTCCAAGACGACCAGTTTCAAGATTCAGTGGAGTCATCGTCAGGATGCGAAGGCTAATCCTTACTCTACGCTCTCGGCTTCTGTGAACTTTGCTACCAGTAGTTACGAGAAGAATAACCTGACCTCATTGTATAACCCTCAGACGATGACACAGTCTACGCGTACATCTTCTGTCAGCTATAGCACTTCATTCTCAAGTATCGGCATGAGTCTGAGCACCACGATGAACCTGAACCAGAATATGCGTGACTCAACGATTGCGATGACGATGCCGGATTTGAATATTTCGATTTCGCGTTTCTATCCGTTTAAGCGTAAGCACATGGTGGGTAAGCAGCGTTGGTATGAGAAAATCGCCATGTCGTATACGGGTCATTTTAGCAACTCTATCTCTACGAAGGAAGATAAACTGATGCATTCTAACCTGATTAAGGATTGGCGCAACGGTATGCAGCACTCTATTCCTGTCAGTGCCAGTTTCACGGTGCTCAACTATATCAACCTGACTGCATCGTTTAATTTCACGGACCGTACTTATACTAATAAGATTATGCGTTCGTGGGACGGTACAACGGAGCAGAGGGATACGATCTATGGTCTTTATAATGTGTACAACTGGAACATGTCGTTGGCTGCTTCTACTAAGTTGTATGGCTTCTTGACTCCTCCACGTAGTTTCCTGGGTGGTAAGATTCAGAAGATTCGTCATGTCTTCACACCTCAGATCAGTTTGAATTATGCACCTGATTTCAGTGCTTCGCGATATGGCTATTACGAGACTTATCAGAAAACGGATAGTGAGGGTAATGTGACGATGGTGGAGTATTCGCCTTTCCAGAACTCACTATATGGTGTACCAGGAAAGGGAAAAACGGGTAGTATCGCATTTGATATGTCCAATAACTTGGAGATGAAGATGTACGACCGTAATGACTCGTTGAAAAAGATCAGTCTGATTGATGAGTTTGGTGCTTCTATGTCGTATAATATGGCAGCGAAGATCCGCCCTTGGAGTGATTTGTCTACTCGTATCCGTTTGAAACTTACAAAGAACTATACGCTTAACTTGAATGCCGTCTTTGCCAGTTATGTGTATGAGGCTGACTCTGTAGGTGCTCGTCCGCGTCTCAGTGAGAATACTACTTATTGGGAGCAGGGTAAGATAGGTCGTTTCCAGGGTATGTCGCAAAACCTCTCGTACACAATTTCAAACGAGAAGATTTCGAAGATATTCAAGTGGCTCAAAGGCGAACGCGACAATAAGAAGGATAAGGACGATAATGAGCAGGAACTTGAAGATGTCAACAGTATTGAGTCGAACATAGACCCCGATATGGAGAAGGCAAAGCATGGTGCCAAGAAACAGAATGCTGGTTTGGCTGAGACCGATGAAGATGGTTATATGCTTTTCTCGATGCCTTGGTCTGTTAGCTTCGGATATGGTATCACCATGCGTGAGGATACGGACGTGAAGAAGTTCAACTACAACACGATGCGCTATCCTTATAAGTTCACGCAAAACCTGAACATGAGTGGTAATATCCGTTTGAGCGACGGATGGAATATCTCGTTCTCTTCTGGTTATGACTTTGAGAATAAGAAGATTTCGATGACAACGGCATCACTCTCACGCGATTTGCACTGTTTTAATATGTCGTGCTCTGTTGTGTTGTCACCTTATACCAGTTATAACTTCTCTTTCCGTTGTAACGCCTCTACGCTTACAGATGCTTTGAAATATGATAAGCGTAGCGGATATAGCAATGCTGTTCAGTGGTATTAAGGACTCTACTGACGTGCAAGCATCAGGGTGTCCAGTGACTCTTGCTCACCAACAATCCAAAGGATATCTCCTTCTTCAAAGCGGTGTTTAGGACCTATAGACGAGAGGTTCTCCTTGCCTTCCTCCATACCTACCACCATACAACTGTAGCGACTTCTGATACCACTCTCTTCCAAGGTCTTACCAATGAATGGGCTGTCTTGGGCGATGATAAACTGGCGCAACTTCATCTCGCGCTTCTCCAGTTCGTAGTCTTCGTGCAGCACGTCACTCTCTATGGCATTGCGGAATTTGGTCAACTGGTCATCGCTACCGATGGCTTGTAGTTTATCGCCAGGGAAGATGATATAGTCTCCATCTGGGATGTTAAGTCTGCCTCCACCGCGCATAATGCTGCTGATGTGTACGCCATATTTGCGTCCCAGGTTCAACTGCTTCAATGTCTGGCCCATCCACATGGAGTTATATGGCACGTCGAAATCTGCCACATGGATATCTCGGTCCAATAGTTTTCCTTCATACAGGGGCTTTTTCCTGCCACGTACTTGAGCCTCAATATCACGGGAGCGCAGGTTATTGATAAACAGGCGTTCCAACAGGATGCTGCGTCGCTTAATCGTTCTGGACATGATGATGAATATCACAGCAATGAATCCTACCGTTATCAGGATGGCCGGACCGAAATTTGTCAGGTAGTTGATGACGTAGAATACAAAGTTGACTGCTATCATAATACGAAATAGAATCGTAAAAAGCAGTGGTAGTCGATTGCGGTTGCTTTCTCTCCAAAGTGCCTTGAATTCTTCACTCCTGTTTTTCTTCATGACCATAGCCCTAAGGAATGGAGATATCAGTATGACGGTGACGATGCCTGTGATAGCTGTTCCGTACCATTTCTCTTGAAACATCTGTACCATGATAGGATGGAAGAATGTCAGCATCAGCACAATGACGGCTATAGAGAGGATGCTATAAATAATGGTGTTGGTCGTCATCTGAATGAGTAGTTGTTTCCACTTACTCTGTTCGGTGGTGTTGGGACGGCTCATTGACAGATGATTCAGTATCTTGATAAGTCTTGAGGGCAGATGTGGTTCTAAAGTGTTATAAACCGGTGTGGCAAGCCGTATCATGTAAGGTGTGAGAAATGTTGTAATGACGGATACAGCCACCACCACCGGATATAGGAAATCGCCGATGACTCCCAGTGAGAGTCCCAACGAGGCAATGATAAACGAGAATTCACCTATTTGAGCCATCGAGAAACCGCAACGCATGGCTGATTTCAGTGACTCGCCACCCAGCATGAATGAGATTGAGCCGAATATCGCCTGACCTACGATGATGGTCATTACCAATACGAAGATGGGTAGGGCATAGTCTGCCAGTATCTGCGGGTCAACCAGCATACCTACTGACACGAAGAAGATGGCGCCAAACAGGTTTTTTACCGGTTCTACCAGTTTCTCTATTCGTTCTGCTTCTATTGTTTCTGCAAGGATGCTGCCCATGATAAAGGCGCCAAAGGCAGACGAGAAACCTACCTTTGTGGAGAATACTGCCATTGCACAACAGAGTCCCAGGGATACGATAAGCAGTACTTCGCTATTGATGAGTTTGCGTACCTTGCGCAGGAAGATAGGGATGGCAAAGATACCCACCACCAACCATAGCACCAGAAAGAAACCGATCTTTAATACAGACTCCAGCATCTGACCGCCGTCTGGATTATTGCCACTGGCTATGGCGCTTAGCATCACCATCATCACGATAGCAAGGATATCCTCCAGTATCAGTACACTCATCACTAAACCTGCAAACTGCTGTTGGCGCAGGCCTAAGTCGTCGAATGCTTTATAGATAATGGTTGTAGAACTCATTGCCAGCATACCGCCAAGGAAGATGCTATCCATGCGCGACCAGCCAAACGCCTGACCAACCATGACACCAAGCAATGACATAGCAAAGATGATGCATATCACAGAGATGATAGGCGAGGCTCCCATCTTCAGAATCTTCTTGAACGAGAAGTCCAGTCCTAATGAAAACAGTAGGAACATCACACCGATGTCTGCCCACAGGTGGATGTTTGACATATCCACCACTGATGCGGTATAGGGCATGTGGGGCGACACGAGGAAACCAGCTACAATATAGCCCAGTACCAAGGGCTGTTTCAGCTTCTTGAATACCAGTGTCACTACGCCTGCCACCATCAGTATCAGGGCAAGGTCTTCTATCAATGCGGGAAGTTCTGCCATAGACTCTTTTTCTTCTTCGGTGAGCGCTATTCTTTTTTCAGATGAGGTTATTTGTTATATTGTGCGGTGAGTTCACAGAGTTTCACTATGACTTGCATCGCTTTCTCCATGGACTGAATGGGTACAAACTCGTATGGTCCATGGAAATTGATGCCACCGGCAAAGATGTTGGGGCAGGGGAGACCCTTGAATGAGAGTTGGGCTCCATCTGTACCACCACGAATGGGTTTTATCTTAGGTGCCACACCAGCTTCCTGCATGGCTTTCAGTATCAGGTCAATGACATGCATTTGCGGGTCAATCTTCTCCTTCATGTTATAATACTGGTCGTTGACCTCCACGCAGACTGTTCCTTCCCCGTATTTGGCGTTCATCTCCTCTGCCACGCGCTTAATGAAACGCTTGCGATCCTCGAATTTCTCGCGGTCGTGGTCACGGATAATGTACGACAGTTTCGCTTGTTCGGTCTGGGTCTGCATACCTGTGAGGTGATAGAAACCCTGATAGCCTTCTGTTGTCTCAGGTGTCTCGTCGGCAGGCATCATATCTACAAATTCCGCTGCCAGCAAACTGGCATTCAGCATCTTACCCTTGGCATAGCCTGGGTGAACACTCACGCCCTTGATGGTAACCTTGGCAGAGGCAGCGTTGAAGTTCTCATACTCCAGTTCGCCTACATCGCCGCCGTCCATCGTGTAAGCCCATTCACACCCAAATTTCTCTACGTCGAAATGGTGTGCTCCCATGCCTATTTCCTCATCGGGATTGAAAGCCACACGAATCTTTCCGTGCTTGATGTCCTTATTGGCTTTCAGGAAAACCATAGCCTGCACAATCTCTGCAATACCTGCTTTGTCATCGGCACCTAGCAGGGTGTGTCCATCTGTCACGATTAGGTCCTCGCCTGTATGCTGCAGCAATTCGGGGAATTTCTTGGGCGAGAGAAAGATGCCTTCTGACAATTCTATATCTCCACCGCTGTAGTTGTTGACGATACGTGGCTTGATATCAGCACCACTACAGTCAGGACTGGTGTCGTAGTGAGAGATGAAGCCTATTACAGGCACTTTGTCCTTGATGTTTGCAGGGAGTGTGGCGTAGATGTATCCCTTTTCGTCCAGGGTAACGTCTTCCAGTCCCTCGTTTTTCAACTCTTCATACAAAAAGCGCGCAAACACCAATTGCTTGCTGGTGCTGGGCACGCTTTCGCTCTCCTCATTTGATTGTGTATCAAATTGTGTATACTTCAGAAATCGTTCGATAATATTCATAATGCAAAAATACGAACTTTCTGATATAACACCAAATATTTATGGAATTATTTGATTACGCCATGCTTTAGAAAAAATGAAAAGAAAAGAACAGCGGAAAAATGTCCCTTCAGCACTACGTTCAGGAACACAGGATTTTACTCCCTTCCTGAAGGGAGTTTTGTAATTTAAATATCGTTTATAAATAACTTGAAAAATTTTCTAATTAACTTATTTATGCTCCTTATTTAAGCTATTTATATATTCTGTTGTGACTACTTATAAAAAGTAACATGCTTTTGAGTGCTAAGTATCATACTATTGGGTGCTAAGTATTATACTTTTGAGTGCTAAGTGCTATACTTAGAGGCTTAGAAGAAACACTTGTAAACTTATTAAAATCTTAGGAGGTCGGACAGAATACGTCCGACCTCCTCTTTCTCTAGCATTGATAATTCGCAGCAAAGAAAAATAAAAATCTCCAAACCGCCAAGCGATTCGGAGATTATTGATTCAAAATTTTTATAGTATAGTTTGAAGTGTGATGCTATTTTGCAGTGAAAGAAGTGACACTGGATGTGCCTTTGTGGGATGAACCCAGATAGAGGCCGTGCCATGCAGTGGTGGCATCTGTGGGTTCTGTTGTATTGTATTTCACATTGTAAGAAGAGTTTTTCGTCATACCTGTGGCTGTGAAGAGGGCCAGATTACTGCTGCATGCGGCTTCGAAACTATACGTCACGAGGTTGTTGCCAGAGGCATCAGCAAGGGTATAGTATCTGCCTTTGGAGTAACTGATAGAACTTGTTACGAAGGCATAGCCCTGCTTGGCGTTTGAAATGGTATTGCCGCTACTGTTTCCTCCCCAGGGGCCTCCGCCACCACCACCTTGACTACCGCCTGCGCTGATGCCGATACCCGTACCCGTAATCTGGATATACGAGTTGTTGTCACAGTCGAAACCTTCTTCAGGACTGCCTTTCGTCGTGTAGGCAAATGCAACGCCATCTCCAATGGTAATGGCACCTGTTGTTCCTGCGTTAGAGTCTACGGCGTCGTTGCCGTTAGAATAACATACGGTGACACCGCCATTGAAAGAAATCTTTCCAGCAGAATTGAGACAATCATCATAGCATTGGAAATAGTGTTTGCCACCTTGAATATCGATGCTGGTCTTTGATTCAAGTCCTTCTGCACCACTTGATTTCGTATAGATTTCTGTCTGTCCGCCGTATATGGTGACAGCGCAGATGGCTTTGATGGCTTTAGCTGATGAAGAACTATAGGCAGAGCCTGTCTGGTTAATAGTCAGTGTAGGTCCAGAGCCGTCAGTAAGACCTTGGGTGTAGGTACCTGTAACATTCGTCCACTTCGTACTGCCTCCCATGCCTCCCCGGCCTCCGCTACTGGTTTGTGTGCCGTCGCCACAACGTATGGCCTTACTTGCGTTGCCACTCATGTTAATGGTGATATCGCCTGCATTGAGAGCTATGTTGAGTGCCTTAAGGCCTTTTGCACCTTTCACATCGCTGCTAATTGTTGTGGGAGTACCGCTGTTGGTTATAGTAAGCGTGCCACCATTGGTGGTAATGGTATTATCGGCAGAGATGCCTCGGCCTGCAGCTCCTGTCACCTTGATGTCAATAGTACCATTGTTAATCATTACATTGCTACCCTTGATGGCCGCTGTGTATGATGGATCAGAGCTATCGCTGGTGTCAACTTTTCCTCCAGCAGTCAAAGAGTGTGTGCCTCCGTCAATACGCACTAGTCCCGCTGCCTTTAGGCACTTACCGCCTGCAGCTGTAGTGGGTACTGTTATAGAGAGCGTGCCACCTTCCACATAAAGGTTGCCTGAGTTCTCGTCTTCGTGTCCTTCGGTTTCCGTAGTAGCATCATCATCGGATTCAATATCGGCCTGAATGCCGTCGTCGCCTACAGACTTAATTGTAACGTTGCCACTCTTCATCTGGAAATACTTGTTGCAAGAGATTCCGTCTTTGACAGCAGAAAAGATGTTGAGTGTCAGATTCTTTACAGCGATATAATCGCCACTCTTGATAGCGTGTGCCGTATTACCAGTGATATTGAGTGTGCCGTTACCTTGTAGTTGCAGTTGTCCTTTGCTGTAGATACATGCTTTCTGCGAACCATTGGTTCCGTCGGTCAGCGTGTTTTCAGTTTCTTTTTTGACACTGAACTGTATGCGTTTCTTGTTGTTGATAGTGATAGCTGCTCCGTTTGGATTGGTCAGTGTGAGGCCAGCCAGGGAAACCGTACATTTATAGCTGCCGTCGAGTGTAAGAGAACCATCGGATGAAGAACCGATGAGCGTGTAGTTGATTTCGTTATCGTCAATATCGGTAGTGTTACTTTGGCTGATGCTTAGATGAGCACCATTGATGGTTGCGTTGACGTATTGCGCAATGTTTCCTGCGACAAACACATTGGCAGAGGCTCCATCGTAAACAATATTGACTTGATTGTTCGTCACCGTTGAGGCGTCAACATACATCTTCGTGATTTCACTGATAGTGAATGTCTTGCCCATGACAGAAAGGGTGGAGCCTTCTGCATAACTCATCTCTCCGGCCTGACTGGCAGGAAACTGATATGTTACGCCGTTCGTTACGATGTTTAGGGTTTGAGCCTGTATTTTAATTGCCAGAATCAGGGCTGTCAGTATCAAATATATCTTTTTCATTTTACTGCGATTTTATATGTTCTGGTATTGCTCTTCAAGATATAAAGTCCAGACTTTAGGGATGCCTTTGCTGTTTTCTCGTTTTCAAATTTGCCTATAGAAAGGCCTCCTGTAGTATATACTTCTACAGCTTCATCGGTGCTTTCTGTAGTGCTGATTCCTGTGAGATCCGCATCTTTTGTGAAGTACATCTTATTTAAATTGCTAAGCGAAAAAGATTGTGTGCCATCATTATTTTGCGCCACAAGTTTTCCGTTAGAGATGATGAAAGTAAGTGTTTCAACAGATAAGACCGTTGTATTTCCATCAGAATTTACGAATACCAAATAAGGATAATCATAAGCCTGTGCATGCAGAGCTCCAAAGGTTATCATCAATGTGAATAGAATTCTTTTCATATTTGTAATCTTATAGTTAGAGCAAAAAAATAACTGTTTGCTGCAAAGTTAGCCATTTTTTCGGATAACGACTAAACTTTTAAGCAAACAGTTGAATATTTTCAGTGAAAAGTCTATATGCTACTTATACAGATAGCGTTTGATACTCTTCTTGGGCGTTTTTTCAAATTCCTCTTCGTGGATGATGATCTCTGTGATTTTCTCGTAGGCAGGCAACGCCATATTCAGCGTGTTGCGGTTTTGCTCCATAATACCTTCGAGATCCTCCATCGTGAAATTCATGTTCTTGGCTTCGTCGAGGTCGGGGTGAACCAATGCCACCAGTTTGTTGTCGCGCTGCACCACGATGCTCTCAACCACCATAGCCATAGAGTTGAGCTTATCCTCAATCTCCTCAGGATAGATATTCTGTCCGTTGGGGCCTAGCAGCATATTCTTTGAGCGTCCGTTGATGAATACGTTGCCGTTGATGTCCATCGTACCCAGGTCGCCTGTATGATACCAACCATCTTTGTCGATGGTGGCAGCTGTAGCCTCCTCGTTCTTGTAGTAGCCCAACATGACGTTCAGACCGCGTGCCAGGATTTCGCCAGGGATAGTGGCTGGGTCAGGCGAGTCAATCTTCACCTCCATGTGAATCACGGCGCGTCCGCAAGAGCCTGGCGCAAACGAATGCCAGTCGCTGTAGCAGATAATCGGCGCACACTCAGTAGCACCATAGCCTACGGTATAGGGGAAGTTGATGCGATGCATGAATTGCTCTACCTCCTGATTGAGGGCTGCACCACCGATTATAATCTCGTAGGCATTATCACCAAAGGCCTTAAGCACCTCCTTACAGATCATCTCGCGTACCTTTGTTGAGATGATAGGCATCTGTAGGAGCAGACGCATGCGGTTGTTCTGTATCTTGGGGAATACCTTCTTACGGATAATCTTCTCGATAACCAAAGGTACTGCGATGATAATCTTTGGCTTCACCTCGGCAAATGCCTGTGCGATGATAGCTGGCGATGGCGTGCGGTTCAGGTAATACACATGACAGCCATGCAGGAATTCAAACAAGAATTCAAAGGCCATGCCATACATGTGGGCCATAGGCAGGATAGAGATAATCTTGTCACCCTTTTTGATGGTTGTGCCCAGCACGTTGCAAGCGAAGTCAAAGTTTGACCACAGTGCGCGATAAGGAATCATCACACCCTTTGAGAATCCTGTAGTACCACTGGTATAGTTAATCAGTGCCAATTCATCAGGACTCTGTTCGATATAATAATTGATATGCTCCTGACGGAAATACTTGGGATATCTCTGTCCGTAGAGGGCGTTCAGGTTCTCGCGTGCGTAGGTGAGTTTCTCTGAACGAGAGATGATGAGTGAATAGTCCGTGTTTCGGATGATACCCTCCAAATGGGGCATCTGCTCAGGATCAATAGTTCCTGCAACATGATCGCCGGCAAAGAGCAACTTCGCGTCAGAGTGGTTCACGATGTTATGAATCTGCTCGGGCATGAATTCGTGCAGGATAGGCACGGCAACTGCGCCATAAGTAAGTGTGGCGATGAAAGCCACAGCCCACTGGCTGCTGTTTCGTCCACAGAGCGCAATCTTGTCGCCTTTCTGTACACCTGAATTCTCGAAAAGGATATGCACCTTCTCAATCTTTCTGGCTACATCATGGAATTGCAATGTCTGTCCTTTATAGTCGGTCAGTGCATCTGCATCCCAGTTGGCGATGATACTTTCCTGTATTAGTTTATTAAAACTTGGTATTGCTTCCATATCTTAGATTTTTTTATGCTTGATAGAGATAGCGCTTAATGCTCTTCTTTGGTGTTTTCTGGAACTCCTCGTCACGCAGCACAATCCGGCTGATGCGACTGTATGCAGGAAGTTGGGCATTCAGGTTCTCGCGATTCTGATCCATCACGGCCTCCAGTTCTTCGTTTGAGAAATTTACTACCTCGTCCTGGTCGGGGTAAATCAGTGCCACCAGTTTTCCTTGATCCTGCACCACAAGACTCTCGGAAATCATTGGCATAGAGTTCAGTTTATCCTCAATCTCTTCGGGGTAAATATTCTGTCCGCTGGCTCCCAGCAGCATATTCTTGATACGTCCGCGGATGAAGATGTTTTGCTTCTCATCCATCGTACCCAGGTCACCCGTGTGATACCAACCATCTTTGTCTACAGCCTGATGTGTAGCTTCTTCGTTCTTATAGTAGCCCAGCATCACGTGCTTACCGCGAGTAATAATCTCACCTGGGATGTTCTGTGGGTCGTCGCTCAGGATGCGTACCTCCATGTCGTCTACCGGACAGCCGCATGAGCTGGGTGCAAACTCCTTGTAGTCGCGATAACTGATAAGCGGTGCACATTCAGTGGCTCCATAGCCCACAGTGATGGGGAAACCAATGCTCATAAGGAACTGCTCCACCTCTTTCGACAGAGGAGCACCACCCACGATAACCTCGTACGCACGTCCACCGAAAGCTTCATATACCTGATGACAGATGCGTGCCTTCACCTTTGAAGACACAATAGGCATCGCCATGAGCAGTTTCATCTTGTTGGTCTGTATGATGGGGAACACCTTCTTGCGGATAATCTTCTCGATGATTAAGGGTACTGATACCACCAGTGTAGGACGTACCTCCGTGAATGCTTGGGCAATCAGTGTAGGTGATGGCAGACGGTTGAGGAAATACAGATGACAACCATTACAGAATCCGAAGATAAACTCGATGGCCAGACCATACATGTGGGCCATTGGCAGAATGTCGAGTAGGGGATCGCCTGCCTTGACTACCGCACCCAGATGACGCAAGCAGAATGTGAGGTTGCCCATAATCGCACGATAGGGAATCATCACACCCTTAGAGAATCCCGTAGTACCACTGGTATAGTTGATCAGCGCCAGTTCCTCGGGCGAGTCCTCATGATAGTGTACGTGTTCCTTTCTGAATGCCTTCGGATATTTTGAGCCAAACATCATATTAAGATGTTCGCGTGCGTAGGTCAATTTCTCAGAACGTGATACCATCAGTGAGAAATCAGGCAGGAACACGATGCCTTCCAGTCCAGGCATCTGTTCTGGGTCTATCTCCTTGGCGATATAGTCTCCTACGAAGAGGGCCTTGGCACCAGAGTGGTTGACGATATTATGAATCTGCTCGGCATTGAATTCGTGGAGAATAGGCACTACCACGGCTCCATAGGTCAGAGTAGCCAGGAAGGTTACAGCCCAATGTGCAGAGTTGCGTCCGCAGATAGCAATCTTGTCTCCTTTCTCAATACCACAGTTTTCAAATACGATGTGAAGTTTCTCGATTTTACGGGCTACGTCATGAAACTGCAACGTTGCTCCCTGATAATCAGTCAGGGCGTCAGCATCCCAGTTGTTGATAATGGCGTCGTAAATAAACTTATTGAAGCTAATATTAGAGCTCATTGCACAAATTTCAAATTTCTGTGCAAAGGTACAATGTTTTTTGCACAATTCAAAAAAAATCGTGCAATATTTTAGACAAATTTGTTAATTTAGGAAAAATAGAAGAAAATGCGCAACTTTTCGAATTATTCGTAGTGCATGGAGCGCGCAGGATGGATGAAAAGAATCAAAATGCAGGGTAGCAGAAGTACTGCTGCGCAGGTTATGATTGTCTGTAGATTGATGATGGCAATCAGCAGCGGACTTAGTTCCATGGGTGCCTCGCTCACATAGTATGTCTGGGCATCAAGTGTGATGATGCCCGTGTGTTGTTGCAGCATCACCAGACCAATGCCCAGGATATTACCCCATAGCAGGCCGCGTGCAGTTATCATGATGCCGTAATACATGAAAGTCTTGATGACGTAGCTGTTGCGTGCTCCCAAAGCTTTCAGAATACCTATCATTTGCGTGCGTTCCAATATAATAATAAGGAGACCGCTAATCATGGTGAATCCTGCCAGCGCAATCATCAGTCCCAGGATAATCCATACGTTGACATCCAGAAGTTCCAACCAAGAGAATACCTGCGGATACACCTCTGTGATGGTATAGCTCACACTAGTGTTGCTGTCGCGGTCGGTTTGTCCCTTCAGCGCACGGAGCACATTCAGGTTTGTTGATTTCAACTGTTCGAAGTCATTGACGAGCAGTTCGGCTCCCGTACATTGCAGGCTGTCCCATCCGTTAAGCCGTTGTGTCACGTATAGGTCGGTCAGACATATCTGGTCGTCAAAACGTTTCATGTTGGTCTGATAGATGCCACAGATTGTGAATCGGCGTGCCCTCACGTCATCCTGACCAATGAAGTAGGCAAACAGTTTGTCGCCGGTCTTTACGCGGAGCTTCTGGGCGATACTCTTAGAGATGACCAGTGGATATTTCGTTTTCTCGTCAGAGAATTGAGGCAGCGAACCCTCTACCAAATTCTGGCTGAGGAATGTGGTGTCGTATTCTGGTCCTACGCCTTTCAGCATGACGCCAAGGAAGTCCTCGTCGGTCTTCAGGATACCTTGTGCCATAGCGATGCGCTCAGCATGGTGAACGCCTTCTACAGTTTCGTATGCCTTTAGGGTGCTATCGTCAATGCAGATGGGATAGCCCGTAGCCTGCACGTTGTACACCTGAATATGACTGCCAAAGCCCGCTACTTTTTCGCGGATGGCATGTTTGAACCCCAGCACCACACTCACGGTGATAATCATCACAGCCAGTCCTATAGCCACACCTATCGTAGCTATACGAATAGCAGGACGGCTCACCTTGCGGCGGTCGCCCTTATCGCTAAATATTCTCTTGGCTATGAATAGTGGAAAATTCAACTACGAACTCTTAACTTTTAATTCTTAACTCTTAACTAAGAATCACTCCACTCTTCCCGGATAGGCCTCTAGGGCTTTCTGTAGTACCACCAGTGCCTTCATCAGGTCTTCCTTCTTCAGCACGTAGGCAATACGCACCTGATTGATGCCTGCGCCAGGTGTGGTGTAGAAACCTGCTGCGGGAGCCATCATTACCGTCTGTCCCTCGTACTCAAATTCCGACAGACACCAGCGACAGAACTTCTCTGCATCGTCAACAGGCAGTTTTGCCACAGTATAGAAAGCACCCATGGGGATAGGCGAATAGACGCCTGGAATGCGGTTCAAACCGTCAATCAAACACTTACGACGCTCAACGTATTCATCATATACGTCGCGATAATAGTCCTCTGGCGCATCCAGTGATGCCTCAGCTACAATCTGTCCGATGAGTGGGGGGGAGAGGCGTGCCTGACAGAATTTCATCACAGCAGCGCGTACCTCTTTATTCTTTGTAATCAGTGCACCGATACGGATACCACATTCGGAGTAGCGCTTCGACACAGAGTCAATCAGAATGACGTTCTGTTCGATACCCTCCAGATGGCAGGCTGAGATATAGGGTGAACCGGTATAGATATACTCGCGATAGACCTCGTCAGAGAAGAGATACAGGTCGTATTTCTTCACCAAGTCACGAATCTGGTTCATCTCACGGCGGGTGTAGAGATAGCCCGTAGGATTGTTGGGGTTGCAAATCATGATGGCACGTGTGCGCTCATTGATTAGTTCCTCAAACTTCTCTACCTTAGGCAGCGAGAATCCTTCCTCGATGGTAGTGGCGATGGTGCGAATCTTGGCTCCAGCCGATATGGCAAAAGCCATATAGTTGGCGTAGGCTGGCTCTGGTACGATGATCTCGTCGCCAGGATTCAGACATGACAGGAATGCGAAGAGCACCGCCTCACTACCGCCACTTGTAATGATGATATCATCGGCAGTCACGTTGATGTTGTATTTTGCGTAGTAGCCCACCAATTTCTCGCGGTAGCTCTGATAGCCCTGCGATGGTGAGTACTCCAAAATAGAACGGTCTATCTGTTTCAACGCATCCAGTCCCACCTGCGGTGTGGGCAGGTCGGGCTGACCAATGTTCAGGTGATACACCTTCGTCCCGCGTTTCTTTGCGGCAACAGCCAGAGGAGCCAATTTCCTGATTGGTGACTCTGGCATCTCCAGTCCTCGTACTGATATTTCTGGCATCTTGTTTATGTACTGTTTTTATAATTGCGTGCAAAGATACGATTTTCTTCCGATATAACAACAAATTAAACTGAAAAAAACGGCTTTTGCTTGCTCATTTCGGATTTTATGCGTATTTTTGCACGTCAAAATAAAGCGTACTACTTATGAATTTCGAGGAATTGCTGAATGTTCAGGAGGGACAGAAACCCCACCGCGAGTCAACCCCGCTGGGCAGTTACTATCGCCGACAGGTGGATGGGAAATATCGCTATGTCATTGAGTTAAGACCCGAACTGACGGATAGTATCGTGTTTTGCGAAGCCCTGAAGCAGGAACAGCAGTGGTCTGTACGCCAGCGTGGCAAACAGCAGCTCCACTACGAACTGCATTCTGACGATAAAGACACCCTCTGTGAAGTGGAACTTGAACAGGGGCATTTCCTGACGCTTTCCTCGCTCCTCGAACAGAATCCAGCAGCTGTAGCAGGTAAGGATTTTGTGGATAATATCGTGCAGCCGTTGATAGAATTTGCTTCAAAGCTAAATGATGAGGGCGTATTCCATCTCTGTTTTGCACCGAATAATGTTTTTGTGCGCAAAAGTGATAATCATCCTTTCCTGATTTCTCATGGCTCATTTTATAAGAGCATGACCGCCCAGAAGATGCTCTTTGCTGGTGCAGAAGACTATGTGGCTCCTGAGGTACTTGCAGGTCAGGAGGCCACGGCACGTAGTGAGGTTTATTCAATGGGTAAACTCATCGCATTCCTCTATGAGCAGGGTTCTATGCCTTACGAGTATAAACAGGCTGTCAAGAAGGCTACTGCCGAAGAGCCCCAAAAACGCTATAAGTCGCTTTCCGAAATGGGAAAAGCTATTGCCCAGAAACGTAGCATGCGTCGTTCTGGGGTGTTAATGGCTGCCAGTCTGATTATCTCCTTGCTGGCTGTCTATGTCTATGTGGATATGTTGCCCGAGGTCACAAATGATATTGAGTTTGTAGAACCTGCTCAGCAGCAGACCACCGATCTCTTCAGTAGCGATGAACTAGATGAGGATACGGCCTTTCTTGGCGATACGGTCGATCTCTCTGATGAGGCTCTGATGCAGAAAGCAGAGATGATATACCGTAAGCGCTATCAGAAGGCTGCCGATGAGATCCTCTCAAAGGTCTATAATAGTAAGCACATGGGCTCGTCAGAGAAAACATTCATGGCTAATTCGCAGTCGATGGCAGAGGAATTGCTCAAGGTGCAGAAGGATCTGGCTGGCGAGGCAGGTTTGCCAGACGGTTTAGCAGGTCGTATCGGTCATGAGATTGTGGAACAGCTCACCCAGCAAAAACAGAAAGGACTGAGTCGTCATGGATATATTAAAGCCAAGGAGGGTGAAGAGTAATCTCCTTTCCTATAGGAAATGTTCATATTATAAATACACATATATAAAAGAAAATGATGAGAAGTAGAACAGCAACATGGTTTGAATGCAAGATTCGTTACGAGAAGACAATGGAAGATGGTATGCAGAAAAAGGTCACAGAGGCTTATGTCGTTGATGCCCTGAGTTTCAGCGAGGCCGAAGAGCGTATCATCGAGGAGATGTCTTCATATATCAGCGGTGAGTTTAATGTTACCGACATCAAGAAGGCGCCTTATGGCGAGATTTTCTTCAGCGATCAGGAGATGGCAGACCGCTGGTACAAGGCAAAGCTGCAGTTTATCACCCTTGATGAGAAAACCGAGAAGGAGAAGCGTTCTAACGTAAACTACTTGGTGCAGGCTGGCTCTTTCAACGGTGCCGTGAAGAATCTGGAAGAGGTGATGGGTGGCACGATGATCGATTACTCTATTGTCAGCGTCAACGAAACCACGCTGATGGATGTCTTCGAGCACATGGCTAAGGCTACCAAACAGGATGATAAACCGGAGTTTGAAGGGTAATTTTCCTACCGCTATATGTATCCTGTTAAAGAGAAGCTAAACGAAGTGCGTCAGTCGCTACCTCAGGGGGTGCAACTCGTGGCTATCAGTAAATTTCACCCAGAGGAATTTATCACGGCGGCCTATGAGGAAGGACAGCGCGTTTTTGGCGAGAGCCACGAGCAGGAACTTTCTCGTAAGGTGCAGACGCTGCCCAGCGATATCGAATGGCATTTCATTGGTCATTTGCAGACCAATAAGGTGAAGTATATCGCTCCTTATATCTCTATGATTGAGGCGGTGGACTCGCTGAAACTGCTGCGTGAAATCGAGAAGCAGGCTGCCAAGGCTGACAGGGTGGTGCGCGTCTTGCTGGAACTGCATATCGCTGAGGAGGCTACGAAATACGGACTCACCCTCGATGCCTGTCGTGAGCTGCTGGCCGATGGTGAGTGGCGACAGATGGAGCACGTCCAGATCTGCGGACTGATGATGATGGCGTCAAATGTGGACGACGAGGCGCAGATAGCGCAGGAGTTTCAGACGGCTGCACGGTTCTTCGACGAGATGAAACAACAGTATTTTGCCAACGACGATGCCTTCTGCGAACGCTCATGGGGCATGAGCCACGATTATCATATCGCTGTGCAAAACGGTTCCACGATGGTGCGTATTGGTACTACCATTTTCGGACCAAGAATATATTAATGATTATGGAAGATAGCATTCTGAATAAATACCTCGACGAGATAGGTCGCGAACAACTGCTCACCGAAGAGCAGGAGGCACGTCTGTCGGCTCGTATCCTTCAAGGCGACGAGCGGGCGCTCAACCGTCTGATTGAGGCCAACCTGCGTTTCGTCGTTGTCATTGCCCGTCAGTATCAGGGGCAGGGCCTGTCTATGGAAGATCTTGTCAGCGAGGGTAACCTGGGACTGATGAAAGCGGCTCGGAAATTTGATGCCAGTCGTGGACTGCGTTTCGTCAACTACGCTGTAATCTTCATTCGTCAGCAGATTGAGAAGGCGGTGCGTAAAGAGAGCGACGAACTGCGTGTTGAGGGTACCCGCGACGGACAGACGCGTTCGGTGGATGCCCCTCTGGGTTCCAAAGCTAATGTCAGTTTGCTGTCTGTACTGGTCAATGCCGACTCTCCACAGGCCGATCAGCGTGTATATAATGCCAGTCTTGAGGATGCTATCGAGCGTTCGCTTCAGACGCTCAACGAGCGAGAGACTTCCGTTATTAATGCCTATTTCGGTATTGGCGAGGAACGTCAGACGATGGCAGAGATTGGTGAGCGCATGGCGTTGAAGCGAGAGCGTGTGCGTCAGATACGCGACCGAGCTGTGCGGCGTTTGAAGAAAAATATGAAGTTATTCCGTAAATAACAAAGTAAAGGCTCCCGAAGCATCTGCGCTTCAGGAGCTTTTTTTACAATTGTCATCTTTTCTTTGCGTACTATGAGAAAAAATGTGGGAGTTAATTTCTTTTCTCATTCTTTAAAAGCTATTGCTTTTCTTCTTTATTTGCTGCTAAGCCATGAAAAACTATCTCGTAGCCTAGGGAATTTTTTTTCTTTGGCTATGCCGCAAATTGTTGATGCTTTAGCCGGTTTTGGTGTTTATAATGGAGATGTATAAGTTTTTCATTAACTGAGAGGACTTGTAGGCTAATATCTGTATTCAAGTGACTGATGTGTGCTGAAGTTAGATGGAAATCTTCAAGAGTGAATAATTATTGAATATACAACGAATAAAATAAGCGAAATGTAAAAGAAATGCGGTTTTTCTTTTGCATTTCGTTACTTTTTTGTAACTTTGCAGCCAAATTAGACTGCATACGTATGGTATACAATATTTTTAAGGGACTGGGTATCGCACTCGTAACCCCCTTCAAACAGGATGGCTCGGTAGACTACGAAGCCTTGCTTCGACTGGTAGAGTATCAACTGGACAACGGCGCTGATTTTTTCTGTATTCTTGCTACAACTGGTGAGACTCCAACCCTGACCGCTGATGAGAAGAAGCGTATCAAGGACTTGGTGGTCGATAAGGTGCAGGCACGTGTGCCTATCCTGATGGGCTGTGGCGGAAACAATACGGCTGCTGTGGTGGAGGAGCTGAAAAACGGCGACTTTAAAGGTATTGACGGTATACTGAGCGTATGTCCTTACTACAACAAACCCTCGCAGGAAGGACTCTATCAGCACTTCAAGGCTATCGCCGCCGCTACACAGTTGCCCGTGGTATTATATAATGTACCTGGACGTACAGGCGTGAACCTGAAGGCAGAGACAACGGTGCGTCTGGCGCGCGACTGTCAGAATATCGTGGCTATCAAGGAGGCCAGCGGTAATCTGGAACAGGTTGACGAGATTATCAAGAACAAGCCTGCCGACTTTGACGTCATCTCTGGCGACGACTCGCTGACATTCCCCATGGTATCATGTGGTGCGGTGGGTGTGATCTCCGTCATCGGCAATGCGCTGCCTAAGGAGTTCTCGAAGATGATACGCCTGCAGATGCGCGGCGAGTACGACCCTGCCCGCAAGATTCACCACCGCTTCACGGACCTGTTCTCGCTGCTCTTCGTCGACGGCAACCCCGCTGGCGTGAAGGCTATGCTCCACGAGATGGGATTCATCGAGAACGTGCTGCGTCTGCCCCTGGTGCCCACGCGAATCAGTACGCTGCAAAGAATGAGCGAACTGCTGCGTGAGCTGAAGATATAATTCTCTTATTTCTTTATTTGATCTTTTCCAAGGCTGCCTTTGCGGCCAGTACGGCTCGGCGCCAGTCGGTGTCGAGTGAAAAGCGTGTCAGACTGTTGGCATCATTGAAATAGGCCAGCACCATATCCGTGTCGTTATCATTGAACAGGGGGTTGGAATAGCTGGCATCCATGTAGGCCCTGATAATCTTCTTCTGGTGATTGGCAGGCATGGTGCGACTCTCTACGAGCGAACGGGTATAGTTGGTGATGAAGACATTCAGCGAGAGTGCCTCCTTGTCGAGCAACTCGGCCGTAGAGTCTGGAAACTCCTCCTTCATCTTGATAGCCAGATAGTTGAGCGCCTCCAGTTTGAACATACTGAACTGGCGCACCAGCATATCGGCACTGGTATCGCTGACCTTGGCCTGGGCCGAGCGACGGATCTCTGCATATATCTCCTGGGCGGAAAGGGTCTGTGAGAGGCTCAGGAGGAAAAGTGCTGAAAGGAAAATCTTTTTCATTTTGAAATCTATTGTTGTTTGATGAGTTGTTTTCTGAGTGTGAAGCAGGCAGGCAGTTCTTCTTCATAGTGGGTCACCATGATGAGCGTCTTGCCCGGCAGTTGACTGTAGGTCTGGATGATATCCTTCACCAGTTGGCGGTTCTGACAGTCCAGTCCGTGGAGGGGCTCGTCGAGAATCAGCAGTTGGGGCGCCTTCACGAAGGCACGTGCCAGCAGCACCAGACGCTGTTCGCCACTGGATAGCTGCAGGAACGGGCGCTGCTCCATCGCGTCGATACCAAAGATACGCATCCACCACCGGCACTGTTCGCGCTCGGCCTCGTTGGTACGCGTATAGAGTCCCACGGTGTCTTTCAGACCGCTGGCCACCACCTGAATGGCGGGGATGTTATGCTGGTATGAGCGGTGCATCTCGGGCGACACATAACCGATGCGGCGCTTGATGTCCCAGATGGTCTCGCCACTGCCTCGCTGTTTGCCAAACAGGTGGATGTCGCAGGCGTAGGCCTGAGGATTGTCGGCACATATCAGCGAGAGTAGGGTAGACTTGCCACTGCCGTTCTGGCCTGACAGCGCCCAACATTCGCCTTCGCGGATGGTCCAGTTGACATCACGGAGAATGGTGCGTTCGCCATAGCGGATGCTGACGTGATTGAAGCTCACCACTTCGTCGCTGGCGGGTGTGGCGCCCTGCTCCTGATGTAGTGAACTGATAGCCTGCCGGCGGGCGTCGTCCAAGGGGCAGAGTGGGGCAAGGAACTCGTCCTGCGGCGTGATCCAGATGATGTCGTCCACATACGCGGGTACATTCTCTTTCCTGGCCACCACGAGATAGATGGTCATATGCTGCTGGCTCACCAGGACAGGAAACAACTGGTTGAGCTGCTCGCGTGTCTGGGCGTCAAGACCGATAAAGGGATTGTCGAGTATCAGGATGCCAGGCTGTGCCAGGAGCGTCTTGATGAGCTGGAACTTGCGCAGTTCGCCACTGCTCAGGGAGATGGTGTATTTGTCGAGCAGGGACTCAAACTCAAACAGACTGATGAGGTCCTGCAGCAACTGACGGCGCTCGGGCGTGTCGTCGCCCAGCATGTCGTAGGCACGCTGAATCATTTCGCCCACACAGGGCGTCTCCTTGTCGATATCATGCTGGTTCCAGCGCAGTTGCAGGTAATAGGCACGGTCGGTGGCTGTGCCGTAGGTGTCGCAGAAGGCGATATAGCGCACCTTACTGCTCGACAGGTCCTTGCGAAGCTGGTCCACATACTTCGTCTTGCCACTGCCGTTGCTGCCTACGATAGCTATGATTTTCTGGCTTTCCATACTTTATCCTGATTCTTGTTCACAAAATCCTTCCATCCGCGATAATGGGGCGCATCCGTATCAGGACGGCCCATCTGCAGGAAATGGCAGTAGGCGGCTGCAAGGGCATCGGTAGCATCCATGAAGCGGCCCATCTCCTCGGTAGGGATGTGGAGTAGGCGCTGCAACATGCCGGCCACCTGTTCCTTGGAAGCCGAACCATTGCCTGTGAGCGCCATCTTGATTTTCATAGGGGCATATTCGTGGATGGGCACGCTGCGACGGATAGCGGCGGCAATAGCCACACCCTGCGCACGTCCCAGTTTCAGCATGGATTGGACATTCTTGCCAAAGAAGGGCGCCTCGATAGCCAGTTCATCGGGCAGGTAGGCCTCGATAATACCCGTGACCCGTTCGAAGATGTGGCCTAACTTAAGGTAGGCATCGTCAAATTTTCGCAGGTCGATGATGCCCATCGTCACCATTTCTGCTTTTCCGTTGACGACACGCAAAATGCCGTAGCCCATGATATTTGTTCCCGGGTCGATGCCCAGTATGATTTTTTCTTTCATGCTACAAAGGTAAGGTTTTTTAAAGATAGTACAGAAAGGAATATATGTATTTTAACTAAAAATAGAAAAATAATATCCTAAATGTTTGCAAAATCAAATAATTTAGTTAATTTTGCAGACGTAAAAGAACCAAAAACCATAGGCCAATTATGGTAGATGCAGAAATACTTGAATCGCAAATTCAAAAAAGTGACTATAAAATCTTGATAGTCGATGACGTTGTGAGCAACGTCCTGCTATTGAAGATTCTCCTTACAAACGAGAAATATCAAGTTTGTACGGCTAACTGTGGTAATATGGCTATTGAGCAGGCTAAGGCAGAGAAACCAGACCTGATCCTGTTGGATGTGATGATGCCGGATATCACGGGTTTTGACGCTGCACAGATATTAAAGAAGACTCCGGAGACAGCACATATCCCCATTATATTCCTAACGGCCCTGAATAATCCAACCGACCTGGTACATGGCTTCCAGGTGGGCGCTAATGACTTCTTGACAAAACCTTTTAATAAAGAGGAGTTGGTGGTGCGTGTGTTCCATCAAATCAAACTGGTAGCAGCTACACGTATTATTGAGCGTCAGAATGCCGAATTACGTGCTACTATTGGCAACCGTGATAAGATGTATTCTGTCATTGCTCACGACTTGCGTTCGCCAATGGCTAGTATTCGTATGGTACTCAATTTGGTGGTAGCTTCTACGACGCCAGAATTGGTGGGACAGGAATTGTATGACCTGTTGGATAAAGCTAACAAGGAATCTGAGGATGTGCACGATCTGCTAGACAACTTGCTGAAATGGACCAAGAGTCAGACAGGACGACTCAATGTGGTTCTTCAGGATTTGGACCTAAACGATATCATCCCTGGTGTGGTGGATATTTTTGAGGTGATAGCCCAAACCAAGCATATCAAACTGAATTATCACTCCAACGCTTCGTCGATTATTGTGACGGCAGATAACGATATGCTGAAGACGGTGGTGCGCAACTTTATGTCGAATGCTATTAAGTTCTCGCCTGAGAATGCTAGCGTCGATATTATGTTGAGTACGGAGGGGGACTTCGCCAAGGTGAGCGTGAGTGATCACGGCGTAGGTATTGCACCTGAACGTCTGAGCACCATATTTAATAAAGGTGAGACTACTTATGGTACAGGAGGTGAGGAAGGTTCAGGACTGGGCTTGCAACTCTGTCAGGATTTTGCCACTAAGAATGGCGGTAGTTGCACCGTAGAGTCAGTACTTGGCGAGGGATCTACGTTCAGTGTATTGGTGCCTCTGAAGAAATAAGAATACAAAAACAATATAAAAAAGGTAGTCATTTTCTTTGCAGTTACAAAAAAAATGACTACCTTTGCATTCGATTTCAGAATAACGTTTCTTTCTGTGAAGCGTTTATAACATCACAAAATCTCCAATTTTTAGTAAAAACATACGTTTAACGTATCAATACTATATGTATACCAAAGAACAACTTGAAAGTATGGCTGTTCCCGATTTGATGGAAGTAGCCTCGAAACTGGGAATCAAAGTGTCGCAGAACGACTCTTTGGAAACAGTTATTTATGACATTCTGGATAAGGCTGCCATTGATAGTGCAGCCGAGGATGCAACGCCTTCGAAGCGCAAGCGTACACGTATTGCCAAGAAAGATACAGATAAAGTCTACACCGTGAAAGGTGACGATGGTGAGAACCTGGATGTGAAAGGAAAAAGGAAAAAGACAGAGGCTCCGTCGTTGTTTAGTGATGCCCCTGTGACGCCAGAGCCTGAGCAACAGGCCGATGAGGAGCCAAAACCCGCTCCCAAGAAACGCGGTAGAAAGTCGAAAGCAGAACTGGCTGAGGAACAGACTGCACAGGCAGCTGTAGCAGAGCCAATTGCTGAAGAGCAACCCATGGAAGAGGCCGTGGTTCCAGAGGCAGCGGAAGACATGCAGACCGAAGCCCCAGATCCAGAACTGTTGGAACATCTGCAAGAAAAAATGTCGAAACGTCGCGAAGAGGTTAACATGCCTATTGAGCAGTATGAGAATGCTAGCAACTATTGGGAGGGCGACCCAGGTGACGGGACTGATTTTATCACCGTTGTTGACCTGCCTATTGAGGATCAGGCCGCTATACCCACGTTGGATATCTTCGACCGTCCGATGGCTAATCAAGCAGATCCCGTGTATCAGCCCGTGGCTTCTCAACAGGCACCTGTGGCAAATTATGATTTTGCCGACTTGATAGAGGGTAATGGCGTACTGGAATTGTTGCAGGATGGATATGGTTTCCTGCGTTCCAGTGACTATAACTATCTGTCGTCGCCCGATGATATATATGTTTCACCTCAGCAAATAAAGAAGTATGGTTTGAAGACTGGTGATGTGGTTGACTGTACCGTGCGTCCGCCTCACGACAACGAGAAATATTTCGCATTGTCGAATGTGAAGGCAATCAACGGACGTGAGCCGTCAGAAGTACGTGATCGTGTATCGTTCGAGCATCTTACACCACTCTTCCCTGAGGAAAAATTCAATCTTTGCGGCAATCCTGCCACAACCAATCCTTCGACACGTATTGTTGATTTGTTCTCGCCAATTGGTAAGGGACAGCGTGCGTTGATTGTGGCTCAGCCAAAGACTGGTAAGACTATCCTGATGAAGGATATTGCCAATGCCATTGCAGCCAATCATCCCGAGGCATATATCATGATGCTCCTTATCGACGAGCGTCCTGAGGAGGTGACGGATATGAGTCGTACGGTAAATGCAGAAGTGATTGCTTCGACATTTGATGAGCCTGCCGACCGCCATGTGAAGATTGCCGGTATTGTGCTTGAAAAGGCAAAGCGTATGGTGGAATGCGGACATGATGTGGTTATCTTCCTGGATTCTATCACACGTCTGGCTCGTGCCTATAATACGGTATCGCCTGCCAGCGGTAAGGTGCTGACTGGTGGTGTGGATGCCAATGCCTTGCAGAAGCCAAAGCGATTCTTTGGTGCAGCCCGAAATATTGAGGGTGGTGGTTCACTCACCATTATCGCAACCGCTCTGGTAGATACCGGTTCTAAGATGGATGAGGTGATCTTCGAGGAGTTTAAGGGTACGGGTAACTCGGAAATCCAGTTGGACCGCATGCTTTCTAATAAACGTGTGTTCCCTGCTCTCAACCTTGTGCAGTCGTCTACACGTCGTGATGATCTGCTTCAGGATCCAACCACGCTGAACCGTATGTGGATTATTCGCAAATTCATTGCTGAGATGAATCCTATCGAGGCTATGAATACCGTTCGTGACCGCTTGGTACAGAGCCGCAACAACGAGGAGTTCCTTATGTCAATGAATGGCTAATTGATGGATTTTCAGATAAAAAAAGCCGCAGACGTCCCTGTTCTGCGGCTTTTTTTGCACTTTTTACTTGAAATGTTTCGCTGTTTCAGAAAATAGTTGTAAATTTGTCGCTGCAAAGAAAAAAATATTAAATATATAAACACTTAAAAACAAAAGAAAATGGCAAAGATCGTAACATTGGGTGAGATTATGCTCCGCCTTTCGCCTCAAGGCAACGACCGTTTTATTCAGAGCGAATCATTCCGCATCATTCCTGGTGGTGGTGAGGCAAATGTCGCTATTTCTGTGGCAAACTATGGTCATGAGGCATATTTTGTTTCGAAACTTCCCAAACATGAAATCGGACAGATTGCTGTCAATGCTTTGCGTCGTTATGGTGTAAATACCGAATTCGTGGCTCGTGGTGGTGACCGCGTAGGTCTGTACTATGCAGAGACGGGTGCTTCTATGCGTCCTTCAAAGGTAATCTATGACCGTGCTCATTCATCTATTGCAGAGGCCAATCCCTCTGATTTTGATTTCGATAAGATTATGGAAGGTGCAGCTTGGTTCCACTGGAGTGGTATCACGCCTGCCATTAGCGATAAGGCTGCAGAGCTGACTAAGTTGGCTTGTGAGGCTGCTAAGCGTCATGGAGTTACAGTATCAGTTGATCTGAACTTCCGTAAGAAGCTGTGGACCAGTGAGAAAGCAATATCTATCATGCGTCCTTTAATGAAGTATGTTGATGTGTGTATCGGCAACGAAGAGGATGCAGAACTTTGCCTTGGCTTCAAACCCGATGCCGACGTGGAAGGTGGTCAGACAGATGCTGCCGGTTACGAGGGTATCTTCAAGCAGATGATGCAGGAGTTTGGCTTCAAGTATGTGGTTTCTACCTTGCGTGAGAGCTACAGCGCTACGTTCAACGGCTGGAAGGCTCTTATCTATGACGGTAAGGAGTTCTATCAGTCAAAGCGTTACGAGATTAATCCCATTATCGACCGCGTTGGTGGTGGCGACTCTTTCTCAGGTGGTCTGATTCACGGTCTGCTGACCAAGGCTACTCAGGGCGAGGCTCTGGAATTTGCCGTTGCAGCATCAGCCCTGAAGCACACTATCAATGGTGACTTCAACCTTGTAAGTGTTGACGAGGTAGAGGCGCTGGCCGGTGGTAATGCTAATGGTCGCGTACAACGATAATTGACTGCTCGGCTTTGCCGCTTTTACAAAGGCGGAACGCCGATTTAAAGAATTTTTAATTGATAATTATGGCAAAATTTGATAAAATAGCTGTACTTAAGAAGATTGGCGACACGGGTATGGTGCCTGTGTTCTACAATAAGGATCTTGAGACATGTAAGAACGTGGTGAAGGCTTGCTACGAAGGTGGTGTTCGTGCTTTCGAGTTTACCAATCGTGGTGACTTTGCTCAGGAGGTTTTCGGCGAACTGGTAAAATGGGCTGATAAGGAATGTCCTGAGTTGGCTCTGGGTATCGGTTCTGTAGTGGATGCTCCCACGGCGGCCATGTATCTGCAGTTGGGTGCCTGCTTTGTGGTAGGTCCTCTGTTTAACCCTGAGATTGCTCCTGTTTGCAATCGTCGTCTGGTGCCTTATTGCCCTGGCTGCATGACAGTCAGCGAGATTGGTAAGGCTCAGGAACTGGGTTGCGACCTCACCAAGGTGTTCCCTGGCGATGTGGTAGGACCGAATATGGTGAAGGGTCTGAAGGCTCCGATGCCTTGGTCAAAGATTATGGTTACTGGCGGCGTGGCTCCTGAAGAGGAGAACCTCACAAAGTGGTTCAAGGCTGGCGTGTTCTGCGTGGGTATGGGTTCTAAGCTTTTCCCAAGCGATAAGGTTAAGGCTGGCGACTGGCAGTATGTGACCGACAAGTGCAAAGAGGCGCTTGGATACGTGGCTAAGGCTCGTGCTTGATAGCAACTAAATAAAGGAAATGTGAAAGTGTAAAAATGCTGGCCTATGAAGATTTCTAAGGCGATAGCCATTCTTACATTTTTACATTTCCTCTTTTTTGTTTTTTGCTCTTGTTCAAAAGGGCGACAGGCTGCGGTGGACGATTTGAATTCTATATCGTATGCCTATCATTTCCGTCAGGTGGATTCTGCCGAGCACTATGCCCGGCAAGCATTTATCCTGGCAAACGAAGAGGGATATGTCGATGGAAAGGCAGAGGCCCTAAATCATTTGGCTTTCGTTGATATCGTCAAAATGCACTATGCTGACGCGAGGACGCGTCTGGATAGTGTTCTGTTGTTTACTGATAATCAGTTGGAGCGCTTCGTAGCCTACGTCCAGCAGATGCGTCTTTGTCAGCGACAGTCGTTGAACAGGGAGTTCTATGATTGTCGCGAACAGGCTCAGCGTGCCTTGGGGAGAATCAACGAAGAGCGCGACTATCTGTCTGACAGGCAGTTGAAACGTCTGCTTTATGCCGAGACGGAGTTTGCTATCGTCAACTCTACCTATTATTATTACGTAGGACTGGAACGGCAGTCGATAGAGGCTATGCAGAGTATCAGGTCTGATGTCGAAACTGATACGGTGCAGTTCTTGAACTACCTTTACAATGTGGGAGCCGGTGGTATCATCACCCAGGGCACTCAGCAGGAAATCAACCAGGCGGAGTTTGACCATCTGATGCGTTGCTATTTGTTGTCGAGACAGGTGGATTGTCCTTATTTCGTGGCTAACTCGCTGGAGGCGCTGGCTGAGCATCTGAGCATAGAGGAGTATCGCGAACAACTGATGGCCGACAACCAGCCGGCGATGAAATACCTTAATCCAGAGGGACTGGCTGATGAACAGTTGCCATTATGGCTGGCTGATAATGCGCTGACTATCTTTACTTCCTTTGGTGATACTTATCAGATAGCGGGCGCCTATCGTACGTTGGCTACTTGTAGCATGCGTCGGGAGGATTATGACGGGGCTCTCGTCAATCTGGAGAAGGCGCTGAGTGATACGCTGATTTATCAGGCGCCAGACCTTGTGGCCAGTATTCGCGAACAGCTCTGCGTGGCTTATTCTGCCATTGACGACAAGGCTTCGAGCGACTATAACCGTAATGCCTATCTGGACCTGCAGGAGCGTACGCGTCAAGACCAATGGCTGGAGGCACGTGCCAGTCAGTTGGAACATTCGCTTAATCAGTTAAACCTGTTGCTCATAGCGGTGGTCATTGCGATGGTCATCTTCATCGTTGTTATCCTGTTGTTTTATTATTACCGTAAGAAGACATTGAACAGTCAGCATGATGAAGCGCTGGATGAACGTGAGGAAGAATTGACGGAACAGTTGGAGCTGACAAACCTTCATATCGTGCAGGGCAAGCGCCTCTATGTGGAACAGTTGGCAAAGGTCTCGCTGGTGAATGGCATCACGCCCTTCATCGACCGCATGATTCACGAGGAGCGCAATTTGAATGACAAGAACAAGGCAGATCGTATTGACTATATCCGTGAGCTGACGGATAATGTCAATTTGCAGAATGATATACTGACGCATTGGATTCAGTTGCGTAAGGGGGAACTGAGCGTTCATATCGAGACTTTCCCCTTGCAGGAGCTCTTTGATGTATTGGCAAGGGGTAGCAGGGGCTTCAACCTGAAGGGTATTACCCTGGATATCCAGTCCACCACGCAGATGGTGAAAGCGGATAAGGTGCTGACACTCTTCATGTTAAACACGCTGGCAGATAATGCGCGTAAGTTTACCCCCCAGGGGGGCAAGGTGTCTGTCTATGCTACAGATGCCGACCGTTATGTGGAGATATCTGTTGCCGATACGGGGCAGGGGATGGATGAAGAGCAGTTGGCTCGCGTCTTTGATCACAAGGTGATTGTCGATAGCGACAAGCGGTCGGCTGAGAAAGGACACGGTTTTGGATTAATCAACTGTAAGGGTATCATTGAAAAATACCGCAAACTGAGTCAGTTATTCTCTGTCTGTATGATTGCTGCTGAGAGTGAGGCAGGAAAGGGGAGCAGGTTCTATTTCCGTCTGCCAAAGAAAATGATGACGCTATTTTTGGCTCTGATGATGTTTGCCGGTAGTGGCATGGCTCAGAACAAAGACTTGCAGCAGGCCAGCGCTTATGCCGACTCTACCTATTATCTGAATATAAGGGGTGACTATCAGCGTACAATGGATTATGCGGATTCATGCAGACAATGCTTGAATCGCTATTACAGGTCGGTTGGTGAGAATGACGATGACACACTTCTTGCTATTGGCGACTTATCGATAACGCCACCTGAGATTTTGTGGCTTCACAACAATATCCCTGTAAATTACCAGATATTGCTGGATATCCGTAATGAGAGTGCCGTGGCTGCTTTGGCGCTGCATGAATGGCAGCTCTACGAATATAATAACCGCATCTATACGCAGTTGTTCAAGGAATTGTCTGCCGACTCGTCGCTTGATTCCTATTGTCGCACGATGCAACAGTCGCAGACAAACAAACAGGTGGCTATCATCCTGCTTGTGTTCCTCTTCCTGGCAATCATTGCGGTGGTGGCATGGCAGTTGATGTTGCTGCATAACAGGCGCTACAGCATCCTGCAGGAGAGACGCTCGCAGTTGGAACTGATGGCTGATGAGGTGACGCGCCTGAAAATGGAGGAGGGCAACTTGCATATCAGTAATGCTGTGCTTGATAATACGCTCTCTACCTTGAAGCACGAGACGATGTATTATCCCAGTCGTATTCAGCAATTGCTGGAAGTTGATGATAGCGCGTCGCTTGTGGAGGTGACAGAATATTACCGGGAACTCTATGGCATACTGAGTCAGCAGGCTATGCGTCAGCTCGATTATTCCAAGATGCATCTGAAGGCACTGGATCACGAGGTGTTGGGCGATGCTATCTTCATAGATTATCTGTTTGACATCCTTCGTAAGCACTCGGGCGGAAATATGCTCTCCGTAGAATGGACGCCTGTGGATGAGCATTATGTGAAAGCCACGGTACTCATGCCTGCCCTGAAATTATCCGAGGAGCAGATAAGCCGACTCTTCATGCCACAGAACGAAACAAACATCCCGTTCCTCATCTGTCGCGAAATAGTACGCCTTCATGCGGAGGTTTCTAATCGTCATGCTTGTGGCATACGGGCTGAACGTGATGAGAATCAACAAATTCAGATATTAATAACACTTCCAAGAATATGCAAAACTTCAAAGTCATTATCGTAGAGGATGTGCCCCTGGAACTGAAGGGCACCGTGGGTATTGTAAAGAATGACATCCCTGAAGCCGAAATTATAGGTACTGCCGAGAATGAGGCCGCCTATTGGCGCTTGCTGAAACAGCAGGTTCCCGATCTGGTGTTGCTTGACTTGGGGCTTGGTGGCTCTACTACTGTTGGTGTGGAACTCTGTCGCCAGACAAAGGAGATGCATCCACAGGTGCGTGTGCTGATTTTCACGGGCGAGATATTGAATGAGAAACTATGGGTTGATGTGCTTGATGCAGGTGCCGATGGTATTATTCTGAAGACGGGTGAACTTCTTACACGTAACGATGTGATGGCGGTGATGAATGGCAAACAGCTGGTGTTCAACCAGCCTATCCTACAGAAAATCGTAGAACGTTTCAAACGTAGCGTCGGTTCTGAATTGATGAAACAGGAGGCGATGGTCAATTACGAGATTGATGAATACGATGAACGTTTGCTCCGTCATCTTGCCTTGGGATATACAAAAGATCAGATAGCTCAGTTGCGTGGTATGCCCTTTGGTGTGAAGAGTCTGGAGAAACGTCAGAACGAACTCGTACAGAAACTCTTCCCTGATGGACGTGGCGTCAATGCTACCCGTTTGGTGGTACGTGCTCTGGAACTGCGTATCATTGATATTGACAATCTTGAGGCTGACGAGGAGTGAGAAGTGAGAGTTATAGGCGATGAAGGGTAAACGAATCATAGCACGACTGGTGTTAATTTTGCTGATAGCGGAACTGCTATTGGTGTTCTTGTCGTGGCTGCTTTCTGCCACGCTGACAGAAAGCGTTCGTCCATTGCTGTCGAGCGAGGGTATCCGTTGGTTCTTGGGACAGTTCTCCGTGATGCTGCTTAAACCTCAACTGATATGGCTTATCCTCTTGGCAATGGCTGCAGGTTGCGTCTGGCGTAGTGGCATCTTCCGTCCGTCGCAACTCTCTTTCCGTCGTCATTCTGCCTTGCGGGTTTCCTTCATCGTATTAGTTATCCTCATCATTATAGTAGCACTACTTGTGATGATGCCACAAGCTGTGCTACTATCTTCCACTGGGTTGATGTGGCCTTCGCCTTTCAGTAGGGCGCTCGTTCCCATCTTGTCGGCATTGGCAATCATCACGTCAATGTGTTATGGATTGCTGTCACGCACGTTCGCGTCGTTGTATGACGTCTATGAATCTTTCTGTATCGGACTCCGTCAAGCGGTGCCTCTGCTGATTCTGTATCTCTTCGTCGTGATGTTCTACGAGTCTTGCCTATACGTGTTCTTTTAATTCCTCCTTCAGGAATTTAGGCGTGAATCCTTTCTTGCTCTTGGCAACCTCCTCAGGTGTTCCCTCGCTGAGTATCATACCACCTTTGCGTCCGCCCTCAGGTCCCATGTCGATAATATGGTCAGCCTGGCAAATCACGTCGAGATTATGCTCGATGATAATCACGGTATTACCTCTGTCTACTAACTTGTGTATTACCTGCATCAGGATACGGATATCCTCGAAATGCAGACCCGTTGTGGGCTCGTCAAGGATATACAATGTCTTGCCAGTGTCGCGCTTCGACAACTCGGTAGCCAGTTTTACGCGCTGACTCTCACCGCCTGATAATGTCGTAGACGACTGTCCCAATTTGATATAGCCGAGTCCCACATCCTGTATCGTCTTAATCTTTCTCAGTATATCGGGCACATTCTCGAAGAATTCCACAGCCTGGTTGATGGTCATATCCAGCACGTCGGCTATGGATTTTCCTTTGTAGCGTACCTCCAGCGTTTCCCGGTTATAGCGTTTGCCGTGACATTCCTCGCAGGGCACTTGGATATCTGGCAGGAAATTCATCTCGATGGTCTTGTAACCATTACCACCACAGGTCTCGCAGCGTCCGCCTTTCACATTGAATGAGAAGCGACCTGGCTTATAACCTCTGATCTTTGCCTCTGGCAGGTTCACAAAGAGCGAACGTATATCAGAGAAGACGCCTGTATAGGTGGCTGGATTAGAACGTGGTGTGCGTCCCAATGGCGACTGGTCAACATTCACCACCTTGTCGATATGTTCTATGCCCTCAATGGAGTCGTAGGGCATGGGCTTCTTCACCGAGCGATAGAAATGCTGGCTTAGGATGGGTTGCAGCGTTTCATTGATAAGTGTTGATTTACCGGAACCACTGACGCCCGTTACTACTGTCAGGCAACCCAGGGGGAAACTGGCATCAATATGCTTCAGGTTGTTGCCGCTGGCACCATGAATCGTGATTGACTTCCCGTTGCCTTTGCGTCTGCCCTCGCTGGATGGCATGATGTCATTTTTCACCGTGCCGTTCAGATACTGCGCCGTGATGGTCTGCGTCTTCAGCATATCCTCTGGCGTGCCTTGAAACACAACCTCACCACCTCTTCGTCCTGCCTTCGGACCGATGTCTATGATATAATCGGCTGCCAGCATCATGTCTTTGTCGTGCTCCACCACGATTACCGTATTCCCCAGATCGCGCAGTTCCTTCAACGAACGGATCAGTCGTTCGTTGTCCCGCTGATGCAAACCAATTGAGGGCTCATCGAGAATATATAGCACGTTGACCAATTGTGAACCAATCTGCGTGGCTAGTCGGATACGCTGGCTCTCACCGCCTGATAATGATGCCGACTGACGATTCAAAGCCAGATAGTCAAGCCCCACATCCAATAGGAAGTCCAAACGGGTGCGTATCTCTTTCAGTATCTCTGTGGCAATTTGCTGCTGTTGGTTATCCAAATGCTTCTCAGCCTCGTCCAGCCATTCGCGTAGTTCCGCGATATCCATTGATGCTAGTTCAGAGATATTCTTATCCCAGATGCGATAAGAGAGGGCCTCGCGATTAAGTCGTTGTCCGTGACACTCAGGACACTCGCATTCCGCCAGGAATTGGTCTGACCATTTCTGACCTGCAGCCGTCTCGTCATTCTCCATTGTGTCGCGCAGATACTTGATAATTCCATCGAAGGCAACAAAGTAATCGCTTGACGTATGAACCAATTCTTTGGCGATACGCACATCTTCCAAGGAACCATACAAAATCTCGTTCATCGCCTCTTCGGGAATGTCCTTAATAGCTGTCTTGATGTTGCATTCGTATTTCTTTAGTATGGCGTCTATCTGCCAGAAAATCAGTTGGTTCTTGTATTTTCCTAAAGGAATGATTCCGCCTTCGTGAATATTCTGCTTTTTGTTAGGTATCACCTTGTTGAGGTCTATCTCGTTGATGATGCCAAGCCCCTTACAACGTGGACAGGCACCCTGTGGTGAGTTGAACGAGAAGTTATTGGGGGCAGGGTCGCTATAGGCAATACCCGAGGTAGGACACATTAGTCGTTTTGAGAAATGTTTCACCTCATTGGTATCCTTGTCGAGAATCATAATCAGACCTTCGCCCTGTTTCATTGCCGTCTGGATACTTTTTTTCAGACGTTCGCTCTCGCCCTCAACTTTCATTTTGTCGATGACCACTTCAATATCATGATTCTTGTAGCGGTCCACCTTCATGCCTTGTCTGATTTCCACAATCTCACCATCCACACGCATGGTGAGATATCCCTTGCGGCGCATAGCTTCAAAGAGTTCGCGATAATGACCCTTACGGCTTCTTACCAATGGTGCCAGGATAAAAATCTTATGATCCTTATAGTTGCTTTGGATCATCTCCAGCACACGCTCCTCTGTATATTTCACCATAGGCTCACCCGTCATATAGCTGTAGGCTTTTCCTGCACGTGCAAAGAGTAGTCGCAGATAGTCGTATATCTCTGTGGTGGTACCTACCGTTGAGCGCGGGTTTTTATTTGTGGTCTTCTGTTCGATACTGATTACAGGCGACAATCCTGATATCTTATCCACATCAGGGCGCTCCATACCTCCAAGGAAGTTGCGCGCATAGGCTGAGAATGTCTCGATATAACGTCGCTGTCCCTCGGCAAAAATCGTGTCGAAAGCCAATGAAGATTTTCCGCTACCACTCAAGCCGGTGATAACGGTAAGAGATTGACGGGGTATTGTTACGTCGATATTCTTGAGGTTGTGTACCCTTGCACCAAATACCTCAATAGTCCCCAGATTATCAGTTTGTGCCACCCGTGCGTCCTCCTTCTATAAATCTGCGTAACAGGTTCACGTCTTTGCGGATATTATATTCTTTGCCGTCGGCTCCGCGAGCCTTGCACAATAGGAAATAGACGCCTTCTTTCACATCCTTTCCATTGTATTTCCCGTCCCATCCTTTGTCAGGATCAGTCCAGTCGAAGAGTTTCTGTCCCCATCGATTAATGATATAAGCATGAAAGCTCACCAGACTCTTATGTCTTTTGGCTTTGAAGATAGCATTCAGTTCGTCACCATTGGGCGAGAAGGCATTAGGAAACTCCAGATAACTATCGGCTATGAATACACCGATACTCTCTTCATCCAGTTGTGTACCGTCGCTGTCGAGAATTGTTTTCAGTATGATGGTGTATTTGCCCGACTCAGTAAACGTATATTGTGTTTCCTCCTCATAGCGTACAAAGAGTTCTTTGTTGCCCTCTGTGCCATTCTGCTTGTAGAAATGCCATTCATACGTTGGCGTCAAATCGCCCATGTCTGAAGGGTTGGCGTGAAATGTCACATCCAGCGGTGCCTGTCCGTCCTCGATACATAGCGTGTCGTGCGGATTACCATCCTTGTCAATATATGTCAGGGTAGGGGAAACCTTCTGCGCTCCGATGTTCAGAGACATTAAAAAGAAGGCGGCTATAAGCCATATCAAGTTCTTTTTCATATTTCTTCTTGTTTTGGTTGCAAAGTTACGAAATAATTTTGTACTTTTGTAGTCGAAAACTGAAAAATAGAGTATTATGAAGAGTTTATTAAGATATTTTCTGATATTCGCATTGTTCGCCTTACAGCCGTATGTGTCTACAGCTCAGTCTGTTCGCACGCATAAAGTGCAAAAGAAAGAGACGATGTATGGCATCTCTAAGATGTATGGCATCACCGTAGAACAATTGGTGCAGGCCAATCCGGGTATGGAGTTACCTGGTTATAAGTTGAAAAAAGGCAGCGTAATCAATATTCCTTCAGGAGATGCTCCTGTCATGAGTCAACCAACTCTGCAGAACCAAAATGTTGATGTGCGTCAGCGTTCTATCCGTGTGGGCGTGATGCTTCCTCTCCATAACGTCAACAACGACGGCAAGCGCATGGTGGAATACTACCGTGGCCTGCTGATGGCTTGCGACACGCTGAAGAAAGAAGGTATCTCTGTAGATATTCATGCATGGAATCTTCCTGAGGATGGTGATGTGAAACCCCTGTTGGCTGACCCTGCAGCTGCACGATGCGATATTATTTTCGGTCCGTTGTATTCGCGCTTTGTCAGTCCGATGTCTGAGTTTGCAGAAAAGAATCATAGTCTTTTGGTGATACCTTTCTCTATCCACGCCCCCGAGCTCTATACGAATAGGAATATCTTCCAGATATATCAGTCGCCCAACGATCAGACTGAGAGTACAGCTCGCCGTTGTGCTCAGTTCTTCAAGGGCTATCATCCTGTGATTATCGATTGTGGCGACTCCACCAGCACAAAGGGTAGTTTCACATCAACCTATCGTCGTCAGTTGGAGATTGCTGATGTGCAGTATAGCATCACCAATCTTAAGTCAAGTGACGCCAACTTTGCCAAGGCTTTCACGAAGGACAAACCCAATCTGGTGATTCTTAATACCGCTCGTTCACGTGAACTGATAGCGGCCTTTGGTCGTCTGGGTGAGATGAAAATCAATTATCCCAATATCCAGATTGCAATGTTCGGTTATACGGAATGGATGATGTACACCCAGTATCAGCAGGCAAATTTCCATAAGTATAATGTCTTTATTCCAGCTCCCTTCTACACCAACTTGCAGTCACCCCAGGTGCAGCGTCAGCAGAACCTCTACCGTCAGAATTTCCGAGAGGATATGATGTCGGCTCTGCCTCGATTTGCCCTTACAGGCTTCGATCATGCATTGTTCTTTTTGCGTGGTCTGCATAAATACGGTATGACTTTTGATGGTGCGGCAGGTCGCTTCGGCTATCAGCCCTTGCAGACACCGTTGAAGTTTGAGCGTATGGGTAATGGCGGCCTGCAAAATAGAGCTTTTATGTTCGTTCATTATAAGGATGATCATACCATAGAAACAGTCAATTACTAGATTCTGAAGATGAAAAGACTGTTTTTATCCCTTCTTCTGCCATTTATGTGTATCGCATTGGCAGTGGCTCAAGTGGGTGAGCATCGTAATGATTTCTCTATCGGTTTCAATGGTGGTATGATGCTGAGCAATGTGGGCTTCATGCCTGAAGTGCCTCAGGATTTGCATCAGGGCATTACGGGAGGTTTCACCCTGCGTTACACCTCAGAGAAATATTTCAATAGTATCTGTGCCATTGTGGCCGAGTTCAACTATGCCCAAGTGGGTTGGAAGGAACGTATCCTGACACCCAATGATGAGCCTGTTATTAATGCCACCACAGGTCTTGCTGAGGCTTATCAGCGCGATATGACCTATCTTCAAATTCCCGTTCTGGCTCGTATGGGGTGGGGACGAGAGCGTCGTGGCGTACAATTCTTTGTGCAGGCAGGTCCGCAGATTGGTTTCTTCCTGAATGAGAAAACGGATATGAATTTCCCTTGGGATGCTCGTACCCCCGTCTATGCCGATGGTTCAGGACGTACCTCGTCTGTTATTGCTCAGGACACAATGTCCGTGCAGCGCAAGGTCGATTATGGAATCGCCGCCGGACTGGGTCTGGAGTTCTCGCTGAAGAACGTAGGCCATTTCCTTGTAGAAGGTCGTTACTACTACGGACTTGGCGATATCTTCAGTAATTCCAAACGCGATTATTTCGGGCGTTCCAACCTGAATAATATCTGCGTGAAACTGACTTATCTATTTGATATCACAAAAACCAAAAATTCTAATATTAAGTAAATTAAATTATGTTTGAAAATCAACCGAAAGGACTTTATGCGTTGGCTTTGGCCAACACGGGCGAGCGCTTCGGCTACTACACGATGTTAGCTGTTTTTGCGCTTTTCTTGCGTGCTAACTACGGACTGGATGCCGCATGGGCAGGAGAAATCTATAGCGATTTCCTTATGCTCGTTTATTTCCTGCCTATCGTAGGTGGATGGCTGGCCGATAAATTCGGTTTTGGCCGTATGGTTACCACAGGTATTATTATCATGTTTGCAGGCTATCTGCTGTTGTCTGTTCCTCTTGGAGGAGACACCGTGGCATTGGTGGTGATGCTGGCAGCCCTGGTGCTCATTGGTCTGGGTACAGGTTTGTTTAAGGGCAACCTGCAGGTGATGGTAGGCGATTTGTACAATGACTCGCGCTATGCTGCTCAGCGCGACTCTGGTTTCTCTATTTTCTACATGGCCATCAATATTGGTGCTCTCTTTGCACCTACTGCTGCTGTGAAGATTATGGAGTGGTCACAGGAGAATCTGGGCACATCGGTGAACGATTCTTATCACTTTGCATTTGCTGTGGCTTGTGCATCGCTCATTCTGTCTATCGCTATCTACTACATTTTCCGCAGCACTTTCCGTCATGTAGAGGGTGGTACTGCAAAGAAGGGCGAACAAACCCAGGTTGAGGAACTTTCAAAGGAAGACACCAAAGCACGTATCGTTGCACTCTGCCTGGTTTTCGCTGTAGTTATCTTCTTCTGGATGGCTTTCCATCAGAATGGTCTGTCGCTGACCTATTTCGCTGACGAGTTCACCTCTCAGACATCTACTGGCGTTGAGGGTATGGCTTTTGACGTTTGGAATCTTGTAGCCCTGATATTCATTGTGTATGGTGGCTTCTCTCTGTTCCAGAGCAAGACAACCAAAGCTCGCAGCATCTCTGCAGCAGTCATTGCTTTAGCGCTGTGTTTCCTGTTCTTCCAGTACGATCGTAACTCTGGCGAGATTGTAGCTGTTTCAGCACCTATCTTCCAGCAGTTCAACCCCTTCTATGTAGTAGCTCTGACACCTGTCAGCTTGGCTATCTTCGGTGCGTTGTCAAAGCATGGCAAGGAACCCTCTGCACCTCGTAAGATTGCCTACGGTATGGTGGTTGCAGGTCTGGCTTACTGTCTGATGGCTGTAGCCTCATTCGGACTTCCTATGCCTCAGACGGAGATTGGTCCTGATGGTGAGTCTGTTGCTGTTCATGTTGCTGACGTTACCCCTCAGCTTCTAATCTATACCTATCTGATTCTTACCTTTGCTGAGTTGCTGCTGTCGCCTATGGGTATCTCATTCGTATCTAAGGTGGCACCTGCCAAGTATAAAGGATTGATGATGGGTGGTTGGTTTGTTGCTACTGCTATTGGTAACAAACTGGTAGGCGTTGGTGGCTACCTCTGGGGTAACATCCCCTTGTGGGCAGTATGGAGCGTGTTTATCGCCCTCTGCGTTATCTCAGCCATCTTTATGTTCTCTATCATGAAACGCTTAGAGAAGGTTTGCTAATCCGACAATGTTTCTAACCCTACTGCTGTCCTCCTTTCTCACGTTCGTGGAGTTGAACTGCGAAAATCTGTTCGACACGCACCATGACGCAGGAAAGGAGGACACAGAGTTTCTATCCGATGGCACTCGCCATTGGACTTCCCCGAAATATTGGGGGAAACTGAATCGAATAGGTCAGGAGATTCTCTCTTGTTCAGAGGAATTGCCTGACCTTGTTGCTTTGATTGAAGTGGAGAATGATTCTGTGCTCAGAGACCTTACACATCGCAGTCTTCTTCGCAATGCCGGTTATCAGTACCTGATGACAGAATCGCCCGATCAGCGTGGTGTTGATGTGGCGCTACTCTATCAGCCAGCCCGTTTCCGCCTGCTGTGCTATGATTATCTGGAGGTTCCGCCATTGCCCGATATGCGTCCTACGCGTGATATCCTGTATGTTCAAGGCTGTTGTCCTTCGGGCGACACGCTGCATGTCTTTGTGCTACATAGTCCTAGTCGTTATGGTGGTGAGCGTTCGTCAAGACCTAATCGTCTTCAGGTTATCAGACAACTACGGCAGAAACTCGCCGAACTTGGTTCCTCTTCCCGAGTTATCATTACGGGCGATTTCAATGACTATTGCGATAGTCCTGCCTTACTGGAACTCTATGCCTCTGGTCTGCAGAATGTCACCTGTGAAGCCAGTGGTAATCATGGTGAGGCACGCGGCACTTATCGCTATCGTGGCGAGTGGCATTCCTTGGATCATTTTCTTGTTTCGCCGATTATATATAATAAGGTGGATTGCGTATTTATCAACGATGCCCCTTTTCTATTGGAAGACGATCCTCAATATGGCGGAAAGCGTCCTTTTCGCACCTTCCAAAACAATCACTACCAGCCAGGATTTAGTGATCATCTCCCGCTGGTAGTGCGATTCAAGTGGGATTGATAGTCCCACGTATCACCTAAAAATTTTTTTATTTATACTGACGGAGTGCTCCTATCAGTTCGTTGTTCTCGTTGCGTGTGCCGATAGTGATGCGCAGACAGTTGCTGCAGAGCTGTACACGAGTGCGGTTGCGCACGATGATGCCCTGACCGACCAGATAGTCGTAGATACGCTGAGCATCTGTTACCTTTGCCAAGAAGAAGTTGGCATTGGTAGGATACACCTTCTCGCAGAGAGCCAGTTGACTGAAGGCCTCCATCATGCGGTTACGCTCCTGCATGATGAGCTGCACCCAGCGATCTACCTCATAGGGGTCGCTGAGAATCTTGATGGCCTGCTGCTGTGTGAGCAGGTTGACATTATAAGGATATTTCACCTTGTTGAGAATGTCGATGATAGCGGGCGAGGCAAAAGCCATACCTAAGCGGATAGCAGCAGAAGCCCATGCCTTACTCAGCGTGTTGAGCACTACGAGATTCGGATAGCGAGGCAGTTCGAAGCGTAGCGGACGTTGTGATGAGAAGTCGCTATAAGCTTCGTCTACCACGACAAGCCCCTCGAAACAGGTCAGCACCTTGATGATTTCATCGCGGTTGATATCATTACCTGTTGGGTTGTTGGGGCTACAGATCCATATAACCTTGGTGTGGGCATCGCAGGCTGCTAAAAGTTTGTCGGCAGTAATCTGGTAGTTGTTGTCCAACAATACAGGACGATACTCCACGTCGTTGATGTCGGCACAAACCTTATACATGCCGTAGGTGGGTTCGATTGCCACAACGTTATCCTCCTTGGGTTCGCAGAAGCAACGATACATCAGGTCGATGGCCTCGTCGCTGCCATTGCCCAGGAAGGTGTATGCTGTAGGAATGCCCTTGACCTTCTCGATGACCTTCTTCAGTTCAAGCTGCAGGGGGTCGGGATAGCGGTTCAGGTTGTCTATGCCGTAGGGATTTTCGTTGGCATCGAGGAACACGGTGGCCGTGGCGCCAGAGAACTCGTTGCGGGCGCAGCTATAAGGGGCTAGGTTCCATATATTTTTTCGTGTCAGTTTTTCAAGACTAAACATAATTCTCAATTCTTTTAGTCGGCGTTCCGCCTTTGTAAAAGCGGCAAAGCCGAGTGGTGAATTATCAATTGTCAATTGCGCCCAGGCGCACCGTCATCGCATTCTTGTGGGCATCCAGCTGTTCGGCACCTGCCATCAGTTCTACGGCACGGCCAATCTGGCGTACGCCCTCTTCGGTGAGGTGCTGGAAGGTGATCTTACGGCAGTAGCTGTCGAGATTGACGCCGCTATAGGCCGTGGCATAGCCATGGGTAGGCAGCGTGTGGTTGGTGCCGCTGGCATAGTCGCCGGCACTCTCGCAGGCATACTGTCCCAGGAAGACGCTACCTGCGTTGATGACCTGAGCGGCCATCTCGTCGTAGTTCTTTGTCTGAATAATGAGATGTTCGGGCGCGTAGGCGTTAGAGAGCGCCATCATCTCGTCGGCAGAGGCAACAAGTACCATGCGACTGTTCTCCAAGGCCTTCTGGGCTATCTCCTTACGGGGCAGGAGGTTGAGCTGGCGTTCCACCTCGGCCTGCACCTGCTGCATCATGTCCTCAGAGGTGCTGATGAGCAGTACCTGGGAGTCGATACCGTGCTCGGCCTGTGAGAGGAGGTCGGCAGCCACGAAGGCAGGATTGGCGGTCTCGTCGGCCAGGACGCATACCTCACTGGGACCGGCAGGCATGTCGATAGCCACCTCGCCCAGCGATACCTGTTGCTTGGCAGCCATCACATACTGGTTGCCAGGACCGAAAATCTTGAAGACCTTGGGCACAGACTGTGTGCCGTAGGCCATGGCGCCGATAGCCTGAACGCCACCAGCCTTGAAAATCTTGCTGACGCCAGCCACACGGGCTGCTACGAGGATGGCGGGATTCACCTTGCCCTCGCGGTTGGGAGGCGTGCAGAGTACTATCTCACGGCATCCGGCAATCTTGGCAGGCGTGGCCAGCATGAGGACGGTAGAGAAGAGTGGGGCTGTGCCTCCGGGGATATACAGTCCTACTTTCTCGATAGCGACACTCTTCTGCCAGCAGGTCACACCCTCACGCGTCTGAATCTTATGGCCTTCGAACTTCTGGGCAGCATGGAACTGATGGATGTTTTCATGGGCCAGCACGATGGCGGCTTTCAGTTCCTCACTAACCAGGCGCTCGGCCTCGTCGATTTCAGCCTCTGTGACAGCCAGGGATGTGAGCACGGCATGGTCGAAGCGCTCTTCATATTCCTTCACGGCTTCGTCACCCCTTGTGCGCACATCGCTGAGCACGGTATTGACCGTGGCCTGCAGCTGTGTGATGTCCAGATGTGGACGCTGGCAGATTTCTGCCCATTCTTCCTGTTTGGGATATTTGATAATATTCATCTCTGCGGTAGCAAATTCTTCACTTTAAAAGCGGTAGCCAATTTTTCACTTTCCCCTATACCCTTTAGAGGATCATCTTCTCGATTGGTGTCACCAGAATGCCCTGTGCACCCAGCTCCTTCAACTGTCCGATAATCTCCCAGAAACGTTTCTGGTCGAGCACGGTGTGTACTGAGCACCACTCTTCGTCTGCTAAGGGGATGATGGTGGGGCTCTTTAGACCGGGCAGTACGTTGATAATCTCCTGCAAACGGGCCTTGGGCGCATTCATCCGTACGTATTTCTTGTCCTCGGCCTCGCGAACAGCCTGGAAACGGAACAACATCTGGTTGAGCAGGTCTTTCTTCTCCTGACTCATGCCGGGGTGACCGATAAGCAGTGCCTCGCTCTTCATCACGACCTCTACCTCGCGCAGGTTGTTGCTAACCAGGGTAGAACCGCTACTCACAATATCGAAGATGGCGTCGGCCAGTCCGATGCCCGGGCTAATCTCTACGCTACCGGTAATCACGTGAATCTCGGCATTGATATGATTCTCGGCCAGGAATTTCTTCAGGATGACGGGATAGGACGTGGCAATGGTTTTGCCATTGAACCACTCAAGACCCTTGTAGTCGATATCCTTGGGGATAGCCAGCGACAAACGGCACTTGCTGAAACCCAGACGAGAGATGATGTCGGCCTCGGCACCCTTCTCTACAAATTCATTTTCACCTACTACGCCGATATCAGCCACGCCAGAGGCAACGCTCTGGGGAATATCGTCATCGCGCAGATAGAGTACTTCCAGGGGGAAGTTGGTTGCCTCGACCAGAAGCGTACGCTTGCTGGCACTTACTTTGATGTCGGCCTCACTAAGCAACTGCATCGTGTCCTCGAAGAGGCGACCTTTTGATTGTACTGCAATTCTAAGCATATTTCAATTTTTTACCTTTTTACCCTTTTACCTTTTTACTTTTATAATAATCGGTTGCAAAATTACAGTTTTTTTCTTTAATTTGCAATAAATTGATTACTTTTGCACCAAAATAACAACTTTTTTGGAACTTGCGAGTATATTTATACTCTTTAATGGATAATTGTATGAACAATCACTCTGTATTGATAGCCGATAGCGGAAGCACGAAAACAGACTGGGCTTTTATGGGCAAGCGCGTGCAGACGCAGGGCATCAATCCCTTTCATCAGGACGAAGACACAATACGCCGGATTCTGAAAGAAGAACTGTTGCCGCAGCTGACGTCAGACATCAGACATCTTACGTCAATCCTCTTTTACGGCAGTGGGGTGCGCCCCGAACTGGAAGAGAAGATGCAGCGGCTGTTGCAGGAGGCTTTTCCGCAGGCTGAGCATGTGGAGGCTCACGGCGACCTGTTGGGTGCGGCACGTGCACTTTGTGGCAACCGGGAGGGTATAGCCTGCATCCTGGGAACGGGGGCCAACTCGTGCATGTATGATGGCGAACGGATTGTGGAGAACACACCGCCAATGGGCTATATACTGGGTGACGAAGGCAGTGGAGCTGTACTTGGAGTAAGATTTCTTAATGCGCTGTATAAGAATAGGTTATCAGGCGACGTAAAGGTGGCTTTTGAGGCGTATTTTGGAATGTCGATGGCGCAGGTCATAGAGCGTGTCTATCGTCAGCCGATGGCTAACAGGTGGTTGGCTTCGCTCTCTGCTTTTATCCATGAGCAGGTAGGTAATCCGCAGATAGAGCAACTGGTGATTGATAACTTCCGCGACTTTATCCAGCGGAATATAGCGCCCTATCAGCGCAAGGATCTGCCCATTAATGCCGTGGGCAGCATCGCCTTTTATTATCAGCAACAATTGGAAAAGGCGGTCAAGGAAGAAGGCTACACACTTGGAAAAATTGTGCGTAGCCCTCTGGATGCTTTAGTCGAGATGGAATAACTCGGGCAGGGGAATGGTGACTGGCGAATTATCGGGGTTCACCTCCATGATGTCGGCCATCATGTCCCACCAGCGCTGGGTGATGGGGTCCACGTTCTCCGTATCCTGCGAGTTGCCCTCCTTGGTACATTCCTGATAGGCAAAGAGGATATTGGTGTCTTTGTCCCAGTAGATACTGTAGTTTTGTACGCCCTGCTCCTTAATCATCTGTTTGAGTTCCGGCCAGATGGCGGCGTGACGTTTCTCGTACTCTTCCTCGAAGCCTGGCTTCAGGAACATCTTGAATGCGAATCTTTTGATCATAATTTGTTTTAGTTATTGATTATTTGATATGTACCTTACGTGAGGTACCGTCGGAATATCTGAAGATATAGGTTTTACCTGTCAAAGGGGTACTGATCTTGATGCCAGCAAGCGTATAGATGCCCTCAAGACGCTTGTCCTTTGGGGATTCTGCTATGATAATATCTTCAATGGCATCGGGCGTATAGGCAAAGTAGGCATCAAGGAACTCGATACGGCCCTTCACCCAATTATGGATACGTTCTTCGCTGTCTTTGTTGGCATTGGTGATGAATGGTTTTACGCCTGTGATTGTAGTGGTGGCCCGCCATAGTCTGCCCTCAAGCCAGCATACGTCACCAGCATGATATTCTTTTGTGGCTTTATAGGAACCTTGTCCTGAGAGGTAGTACTCTGGGTCGTCCAGCGGCACAGTCTCCCATCCACTATTGCAGACGGCATCACTATAGCAAGGACTCAGAGGCCAGCGTTCCTCTTCCGCAGCATAGAACGCTTCGCCTATGCGTGCTCGCCAATCGTCGATGATAGCCACCACGTTGTCATAGTCAAACACGCCATTTTCTCGAAGTGTGATATAACGGTCTGCGATATCGTCGGCATAGTATTTGTTAATCCAGTAGAAAGGGCCCGATGTCAGTTTCTCTACAGGACGGTAAGGCGGTTCGATGTTGCCATAGAGTCCTACGCCGAAGGTCTGATCAAGATCATAGGGAGTCACCATCCATCGATGGCCGTCGTAGGTAAACCATTGCCAGTTTTTCAGGGAACCGTCGCCGTTGCGGGTGAAATAGTAATGTACGGCATAGTCGATAAGTGCGTCTGTGTCAAAGCGTTGCTCTATCTCCTGACGTATCTGTTCGATGCTGGCTTCCTGGGCCTCGATATCTGTTAGAACTGACCAGTATTGGCTTAGCTCCTGAATATGTTGCTTCACCTCGGCAGACAATTCCTTGGCCTTGCGGATACTGTCTGGCTCGTCATCTACGATGTAGAGCGGACTGTTCTCGTCGATGAGTTCCTTCGGACTATTACCGTCGTAGACATTTCCCTGAACGGTATAGAGCGTTTTAGGCGTGCGCACCTCGAAGCGGTTCCAACTGATTGTTCCTTTGAAGAGGTATTGGTCGTTCAGATTGCCGTCTAGATGGATATGGGTAGCGCGGGCTTTCTTCTGGTTCATGTTCTTGCGGTGCTTCTTTAGCTGCCAGGCATAGATGCCGTAGAAATTGCCTTTGACATAAACGATACAGGGAAATCCGTCTGGGAAACAACGGGCTTCGCTGTTCTCGTTATAGCCCCCGCGTTCCCAATAAGGTGGTCGGTCGGCTATCATCTGACTGAATAGTTTGTAGGCTGCCTCTCCGAGTCCACGGGTGTAGTCGGTATAGAAAGCCTTGAGATGAAAACCGTCTTGTTTCACCCAGTCGCCAAACTTCAGGTCAGGAGCCCCGTCTTCGTTCCAAGTGGCATCGGTGAAATGGCATGAGAAGTTTTTCTTGGGGTAGCGCATGGTATAGTCGCCTTGGCCGTTCAGGGTTACGGGTTTTCGGAAATAGTGTCCGTTGCCGTCGTACATCTCCAGATAGCCCTTTTGTATGTCAGTCTTTTTTGTAGGCAGTTGGGAAAAGCCGGTCAGGTTGACGAATGCCAGTGTAGGTTCGTCAATCTTAATGGTCATAGAATCGCTCAGGTCTTGGACATTCTCGTTGTAGCCTCGTTCCATGATGGCCGTTATAAAGGGTGTCTGTGCTGCAATAGGGGTAGATAAGATAAATATAAGCAGGAGTTTCGCCAGCGATAGGAAATAGCCTAGCTTGTATAGTTTGAAAAGCCGGAGCGAGGGCTTCTCGCTACAGAGGTTATGGCGTTCCCACGTACCAAAGAGACGATGCCACAGGCGGATGACGCTTTTCACAGCTGGGATATGGATGCCGTCCACGAAGGTGAGCATCTGGGAGTAGCCGCGCAGGTCGCTACGAAATTCCTTGAGCGTGCGAAGACCTTCCTCTGTCTTACTGACGAAGTGGGCGTTGTCCTCGTAGTCGAAGAATCCGGCGGGATTGTCGGGATGGACAATCCGGATGCCTGCCTGTCGGAGGCGCTTGCCAAAGAGCACGTCCTCATAGCCATAATGATGAAAGCGCTCGTCGAAGGGATATTGCTGCATCAGGGACTTGGAAATCAGGAAGTTGCACGTGTGGAAATGCATGAAGGGACGCTTCCTGCGCTCCTCTGCAGTATGCATCGCCTCACATTGTCTTTCGTACAGATAGCGCAGGTTGCTCTCCTCGCCACGACCTATGATATAGCCACCATAGCCTACCTGCTCCACATCGGCCTCCAACCAGCGACGTACGAAATCGTCGGAGGGAATGGTCATGTCGCCATCCATGAACAGCAGCCAGGCATACTGCGCCTCGTTGCAAAGGAAATTGCGGATGGCAGCACGGCCCACATTCTGCTCACGGCGAATGAAACGCACATGGGGGAAAGCGGACAATTGTCCATCATCCATTATCCATCTTCCATCATCCATCCTGTCCGACCCGTCGTCGGCTACGATAATCTCGTAGTTGAGACCCTCGATAGCTTCCGCCTGCCGGCTTAATGCAGCCACCTGACTGGTGCAGTCACTATTATATATAGGTATTAATATCGATAGCTCTTGCTTCATTTCGAGCCCAAAATTACACAAAAAAATCTAAAAATAACGTTGCGGGAGCAAATTTTTCACTTTTCACTTTCCACTTTTACTTTTTTTTCGTAATTTTGCAGCCGCTTCCACGAGATGGGAGCATGAAATTCAAACTTTTAACAACAAAAACAAGATTTAAAACATGGCAACAAAAATCAGATTGCAGCGCGGTGGCCGTAAGAGCTATGCTTTCTACAGCATCGTAATCGCCGACGCTCGTGCACCACGTGATGGTCGTTTCACTGAGAAGATTGGTTCTTACAATCCTAACACCAATCCCGCCACGGTAGACTTGAATTTCGACCGTGCATTGTACTGGGTAGAGTGCGGCGCACAGCCCACAGACACTGTTCGCAACATCCTCAGCCGTGAGGGCGTTTACCTGATGAAGCACCTTAAGGGTGGCGTGAAGAAGGGCGCTTTCGACGAGGCTACATGCCAGAAGAAGTTCGATGCATGGAAGGCTGACAAGCAGAAGGGTCTTGAGAAGATTGCAGCCGAGGTAGCTAAGGCTAAGAAGGATGCTGAGGCTAAGGCTCTCGCTGAAGAGAAGAAGGTTAACGAGGCAATTGCTAAGAAAGTAGCTGACAAAAAGGCTGCTGCTGTAGCAGAGGCTGAGGTAGAGGCTCCCGCAGAGGCTGAGGCAGCATCAGAAGAGGCTCCCGCAGAGGCTTAATCTACTTCTTTATTCAAGTAGGAAAAAACAGGACTCACGAAGATTTTCTTCGGGAGTCCTCTTTTTTGTCGTAATTCATGTATTAGTATCCAAAGCCAGGTGCGAAGTCTTCGCGGTTTTCGCGCAGATGCTTGATGGTACGGGCAATTCTAATATCATGCCATGCATGACGTGACTCCCAATGCCGTTGCAATGGCCAACAGGATACTGATGGCTGTCTGAATCACGAATTTCCAAACTTCTTTCTTTTCTTTCATACTATACTAAGTTTTAAATTATTCAAGTTTTGCAAGCTCCGCTTGCTCTGTAGATAAAGGGAGTTAGAAGCAGCTATCTACCTCTATCTTTCTATATCTTCTTAGCATTCGAAATTGTACTTTTAATATTTAATGTTTTTACTGCTGTCATTCTTCGGTTCCGGATTGTCTTTGCTTGGCGGTTTTTCCTCGTGCACTAGGAAAATTTTTCTCGCAAACTAGGGCGCATCTTCTCTTCGTTGTATGACGATGCAAAGGTACTATGTTGCCGTTGCGGTTCTCGAATATAATGTGGAGAATTTTCGGATTTTTTGTCTTACCCTGAAAAACGTTGTTTTTGATTCAACGTTTTTCAGGGTATGACAGAACCAGCATGAAAAAACATGGAAAAAGTTAATGGGCTCAAATTTGAGCTCATTGAATACCAAGACCTGCCCTAGCCTCAGAAAATCCTTGCCATTGCCGATGAGATCATCGGCAATGGGCTGCGCATGCTCAACGATGAGGCCGAGGACACGCTGACGGCGACGTAGACGCAGCGATGGGCATCCAAGAGTGCAGCACGAAGGGCTTCGACCTCTTTGCTATGCTACAGGGATGGACGATGGCGAGAGGGTGATGTAAGATGTCTGATATAAAAAAGCCGCATCAGAGTGTCATGTGCTCTGATGCGGCTTAATCTATATGTACCTGCTTTTGCAGTGATACCTGCAGGCTTTTATCGAAGTGCCTTGTTCAGCATGTAGCAAACTTCGTTGTTGCGGAGGGTCTGCTTGAAGTCGGCGATATTGGTCTGCTTGTTGATCTTCACATACTCGATGCCCAGCATCTCGGCGAAGTCTTCCCAGTACTCCTCGTTGATATCGTAAGAGAAAGCACTGTGGTGAGTACCACCAGCCAAGATCCAGGCAGCGGCGCCAACCTCGAAGCTGGGCTGAGGAATCCACAGGGCAGAAGCTACGGGGAGCTTAGGCATGGGCTTGGGCTCGATGCACTCTACCTCCTGAGAAATCAGACGGAAGCGGTTGCCAAGGTCCACAACGGTGGCCTTGATACCTGCACCGGTCTTTGAGGTGAACACCAGACGGGCGGTCTGCTGCTTGCGGATACCGATGCCGAGGAAATGCACCTCGAGCTTGGGCTTGTCGGTAGCGATGAGAGGACAAACCTCGAGCATGTGGCTCTGCAGGCATGAGCTCTTGTCGCCGGCGAAGTTGAGGGTGTAGTCCTCCAGGAATGAGCAGCCGGTAGGCATGCCCTGCTGGATGATGTAAAGGGTGCGATAGAGGCAGGCTGTCTTCCAGTCGCCCTCGGCACCGAAACCGATACCCTCGGCCATCAGACGCTGACTGGCGAGACCGGGAATCTGGTCGAAGCCACAGAAGTTGGGATCGTCGATATTGGCATCACCCAGGTCGTCGAAGTTGGTGGTGAAGGCAGTAGCGCCCTCATCCTTCAGTACGCGGCGCAGGGCAATCTCGGCCTTGGCAGCATTCTTCACCTTCTCCCAGTAAACCTGTTCGCCGCTCTCGTCGATCTTGATGGTGTAGAGCTTCTTGTACTCCTCAACGAGCTCGTCGGCCTCCTTGTCGGTGACCTGCTTGAAGTACTCCATCAGAGAAGATACGGGGTAGTAGTCCACGTGGTAGCCCAGACGCTGCTCGAACTCTACGCGGTCGCCATCGGTCACGGCAACATTGTTCATGTTCATACCGAACATCAGACAGCGTACGTTGTGAGCATCAGCCACACCAGCTGCTACGCGAGCCCATACGGCAATCTGCTTCTGGGCCTTCTCATCTTTCCAGTAACCGCAAACCACCTTGCGGGCTACACGCATGCGAGTGCAGATATGTCCGAACTCGATGTCGCCGTGAGCACTCTGGTTGAGGTTCATGAAGTCCATGTCGATCTCGCTCCAGGGTATCTCGGCATTATACTGTGTGTGGAAGTGGCACAGGGGCTTCTGCAGCTGCTGCAGACCCTTGATCCACATCTTGGCAGGAGAGAAGGTGTGCATCCAGGTGATGATACCTACGCACTTGGCGTCATTGTTGGCAGCGAGCATAATCTGCTCCACCTCCTTAGAGCTGTTGGCTGTGCCTTTATACACAATCTTTACGGGGATGTTACCGCTCTTGTTCAGACCGTCTACCATCTCCTTTGAGTGTCCGTCAACGGCAACAACGGCGTCGCCTCCGTACAGAAGCTGTGCACCGGTTACCCACCAGATTTCTGAATTTTCAAATGCTTTCATTTCTTAGTATTGATGTTAGTTATAATTAGTGTTTCTGTCCCTTCTGACCATAGTAGGCATTAGGACCGTGTTTACGCATATAGTGCTTCTCAACCAACAGAGGGTTCATGGTGAGGTTGGGATTCACGCTGAAGGCTACGAAAGCCATCTTGGCGCACTGCTCCATCACCTTGGCGTTGTAAACGGCATTGTCGGGAGAGGTACCCCATGAGAACGGACCGTGGTTCTTCACGAGCACAGCAGGTGTGTGGTCGGGATTGATCTTACGGATGTTCAGGATCTCGTCTACGATGACATTACCAGTCTCCAACTCGTACTGACCCTTCACCTCAGCCTCGGTCATATCGCGGGTGCAGGGGATATCCTTGTAGAAATAGTCAGCATGGGTGGTGCCGATATTGGGGATATCTTTACCAGCCTGAGCGAAGGCGGTGGCATAGGTAGAGTGGGTGTGGACCACGCCCTGGATATTGGGGAATGCCTTATAGAGAACAAGGTGGGTAGGAGTGTCGCTTGAGGGGTTGAGGTCGCCTTCAACAACCTTTCCGCTCTCGAGGTCGACAACAACCATATCCTCTGCCTTCATCTCGTCGTAGCTCACGCCGCTGGGCTTGATGACAACGAGACCTTTCTCGCGATCGATACCTGAGACATTGCCCCAGGTGAAGATAACGAGGCCCTGCTTCACCAGGTCCAGATTGGCCTTGAATACTTTCTGTTTAAGTTCTTCTAACATAGTGATTATAGTTTAAAATTAGAGTCTTCGTTGAACGCCTTATTATTAAATCGGTATAAGGCGGCACCACGTTTCGATGATTTCTTATCAATCAGATTGGTCTTCTCGATAAAGTCCATCTCCTTGATACGCTTACGGAAGTTGCGCTTGTCGACTTCCTCGCCAACCACAGCTTCATAAAGGGTTTGCAACTGGGTAAGGGTGAACAGTTGAGGCAACAGACGGAAGCTGATAGGTGCCGTCTTGATTTTCTGACGCATGATACGCAGGGCCTGATCCACCATCTTGTTATGGTCGGAATAAAGGGCTGGGATGCTGTTGATGTCGATCCACTCCACGCCGTGCTCCTTGCGCACGTTCTCGTCGTAGTCCTTCACGTTAATCAAGGCGTAGTACGCGATAGATATCACACGTTCTCCGGGGTCGCGATCTATACTACCAAAGGCGCCTACCTGACGCATGTACAGGTTGTCGAGGCCTGTGAGATCGCGAAGGGTGCGCTTAGCAGCTTCGTCGATGCTCTCGTCGGCAGAGACGAAGCCTCCGTAGAGGCTCCATTCTCCGCGTCCGGGATCCATCTGGCGACGGCCAACGAGCACCTTCAGTTTCTTCTCGTCGAAACCGAAGATGATGACGTCGACCGACACCCAGACTTTCGAATATTCTTTATAATAGGTCATAGATAGTTTCTGATTACCACAGGGCAATGTAAAGAATGGTAAGGATAGCAATCACACCGAAGGCACCGAAGTCGAAGATGCGGTCGGTCTTGAATACCTTCAGGTCGATAGCAACCAGCTTGGGATCCTGCAGCTTGTCCAAAGCGTTAGAACGGAGGTAGATACCAATCGTTCCGGTGATAGCTGCAAAGAAGATCATAGCGCCCTCGAAGCCCAGCATGTGCATGGTCTCGTTGAAGAAACCACCGATGCAGAGAGCCAGTGAGATGGCTGCAACGATAAACATGACATGGCTCCAGAACAGCTGAGTCTTGATGGTGTGCTCGTCGAGCTCGTCGGCAGCCACGGCCTTCTTGCTGCACAGTGAAATCCATACGAAGAGGATAACCAGTGTGATGAACACAACACCTGAACGTACGAGGAATGGCATGTCGGGGAAGGCAAACTTGTAGATGATAGAGAATGCGAAGGTACCGATGGCGCAGACAACAGCTGCAGTACCGCTGGCACGCTTCCACAACAGACCAAGACCGAAGATAACTACCACACCGGGATATACGAAGGCTGAATACTCCTGGATGAACTGGAAGGCCTGGTCGATACCACCCATCAGGGGATATACGGCAATCAGGGCAATGATCAGTGCGCATACAGAGGTGAGACGACCCACGGTAACCAACTTCTTCTCTGAAGCAGTCTTGTTGATGAACTGCTTGTAGATATCCATCGTGAAGAGGGTAGAGGTAGAGTTGAACATTGAAGCCAGTGAAGAGATAACGGCTGCGGCAAGAGCTGCGAATGACAGACCCTTGACAACCGTAGGTGTGAAGTTACGGATCAGGAAGGGATATGCATCGTCTGAACGGCCGATAGAACCAGCCAGCGTAGCACGCAGGTCGGCACACTCAGGAGCGTTCATAATATAGAATGCACATACACCGGGGATACATACGATGAAAGGAATCAAAATCTTCAGGAAGGCAGCGAATACCATACCCTTCTTAGCCTCGTCGAGTGACTTGGCAGCCAGACCCTTCTGGATGATGTACTGGTTGAAACCCCAGTAACCCAGGTTGGTGAGCCACAGGGCACCGAAGATCAGCACGATACCAGGATTGGTGAAGAAGGGGTCGTCCTGAACCACAGGATAAGCCTCGGCATTACGCGTCACCACCAGGTTGAAGTGCGTATCTGCAGGATCCTGTGCCAGGTAGTCCTTGATATGTACCAGTGTGTCCCAGGCACCACCGATACCCATCTCGCCACCGATGAATGAGAGGGCAGCATAGGCGGTGATCAGACCACCACCAACGAGGAAGGTCACCTGCATCACGTCGGTCCAAGCTACAGAAGCCAGACCACCGTAGATAGAGTAAACACCGGCAATGATGAACAGAGATAGGATGATGACCATACGAACCTGGTCGATCTCCATGCCTGCTACCATGATGGTCATGTCGGTAGGCAAGCCCAGGATCTGCTGGATAGCCAGTGCACCGAGCCATGCTACTGATGTGAGGTTAACGAATACATAGAGGAACAGCCACAGCAGAGAGAAGGCGAAACCTACACCCCAGTTGTAACGCTCGCGCAGGAACTGAGGAATGGTGAAAATCTTCTTCTCAATCATCAGTGGGAGCAGGTACTTACCCACAACGAGCAGTGTGGCAGCAGCCATCAGCTCGTAGGCAGCGGGAGCGATACCTGATGCAAAGGCAGAACCCGACATACCGATGAACTGCTCTGCAGAGATGTTTGCTGCAATCAGTGATGCACCAACAGCCCACCATGTCAGGGTGTTACCTGCCAGGAAATAGTCGGTTGATGATTTCTCTTCACCTTTCTTGGTACGTGACAGGAACAGTCCCATACCAACAAGGATGATGATGTAGATGACGAAGACTGCGTAGTCCTGCCATGCGAAGCCATTGTTGCTTAACGCCTGAATAATCTTATCCATTTGTTGAATGTGTTTAAAATTTTTTTGTTATTAATATGTATTGTTAGTTCTATTATTTCACAGAGAACTTATAAGCAGCGTGGCTGTAGTACTTCTCGCCGGGGTTCAGCACGGGACTGGGCCATTCAGGATGGTTGGGGCTGTCGGGGTACTTCTGGCTCTCCAAGCATACAGAGATGTACTGAGGATACTTCTTGCCGAGCTTGCGAACCACGTTCTCCTCGCCCTGGATGCCCTGGAAGTTGCCGGTGTAAACCTGTACGCCAGGCTCGTTGGTGAACATCTCCATATAGATGCCGGTCTTGGGGCTATAGAGCGTAGCAGCCACCTGGGTGTCGTCGCCCTTGGTGTTCAGGCACCAGTTGTGGTCGTAACCACCATTGGCATTAGCCACCTGGTCGAATTCACGGTCCAGACCGTCGATGATAGCGTGCTCAGTACGGAGGTCCATCGTGGTACCCTCAACGGCACGAATCTCACCAGTAGGCATATAAGAGTCGTCGGCCACGGTGAACGAGTCGGCATTCACGCTCAACCACTGGTTCAAACCACCTGCAGGCTCCTCGAAGTCGCCAGAGAGGTTGTAGTAGTTGTGGTTGGTCTGATTGATGATAGTGGGTTTGTCGGTGGTAGCCTCCCAAGTGATGTCGAGGGTGTTGCCATCAACAATCTTATATGTGGTTGTTGCTGTCACGGTGCCGGGGAAGCCGTTCTCGCCATCCTCGGCAACGATGGTCAGTTTCAGCGTCTGGTCGTCAATCTGCTCGGCCTTGTAGATCTGGTTCATCCAACCCGTATCGCCACCACCATGCAGGCAGTGGTCACGTCCGTCGTGCTTGTCGTTCTGCTTCAGCTGGATGGTGTCGCCATTGAGGACGAAACGACCCATGTTGATGCGGTTGGCATAGCGACCAACGCTTGAACCGTAGTCGGTGGTCTTCTCCATGTACTGGGCAATGTTGTCAAAGCCAAGTACCACGTCAACGAGCGAGTCGTTCTTGTCGGGTACCATCATAGACACGATACGAGCACCATAGTTGGTGATGCATACTTCCATGCCCTTGTCGCCCTTGAGGGTGTAAAGACGCACGGTGTCGCCATTGACAACAGTGTCAAACTTAGCAGGGTTAAGGCCCGATGCTGTTAACTCTACAGGTGCTGTTTTGGGGTCACACGACATCATCGTGAGAGCCATGAGTGCACCAAATCCGAATAGTGAAGCCTTGAATGCTTTCATCATTTTGATTGAATTTAAAATTAAACTTTTAGTTATTGCTTCGAAATTTGGGTGTAAAGTTACAATATATTTTCTGAACCACCAAACATATTGGCGTGATTTTTTGTTGACAAGTCCTTTTTTTACAGATTTTCATACGTATTTGAAAAAAAAGACGTACCTTTGCACTCTATGAAACAGATTATTGTAAAAGACGCGGATTTAAGTAAAGCAGCAATGGAGGGCATGGATGCCTTCCTGCAAGTCTTTATTGATGCACTGAGAGAGGCCGTGGGAGGAGAGCCTACTGCGGAGAGTCTGCAGGAGTTGAATGCTGACCAGGTGACGCTGCTCTGTTGGGACACCCTTCACCAGGAAGTGATGGATGGCGGCTTCGTGCAACTGATCCATAACGGATATGGTCCTTTTATCTTCAAGAACCCCTTTGCCAAGGCCCTGAACAAGATGTGGGGCATGCGCGACCTGTCGAAGATGCTGTATGAAGTGCATACGTTGTGGCTGGAGCATCGCGAGGCCCTGGAGGCTGAGTGTACCGATGAGGAATTTATGGCGCTGTTTGAACAGCATCCGCAGTTTGATGATTATGACGATATGTTCATCGAGAACGAAGAGCGATGGACGGATGAGATTGCCCACTATGTGGACAGGAATATAGAGAAATTTGCTGTAGTAGAATGAATAAACAACAAGAGGAACTCCGTAAGAAGAGTCCTGTACAGATAAAGAACCGCAAGGCCTCATTCGAGTATTTCTTCATTGAGGAATTTACGGCGGGCATTGTGCTTACCGGTACCGAAATCAAGTCAATCAGGGCTGGTAAGGCAAGTCTCGTGGATACTTATTGCACCATCATCCACGGTGAGATGTGGGTGAAGGGTATGTCGATAAGTCCTTATTTCTATGGTTCTTATAATAATCACGAACAGAAGCGTGACCGTAAGCTGCTGCTGACCCGGCGTGAGATAGCCCGACTGGAGAGTGCTACGAAACAGACGGGATATACCATTGTGCCAACACTCGTGTTTATCGACGAGAACGGCAGGGCTAAGATGGACCTCGCTCTTTGTAAAGGTAAAAAGGCTTTTGATAAGCGTCAGACGCTGAAGGAAAAAGAAGACCGCCGCGAGATGGATCGCGCCATGAAGGTTTACAAATGATACGACAGGAAATAACTAAACGCATCCTGATTCTCGACGGAGCTATGGGCTCTGTCATTCAGGAGTATGGACTTGATGAAAAAGACTTCCGTGGAGACCGTTTCCAGGATCTGCCAGGACTGATTAAGGGTAACAATGATATCCTGAATCTGACGCGTCCTGACGTGATTGGTGATATCTATGAAAGGTATCTGAAAGCTGGTACTGACATTATTTCAACCAACACTTTCAATGCACAACGTATCTCACAGAGTGACTACGGGTTATGTGATTTTGTTAGAGAAATAAATGAAACCAGTGCACGACTCGCCAAGAAGGCAGCAGAGAAGTATTCCACACCAGAAAAACCCCGCTTTGTTGCAGGCTCCGTAGGACCTATGAACAAGACTTGTTCGATGTCGCCCGACGTGTCGAACCCGGCCTATCGTGAGCTGACCTACGACCAGGCTCTGGAGGCCTATATGGAGCAGATTGGCGGACTGGTAGACGGTGGTGCGGATGTCATCCTGATAGAGACGGTGTTTGACACGCTCAACGCCAAAGCTGCCATTGATGCGGCCGTGAGGGTCATTGACGGTCGTGACATTCCCATCATGGTGAGTGTGACGATCAGTGACGCTGCCGGACGTACGCTGAGTGGACAGACCTTGGATGCTTTCCTGGCGAGTGTGTCGTCATATCCTATTTTCAGTATTGGTCTGAACTGTTCGTTTGGTGCGCGTCAGATGAAGCCTTATCTCAAGGAACTGAGTCGTCGTGCACCTTATTATATTAGTTGTCACCCGAATGCCGGCTTGCCCAACTCGCTGGGCCTCTATGATGAGACGCCAGAGACGATGGCCCCGCAGATTGCAGAGTTTATCGACGAGAAACTCGTGAATATCGTGGGTGGCTGTTGCGGTACCACACCTGCTTTCATTGAGAAATATGCGCCGCTGGTGGTGGGTAAGGAGCCACATAAGCTTGTGGAGAAACCGACGTCTCTATGGCTGTCGGGCCTGGAACTCCTGAATACCGGCGAGGCTACGTTTGTCAATGTGGGCGAGCGCTGTAACGTGGCCGGTTCCCGTAAGTTCTTGCGACTGATTAAGGAGAAGAGCTACGAGGAGGCTTTGCAGATAGCGCGCAAACAGGTGGAGGATGGTGCCATGGTCATCGATGTCAACATGGATGACGGTCTGCTGGATGCGAAGGCAGAGATGGTGCATTTCCTGAACCTGATAGCTTCTGAGCCTGATATTGCCCGTGTGCCTGTGATGATTGACTCCAGTAAGTGGGAGGTGATTATGGCTGGCCTGAAGTGCGTGCAGGGCAAGAGTATTGTGAACTCCATCTCCCTGAAAGAGGGTGAGGAGGTGTTCCTGAGTCATGCACGCGACGTGAAGAGCATGGGTGCTGCCGTGGTGGTGATGTGCTTCGACGAACAGGGACAGGCTACCTCGTATGAACGCAGGATTGAAATAGCAGAAAGGGCCTACCGACTGTTGGTTGACAAGGTGGGTTTCCTGCCGCAGGATATCATCTTCGACCCTAACGTGCTGGCTATTGCTACGGGTATGGAGGAGCATAATGCCTATGCGCTGGATTTTATCCGTGCTACGGAGTGGATTCATGAGAATCTGCCTGGAGCGCATGTCAGCGGCGGCGTCAGTAACCTGTCGTTCTCGTTCCGTGGCAACAACTACTTACGTGAGTCCATGCATGCCGTGTTCTTGTATCATGCCATACAGGTCGGTATGGACTTCGGTATCGTAAACCCTTCGACCAAGGTGACTTACGATGACATCCCGCAAGATCACCTGACATTAATTGAGGATGTGGTGCTGAACAGGCATCCGGAGTCAGCGGAGCAACTGATGGAGTTGACAGGGGAGACGGGAAATACTAGTGAAACTAGTCAGACTAGTTTAACTAGTTCTACTAGCCTAAGCCTCGAGGAGCGTCTTCAGGAGGCACTTATCAAGGGCAATGGCGAACATCTGGATGATGACCTGAAGGAGGCATTGACGAAGTATCCGCGTGCCGTCGATATCATTGAGGGACCTTTGATGGCTGGCATGAACGAGGTGGGACGCCGCTTCGGAGAAGGAAAGATGTTCCTGCCGCAGGTGGTGAAGACGGCTCGTACGATGAAGCGTGCGGTGGAGATCCTGCAGCCGTTTATTGACTCTGGAAAATCGGAAGGGACGGGAACAACCGGGAATCAGAGGAAGGTGCTCCTGGCTACCGTCAAGGGCGACGTCCACGACATCGGCAAGAATATCGTGGGGGTTATCATGGCTTGTAATGGTTATGAGGTGATCGACCTTGGCGTGATGGTGCCTGCCGACCAGATTGTGGCTCGTGCCAAGGAGGAACATGTGGATATGATTGGTCTCTCGGGATTGATCACGCCCAGTCTGGAAGAGATGGTCAATGTGGCCAGCGAACTGAAGAAGGCCGGACTGGATATCCCCATCATGATTGGTGGCGCTACGACCAGCGAACTGCATGTGGCAATGAAAATTGCGCCGGTATATGGCGGTCCGGTGGTATGGCTGAAGGATGCCTCACAGAATCCCCTGGTGGCTCAGCGACTGATGGCGGATGCCGAGGGGTATAACGAGGAACTGAACAGAACTTATGCGCACCTGCGCGAACAATATATTCAAGAACAGCAGCAACTGCTCTCGCTCAACGAGGCACGTCGCCGCAAAACCAAACTTTTCGAATGAAAAAACTACTTGTCTTTCTATTGGCTTTTTTGGCCATCAATGTAAGTGCCCAGAAAAAACGTGAGTTTCGTGGTGCTTGGATCCAGTGTGTGAACGGACAGTTCCAGGGAATGGGAACGCAGAAGATGCAGCAGACCCTGACGTATCAGTTGGATGAGCTCCAGAAGGATGGCGTCAATGCGATTATTTTCCAGGTACGTCCGGAGTGTGATGCACTCTATCAGAGCAGTATCGAACCCTGGAGCCGTTTCCTGACAGGTCAGCAGGGTAAGGCACCGTCACCTTATTGGGATCCCTTGCAGTGGATGATTGAACAGTGTCATCAGCGTGGCATGGAGCTGCATGCGTGGATCAATCCTTATCGTGCGAAGACGAAGGGTACAACGGCACTGGCTACGACTCATGTGGCTATTCAGCATCCTGAGAGATGTTTTGACTACGACGGACTGAAGATATTGAATCCTGGTATTCCTGAGAACCGTGATTATATCTGCGAGGTGGCCAAGGATATCGTGGCCCGCTATGATGTGGATGGTATTCATATGGATGACTATTTCTATCCTTATCCTGCAGCAGGACAGATTATTCCTGATGATGCACAGTATCGTCTTCATAGTAATGGCATCAAGGATCGTGGCGACTGGCGTAGGTATAATGTGGACCTGTTTATCAAGCAGTTCTATGAGACGGTGCATGCCGTGAAGCCTTGGGTAAAGGTGGGTATCTCTCCTTTTGGTATCTACCGTAACAAGAAGAATGCTGCTATCGGCAGTAATACCAACGGCTTGCAGAACTATGATGACTTGTATGCTGATGTGCTGATGTGGGTGAATAATGGCTGGCTTGACTATTGTGTGCCTCAGATTTACTGGGAGATTGGTAACAAGGCTGCCGATTACGAGACGCTGATCCGTTGGTGGAACCAGTACGCTGGCGCCCGTCCTTTGTTTATCGGGGAGGATATCGAGCGTACGGTGAAGAACAAGGACCTGCAGAATCCCAACCAGCATCAGCAGGCGGCCAAGCATCGTCTGACCCAGCAGATGCAGAATGTGAAGGGTACCGTGCTCTGGTATGCCAAGGCTGCTGTGGATAATACGGGCAACTATGGTACGATGCTACGTCAGAACTACTGGCGTCATCCTGCCTTGCAGCCTGAGATGTCGTTTATTGATAAAGTGAAGCCAGGGAAGCCCCGTAAGGTGAAGCCCGTATGGACCAGCGATGGCTATATCCTGTTCTGGACTGCTCCAAAGAGTAAGAAATGGAATGATGAAGCCACGAAATATGTGGTCTATCGTTTTGCGAAGGGTGAGAAGGTGAATGTTGAGGATCCTTCAAAGATTGTGACGATCACGTCGAACACCTTCTATAAACTCCCGTATACGGACGGACGCACGAAGTATTATTATGTGGTGACAGCCCTGAACCGTTTGCAGAATGAGAGCAAACCCGCCAAGAAATCGGTGAAGCTCTAAGGGAAATCCCCTGGTACAGATAAAGCAGAAGCCCTGTCTCGAAAGACAGGGCTCTGTTGTTTGTTTGGAATAAGTGTTTCTTTGTTTGTAAGTTGTGTTATGCTTCAGCAGCCTCGGGTATTACTGAAACGATGCTCTTGTTGAACTTACCCTTGTGGAAGTTCACTGTGCCATCAATGAGGGCATAGAGGGTATCGTCTTTACCAATAGCAACACCGTTACCGGGGTTGTGCTTTGTACCACGCTGACGAACGATGATGTTGCCGGCGATACACTTCTGACCACCCCAGATTTTCACACCAAGTCGCTGAGCTGCACTTTCGCGGCCGTTCTTAGAACTACCTACACCTTTCTTATGTGCCATACTGCTGTTCCTCCTTAAGCGATTACTTGTTTAACTTCTACCTGAGTGAACTGCTCACG
>Ga0310696_10000492_pt1 | contig 62358 bp, 44 predicted proteins | sample AusTroGonzalo_MG_4_FD_203885 | JGI IMG/M metagenome (GOLD analysis project Ga0310696, IMG submission 203885) | Bovine rumen microbial communities from tropical cattle in Woodstock, Queensland, Australia - Gonzalo_02 (v2) (version 2) | ecosystem: Host-associated > Mammals > Digestive system >...
GGCACCTCGAAGCACACTCCCGAGCAGCTGCAGGAGGAATTCTACAAACTCGCCTGCAACTACAGCGTGAGCGTGGGAGCTGAGAATATCAACATAAGCATCAGCGGCTTGAGCGAGAATATGGAGGCCGCCATGAAGCTCGTGGAGGAGATTGTAAACGACGCACAGCCCAATGACCAGGCGCTGCAGATGCTTGTGGCTCGCATACTGAAAGGCCGCGAGAACGCCAAGCACAACCAGCAGAGCTGCTTCCGCGCGCTGGGCAACTACGGTATCTATGGCGAGGACAGCCCCTCGAAAGACATGCTGAGCGAGGCACAGCTGAAAGAGATGAAGTGCAGCCAGCTCACCGACGCGCTCCACTCGCTCTGCGGCTATCAGCACCGCGTGCTCTTCTATGGTCCCGAACCCGATGACCTCATCGCCAAGACCATCGCCAGCATACATAAGACCCCTGCCAAGTTGCAGAAGGCTCCCGCCAACAAGAAAATCACTCCGAAGGCCGTTGGCGAGAACACCGTCTATTTTGTTGATTACAATGCCAACCAGACCTATATGCGCGAACATTTCCGCAGCGAGAAGTTCAACACCAAGAACGAGGCTGTGATGGACATCTACAACGAGTACTTCGGTGGTTCGATGAACGCCATCGTCTTCCAGGAGATGCGTGAAAAACGCTCGCTCGCCTACAGCGCACAGAGCTACTACATGACTCCGAGCGACAAGGACGGCTACTTCACCAACGCTGCCATCATCGCCACCCAGAACGACAAGCTTATCGACGCCATGACGGCTTTCAACGAGCTCTTCGACCAGATGCCGGTTGCCGACGCCAACTTCGCTATGGCCAAGGATGCCGAGATAAGCGGCATACGCACCTCGCGCACCACCAAGATGGGCATCATCAACAGCTACCTCTACTATGAGAAGATGGGCTTCGACCCCAAGAAACCGCGCGCTAAGATACTCTTCGAGGCCTACCCGAAGGTGACCATGCAGAACGTCATCGACTTCAACAAGAAGTATATCAAGGGCCAGAAGAAAGTCTATATGTGTCTCGGCAAGGAAGCCGATATGGATTTCAACGCCCTCGCCAAGTTCGGAAAGGTGAAGAAACTGAAACTTGAGGATATCTTTGGATATTAAGAAGTCGAGAATACACGTGTTTATGGGATGGGGGCATCAATCGATGCCCCCATCCCATTTCAATAAATGTTGCAGTGTCGATGTCAGTAATGCGGGTGTTGAGAATTTTTCAAACATCCATTACTTCACAACCAGTCTCTTTTAAGTAAAGCAGGTGGCCGCTGACAGTGGGGTAGCCCATGGCTTCAATGGCAGCGCAATATTTGCGCACCTGTGCCTTGTGGTTTTCATGTGGGGTTCCCGTTTTGAAATCCACCACCCAAGTTTCGTTGTCCATAAAGACTATACGATCGGGGCGTAGCTCCTCGCCATTGAATTGTAGAGGTGCTTCGTTGCAAACTTTTAGGCCTGGTTTGAAAAAGCGGCTGCTGGCTTCGCCATTCACGGTGTTCTCAAGCCGTTGGCGGACAACCGACAAAACCTCGTTGGGTAATCGGTTGCGTTTTGAATATCGTTTTAATGTGGGTTCTATGTCATCGGTACTATTGATGGAAGCGAGTATTTCGTGTAACATGTTACCGAATTCACGTTCTACGCCTGCCTGCCTTTTTTCGTTTGCGTGATGTGCATATTCTATTCGTTCATTGTAGTTAGGAAATGAGATGTCGGAAATGGTGAATGGAGAATCGGCGGTTTTTGTTTTATCATCTGTGGTTTTGTTATGGTCGTTGCCGAAGGTGTATTGAACACCATGTTCGTTCTGACTTTTGGACTTGATTGAAGAACTGCATATATCGCTGTTAATGTAATCCTCAGCGAATCGTGCCAGAAATTTCTGATGACTCGGAGCTCCTTTCGAGGCGTCTGAGCAGGTGGCATAAACTATCAGTTTTTGTTCCGGGCGTGTCATCGCGACGTAAACCATGTTGGTTATGTCCATTTCAGAGAGCTTGCGTTCATCATTGAACTGCTCGTCGAACAGCGTTGAGACACTGCTTGTCGGTGTCACCAAGCCTACAGGTAGCCCCAGAGATTTGTCCCCAACTTCTACCCATACTTTTCGGTCGTTATTACCACTCATCTGAGGCAGTGCGACTATGACGACTGGCCATTGCAGGCCTTTTGCAGTGTGGATCGTCTGCAGGGGCACGGCGTCGGGGCTGGAAACGGAAAGACTCATTTCATTAAGATGGGAGTCCATCCATTGCAAAAACTCGCCCAGATCCTGACGGTGGAGGCGGCTGTATTCTGCAACGATGTTGAGTAGCTTCGTCGCGTACCCATTCTCATATCCACCTGGATTATATAACCGCAGGAGTGTCTCGGAGAGATCGTAAAGCGAGAGATTTTCAAGCGGTTCAAAGTCAATGCCGAATGTGTGCAATATTTGGGGCAGAGTTGTTGCACCATCCGAGTTCATCATCTGTTGTCGGAAACTTTGGTCAATTGTGCCAATATTTTCCAATTCCATGAGTGCATTCAGTGTGGCGCATCGGTCAGTGGGGGTATGTAAACATCGCAAAGTTTCGAGTACAAGACGTACAAGATGGCTGTTTTCAAGTCGCAAGGACTCTTTCGACATAATCTTTACACCTCGCGAAATCAGGATGTCAGACACTCTCGATAGATATTTGTGTTTGGGTGCGAGCACGCATATTTCTTCATAGTCAAAACCCAATTGGTGTTGGTGTTCCACTTCATCGGCTATCTGTTCCCAAAGCTCATCATTTTTTTTACTGAATGTGAGTTTCACGAAGCCTAAAGGTTTGGAGGTGTCGGCTTTGCAGTGCTGCACTAAGTCATCCTCGCCATCGAGTCGCTCCCCAATATAGATGTCGCGTAAGTATTCGTTGTCAGAGTATCCGTTGGATACAACGTATGAAAAATAGTTGTTATTGAAGTACACGACTTCTGGGCGTGACCGCCAATTGTCTTTTTTTGGAAATGGGGTATATATCTGTGGATTTTCGATGTTGAGAGAACGGCATCCTTCGACATGAGGAAGGTTGCTGAATTGCCGTACGTCGCCCTCTCGGAAACGGTAAATGGCCTGTTTACCGTCACCCACCACTAGTGAAGTGTGACCTTCGGACACAGAATTATCAACCAGAGGTACAAGGTTTCGCCACTGCTGGCGTGAAGTGTCCTGAAATTCGTCAATCAGTATGTTATGATAGCGGTTTCCTATTCGTTCATATATAAAGGGGGCGTCTTCGCCGTTGCCGACTACTTTTGCAATACGCTTGTTGATTTCCGAGATGTGCAACAGGTCGTTTTCATCGTAATATTGCTCCATCGCATTGCTTATGCGTTTCATGAGACCTATCTCGTAAAGGTTGTCCATAAGGCGTTTGCGCGAGTGGTATTTCTTCAACTCGCGTTCCTTGACAGCTTCAATCTCGTTGTAGAGTTCTACTAAACGAGGTTTTATAGAGATGATTGCTTGCTTTGTGGTAGAATTGCATCCCCCTTTTTCAATTTTGTCGCCCTCGAAGAAAGACTTTGCGTATTTGTTAGGTTCAACATATTTTTTGTTGAGGATGTTTCGGAAATAGACTGGTGCCGATGATGCGCCTTGATAGAACATTGATTCCTCGATATTATTCTGCTTTATCAGATCTAGTCCTTCATTTGCCTTGGCTTCGAGTGTGGCTTCAAATAATTTGTTGGCTGCCACAAACTCCTTTCGCAAGCGGCGGTAGTCATTGAGAGTCCAGTCGTTGAGTTTGGCTATGTATTCAGGGGCGTTTTCTCGCATCACGAAGGGAATGATCTTCTTCAATTTATCCTCTATGTTGTAGCCGCTGTCCTCTTCCATTTTTTCCTCGCTGTAAGTGTAGAGCAGTGAGGAGAGCTCCTCCTCGCCTTCGGTGCCGACAAGTGCCATTATGTTGTCCGAAACCTTATCGATAAGCTCATTTTCATCGAGACTTATGTCGAAGTTTTGGGGTAGATTCATATCGTGTGCAAAGGTCTTCACAATACGGTTAGCGAAGCTGTCGATGGTGCAGACGGCTAAATCGCTGTAGTGGTGCAGGATGGCGTTGTAAACTATTTTTGCCCGTTGTCGTAGGACATCGGGTTCCAAGCCCGTTGTTTCGCATAGCTTTTGCTCCATCAACGGCCGTTTTTCGGCTTTATCGTCGCACAATGCGTCCAGTTCGGTCAATATGCGCTGCTTCATTTCATTCACTGCGGCGTTGGTGAAGGTGATTGCCAAAATTTGTGAGAAACGGTCTTCGAGCTTTTTTCTTTTGTCCGTCTCAGACAGGCTGTCGTCCACCGAAAGAGCCAAGGTGAGGTAAATGAGCACCAGTTGGAAGGTTTTTCCGCTGCCCGCAGAGGCTTTGGATACAATAAACCGTGCCTTCTCAGGCATTCGGTCGCCATCTTTCATTACAGATATGTACATGTCCACAATTTTTATGGCTGCAAAATTACTAAATATATGATAAATGGTAAAGTGCAATTATAGAAGAAAAACAGAATTTTGAGTTTACAATTTTTTTACATCCTTTTGTTGATAATTCAAAAAAAAGTTCTATTTTAGCAACGAGAAAATGTTAAATATGTGGGGGGTAATTAAATATGTATTAATTTAAAATTCAATAATATGGAAGCAAAAAAATCACCCAAGGCAGACCTTGAAAACCGCAAAGGTTTGTATCTTGAAATCGGTTTGGTTGTGATTCTTGCAGTTGCTTTGCTGGCTTTCAACCTTAAGTCTTACGAACGTGAACAGCACGATGCAATTGAGCGTACAGTAATCGACGAGGTGGAGGAGACCATCATCCAAACTGAGGAGCAGGAGAAACCGCCTGAGCCAGAACCTCCGCAGGAACAGGTTCTCACCGAAATCGAAGTCGTGGAGAATGACGCAGTCATCGAAAACGAAGTTGACATGAACGCTTTCACCGAGGAGGTTGTAAACGGCGAGGTTTCCGCTCCTATCGTTGAGGAGATAGAAGACGAGGTCGAAGAGGAAATCGTTATCATCCCCGACGTCAACCCCGAATTTGCCGGCGGCGAGGCTAAGCTGTACGAGTACCTCTCCGAGAACATCAAGTATCCCGACCTCGCTCGCGACGGTGGCATCACTGGCAAAGTGTTCGTCCAGTTCGTTGTCGAGAAAGACGGTTCCATCACCAACGTGCAGGTGAAACGTGATATCGGCGGTGGTTGCGGCGACGAGGCAAAACGCGTTGTTCGCGGCATGCCTAAATGGAAACCCGGCAAGGTGGGTGGCCGTACTGTCCGTTCGCAGTTCATCCTGCCCATCAACTTTACATTGAAATAATCATTGTTGGAGAATTTGGTAACGGGCTGCCCGACACGTTTGGGCAGCCTTTTTTTGTAAGATGATTTCCGTCAACAACCTATCCGTCCAATTCACCGGACAGAACCTCTTCTCGGGCGTGACCTTCAACATCGCCGACAACGACCGCATCGGTCTTGTCGGCAAGAACGGGGCTGGCAAATCAACCCTGCTCAAGATACTCTGCGGGCAACAGGAACCCGAGAGTGGCACAATCGTCGTGGCTTCGGGGCATACCGTCGGCTACCTGCCTCAGGAAATGGTGCCCGACCGCGAAGGCACAGTGCTTGAAGGTGCGCTCAAAGCTTTCGAACATATTGACCGACTTGAAGCTCAGCTGCAGGGTATGACCGATGAGATAGCCAACCGAACCGACTACGAAAGCGATGCCTACATGCGCTTGCTGCAGCGCCACAACGACCTCTCGGAGCATATCTCCATCCTCGGCGGCAACAACCGTGGTGAGATGGCCGAAAAGATTCTTCTCGGTCTCGGCTTCCGCCACAGCGATTTCCAGCGTCCCATAGCCGAGTTCTCGGGTGGCTGGCAGATGCGTGTGCAGCTTGCCAAACTCCTCCTTCAGCACCCCGACTTCCTCCTTCTCGACGAGCCCACCAACCACCTCGACATTGTCTCCATCCAGTGGCTCGAGAATTTCCTCTCCTCCTATGCCGGCGCTGTCGTACTCGTCTCCCACGACCGCACGTTCCTTGACCATATCACTACGCGCACGGTCGAAATCACCGCAGGGCGCATATATGACTATAAGGTTTCCTATTCCGACTATGTGCTGCTTATGCAGGAGCGGCGTGCCTCCCAGATGGCGTCACTCACCAACCAGCAGCGTCAGATAGCTCAAATCGAAGCCTTCATCGAGAGGTTCCGATACAAGGCCACTAAGTCCAAGCAGGTGCAGTCGCGCATCAAAATGTTAGAGAAAATGGACACTGTGCAGATTGACGAAGTCAGCACCGAGAGCATCCATTTCCGTTTTCCTCCCGCACCTCACAGTGGCAAGATTGTGGTCGAAGCCGCTTCGCTGGCAAAATACTACGGCGACCACAAGGTGTTCGACAACGTGGATTTTCTTATTACCTCTGGTTCTAAGGTGGCTTTTGTGGGCAAGAACGGCGAAGGCAAATCCACCCTCGCCAAAATACTCGTGGGCGACATCAGCGACTACGGCGGGCTCTGCAAGGTGGGTCAGCAGGTCGTCATCGGCTACTACGCGCAGAACCAGGCCGCCATGCTCGACGGCGAAAAGACCGTATTCCAAACCATCGACGACATCGCCCTCGGCGACATACGTCCCAAGATTCGCAACATTCTTGGCAGATTCCTCTTCGACGAGGACGACATCGACAAGAAAGTCAAGGTGCTGTCCGGCGGCGAGAAAGCTCGTCTGGCGCTTGCCAAATTGCTGCTTACTCCTTCCAACCTGCTTATCCTCGACGAGCCCACCAACCACCTCGACATGGACTCGAAGGACGTCCTCAAAAACGCCCTGTTGCAATATACGGGTACACTTATCCTTGTCTCGCATGACCGCGATTTCCTGCAAGGTCTCACCGACTCTCTCTACGAGTTCCGTAACGGCGAGGTGCACGAGTTCAAAGGCGACATCTTCGAGTTTCTCGAATGGCGTAAACTCGAAGACCTGAAGCAACTCGACAATACCCAAGCTCACAAAAACTCACGCTATAACGCAGTACCGCAATCAAACAATCAACCAGTCAAGCAATCCAAACTCGACTATCAGCAGTCGAAGGAGCGCGAGCGGGAACTGCGCAGGCTGCGTAATGTCGTAGCAGGATTTGAGGAAGAAATAAGCGGTATGGAATCGCTGTTGGCTGAAAAAGACGCGATTCTTTCGTCTGGACAGCCACAGGATTCGTCCTTCTATGAAGAGTACCAACGGTTGAAAACGGCACTTGAAGCAAAAGTCAACGAGTGGGAAAAGGCTGTCATAGCTCTCGAAACTGCCGAAAATTGTCAGATACCATAGGACTTAGTATTAAAGCGTTGAAATACTAGGTGTTATGTAGCTGTACGTATTGTGTTGATTAGTAGAGAGTAGAGTGTTGAGGCTCTGTATCAACTCTGTATCAAGTCTGAATGAAGTCGGTTTTTTGAAAGAGTATCTGGATGATATTTTTTCTATGTCAGGGTAGGTGATGGCTATGGATTTGATATGTATTTTTGAGGTGAATCGGTGCAGAGGGTGGGCGATTTAGTAGCGTTGGAAAACTTTTTTTATTATAATGTTGTATTAATGACGGAAAATAAGTAAGTTTGCAATGGTCGAAATACACTTGATTTAATCGTAATTAATTTACAATTAACTAATTATTATATTAATCCACAAATAAAAGGAGACTACACATGACAAAAGTAAAATCATTGGCAGACCTGAAAGCCATGAGGGAAAAGCTCCAGTCAACTCTTGATGTGAGAGAGAAGGCTGAGAACCCCGATGCACTTGTACAGATCAAGGTTGCTATGGCTACCTGCGGTATCGCCGCCGGTGCAAAACAGGTGATGGAACACATGATGCAGAAAGCCGAAGAGCTTCACATCAACGCAGTATTCACTCAGACCGGTTGCATGGGTTATTGCCATGCCGAGCCCACCCTCGAGGTGAAGGTTCCGGGCAAAGACCCCATCGTGTTTGGCCACGTTGACAACAACCGCGCCGACGAGATCCTCACCAAGTATGTCCAGAACGGCGAACTGGTCGAGGGCATCATCCCCGTCAACTACGAAACAATTGACAAGTAAGGTTGAATCCGTCCGACTCGTCTGACTAGTCAGACCCGTCCGACTTTACCCCAAACAATAAAATTATGGCAAAATATAAAATGCATGTTTTAATCTGCGGCGGCACTGGATGCAAATCGTCCAATAGCCTCGAGATTATTGAAGAATTCCGCAAAGTTCTCGCTGAGAAAAAACTCTCCGAAGAAGTGCAGGTAATCAAAACTGGCTGCTTCGGCTTCTGCGAGAAGGGCCCCATCGTGAAGATTATGCCCGACAACACCTTCTACACCCAGGTAAAACCCGAAAACGTGCTCCGCATCGTTGAGGAACACATCATCAAAGGTCGTAAGGTGCCCGAGCTGCTCTACACCAACCCCGAAAACAAGGAGCATGTGAGCGACTCGAAACACATGGACTTCTATCGCAAACAAATTCGTATCGCCCTCCGCAACTGCGGCTTCGTGGATCCTGAAAACATCGACGAGTGCATCGCTCGCGGCGGCTACGAGGCTTTGGCCAAGTGCTTGACCGAGATGACTCCCGAACAGGTTGTCGATGTGATAACCAAGTCGGGCCTCCGCGGTCGTGGCGGCGCCGGTTTTCCCACCGGCGTGAAGTGGGGCCTCTGCGCTAAGAACAAAGCCGAACAGAAATATATCATCTGCAATGCAGACGAGGGCGACCCCGGCGCATTCATGGACCGTTCCATCCTCGAAGGCGACCCCAACTGCATCGTTGAGGCTATGGCCATCGGCGGCTACGCCATCGGCGCCACCAAGGGTCTTATCTATATCCGCGCTGAATACCCGCTCGCAATCGAGCGTCTGAAAATCGCTATCCGTCAGGCTCGCGAATACGGCCTCCTCGGTGAGGACATCCTCGGCAGCGGCTTCAACTTCGACATCGAGCTCCGCTACGGTGCCGGCGCATTCGTCTGCGGCGAGGAAACCGCTCTTATCCACTCCATGGAAGGTATGCGCGGTGAGCCTACCCTGAAACCCCCGTTCCCGGCTGTCAAGGGTTACATGGGCATGCCCTCGAACGTGAACAACGTCGAGACTTTCGCCAACATTCCTATCATCATCACCAAGGGTGCCGACTGGTTCCGCACCATCGGTACCGAGAAATCTCCCGGAACCAAGGTGTTCGCTCTCGCTGGCCAGATCAACAACGTGGGTCTTATCGAGGTCCCCATGGGAATCACCCTGCGTGAGATCATCTACGAAATCGGCGGCGGCATCAAGGACGGCAAGCAGTTCAAAGCCGTTCAGACTGGTGGTCCTTCAGGCGGATGCTTGACAGCCAAGCATCTCGACACCGAGATCGACTACGACAGCCTCGTGGCTGCTGGCTCGATGATGGGCTCCGGCGGTATGGTCGTCATGGACGAAACCAGCTGTATGCCCGCTATCGCTAAATTCTACCTCGAGTTCACCTGTGAGGAGAGCTGCGGTAAGTGCACCCCCTGCCGTGTTGGTAACAAGCGTCTCTGCGAGCTGCTTGAGAAGATCACCGACGGTCGCGGCACAATGGAAGACCTTCAGGCTCTGCGCAACCTCGCTGCCGTCATCAAGGACAGCGCTCTCTGCGGCCTCGGTCAGACCTCGCCGAACCCCGTCCTCTCGACTCTCGACAACTTCTGGGATGAATATGTTGAGCACGTGGTTGACAAGAAATGCCGCGCTGGCGTCTGCAAGAAACTCATGCAGTATGTCATCGACGCCGAGAAGTGCATCGGTTGCGGCAAGTGCGCCAAGGGCTGCCCGGTCGAGGCTATCAGCCGTACCGACTACACCGCCCCCGGCCACAAGCTCGCTTCCATGGCCATCGACGCCAACAAGTGCATCAAGTGCGGTGCCTGCATCAACAACTGCAAATTCGGTGCCATCTCAATTAAATAAAATTGTCCGACCAGTCTGACTAGTCTGACTAGTCCGACATAAAAACAATAAGAAACAATGATAAACGTAACCATAGATCATAAAGCGATTCAGGTCCCAGAAGGCACCACTATTCTGAAAGCTGCCCGTATGGCCGGTATCGATATTCCTACGCTCTGCTACTTCGAGCTCGACGGAATGAAATTTGAAAACAAACCCGGCGGATGCCGCGTCTGCATGGTTGAGGTCGTGAAGGACTTCAACGGCAAGCCGCGCCGCAACCTCGCCCCCGCTTGCGCTACCGACTGCGTCGAGGGTATGGAGGTTCTCACCGCCTCACCGCGCGCTTTGAATGCCCGCAAAACCGTCGTTGAGCTTATCCTCAGCGACCACCCCAACGACTGCCTCCAGTGCGAGAAGAGCGGCGACTGCGAACTCCAGTCTCTCGCTGCACGCATGGGTATCCGCGAAATCCCCTTCAAAGGCGCTCAGTCAACCTACAAGAAAGACCACACCCTCAGCGTCTATCGCGACATGGACAAATGCGTCTATTGCCGTCGTTGCGAAGAGATGTGCAACAAATTCCAGAGCGTTGGCGCCCTCAGCGGCGTGAACCGTGGTTTCCCGTCGGTGGTTTCGCCCGCCTTCGAGCAGCCCCTTGGCGACACCAGCTGCGTCAACTGCGGCCAGTGCGTACAGGTCTGCCCCGTGGGTGCTCTCACACTCGTTGACAACATCAGCGACGTGCTCAAAGCCATCGCCGATCCTACCAAGAAGGTGGTTGTCCAGACCGCTCCCGCCGTCCGCGTCGCCCTCGGCGAAGAGTTCGGCATGGAACCCGGCACCATCGTCACCGGCAAGATGGCCGCTGCTCTCCGTCGCCTCGGCTTCGACTATGTCTTCGATACCGACTGGAGCGCTGACCTCACCATCATGGAAGAAGGCACCGAGCTGCTTAACCGCGTGAAGGCTTTCCTCGGCGGCGACAAGAACGTCAAGCTGCCTCAGTTCACCAGCTGCTGCCCGGGTTGGGTCACATTCTACGAGAAGAACTTCCCCGACCTGCTCGAATATCCTTCGACAGCCAAATCGCCTCAGCAGATGTTCGGCGCTGTCACCAAGAACTACTTCGCCAACAAGATTGGTGTGAAACGCGAAGACATCGTCTGCGTCTCCATCATGCCGTGCTTGGCTAAGAAGAGCGAGGTGGCCCGCGACGAGTTCAAAGTCAACGGCGATCCCGATGTGAACTTCTCGCTGACTACCCGCGAGCTCGCTCACATGCTCAAACAGTGCAACATCGACCTCAACGCTCTTCCTGAGGAAGACTTCGACAGCCCGCTCGGCTCATCGACTGGTGCCGCCGTCATCTTCGGCGCTACCGGCGGTGTGATGGAAGCTGCCATCCGTACCGCTTACGAAGTCCACACCGGCAAGACTCTGCCGAGAATCGACTTCGAGGAGTGCCGCGGTATCTTCGGCGAATCCATCCGCGAGGCTACCGTTGACTTCGACGGTCTGCCCGTGAAGGTCGCCATCTGCTACGGTCTCGGCAACGCTCGCAAACTTATGGAAGAGGTTCGCGCCGGCAACCCCAACGGCTACCACTTCGTCGAAGTTATGGCATGCCCCGGCGGTTGCATCGGCGGCGCCGGTCAGCCCTACCACCACGGCAACAGCGACATCATCAAGAAACGTATGGACGCTACCTACCGTGAGGATGCTGGCAAGCCCATCCGTAAGAGCCACGAGAACCCCGACATCATCGCCATTTACAAGGAATACTACGGTGAACCTTGCGGCCACCTCAGCCACGAGCAGCTGCACACCCACTATTTCGACAAATCCGATAAAATCGAGGCAACAAAATAAATGTATAATGTGTTAATGTGTTATTGCGTAAATGCGATAGTTGGGCTGCGCAAGCCACTAACACAATAACGCAATAACACAATAACGAAATCAAAAAGATATGGCAAACATCAAAATATCCGAAGATAAAGTCAATTTTATCAAAGAAGTCTGCAAGAACTTTGGTAACAAGTCGGGTGAGGTCATCAACGTGCTGCACCAGGTGCAGGGCAAGTTCGGCTATCTCCCCGCTGAAGTACAGGAAGTCATTGCTCACGAGCTGAAAATGCCGGTGGCCAAAGTCTATGGTATCGTCTCTTTCTACAGCTTCTTCACCATGGAGCCCAAGGGCGAACACCCCATCGACATCTGCCTCGGTACCGCTTGCTACGTGCGCGGTGCTGAGAAAGTTCTCGACGCTTTCTCACGCGAGCTCGGCATCCCGGTTGGAAAGTGCACCCCCGACGGTAAGTTCTCTCTGAACACTCTCCGTTGTGTCGGCGCCTGCGGTCTTGCTCCTGTCGCCATGATCGGTGGCAAGGTCTATGGCCGTCTCACCCCCGACCAGGTGCCTGGCATCATCGCCGAGTACAAATAAGTAGCGTAAATTCACCCGCCTCAGGCGGATGCTGATAAAGCGCGAGCGGAGCATCCTGAAGGATGCTCCGCTTCTTATATATAAACATCAAAAAAGAGAGGTCTGTTTTGGACCTCTCTTTTGAAAATAGTGGATTTGGTTAATCAGTCAGGAGAGTTGTCGAGGAATCCGTCCTGTTTGTGGATTTGACCACCTTTATCAAGATAAGAGGTAGGCATTTCTGATTCGGAGAGTGGGGTTGAAATGGGGGCGATTTCGCCGTTAAGTTCTTCTGTGGTCATTTGCTCGACAATCTCAGCTCCCATGGGATGGTTACGCAGGAGATCGTGCATCCGCTTAATGCGCTCCTCGGCGGTAGTCTGTATCTCTTTGCAGATAGAGGGTGTTCCGTATTGAGGGGTGGAGTTGATTTTTTCGCTTGAAGCCTCGCTGTTAGAGGGGGTTGCTAATGGTTCCATTTCCTCGCAGGAAAGGTCGTTTGTTCGATAGGTGATGGATTCTTCTTGGTTGTCAGATGAATAGTTTTGTCTTGAGGGACTGTTGTAAGTTGAAACTATATTGACAGCTGGTGTTTCTTTGTGTATAAGTTGGATTCCATCGTCATTTTCTTCAGTTTGATAAGAGTGAGAGGTAGTCCTACCATTGTTGTTGTTCCAAGAAGGTATCTCGATGCTTCCAGGAATTTTTTCGCCATGGTCGTAAAGTGGAAAGATTTGCGGTTCTCCACCGCCCTCTGGTCCTTTGGTAACAGGAGGTTCTGGAGTTTTTATTGGATCACCAGCCATGTCTTTGCTTTTATTTTCACTCTCGTTTTTTTTGGTATCGAAACCGGTGGCGATAAGGGTGATTTTTATTTCGTCTTCGAGAGAGTCGTCAGAACCTTCACCCCAAATAATGTTGGTTTCATCGCTTCCAGTGAGGCTAGTTATATAGTCGGTGATTTCAGTGAGTTCGTCGGTGGAGATGACATTCTTTTCGGAGAAAGAGATGTATAGCAGAATATCTTTTGCACCTGAGATGTCGTTGTCGTTGAGCAGTTCTGATTGGGTTGCCATAGTGATGGCATCCTTAGCGCGGTTTTCGCCTTTTCCGATGCCAACACCCATAAGAGCAGTGCCGCTTTTTGACATTACGGTGTTCACGTCTTCGAAGTCAATATTGATATATGAGTCCACGGTCATGATTTCGGAAATACCTTTTGCAGCGGTAAGCAACACATCATCAGCGCAGGCGTATGCAGCGGGAAGTGGCATGGATTTTTTTAGCAGTTTGTCGTTGTTGATGACAAGGACAGCGTCTACACCGCAGTTGCGTATTTTTTCGAGTCCTTCAAGTGCTTGTATTTGACGTTTTCTGCCTTCAAAATGGAAAGGCATAGTCACGATGGCAACCACGAGAATTTCCTTAGTGTAGCCGTCTTCTAATGTGATTTCCTTGGCTAATTTTGCTACTACAGGAGCAGCACCGGTTCCAGTGCCTCCACCCATACCGGCTGCAATGAACAGCATTTTGGTGTTGTTGGAGATAGCTGCTTTAATCTCTTCTTTTGCCTTTTCGGCGGCTGCTTCTGCCACGGCTGGATTGTTGCCTGCCCCCATTCCGTTTCCAAGCAGTATCTTGTTGGGTACTGGGCTTGAGTTCAGGGCTCTTTGGTCTGTGTTGCAAACAAGAAAATCCACGCCGGAGATACCCTGGCGAAACATGTGGTTTACGGCGTTGTTTCCACCGCCTCCCACACCTATAACTTTGATGTAGGATGATTGGTTTTTTGGACTGTCAAATACGATATTGTCCTCTTTTTGATAAGTATCCATAATGCTTACTCTTTTGCTAATTTATTGAAAATAAAAGAAATAGTTTTGATTTGGCTTTTCTTTTCGCTGTGTAAAAATACTAATAGTCAGAGTGTTATGGTAGAATATTGATTGTTAATTATCAACAGACAGTTGTTGAAGCGAATTGAAAATTCATTTAAGGGTTATACGAGAATGTTCGGTGTGCGTCATTTGATATCTTGGTCGTCAAGGAACCCTAACATCCATTTGGAAACGGTGTCAATGAATTTTGATTTTCCTTTTCCTTTATCTTTATCTTTATCTGTGCCTTCTGAGGGATCTGGTGTTGGCTGCACATTTATCGAATCTTTTTTCACTGGTATAGTCTCGGTCTTTTCTTCTGTGGGAGAAGCTTTTTCAGTCGTCTCAGTGGTGGCAGTCATTTCATCAAGTATGTCAAGCACAGATTTCTCCGTGTTTTTATGGGTGTCATCAGGTTTTGTCGTTTGGGTCTTTGTGGTAGTAGCCTCTTCTTTCTTCATTTCTTTTGTGTGCAGGTTCTCTTCTTTCTCAATGCCGTATAGGACCAAACCGATACCTGTAGCAAATTTTGGATGAGAGAGTTCTTTGTCGGAATCTGTGAGCAGGTGTTCATCGGGCAGACCGATGCGGTCGTCCATTCCGGTTACGAGTGAAGCAAATTCCTTGAGGTATTTCAGGCTTGCACCACCGCCGGTGAGAACGAGCCCGGCTATGAGATTCTTGCCGTTGTAGCCCGAGGAAGTGATTTCGTAATCGACCTGCTCTAAAATGGTCTGAACCCGTGTTTTGATGATGTTGGCGAGCATTTTGAGGCTAATCTCCTTGGGCGGTTGAGTTCGGATGATACCTGGGATGGAAACTGCATCGCCCTCACGCTCGTTGGCAGGAAGGCATGAGCCATATTTCACTTTCAGGCTTTCGGCTTGGTCTGGCAGGATACTGCAGCCGCGGCGAATGTCGTTGGTGATAGCTTGACCGGCAAGAGGAATGACGGAAGTGTGACGAATGATGCCTTCGTAAAATATGGCGATGTCGGTGGTGCCACCACCGATGTCAACAAGTGCGACACCGGCTTGTTTGTCAAGTTCGTTGAGCACGGCATAGGATGACGCCACGGGTTCGAGCACTAAGTCTTTCACTTTGTAGCCTGCAGCACGGACGCTGTCGCAGATGTTGATTATGTTCTGATTGTTGCCGGTGACGATATGGAAGTCAGCTTTGAGTTGTTTGCCACGGACTCCCTCAGGAGGAATGTCATTAGGTAGCAAATGGCCATCTACATAGTAGTTTTGAGGGAAAATGTGGATAATTTCGTCGCCGGGGCCGAGCAAAACACGCTGCTGTTCATCGCAAAGCCTCTCAACATCTTCTTTTGTGATGATTTGGTGGTCTTCAGGAATCGTTATAAGACCTTGGCTCGGAATGCTCTTAATGTGTTGGCCGGCTATGCCTACATACACTTCGTTCACCTTGACGTTGGCTTGGAGAGATGCGGTTTCCACGGCTTTTTTGACACTTTCGGCGGTCAAGCTAATGCTGCGTACCACACCATGCTCAACACCGATGGACTTTGTGCAAGCGTGGCCTAAAATCTTGATTTTGCCGTCATCTGCTCTTTGTCCGATGAGACAGGCGATTTTCGTTGTGCCGATATCGAGACCGGCAATGAATTCGTTTTCCATAACTGCTGTTTATTTATAATTGTTATTTATTTCGATAGAGGTTTAGTTGGTTTTGCGTTTTGTGCAGACAACCTGTCCTTTGTATTTTAGGCTTACTTGACTGTAGGAGTCGTATCCGGCGTGAGGCAATCCTTTGGCGTAGAAAGTTTTCAAACGTTTGAATTTGTCGTCGAGATCGGAGGTGTCGCCTACAACTATTTCATAGTCGCCTAATTTAGGTTGCAGGATAAGGTCTCCACCGCAGTTTAGATAAATTTGGTCGAATAGAAGTGAATATCTGTCAGTGCTCTCATCCAAGTATTTGGCTAATTTCCAGACGCAGACTATATCGTATGATGAATGCAGAGTGTCGTTAGCCATTGCCGAGATGTCAAGGGTGTCGGGAGTTGTCGGCAGGTGTTGTCTGAAGCATCCGTTGGCAACAATAACGTTGATGTTGCCGTTTCTTCTTGCCGGAAAACAGTTTCCGTGTTTGTCAATGAAAAAACATTGATTGTTGTAGTAAACTCGTACTATTGGACGGCGAGCTGTAACATTTACGATGATGCGTCCACCAACGCTCAGTGCGGCACGAGCAGATTCTATGTATGGATTTGTTTCCAAGTAACGCTCTATTTTTTTTGTGTTAACATCCTTTACACGGCTCGACGTAAGACCAGGAAACTCATCAAGGAGGAGCTGTTCAATTTCGGAAGAAGAGATGATGTTTGTTTTGTCATTGTTGGCAATCGTTACAGAATCAGGAGTGCTAACATTGACAGAGAGACCTCCGACCACAGAAGAGCCGCGTACAATACTTGCTACAATTACGATAGCAATGGTTACCGCTATCGAAAAGGTGACGAGTATTATTTTGTTTCTTCGTTTGTTCACTGGATATAAGATTTGAGTGTTATTGGAGGACTTTTAGTTTTCGGACAGGATTTTTTCAATCTGAGGGATCAATCGGTCTATGTCGCCGGCGCCGATGGTTACGAGTATATCTGGATATAGAGCGGGAATGAGATCGGCGAGTTGCTCTTTTGTGACAAGATACTTGGACATAGAATGCATTCTATGCAGAATCATGCCAGACGATACGCCAGGTATGGGCTTTTCGCGTGCAGGATATATTGGGAGCAACACGGCTTCGTCAAGAGTGGAAAGAACTTCGGCGAATTGATCGGCGAAGTCTGATGTACGGCTGTATAGGTGGGGTTGAAATATGCCGACAATGCGTTTGCCAGGATAGAGGAAGCGTATGCTGTCAAGTGTTGCGGCAATCTCGCGTGGATGATGTGCATAGTCGTCTATATAGACAACATCTTTAGTTTCGATACGAAAGTCGAACCGACGTCGAACACCTTCGTAGCTTTTCAAACCTTCGCGCAACTCAAACTCATTGAGCCCACATTCGAGAGCCACGGCCGCCGCCGCCACTGAGTTCTCTACATTATAAAGTGCGGTGTGGTGGAGCTCTATATCGTAGATGACGCCCTTCGGTGTGCGTAAATCGTAGTAGATATTGCCTCGGCTGGTGCGCACGTTCCATGCGTAATAGTCGGCCTCAATGCTTGAGGTAGTATAGGAAACTACAGGAATTGTGTGTGGTGAATAGTGTGTAGTTAATGTGGGTTCTGGGTGGCTCTGCTCAGAATATTCTGAGGTATTTTGGCCTTTGTGGCCTTCAGATTCTTCAGACAGGGATATACCTTGTTTTAGAAAGAGTTTTCCGTTGGGCTGGGTTTGGCTGGCAAATTGGATAAATGCATCGTGCAGGTGTTCGTAGTCGCCATATATATCGAGATGGTCGGGATCGATGGAGGTGATGACAGAAAAAAACGGATGCAGTTGAAGGAAAGAACGGTCGTATTCATCGGCCTCTACTACAACGTAGTCGCTTTTGCTATTGATTAAGACATTGCTGTTATAATTTTTTGATATACCGCCAAGGAAAGCATTGCATCCGAGAGAACTCTTCGAGAGCAGATGTGCTATCATGGTGCTTGTAGAGGTCTTTCCATGAGTGCCTGCCACAGCGATACATTTTTTGCCATTTGTGAGCTCACCAAGCATCTCGGCACGTTTCTTTATCGGTTTTCCGCTTGCAGCAGCCCATTGATATACCGCAGTATCTTTGGGTACTGCCGGAGTATAGATGTACACATCTATGTTTTGTGGCATGGTATTGGGCGTATCATCATAAAAAACAGCAATGCCCTCATTCTCCAGCTCTGTGGTGAGCGGACTTGGCGTGAGGTCATATCCCGCCACCACATTCCCAATCTGATGGATGTAACGCGCTATAGCGCTCATGCCAATGCCACCTATGCCGATGAAGAAGTAATTCATTGCTACTTGTTTATGAGTTTTGCTATTTCGTCAACAATGAGGTCGGCCGAGTTGTGAACTCCAAGGACTTTGATATTTGCGCTCATTGTTTTGCGCATCTCTTCGTTGTTCATTATTTTGTCGAGTAGGGCTATCCCTTTTTCTGCACATTCTTTGTCGGTCACCATCTCGGCTGCACCTTTGCCGACGAGAGACATTGCGTTCTTTGTCTGGTGGTCTTCAGCCACGTTGGGGGAGGGGATTAGTATTATGGGTTTTCCTACTAGGCATAGTTCCGAAATTGCTATTGCCCCTGCACGCGAAATTACCATGTCAGCGGCTGCGTAGGCGCAATCCATACGGCTTATAAATTCATATACTTTTACCCACTGCTCGACATGTCTTTCTTTCACGGCTTTCACAGCTTCTTGATACATCCATTTTCCAGTCTGCCAGATGAGTTGAATGTCACTGTTTTTGAAATAATCGAGATTTTTGATAATCATTTCGTTGATACTGCGGGCTCCGAGACTACCTCCAACGGAAAGTACAACGCGTTTGGTTTCGTCAAGACCGAATTGCGTGCATCCTTCTTGGTGGGATATAGAGAGGTTTTCAATCTCTTTTCGAACAGGATTACCCGTGAATACGATACGCTCTTTCGGGAAGAAACGCTCCATTTTATCGTAGGCTACGCATATCTTTGCAGCACTTCTTGATAGAGTTTTGTTGGTTAAGCCAGCGTAGGAATTCTGCTCTTGGATAAGAGTTGTGTAACCCATTGACGCTGCGGTTTTCAATGTAGGTTCACTAGCAAAGCCGCCAACGCCCACAACTATGTCAGGATTGAAATTTTTAATGATACCGCGTACCATAAGACGGCTTTTTATCATCTTGTATGGCAGCAATGCGTTTTTTAAAATGTTTTCCAGTGTGATTTTGCGTTGCAGGCCTGCGATAGGTAGTCCCTTTATCTCATATCCGGCTGCTGGGACTTTCTCCATTTCCATACGACCTTCTGCACCGATGAACAATATATCGGCATCGTTCCATTTGCGTTTGATGGCATTAGCTATTGCAACTGCGGGGAAAATATGTCCACCGCTTCCACCGCCACTTATTATTGCTTTCATAGATTTAAAAATGTATTATGATGGCTTGAAATGTTAAATGGATTGAATGGTTGATTGCTGGACGTTGCGTTCGGCTCGAGCCTTGCGCCGTTTTGCATCTTGGGCGAAGGATTGGACAGCCCCTAACCCATAACTCATTACGAGGTATGCCGAGCCGCCGTAGCTGATGAATGGCAAGGTTTGTCCTGTGACGGGTATCACCCCGACGGAAACACAGATGTGTACGAGTGCTTGGACATAAATAAGTGTGCCGATGCCCACACAGATGAGTTTGCCAAAGATTTTGTCACAACAACGAGCAACGACAAGGCAACGTAAATAGAGAAATGAATATGCTGCAAGGATGACGAGTCCAATTATACTGCCAGTTTCCTCGACAATCACCGCATATATAAAATCGTTGTGCGACTGAGTCATCAGGCGTCCATAAATGGTATTACCAATACCTGCACCGAACAGACCTCCGCGGGCAACAGCCATGCGTGACAAATTTTCTTGAGTGTATTTGTCTGGATCTGGATGCAGCCATTTATCGAATCGACTTACCCATGTTTCGGAGCGGAAAATCTCTTTGTCTTGCGATTTGAGTAAAAAAATAACCATAACAAAAATGCCAGCCAGTGCAATGAGTATAAGCAGATATTTACCGAGTGATTTTTTATTGACACCAGCTACAAACATCATGATCACGCATACGACGAAGATAATAATGGCACTGGAAAGATTCTCCGGGAATATTAGACCACAGGTGATTAGGATTGGCAAAAGAACAAGGGGAACAAAATATTTGCTGTCAACTTTCTCGTTGTATTGCGAGAGTATTGTTGCCAAGAAGAAAAGAAGACATATCTTCGCAATTTCGGATGGTTGGAAGCTGCCTATGATTGGCACTCTGATCCATCGGTCTCCGAAAAAAAGCAGCACAACGAGTAGGAAGGCAATAGAACCTAAGAAGGTTGGTCTCGATAAACGTGCATATAACTTGTAATTAGTAATTCCTCCAAGCCATACAAGAAGATAACCTCCTACAACAAATATAAAGTGTCGGAGGGTGGCCAAAAGAGGGCTTTTCCCAAGAAGTTGGCGTGCGGTGAACCCAATGGATGTGTAAACGGCCAACAGTGACACTATGGATAGGAAAATAAATATTATCCATATTATGAGGTCGCCTTTGAATATGGTCGAAAATTTACGCATCTTGGCTATCTTTTACAATCTTTAGGTAGAAAGGTGTCAGAGTTCGCAGACTTCGCGTTTGAATTCAGAACAATCGTATTTCGTACCGTCGCTAAGCTCAGCTGCTGGGGAATAGATTACGGTAGCGGTTTCGATATTGTTGTAGAGTGCGCGGTTGACTGCATACTCCATTGAGGGGCAGTCTATAATATTTGGTACTATCCCGTCAAAAGCTTTATGTAGGCCGTCGCAATTTTCACCGACACACAAAATCATTTTCACTTTCTGGCTCACGGTGTGTCTCAGTTTTCTATAGTCGGTTGGGATGTTGCTGCCGTTAGCAATCCAGATTATCGAGCCTTCTGCCGATTCAAGTGCATACCATGTGGCATTGACATTGCGCGAAGCTGCATCGTCAATAAAGCATTTGTCTTGAATACGAGCCACAAATTCCATTTTATGGGGTATGTCTTCAAGATGTTTGAAGCAGTCACGCAATCCTTGATTACGCATTTTTATTAGTTGTGTGCGGTCTATTGATGCCAGAGTGGTGTGGCTGTGTCCTGTGATTTCACGAGTGATCGTTTCTATTCCCATTGTGGTTGTTATTTAATGATGTTGTTATTTTGAAACTTGTTCTTATCTGAGTTTTAATGTGACGATGCTTACAATAGCAAGGAGCACGGCAATAATGATGAAGCGTTGCACCACTTTTTCCTCGGCGTGGCCTTTCTTTTGAAAGTGGTGGTGGAGAGGTGTCATGCGGTATGGCCGTTCCTCTATAGGCACAATTTCGCCAGGTTTTAAATGATGGCGTTTGCGATATGCTTTGCAGAAAGCGGTTTGATGTATTACAGAAAAGTCTTCAATTAGATAGATACCGCAAAGGAGAGGTAAAAGTAGCTCTTTGTGAATCAGAAGAGCAAACACTGCAATGATGCCGCCAATACAGAGTGAGCCAGTGTCTCCCATGAAAATTTGAGCAGGATGACTGTTATACCAAAGAAATCCAAGCAGGGCTCCCACAAATGACGAGATGAACATAGTCAGTTCCCCAATGTTGGGAAGATATGCAATGTTTAGATAGTTGGCCATAACAATGTTACCCGATAGCCATGCGAGTATTGCAAGGGCGCCACCTACAGTCGCTCCAACTCCGCTGGCCAAACCGTCGATTCCGTCAGTCAGGTTTGCGGCGTTCGAAACAGCGGTAACTACGAAAATGGCTATCAGTACATATACAAGCCATACCCATCTTTCAGCCCAATTGCCCATCCAACTAACGAGCCAGACATAGTCGAACTCGTTGTTTTTCACAAACGGTATGGTGGTCTTTGTCGTAGATATATCAGGATGGAACACAATCAGTAGTCCAACAGTCAGACCAAGAACCACTTGCCCTATCACCTTGTAGCGCCCTGCAAGTCCGTTCTTACTCACACGTTTCTTCATATAGTCGTCGAGGAATCCAATCAAACCGAGCCACAAAGTGGTTCCCAACATTATGAGTATATATACGTTGTCAAGTTTGGTGAATAGTATGGTCGGTATTACTATTGCAGCAATAATTAGAATGCCACCCATGGTTGGGGTTTGTGATTTTGCTGCGGCTCCCTCCAAACCGAGTTCGGTGCGAACTACATCGTTCATATGCAGTTTTATCCCAATCCATCGGATAAAAGGTTTACCACACAGAAGCATTATCAGTAGAGATGAAATAAAGCAACAGGCAGAGCGGAACGATATGTAGTGAAACACACCGGCACCGGGTAAATTATAGGCTTGGTCCAACCAATCAAATAGGTAGTATAGCATCGGTTCTTTTATTTATATAATTGTATATTATTTTTTCTATTTTAATTCTTTCAGAAGCTCTTCTTTGTCATCGAAATGGCTACGCACACCATTGATTTCCTGATATTTCTCATGACCTTTACCTGCTACAAGGATGATATCACCTTCGTTAGCAGTAAGACAAGCAGTCTTTATGGCTTGTCGTCGGTCGGTTATGCGTATGGTTTGCCTTTGTTCTTCCTCGTTAAGCCCTGCAACCATATCATCGAGTATGTCATCCGGATTTTCGGTGCGTGGGTTGTCGGATGTCAAAATGAGCATGTCGCTTTTTATGGCTCCAATATGAGCCATTTCTGGACGTTTGGTTTTGTCGCGGTCTCCGCCACATCCAACCACCGTGATTATTCGTTGTTGTCGATTGCGTATGGCATTGATGGTTTCGAGTACATTTTCTAGTGCGTCTGGAGTGTGAGCGTAGTCCACAATTCCAACGACGCCTTTGCCAAATATGTATTCGAAACGACCCTCGGCTGCATCGAGTGTGCTGAGTAATCTCAGGGCCTCATTCTTATCAATGCCACACAACACGGCAACCCCATAAATAGCTGTGAGGTTGTAGGCGTTGAAGCGACCGACCAGTTTTACATACAGTTCGTGTCCGTTAATCTCTAAGTGGAGGCCTTGGAATGTGTTTTCAAGTATTTTGCATTTGAAATCAGCACTCTTTTGCAGGCTGTATGTGCTTACGGTAGCCTTGGTATTCTGCACCATTATCATTCCGTTCCGGTCATCGTTGTTTACCAATGCGAAAGCCCCCTGTGGTAACATATCGAAGAAACCTTTCTTTGCTTCTATATAGGCTTTCATGGTTTTATGGAAATCCAAGTGGTCGTGGGTGATGTTGCTGAATACGCCTCCATGGAACGTTAGTCCTGCTATGCGATGTTGCACCACCGAGTGAGAGCTTACTTCCATAAAGCAATAGTCGCATCCCGCTTTCACCATTTCGTCAAGAAGTCGGTTGAGTTCCAGTGAATCTGGTGTTGTGTGGGTTGTTGGTATCTCTTTTTCGTCTATTTTATTTACAATTGTGGAAATGAGGCCGGTGTGATGACCTGCGATACGGAACATTTTGTGCAGGAGAGTGACTGTAGTGGTCTTTCCATTGGTGCCGGTGACTCCTATTAGTTTTATCTTGTTGGTAGGATTGCCGTAATAGTTCGAGGCGATTGTGCCGAGTGTCAAACTGCTGTCAGGTACTTGGATATATGTAACATTACAGTCGGTTTCATCGGGTAGAGTTTCGCAAACGATGGCTGAAGCTCCTTTTTCCACTGCCTGGGCGATATAGTTGTGCCCGTCAACGTGAACACCGCGTTGGGCTACGAACATAGAGTCTTTTTCAACATCGCGCGAGTCGAATGTGATTTTTACAATTTCCTTGTCCGTGTTACTGTTATGCAGTTTGCAGGATACGCCGTTTAGAATATTTGTCAGTTTCATTTTACATCTGTTTTTAGTGTTAGTGTTACCGTTGTACCCTTTTTTACGGTGGTTCCCTTTGGAATGTCTTGTTTAATCACTCTTCCGTGACCAGTGATTCTGACTCTCAAGTTTCGTTTTTCAAGCGCAGCTACGGCTTCTCTTGCGGTCATTTTGTGGCAGTCGGGTACAATGCCATCTTCCACCGCGCCGCTGCGGTTTGTGGCGCGTTTAACTTGTATGATTTTTGATCCATTTCTGCTTCCGACTTCAATCTTTCCGTTTTCTAGGGTTTTGTCGAGAGCCACCACACAGTCGGCTATTTGTTTGAACACAGGAGCTGCCGCAGTGCGTCCGTATCCTGATACTTTCTTGACAACCACCAGACAAGTGTAGCGCGGATTCTCGGCTGGAAAATATCCTGCAAACGATGCATCAAATAGATTGTCGGTTTTCAAATATTTTGCTGTTCCAGTTTTGCCAGCAATTCCATAACTGTTGTCGTTTATGTTGTGCGCTGTTCCGTGTTCGGCTTCAACAACATTGACGAGCAGATCGTTAAGTATCTTGAGATTACTTTTGCTGCATATCGATTCTCGCATCACTATCGGTTTTATCTCTTGCATTTCACCGTCGCGGATTATTGCCTTGCAAAACATAGGTTTCATCATTTTCCCGTTGTTTGCAAGAGCATTGTAGAACGTTATGAGTTGCATGGCTGTGAACGACTGTGCATAACCGTAACAAAAGTTCAGGAAGTCACGGGCTGATGCATTTATGTCTGCCACTTTGGCTGTATATTCTCCTGTTTTGAGGTCTAAGTGTAGTACATCGTAAGGAAAGACGCTTTCTACTAACCTCTTTAGGTCATTTCTGCGTTTTTCATAGTTGGTCCAAGCCAATTCGCACATGCCTACGTTGCTTGAAATCATGATGACCTCTTTCAGCGACAGCGTGTCTTTGATTATTTTTTTTGCTTTGTCTTTGAAGAGCCAATGGTCGTCGCGTATTGTACCGTCTTTGAGTTTTGAAAACTCTTTTTCTACAGCACGAAGCTTCATGGTTGTGTCAATAGTTACAGTACTGTCATTCATTATGGCTGTCAGTATTACTGTTTTTACTGTTGATCCTGGTTCGTAAAGGTCGGTGCAGGCTATATTCTTGTCTGGAAGTTCTCGGTATTCCTTGTGCAAAGTGTCCCAAGCAAGATTGCTGCAGGCAAGAACATAACCAGTGGATGCCTCCATCAGTATCGCGCAACCACTACTCTGCGTAGTACCTCCACTCTTGTGTAGTGCTTGTCTCAAAGCTGTTTCTGCTATATCTTGATAACGAGTGTCTATAGTTGTAACTATGTCACAACCGTCTATGCGTACTCTTTTTTGTCTGTCCTGAACAAGTGTGTCCGAGTCCGATTGCTCTTCGTCGTCATTCATGGAAATAGGAATCCATTCACCCATTGTTACTCTTCGACATTCATATAATCCATCTTGTCCTGCAAGTACATTGTTGTAGTAACCGTCAAGTCCAGTGGATTTGGCATTATCGCCCTTGTTCCAGAACCCTATGCAGTTTGCGGCCATATTGCCATAAATATGTTCGCGGCTTTGGCGTATCACACTTTTCTTGTCAACTTTTTTCACGACAAACCTGCTCCAACCTTTGAGCTTAACTATTTTGTCCCATGTTGAATATGGAATGTTTTTCTCTATGAGATAACAGCGGGAGCCTTTATCTTTTGTCCACTCGGATTCGAATCGATCCTTATAATATATGGTGTCTTTACCAGGAATATTCATATCTGCAAGCAATGCACAAACTTCGTCTAAACGGGCATAATAGCAGGAGTCGCTAAGAATGTGAGCGATGCTGTCGTTTCCGTTTTTGTCTTTCAGTACATTGTTCTTTTTGTCGCGGACCAAATGAGTCCCGAAATCGACATATAAATTGCAGATAGGAATGGTGGTCGCCATTATCTTGCCGTCAGACGAGTAAATGTTGCCGCGATGTGCCTCATCTGTGAATTCTTTTGTTTCAAATTCAAATTGTTCTGCACGTTTATGCCATAGGTGCCCTTCAACAAGTTGTATCTTGATAAAGGCACCGATAACAGACAGTCCTGCTACAACCAATATAATGTATATGATGGTCATTCGTCGTAGCTGTTTTTTATCTCTATCTGTTTCAGGCATGTGGTGATATGTTCTAAATTGTAAAATGGCTATGAAAACAAAATTAATATCTCTGTTTACAAGTTTCTACTCACTGTAATTACAGTTCGTATGGTGGCCCAGATAGAAGGCCTATGTGTATAGTATCTAGTTCCTCTGCTAATTTTGAGATTTTTGTTGATTCTTGGTATTTTTGTTGCATTTGTATTTTGTATTCGCGTAGGTATTTTATTCTTTCTTGTGTGGCGTTCTTTTCTTTAACGAGGTCTTCAATAGCATATCGGTTATAAATTAGGACAAAGAAAAGCCCAACTACCATCATTGTCCATGGCACATATTTTCTCAGTATTTTTCTTATTAGGGTTCGGTTACGTAGAAGTTTGCCTATTGATATTTTCTCAGTCCTATATTGTTCAGTGTCATCCTCCTTTAACATGGAGTCCGATTTGTCAGACGAGTTTTCCGCGTTAGACTTGCTTGATGTATCCGCCAGGTCCACATTCGACACATCAAAATGCCAGCGTTTATTGTCTGTTTTTTCGCACTCTATATTATTAAAGGTGTTGTCCATTAGAACTTAGGTATCAATCTTAAATCTTTTCTGCAACTCTCATTTTTGCACTCCTCGCACGATTGTTTTCCTGTATCTCCTCAGATGTTGGTCTGCAGACTTTACGAGTTACGGCTTTCATGGGGGCTATCGGATTTCCATAGAAATCTTTTTTCAAAACCCCTTCGAAATTGCCAGTCTTAATAAAATTTTTTACTATCCGGTCTTCAAGCGAGTGGTAGCTAATCACTACTAATCGTCCACCAATGTTTAGTAGTTCTGCAGCCTGCACAAGCATCTCTTTAAGCGCATCCAACTCTCCATTCACTTCAATTCGTATGGCTTGGAAAATCATTGCCAAATACTTGTTTTCGAAACCTTTCGGTAGGTGGTGCCTCACGGCGTCGCATAATTCAGCGGTTGTGGCTATCTCATTTTTTTTCCGAGTTTCGCATATGGCTCGTGCTATTTGTGATGCGTTTGGCAGTTCCCCGTACAGCTTCAGTATTTGTTGCAATTCGCTTTCATCGTAACCGTTCACTATCTCTTTTGCCGTAGTCTCTTGGCGTTGGTCCATACGCATATCCAGTGCGCCGTCGGATCTTGTTGAAAAACCTCTTTTAGCTTCGTCGATTTGGTGGCTTGAAATACCTAAGTCGGCCAGTATGCCATCGATGGCACTGACTTTTTCCAGTCTTAAAAAAGATTTTATATGTCGAAAATTCGTGTGAATAACATTTATCCTGTCGTCCTTGGGTGCGTTTGCTAAGGCGTCCGCATCTTGGTCGAAGGCATATAACCGTCCATTACAGTTTAGTCGTTCCAAAATAGCACGAGAATGACCGCCACCTCCGTAGGTGGCATCAACGTACACCCCCTCGGCCTTGATATTTAAACTATCAAGGCACTCCGTAACCATTACCGGTTTATGATACAGTGTTTCCATTTTGTGCCTCAATCGTTTTTTCTTTGCCGAGACGTACGTCCACCCTCGTGGACATATCCGCTGTCCTGGCGTTCATCTCTTGATACAGGTCGTAATCCCAGATTTCGATGAATTTGCCTGTCGATTGCAGCACTATTTCTTTGCTTTTTGCCACCACAAGCTTCTGCTCCGTTGGTATAAGCAAGCGGTCGTTTGAATCCAACTCAACAATATTGCCCTCGGTCAGCTTGCGCAGCATTTCTCGGTCTTCTTTGTTGTAAGGATTCAGCATCTTTTGCAATCCTTCCACTTCAGCTCTGAAACTGTCGTAGGTCCAAAGCTCCAGGCACTCGGCATAGAGACTTTGGCGAATGACAAAACGACCGTCATCTGTTTCCAGCTGCCGTTTCAAGGCAACAGGAAATTTGAATCGACCGTTCGAATCAATCTTACAGTACTCTTTTCCAAGTATTAACAGCATTACTACCCTATTTGTTTCAGTCCGCTAAATTAGGAAGAAAATCCCAAATAATGTTTTAAAATTCCAAAAAAAGTTTTTTAAGTGATATTTTATTCCATTTATTAACAATTTTACGGTGGGTCGAAAAAAAAGTTTCAGTTTAGTTTAGATACTTGCAATCAATCAAAAAATCGGGCATTTTTGTGTGGTTTGGATTGTTTGGCCAAGACGATAAATACTCTATATCATAAAATCTCCGTTTGTTGAAAACTTTTTTTGTGTCGGCTTCATTCTGACGAGTGGAGTGTGGATGTATTATGGCATTTGGACAATGATTAAAATCTCCAAAAAATGTGTACTTTTGCAACCTCATTCGGACACTTACTCAATAACGCAATCAAACAATCACACAATAACTTATGTTAGACAAACTCGAAGCCATAAACGCGCGTTACCTCGAAATAGAGCAGCAGATGAACGATCCCGACATCACGTCGGACATGAAACGCTACGTCAAACTCAGCAAGGACTACAAAGACCTGCAGCCCGTCGTCAAGGCTTATCATGACTATAAGGCTCTGATCGACACCATCGCCGAATGTAAGGAGTTACTGTCTTCTGAGAAAGACGAAGAACTGCGCGAGATGGCCAAGGAGGAACTCACCGCCTCAACCGAGCGCAAAGAGAAAATGGAGGATGAAATCCGCATCATGCTCATACCTGCCGACCCGCAGGATTCAAAGAACGCCGTGGTCGAAATTCGAGGTGGCACGGGCGGCGACGAGGCTTGTCTGTTTGCCGGCGACCTGTTCCGCATGTACACTCGTTATTGCGAGAAACGCCACTGGAAGATAGAGATTGTCGATTTCAACGAGGGCACCGCTGGTGGCTATAAGGACATCACCTTCAACGTTACAGGCGAAAAAGTCTATGGCACATTGAAATACGAGAGCGGCGTGCATCGCGTTCAGCGTGTGCCCGCCACCGAAACCCAAGGCCGTGTCCACACCTCGGCTGCCGCCGTGGTGGTGCTGCCCGAAGCCGAGGAGTTCGATGTTGACCTCAATATGTCCGATGTTCGCATCGACACCTTCTGCGCCTCAGGGCCTGGCGGCCAGTGCGTGAACACCACCTACTCCGCCGTCCGCCTAACTCATATTCCGACAGGCATCGTGGTCAGCTGCCAAGACCAGAAGTCGCAGATAAAGAACAAGGAGAAAGCCATCATGGTGCTGCGCACTCGCCTCTACGAGCGTGAGTACAATAAATATATGGAGGAAATGTCTTCTAAAAGAAAGACCCTCGTAGCCACCGGCGACCGCAGCGAGAAGGTGCGCACCTACAACTACCCGCAGTCGCGCGTCACCGACCACCGCATCGGTTACACCATGTACAACCTCCCTGCTTTCATGGACGGCGACATCCAAGACCTGATTGACGCCATCCAACTCGCCGAAAACGCCGAGAAACTGAAAGAGGCGGTCGGTTGATAAAAGATTACTGTTGAATGTTATTTGAGCAAAGAGTTGTTTTCCATCTTTATCGGTGGAAACTCTCTGCTATTGCCGTAGAGCTCGCGGTAGAGCGTACGGGCGGAGAGGATGGCTACTTTGCCGTTATGACGGGTGACGACCTGCTCGTCCCTAAAGGACTTCTCCTTCAGCATGCGCCAGTCGGAGAGGGCCAACCCATAGCAGATCTTGCTGCGTAGTTCTTTAGCTTCTTCTTCCGACATAGTCTTCGATTTGTTGATAGGTTTCGGGTGCGTGGATGGTGGTGGGCAGATCGCGTCCGCCTTCTGCGACGAGAACGCGGTTGAGCGACGAGTTGTCGAATAGCACCCAGTAATCCACACAGGGCATATACAGCTCGAACAGATGTTCCAAACCAAGACGGTAGCGACGGTGGATAACATGGGTCGGAACCCCGTGTCCGCCGGCTTCCACACGCTTTGCAACACGCATCTCGGCCATCTCGGGCGATTCAAGCCAGAAATAGAGGAGGCTGCAGCGATAACCCATCTCCTGTGCTTTGATGATGAGGGTGCGGTAGGTGCGCGGCGAGAGTGTGGTCTCGATGGCGAAAGTGGCACCCTGTGCTAGCAGTTCATCGACACGCTTGACCAGCAGTCGCCCCGCCTGAACCATCACGGTTTCGGGGTTGAACGGCGAGAGGCCACGCGCTATCTCGTCGGCGTTGACGAACTCCTGACATCCGAGAATCTCAGGCAGCACCGTGTAGGAGGCGGTGGTCTTTCCTGCACCGTTGCATCCGGCTATGATGTATAACTGTTTGGTTTCGTCCATCTATATTGTAACGACAGTGTTGGTGTGTTATTGTGTTGTGATGCTACATACTCCAAGTTGCGCCATCCTTGCCGTCTTTGACGGTCACGCCGAGTGAGCCGAGTGAGTCGCGTATCTTGTCGCTGGTGGCCCAGTCTTTGTTGGCTTTGGCGGTGGCGCGCATATCGAGAATCATCTGCATGAGGCCGTCGAGGAGGGCGGTGTTGTCGCCGCTGGATTCGTCTTTGAGACCCATTACGTCGAACACGAAGGTGTTGAAGACCGACTTCAGCTCGTCGATGTCGGTTTGCGTCAGGTTTGCGTTGTGGTCGTTGACAGTATTTATCACCTTGGCGGCGTCGAAGAGGTGGCTGATGACGATGGGGGTGTTGAGGTCGTCGTTCATCGCTTCGTAGCATTTCTCGCGGTAGCCTTTCACATCGACCGAAGAGCTTTTCGAGGGCTGCAGCTTGCCGAGGGTGTGGTAGGCTTGCATGAGGCGCTCGTAGCCTTTCTGTGCGGCTTGGAGGGCTTCGTTGCTGAAGTCCACGGTGCTGCGGTAGTGGGCCTGAAGGATGAAGAAACGGATGGTCATGGGCGAGTAGGCCTGATCGAGCATCTCCTTGCCTTCGCTGTCCTTGTGGCTGCCGTTGAAGAACTCGTCGAGGGTGATGAAGTTGCCGAGCGACTTACCCATCTTCTTGCCGTTGATGGTGATCATGTTGTTGTGCATCCAGTAGCGGCAGGGGCCGTGACCAGTGACGGAGGTCTGCTGCGCTATCTCACTCTCGTGGTGGGGGAACATGAGGTCCATTCCACCTCCGTGTATGTCGAAGGTCTCGCCGAGATATTTGGTGCCCATAGCGGTGCACTCGGTGTGCCAACCGGGGAAACCGTCGCTCCAGGGGGAAGGCCAGCGCATGATGTGTTCGGGTGAGGCTTTCTTCCAGAGGGCGAAATCCATAGTTTCATGTTTCTCGCTCTGCCCGTCGAGGTCGCGGGTAGTGGAGAGCATTTCGTCTAGCACACGGCCGCTGAGGCGCCCATAGGCTTTGAAGTCTTCCTGATATTTGCGTAGGTTGAAATAGACACTTCCGTTGCTCTCGTAGGCATAGCCTTTGTCGAGAATCTTCTTCACGAGTTCGATCTGCTCGATTATGTGGCCGCTGGCGAGCGGCTCGATGCTGGGACGCAGGACGTTGAGTTTGTCCATAGCCGCGTGGTAGCGGTTGGTGTAGTATTGGGCTACTTCCATGGGTTCGAGCTGTTCGAGACGTGCTTTCTTTGCAATCTTGTCCTCGCCCTCGTCGGCGTCGTGCTCGAGGTGTCCGACGTCAGTGATGTTGCGTACGTAGCGCACCTTGTATCCGATGTGCATCAGATAGCGGTAAAGCACATCGAAGGTGATGGCTGGACGAGCGTGACCAAGGTGTCCGTCACCATAGACGGTAGGTCCGCAGACATACATTCCGACACGTCCTTCGTGGACGGGTTTGAAAAGTTCTTTCTGGTGGGTTAACGTATTGTAAACTAGCAACTGCTGCATAAATAGGTGGAATATGTCAGAAATGTCTAATGGTTACGAATGGAATCAGATGGGTAAGCTACTTTTTTTTATTGTGGTAGTATTCAATAGTTCTTGTTGTAGTGTAGCGTTTTGTCCCGTTGAGGATGTATTGCTGGTTGTACCAGTTTTTGTAGCGGTCATATTTGTATTTGCGTTCTTCTGTGTTTTTGGTTTTAGTATTTGCCACTTCGTCGTAGAAAACCTGTATTTTCTTTACGAGGTTGTCATGTTTGTCGTATGTATAGTGTTCTTCGAGCAGGAGAACTTCGTCTGGGGTGAATTTGTGGACCGAGACGGGGTTTTGCCGGTCGTTGTATTCGGTTAGTGTGCGTACCACGATAACTCCATCGTCTGAATACTCGTAGTTGATTGTCATGATTAGTTTGTGAGGGGCGCTGTACACATAGTGTGTCGAGTTGGAGAGTGTTCGATGTGTCGTAAAATACAGACGTTCAATTATGTCGTTGTCTTTGTCAAAGTTGGTGCGAATTAAACTGTCCGCCTCCAATTCGAGAGGGTAGGAAATATGCTGGTCTTTCCCGAATCCTTTGCGAGTGTATGATATTTGGTTTCCTGAAGTGTCGAAGTCGAAAGTCTCTTGATAGTTCAAATCGTTGGCCCCCTCATATACAGTGACGCTGGTGATTTGCTTGACTTTGTCAAAAAGGTTATAACTACCCCATCGTGGTTGCCGCTGTGCAAAAGTAGGGATAGCAAAGAGAACCAGAATGGTGAAGATGCTGATTTTTCTCATGGTTGTCGGCTTTCTTATTGTTTTTGTATAATAATATGTTTTTGTTTATTGCAGTTTCTTGTAGTGTATGCGGTGTGGGGTGTCATCGCCGAGACGTTTGCGTCGGTTCTCCTCGTATTCGCTGTAGGAGCCTTCAAAGAAATAAACTTGTGAGTCACCTTCAAAAGCTAGAATATGGGTGCAGATTCGGTCGAGAAACCAACGGTCGTGCGAAATTATTACGGCACATCCTGCAAAATGTTCCAAACCTTCTTCCAAGGCTCGCATGGTGTTTACGTCAATGTCATTAGTGGGTTCGTCAAGTAACAGTACGTTGGCCTCGCTCTTGAGGGTCAGAGCCAAGTGTAAACGGTTGCGTTCGCCGCCAGAGAGTACACCAGCTTTTTTACTTTGGTCGTTTCCTGAGAAGTTGAAACGACTGATATAGGCTCGTGAGTTGATAAGCCGTCCCCCAACTTGTATCTGTTCATTGCCTTCGCTCACCACTTCCCACACGCTCTTTTCAGGGTCTATGGTTGTGTGCTGTTGGTCTATGTAACCAATTCGTACGGTCTCGCCTACACTGAAGGATCCACTGTCCGGCTTCTCCAATCCCATTATCAAGCGAAAGAGTGTCGTTTTTCCACATCCATTTGGCCCAATTATGCCCACTATGCCAGCAGGAGGCAAACTGAACGATAGATTCTCATATAGCAATTTGTCTCCGTAGGCTTTGCGCACATTGTGTGCCTCAATAACATTGTTGCCAAGACGAGGGCCATTTGGAATGAATATTTCCAACGTCTGCTCTTTTTCCTTTACATCCTCGTTCATCATACGGTCGTATGCAGCCAGACGCGCTTTCCCTTTTGCATGGCGTGCTTTGGGTGCCATACGTACCCACTCCAGTTCGCGTTCAAGAGTTTTGCGGCGCTTGCTTTCCTGTTTTTCCTCCATGGCGAGACGTTGTGTCTTTTGATTAAGCCACGAAGAGTAGTTTCCTTGCCATGGTATTCCTTCTCCGCGATCAAGCTCAAGAATCCATCCAGCCACATTGTCAAGGAAATATCGGTCATGAGTAACGGCTATGACAGTGCCTTTGTATTGACGCAAGTGTTGTTCAAGCCATTCTATTGATTCAGCATCAAGATGGTTTGTTGGCTCGTCGAGCAGCAGAATGTCGGGTTCTTGAAGCAGTAGGCGACAGAGTGCCACACGACGGCGTTCACCTCCGCTAAGGTTTTTCACTATAGTGTCCTCTTCTGGGCAACGCAATGCGTCCATAGCGCGTTCTAAGCGGCTGTCTAAGTTCCAAGCATCGTAGTGGTCGAGTAGTTCGGTCAACTCGCCCTGCCTCTCGCAAAGTTTTTCTATGTCGGCATCAGGGTCGGCGAATTTGTTGTTAACCTCCTCAAATTCCTTCAAGGCGTCAACGATGTTTTGCACAGCTTCCTGCACCACCTCTTTTACTGTCTTTGAATCGTCCAGATGCGGTTCCTGTTCGAGATACCCGATACTGTATCCTGGGGAGAAAACAACCTCACCCTGATAGTCTTTGTCAACGCCGGCTATAATCTTCAGTAGTGACGATTTTCCACTTCCGTTCAACCCGATGATGCCAATTTTTGCTCCGTAGAAGAAAGAAAGGTAGATGTCTTTAAGAATTTGACGTGATGGTGGGATGAGTTTCCCTACACCTACCATGGAAAATATGATTTTTTTGTCGTCGGCCATTGTGTTGTTTTTATTGTTTTCTTACATTTCCATTTTATTTCATAGGGATGCTATAATGATCCATGAAAATGTTAGTCGCGAAAATGGATGTCCTTTACGTTGAGCTGCATTTCGATTTTTCCATTCCAGTGGTTTTCCTCAAGTTGATAGACGAGGTCGAAATGGTCACCGCGTCTTACTCGGTCGTAGTACTCGCCAAGTTGAAAACCGATGGCGGAGTAGCTTTGTGATCGTTCGTCGAATGGTATGGGAGCGAATTTAAGGTGCTTTACTCCTTTGGTGCCTACAATACGTGGGTGTCCAGTGTCTATAAGATTACATGTCATAAAAACTGGTACATTGTTGTCGGGACCGAATGGAGAAAATTGTTTCAGAATGCGCAGGAATTTTGGCGTGATGTTCTCTGCAAAACTGATGGCGGCATCAATTTCTATCTCAGGCACGGTGGCATCTGGTTCTACCCCTTGTTGCACCTCTTTCTCAAAACGCTCGCAGAAAAGATCAAAGTTTTCAGGCTTGACAGATACGCCCGCGGCGCACTTATGGCCTCCGAAGTGTTCGAGTAAGTCGGCGCATTGTTCAAGGGCGGCGTGAATGTCAAACTCTCCGGCTGAGCGGGCGGATCCGACATACATGTTGTCTGTGGAGCGGGTGAAAATAATGGTTGGCTTATAATAGAGTTCTACTAAGCGCGAAGCTACTATGCCAACGACACCCTTGTGCCAGTTCTCGTCGAAAAGCACTATTGAACTTTTCTCTCGAAGACGTTCGTCTGATTCGATACGTTGTTTTGCAGTTTCGGTGGCCGAGGTATCGAGTTCTTTGCGTTCACGGTTATAGTCGTCGATTTCTTTTGCCAGTAGTTTGGCTCGTTCAATGTCTTCTTCAAGCAGAAGCCTGACCGAATCAAAAGCACTGTGAAGGCGTCCTGCTGCGTTGATGCGTGGACCTACAAGAAATACCAAATCGCTGATGGTTAGGTTCTTTGCAAAGTATCCTTGTTCATTTTGTGGAGACGAGGTTGCTCCATCAGATCGAGCCACGTTGCCGTAACTTAAAATGGCTTCAAGTCCGGCACGTGGGTGTGTGTTTATTACCTTTAGTCCGTAGAAAGCTAAAACACGGTTCTCTCCCGTCATGGGTACGATGTCGCTTGCAATAGAGACTACGACTAAATCAAGATAGTGGAGTAGGCGTAGTTTGACTTCGTCAAGTTTGTGGCGTCCTTGTTCGTCAAGGATTTCTGGGTTGTCGCTCAATTTTATGCCATAGTTCTTTTCTACAATCGCTTCGACAATCTTAAATCCTATGCCACAACCGGAAAGCTCCTTATAGGGATAGTCGCAGTCTGCGCGTTTGGGGTCAAGTACAGCCACTGCCTTTGGCAATTCGTCTCCTGGCAGATGGTGGTCTCCAATGATAAAGTCAATACCAATTTGGGCTGCATAATCTACCTGTTCTACAGCCTTGATTCCGCAGTCGAGAGCTATGATTAGTCGTACACCCGTATCTTTGGCATAGTTGATACCGTCGAAACTGATGCCGTATCCCTCTTTCTCTCGGTCGGGAATATAGAAGTCTATGTTGTCGGTCAGGGAATGAAGGAAAGAGAACACTACTGCCACTGCACTTGTGCCGTCGACGTCATAGTCACCGTACACCATTATCCGCTCTTTACTCCGAAGCGCTCGCTCTATGCGTTCCACTGCTTTTGCCATATCCTTCATTAGGAATGGGTCGTGCAAGTGTTCCAGACTTGGACGGAAAAAACGCCGCGCCTCTTCAAATGTTCGCACTCCGCGTTCCACTAGCAAAGTAGCTATAACGCGGTCTACCCCTAATTCTCTAGCAAGTCGCTCAACATCTTCTATTTCATAGTCTTGTCTTAATTTCCAACGTTTTTCTTTCATCATTTACTGGTTGTAAAGATACAACTTTTTTTTGAACTCAAAAGCATCTGGATGGATTTTGATAACAGAAACGTGTGAAAATATTGATAAAATGCTTATTACGGAGCATAAACAAAAACGCAGGCATGCGGCCTGCGTTAAACTGTCTGTTTTATGTGTACCGATATTGGTCAGCTGTTCATTGTGCTCCCGCCAACAATATCGTAGAGTTCGTTGATTTTTTCGTAGAATATAGCCTCATTGGGTTCGTATTCTAAAATCGGGCGTTTCTGTTCTTTTGCGTATGCTATAAGTTCTGGCGAAACATCTGGAGAGGCAACCACAACTCCCTGAGAAAAAGTGATGGCAGCACGCATAAGGGTCATGTAGTCGAGATTTTCATACATACGCAAATCTTTTGCGGTTGCACCGTCGTTTTTGAGCTTTTTCTCTATTTGGTCGCTGAATTTGTCGGGGAAAGCATCGTTTGTTAGTGTGACAATGCATTTTGTACCGTTGAAGAAAGCATTCTCTTTGTTGATACGGCGCAGGTAGAAAGGCACCATTGCACTGAACCATCCCGAAAAATGTACCACATGTGGCCGCCAGGCCAGCTTTCGGACTGCTTCAAGGGTTCCGCGACAAAAGAAAAGTAGCCTCTCATCGGCATCAGAGCAGAGTTTGCCGTTGGTGTCGAAAAGATCTCCGTTTTTGGTGAAATATTCTTCATTGTCGATGAAATAGGTCTGCATACGGGCAGATGAGATTGATCCAACTTTGATAATCAATTGATGGTCACAGTTGTTCACAATCAAGTTCATCCCAGACAGGCGAATAACCTCATGAAGTTGATTTTTACGTTCGCTGATGGAATTGAAGCGAGGCATAAAAACACGGATTTCGCGACCATGCTCCTGTGCGTACTGTGGCACATAGCGACCGAAACGGGCGTTTACCGTCTCCTCTGTAAAAGGTATTATCTCTTGATTTACAAATAATATTCGACCTTTTGCCATACTATTCCATATAAGTAAACGATATGCAAAGTTACGAAAAAAAGTTAAATAGTGCGATTTGAGTATTTACCGCCGTTCTTTTTTTTCTTGTTTTTAGAGGTCGATTTTCCTGCTTTTTGTTTTGCAGATGCTGCTTTTTGTGATGAGTTGGTCGTTTTTTTGTTGCGCCCGTGCCGTCTGTGTTCTATTGTCGTGGGCCCGCTGTCATTGATGATGTCTTCTACAAGCTCGAAGTCTATCTGTTTTTTTTGCATATCGACGCTTTTGACGCGAATGTTAACTGGGGAACCGAGTTTATAGCATTTACCGGTTCTTCGGCCAATAACTTGGTAGTTGTCCTCGTCGAGCATATAGTAATCGCCCATTAGTGAGCTGATGGCAATCATGCCTTCGCACTTATTACCCTCAATTTCAGCGTATATTCCCCATTTACTTACTCCCGAAATGAGTGCTGGAAATACCTGGCCAAGTTTGTCGCTGAGATATTCGGCTTGTTTGTACTTGATGCTGGTACGTTCGGCATCGGCGGCTTTCTTCTCCATCAGTGAGCAATGTTTGCAGTATTCCTCGTATTCTTCGGCACGGACTGATGCTCCACCCATGAGGTATCGTTGCAGAAGGCGGTGGACCATTAGGTCAGGATAACGGCGGATGGGAGAGGTGAAATGTGTGTAGAATGGAAATGCGAGGCCATAGTGTCCTATGTTCTCTGTAGAGTAAAATGCTTTCGACATAGTGCGGATTGCAATGGTGTCAATCATATACTCTTCACCACGCCCAGCGATGTCTTTGAAAAGCCGGTTGTATGAGTCGGCCAACGCTTTGCGGCTGCCTACTTTCATCTTGAAGCCAAGTTTGCCTACAAACTCTACAAATGTGTTGAGTTTATCGGGGTTTGGCTCATCGTGGACTCTATAAATGAAAGTTTTTTTTGCGGTGGATTTTGATTTTGTGGATTTATGCTTGGTTTCTCCTGATTTGCCAATGTGTTCGGCAACACAGCGGTTGGCAAGGAGCATAAATTCCTCGATGAGCCAGTTTGCTTCTTTTTGCTCCTTTATGTAAACACCGATAGGCTTTGCGTTTTCGTCAAGTCGGAATTTTACTTCTTGACTCTCAAAATTGATGGCACCTTCTTTGTATCGGTTGTTACGTAAGATAGTGGACAATTTGTGGAGTTCAAGGATGGCAGAGGAAACCGAGGGATCGATTTTACTATGCTTAGTCGCGCTACGGATTTCAACGTTTCCAGTCTCTATAATCTCTTGTGCTTCCTCGTAGGAGAGTCTCTGGTCAGAGTGGATTACGGTCTTGCCGAACCATACGTTTTGGATTTTGGCCGATTTGTCCATTTGTATTACCACGCTGAAGCACAATTTGTCTTCGTTTGCCGACAGTGAGCATACGCCGTTACATAGTCGTTCAGGCAGCATAGGTATTGTGCGATCTACCAGATAAACGCTTGTGCCGCGCTCGTATGCCTCACGGTCTATTGCTGAGCCTTGGGATACATAGTGTGATACATCGGCAATATGCACACCGATTTCTATTTGGCCAGTTTCAAGTACGCGATATGAGAGAGCATCGTCAAAATCCTTGGCATCGGCTGGGTCTATTGTGAAAGTGGTTATGGAACGGAAGTCTTTGCGACCGTCGAAATCTTTTTTTGTGGGTGGTTTTATTTTTGATGCCTCTTTCTCAACTGAATCCGGAAAGTCTAACGGGAAATCATAGTCGGCTAAGATTGACTGCATCTCTACGTTGTTGTCTCCCGGTCGTCCGAGGCGTTTTACAACACGTCCCACGGGATTGTTCATCCGTTCTGGCCAGTTTATAATTTCTACGAGGGCTTTCTCTCCATCCTCGGCGCCGTTGAGATCGGAGGGTGAAATGAAGATATCTACCACCATGTTACGGTTGTCACAGAGTAGAAAAGCAAATTTATCCATCTTTTGGATACGCCCAACAAAACGGGTTCGGGCACGTTTGATGATTTCGACTACTTCGCCTTCTGGCTTGTGCATTTTGCGTCGCGGAAACATAGACACACATACGGTGTCTCCGTGCAGTGCGTGGTGGGTGTAGTTTGGGGCTATGAGAATGTCTTCCTGGCCGTCCTCGGGAATAACGTATGCTTTGCCGGTTTGTTTCATATCAATAGTGCCGACAATCTGATTGCGAGGGGTGTCGTTGATGTTTTTGGGATTTATTTTGTATTTACCCTTCCCTTCTTCAATCAAAATCTCATCGTTGGCAAGTAGGAAGATGATCTCATCTACTTGTGCGCGGGTGGCCTTGTCGTGTGCTCCGACACGAGATGCTATCTGTTTTGGATTGAAAGTGTCGAAAGGTTTGTTCGCGAAAACCTTGACTATTTGTTGTGCTAATTTGTCATTCATTTTTCGATTTTGTGTATAATCCAATAGTTTTCAATATGGTGGTTATCGATTTTTTTTCAATGAAATCTTTTCGCGTTCTTTAAAAAAGCCGCTACGTATGAGGAAGGCTTTGTTGTCGGGGTCGCGGCCCATAAAGTTGCGGAATAGCACTGAAGGGTCGTCGGAACCTCCGAGGGAAAGAACCATGTTGCGGAATTCAGAGGCAATCTGCTTGTTGAAGATGCCTTCTTTTTTGAATTTGGAGAAGATATCAGCGTCTAACACTTCTGCCCATTTGTATCCATAGTAGCCGGCGGCATAGCCTCCAGAGAAGATATGTGTGAAAGCGGTGGAGCTAATGGCTCCTTCCACGATAGGAAGAAGCTCGACCATGTTGCGGTGTTCGAATGACTCGATATTTTCAGTTAGCGGTGTTTTAATGGTGTGGTATGCCATATCGATGTTGCCATAATTGAGTTGGCGTATGCATGCATAGCCGGAGAGGAAGTTCTCGCTGGCCTTGATTTTTTTTATGTACTCGGATGGAATTGTGTCCCCTGTCTTGTAGTGTTTTGCAAAGGTGTTGAGAAATTCAGATTCGTAGCACCAGTTTTCCATTACTTGTGACATGGTTTCCACAAAGTCGTGTTTGACATTGGTACCGCTGAGGGAAGGGTAGGTTACATCGCTCAGCATCCCGTGCATGGCGTGTCCCATCTCGTGCATGAAAGTTTCAACTTCGTCAAAGCTCAGTAGTGATGGTTTGTCGCCGACTGGCTTGGTGAAGTTACAGACCACTTGGATAAGTGGGCGTACCTCCGTTGCGTCAGGTATAAGGGTACTGCCTATTTTATTTTGGCCTCGGAATTCAGTCATCCATGCACCACTGCGTTTGGATGCTCGGGGGTACATATCGAGATATAATACACCCATGAATCGGTCACCGTCGTAAACCTCGTATGCTTTCACGTCTGGATGATAGACTTCAATGTTGTTGGCTTCGATAAAACGTATGCCGTAGAGCCGTCCGTATAGGTCGAAGATGCCTTGGCGTACTTTTTCAAGTTGGAAATATGGACGCAGCAACTCTATATCAAAGTCGTATTTCGACTTTTTTAGTTTCTCGCTGTAGTATGAGAAATCCCAGCGTTGTAGCTTGAATTCTACTCCGTGGTCTTCGGCATATTGTTGTACCTCTTTGACGTCTAAAGTCGCTTGTCGCAGGGCATTGTTCTGCAAGTCCTGCATAAATTTGCCGACAGTGGTTACATTCTTTGCCATCTTGTCGCTTAGGGCGTAGTCGGCAAAGCAGTCATACCCCAGCAGTTGTGCTTTCTTCATGCGAAGCTCGGTTATTCGTCGGATGAGCTCCTCGTTGTTGTGGGCATTTTTGCGAAATCCACGGCTGTTATAGGCACGCCACATTTGCTCACGCAGTTCACGGTTGTCTGCGTAGGTCATAAATGGACCGTATGATGTGTAGTCAAGAGTGAACACCCAGCCATTGAGTTTACGCTCTTCGGCGGCTTCCTTGGCTGCTGCAATCACATTTTCGGGAAGTCCGCGCAGGTCTTTCTTGTTGGTGATATGCAGTGTGTACTCGTTGTTGTCTGCCAATACGTTTTGGTTGAATTTTTGGGTGAGTTGGGAGAGCTCTTCATCATATTTTGCGAAAAGTTCCTTTTGTTTTTTCGGCAGGTTGACTCCGTTCTCGACAAAGGAGCGATAGGTGTCGTCAAGTAGCACTCGTTGTTCTGTCGTCAGGTTGAGTTTGTCTCGGTTGTCGTAAACTTTCTTCACTCTGGCGAAGAGCTTCTCGTTCATTGATACCCAGTTTGAGTAGCGTGTGATTTCGGGCAGGACTGTCATGACGGCTTCCTGCATTTCGGGTGATGTGTGGCATTCGTTGAGGTTGAAAAGTAGCTCGCTGATGCGGTCCAATTTCTCTCCGGCGGATTGCATCGCTACTATTGTGTTGTCGAAAGAGGGTTTCTCTTTTTGCTTTATGATGGCATTTATATCTGATTCAGCCTCTTTTATGGCCTCACGGGTGGCGGGTACATATTGTTCGGTTTTTATCATTCCAAATGGGGGAGTCTGGTGGGGGGTACTCCAGCGCTCTAACAAGGGGTTGCTTTGCGCCCCGGCAACAAATGGCGCGACGGCCGCGAATGTCATGACCATAAATTTTTTAGCTATTTTGTTCATAAGAAATATAATTTGTAACTTTGCATTTTGATTTATAACTCGAAAGACATAAATTTATTATATTAAACAACAGCATCCAGCAGTTGTAACAAAAACAAAAAAAAAAATGAAAAGATCCATTCTAACAATTACGGTAGCATTGGTTGCACTTCTGTTCACCGCATGCAACCAGAACGAGATGAACGAGCTTCGTCAGCAGAATGAAGCTCTTCAGCAGCAAGTCGCTAATAAGGATGCCGAGATAGACTCGGTTTTCGCCGCCCTCAATGACATTGAGGACAACTTGGCTCAAGTCTCGGCACAATACGGTGTGGTGCAAGAACTTCGTCGCGATGGTGAGGGCAACACTAACATTCGCGGTAAGATTACCGAGCAGATCTCCAGCATTGAAAGCTTGCTGGCCGACAACAAGGCTAAATTGGCCAATTTGAACAACCGTCTCGGCGCAACCAACAAAAAGAACAAAGAACTTCAGGCTTTTGTGGCTAAGCTTGAGGAGCGTATTGCCGAGCAGGAAAGCCAGATTGCCGCTCTTAACGAAGAATTGCAGAACAAGAATGCCACAATTCGTGTGCTGAACCAGAACGTGGCCGACCTGACGGCTGCCAATGAGGAAAAAGACCACACCATTGCGCAGCGCATCGCTGAAGCCAACAAGGCCTACTATGTCGTAGGTACATTCAAGGATCTTAAGTCTCTTGGCGTGATTGACAAGATCGGAGTGAGCAAGCGTCGCCAGCAAACCACAACCAATATGGAGACCAGTGTGTTTACTGAAATTGACCGTACTCAGGTATCGACTGTCACCATCAATGCTAAGCGTGTGAAAGTGGTTTCTAAACACCCAGAAACTTCATATCAGCTTGTCGCCGACGAGGATAACCCCAAAGTGACAGCTTATCTCCGTATTCTTGACGTGGAGCAGTTCTGGAAATACACAGACTATTTGGTTATCTCTACCCGATAGTGTAAGACTCTTTTTAATTATTAAAAAACGTGGCATACATCAGGTATGTCACGTTTTTTGATTAGAGGAATTTGTCTATTGGATATACTCTTTACATACGACGTATGGAGTGTAGGTAATGGGTGTATTGACCAAGTTCGGTGTTGAATATACCGCATCCGTCTATGCGGTCTATTCGCACTTGTCCTGAGGCGTGGATGATACTGTTCTGACCCATGTATATGCCTACGTGAATGATTTTAGCTTCTCTGTCTTGGACTTTAGTGAAGAAACAAAGGTCGTTGGGCTTTGCTACGTCAATCGAGTCAACGGATTGCCCGCAATTGGCTTGCTGCGACGCATCGCGCGGCAATTGTACTCCGCATACGCGGTGAACTACCTGCGTAAGCCCCGAGCAGTCGATGCCCATGCAGCTTTTGCCGCCCCATAGATACGGAGTGTGCAACAACTTTACAGCCAAGTCAACGGGGTGGGAGAGACCCTGTCCCACCGATTCGGGCAGCTTTGCTCCCATCGGCGCTAAAAACGAATCTTCTCCAAGCGAAACATACATAAGTGGCTCCGCAACGACACCTTTCCATCTGCCTATCGCCTCATAGTCGTCCGATTTGACAATGGTATATTGTTTGTTATCCACCCATCCGTCGTAGTCATATTCCACGCAGCGTACACGACTCCATTTCTCAAGCCGTTCCAGCACTGTTATGCGGTCGCCGAACAGCAGTTCGTCAACCAGTTCTGCTTTGTCCGAAGCCTCTGCCCTCACCGGACATAGTGGTAATGTGCAAATCCCGTACATATTACTATAGTCTTCCGCTTTCAACGTAAAGTGTTATTCGTTCTATTAGGTTGTCTTCTTTGTTGTGTTCGGGGTCGTAACGAGCTTTGAGCTTGAATCCGAAAATCCAGGCGAACGACTGATAGAAGCCGGCACGCACCTTACCTCGCAACTCGCCGACACACATGTAAGCCGATTTGCCCGTCTCGCGGTCGAGTAGTTTAAGAAGCACCTTGCCTTGCGAGATGGTGCATTTCTTCAATTCCGCAGCATAGCGTTCCGTTATCTCATCCTCCTTCGCTTTCATGTACTTGCGCCGTTCACTCTTAGACATGTCCTTCACATCGCGCTCCACTATGTCCAACTCTCGGCGAGCTGCTTTGGCGTATGGAAGCATCTTCTTGATGTTACGGATAAGCTTTTTGTTCTTCTTAATCTCGTCTTCGGTGAGGCTCACCCGCTTCACCACGTTGAGTTCGCGCAGATAGTAGCGCGGTATGGTGTCGCCGCCAATGATGACAGCCAGCTGGTAGTTGGGCGACTGCTCAAGTGGATCTTGTGCCTGCAGCGCACCTGCCGAGAGGAGAAGAAACAAGAATAATATGAGCTGGCGGTATTTCAATGTTCAACTATCATTTATTCAATTCGACTGCCCCGCTGCCCAACCAGTCGAGAAGGCCATCTGCAGGTTATATCCACCCGTGTCTCCGTCGAGGTCGAGCACTTCGCCCGCGAAATACAATCCACTCACCAGCTTCGACTCCATCGTCTTGGGGTTTATCTCCTTGAGGCTCACGCCACCTTGCGTCACAATCGCCTCCGTGTAGTCGCGGGTTCTGGAGAGCGTCAGCCGACAATCCTTCAAGAACCCCAGCAGACGTCTGCGCTCGGCGGCGTTTATCTGGTTCAGACGTTTGTAATATTCTATGTGCATCGACTTCAGAGCCAGCGGAATTACTTCAGTGGGGAGCCAAAGACGCAAGGCGTCGTTGAAGATGCGAGTTCCGTTAGCGTTGAGGTCGTTAATCAGACGGTGGTCCAATTCATCGGTTTCGATGGCGGGCTTGAAGTCGATATGGGCTACCAGTTTCTCGCCTGCATGCAGCATTCGGCTCACCATACGGCTCGCGCTGAGAGCGAGAGGGCCTCCGATGCCGTCGTCGGTGAAGGTGAGTTCGCCAAAGCCGTCGAAGAGTTTCTTGCCCTCCTGAGGCGCTATCCATAGGCGCACGTTCTTCAGGGTGAACGCCTCTAGTTCTTCGGGCAGCTTCTCTTCGCATACGAGAGGCACCAACGAGGGAACAGTCTCGACAACAGTGTGGCCGGCCTCTTTGGCCAGCTGATAACCGGCACCCGTCGAGCCGGTAGTTGGGTAGCTCATCCCACCTGTAGCAATTATTACCTTGGGGGCGAAGATTGTCGAGCCGTTAAGCAGCCTTACACCGCCAACTCTCTTACGGCCATCATCCTCATCTACAATGATAAGGCTTTTGACCGAACAGTTTTTGCGTATTTCCACCTTGGGGTTCTTCTCGAGGTTTTCCACAAGGGCGAGGAATATGTCGAGGGCCTTACCGCTCGATGGGAACACACGGTTGCCGCGCTCGACGGAGAGAGGGATACCGCGATCCTCGAAGAACTGCATCAGCTCGGAATTGAAGAATCGGGCAAAGCAATTACGCAGAAAACGCGCGTCGGAGCCGACGTGCGTCAAGAAATCTTTCAGAGTTGATGTGTTGGTGAGGTTGCAACGGCCTTTGCCAGTTATGCGCAACTTGCGCCCAGGTTGGTCCATTTTTTCGAGCAACACCACCTGGCGGCCTTGTTCGGCGGCTACGGTAGCAGCCATTAAGCCGGCGGCGCCGGCGCCGACAACGATTACATCGTTATCTTTCGAACCATCCAATGTCGTGGGGGTGTATGCAGAGGACGGGCATCTGCGAATGGTGAACTATCTGTTGAGCATTCGTGCCGAGGAAGATGCGCGATACGTTGAGTGGGTTGTTCTGTTCGGTGTTGATAGCCACGAGGTCGGCATCGATATCTTCTGCATATTTCAGGACGGTGTCGCAGTAGTTGGAGTATCGTTTCACCACGCTAGAGTGTCTTACGCCCTTCTGTTTGAGGTATTCTTCGATTTGGAAGATGTAGGTACGCAGGTCGGAGGCGTAAACCGTAGAGTCGATAAGGCCAAGGATGTGGACTTTCGAGCCGAAGATACGGGCCAAATCGGTAGTGAAGGGAACTTTCTGACGGGAAGTCTCGTTGACGCGGATAGGCATCACGATGTTCTCCAAAGGTTTGTGGAAGTTGAAACCCTCACGGACGGTGAGAACGGGGCAGGGTGACTCCATCACGATACGCACGGCGGTGCTACCCATGAAGTAGCGCTCGAAGCCGGAGGCGCCGTTGGTTCCGCAGACAATCATGGGAGCTTTCTCTTCGCTTGCGGCGGCGCCGAGAACCTGAGCGACCTTTCCGCTGCGGACCTCGGTTGTGATAACTCCACCTGTAAGATTGCGGCTATATTTTTCTTTCAGCTCGACCAACTTGTCGCCTGCCAGATGGATGGCCGACTCCAACTGTTCGTCGGTGAAAAGTTTTTTCTCGCGTTTGACCCAGATCAGTTTGATGTCGGTTTTCATCTTGTTGGCGATATCGATAGCCAATTCAAGAGCCATGTATGATCCGTTCGAGAAGTCTGTTCCTACAATGATAGAACTCATTTTTTGTGCTTTTTCAATGTTATACGTCTTAAAACGAGCCATTGTTACAAATATTGTACGTGGGGATGTATTTTTTTATATTTATTAAGAAAACTCATCCCGACAAGCACACCTTAGACACCTCATGCCGATACCAGCTGAAAGGTAGATTAAGGTGCGGTGAACTGAACATGAATCCAAACACGGCTTTGGTATAGCTTTGATATAGACTTATCATAGAGTTGATACAGAGCTGTACACTGGAAATGTGCCTGTTAGGTATTTGCTGTATCTGTGTTTGGGGGAAGTTGCGGCAAAAAACATTGCGCCATGAGAAATTTAAAACATATACCATTGATTATATTGATATTACAAAGCAAATACAAGACAAAATGGGAAAAAGGCTTCGTCGTTTGGCGGAGAGAGTGCTTGAGGGTTGGACGAGATACAATAAAGGGAGTTTTTTTACGTTTTTATAGAGTATTTTTCAAAAAGCAGATGAACGACAACTTAGATCCCACAGGACAGAGCCAGAGTGCGCAAGAGCGAGAGGTGGAACGCGCGTTGCGTCCAACCGCCTTCCAGTCGTTTGCCGGACAGAAACAAGTGCTGGACAACCTGAAGGTGTTTGTGCACGCCGCCAAAAGCCGCCACGAAGCACTCGACCACGTACTCCTGTACGGGCCTCCGGGCCTTGGAAAGACCACGCTGGCCCATATCATAGCCAACGAACTGGGTGTGAACCTCCGGATGACATCAGGACCGGTATTGGACAAACCGGGAGACTTGGCGGGGTTACTTACCAGCTTGGAAGCCAACGACGTACTCTTCATAGACGAAATCCACCGCCTTTCTCCCATCATCGAGGAATACCTCTATTCGGCGATGGAGGATTACAAGATAGACATCATGGTGGAATCGGGACCTGCGGCGCGGAGCGTGGTGCTGCCCTTGAAGCCGTTCACGCTGATTGGAGCCACCACGAGAAGCGGCATGCTGACTGCACCGCTGAGGGCGAGGTTCGGCATCAACTGCCGCCTGCATTACTATGACGCAGAGACACTTTCGCACATAGTGAACCGCTCGGCGACGCTGCTCGACGTGAAGATAACCAGCGAGTCGGCCCTTGAGATAGCCCGTCGCAGTCGCGGTACCCCGCGTATCGCCAACCTGCTGCTGCGTCGAGTGCGTGACTTCGCCCAGGTGAAAGGCGACGGCACCATAACGCTGGACATCGCACGTTATGGGTTGAACGCGTTGAACGTTGACAGCCACGGACTTGACGAGATGGACATCCGAATACTCTCGACCATCATAGAGAAATTTAAGGGAGGTCCTGTAGGTCTGAACACCATAGCCACCGCAGTAGCCGACGATGCCGGCACCATAGAAGAGGTCTACGAGCCGTTCCTGATTCAGGAAGGCTACCTGATGAGGACCCCGCGAGGCCGCGAAGCCACCCCCCTCGCCTACCAGCATCTAGGGAAGATAAAAACTATGGGAGATCAGCAGGCGCTGTTTTGAATACATCAAACCGTTCCAATAGATTATTCTGCCAACTATTGCTGAAATACAAAACAATATGATAATCAACCATTCTACATCAATCAAACGGTTTACCAGGGTTAAATGCATCCTGTTGGTTTTAGTTATCATTGCAACATGCTGTTCATGCAAGAAAAAATACGACTATTACGAAGATGTTATAGAAAATCCATATTTAGAAGAACCGTATAAGTCAATTCGCGAAAAAGATCCAATCAGGGCAAAATCAGACACAATTGCGTATATAGAGGCGTATAAAAGGTTCTTGCGAGCAAAACTTGTTTATGATGGTTTGCAAAAAGACGATCCAGGTAACCACACAGAGCCTATACGTTTTCATTTAATAGCCCCTAATGGCATTGACATTTCGAATATGCACATAACACAGAGTCCGTGGATATACACAATAAACGCAATCAATAGAGAAGACAGTTCTTTCAGGGCAGATCAGGGGTTCACACAGGTTGACTATTCTATGTATCAGAATGATTTCTAAGCCATATAACACATAAACAATTTTTTTATTCGAAATGCTCACACTTATCAAGAACATCAAACAGATAGTCGGCATCGACCGCACAAGCCGCCTGCGTCTTCAGGGCAAGGAGATGGCGGAACTGAACACACTCACAGACGCCTACCTTGTCCTTGAGGACGAGCATATAAAAGCCTTCGGCCCGATGTCCGACTTTGCCGACCCTGATTTTCAATTTTCAACTTTCAATTTTCAATTCGAATACGACGCCACGGGACGTATGCTTTTCCCTTCGTTCTGCGACTCGCACACACATCTGGTGTATGCCAACTCGCGCGAGCACGAGTTTGTTGACAAGATTCGCGGCCTCAGCTATGAGGAAATAGCCAAACGTGGCGGAGGCATTCTCAACTCAGCGAAGGCGACGGCGGCAGCCTCGGAGGACGAACTCTACGATATGGCACTCCAACGTCTTGAAACGGTGATGAGCTTAGGTACAGGTGCCATCGAAATCAAGAGCGGCTACGGCCTAACCACCGATAGCGAGCTGAAGCTGCTGCGCGTAATCCGCCGTCTCAGAGAGAACTCGCCTCTGACCATCAAGTCGAACTTCCTCGGAGCCCACGGCATTCCTATGGAGTATCGCGGACATCAGGAAGATTATGTTGACCTGGTTATCAACGAGATGATACCGAAAGTGGCGGCCGAAGGTCTTGCCGACTATATCGACGTGTTCTGCGACCAAGGGTTCTTCACCGTCGAGGACACCGAGCGCATACTGGAGGCTGGCATCAAATATGGCATGAGACCGAAAATCCATGCCAACGAGATGGCCGTATCCGGCGGTGTGCAGGTGGGAGTGAAATACGGAGCCATCTCTGTTGACCACCTTGAGCAGATGGGCGATGCCGAAATCGAGTGCCTGAAAGGGTCAGAGACGATGCCTACCATCCTTCCCGGTTGCGCCTTTTTCCTCAATCTGCCGCTCTCTCCTGCCCGCAAGATGATCGACTCAGGCTTGCCTGTAGCGATGGCCTCCGACTACAACCCAGGCACAGCCCCTTCTTTCAACATGCAGCTTGTCCTCTCGATGGCTTGCATCCGCTACCGCCTCACACCCGAAGAGGCTTTGAACGCCACAACCTTCAACACAGCATACGCCATGGGGGTGAGCGACACGCTCGGCTCGATAACAGTAGGCAAAAAGGCCAACCTCTACCTCACCAAAGCCATCCCCTCTTACGAATACATGCCCTACAGCTTCGGCGAAAACAAGGTGGAGATGACGTTCCTGAGCGGCAAAAGAATTTAACAGTCACCCCTCTAACACAAAACATATCAACCTATCAACAATAAACCTATCAACACCAAACCTATCAACACCAAACCTATCAACACCAAACCTATCAACACCAAACCTATCAACATTAAACCTATCAACAATAAACCTATCAACATATCAACATTCCACCTAATTCATGCTTGAAGTCAAGAACATAAACAAGTCATACGGCTCGCTGCATGTGCTGCGCGATATCAACCTCACCATCAATCAAGGCGAGGTGGTGTCGGTTGTGGGAGCATCGGGGGCCGGCAAGACAACGCTGTTGCAGATTATCGGCACCCTCGACCGTCCCGACAGCGGCAGCATCCTCTACGATGGACAGGATGTAACGAAACTCTCCGAAACCAAGCTCTCACGTTTCCGCAACGAGCATATCGGGTTCGTGTTCCAGTTCCACAACCTGCTGCCAGAGTTCACCGCCTTGGAGAACATCTGCATGCCCGCACTTATCAAAGGCGAAAGCCTGAAAGAGGCGAAACTAAAAGCCGAAGAGCTGATGGACTTTCTAAACATACGCGGGCGTGCCGACCACAAGCCGTCGGAGCTTTCGGGAGGCGAGCAACAGCGTGTGGCGGTAGCGAGAGCACTTATAAACAAACCGTCCGTAGTGCTTGCCGACGAGCCGAGCGGCAACCTCGACTCGATTCACGCACAAGAGCTGCACCAGCTCTTCTTCGACCTGCGAAAACAGTACAACCAGACTTTCATGATTGTAACCCACAACGAAGAGCTCGCTGCAACGACAGATCGGAAGATAGTCGTGAAAGACGGTCGGATTGAAAGCTGAAAACAGCTATGACGCAATAACGTAATATCGCGATAACGCTATAACGAGGGCAACAATGATTCAGAACAAAAATAACACTCCCAAAAATCCGAAAGAAAACTTCGTCATCTGCGGCATACGCCCTATAATGGAGGCGCTTTCTTCAGGGCGGTCGATAGACAAAGTCATGATACAGAACGGGCTCTCAGGTCCTCTGCTCAGCGAATTGAAAGGACAGTTAAAAGAGGCTGGGGTTACGATGCAATATGTGCCAATAGAAAAGCTCAACCGCACCGCCAAAGCCAACCACCAAGGGGTGGTGGCGCTGATTTCGCCCATCACCTATCGCACCTTCGCCGAGATGCTTGAGGAGGGACAATGGCACAGCGAGACACCTATGATGGTGATGCTCGACCACGTGACCGACGTGCGCAACCTCGGAGCCATTGCCAGAAGTGCCGAATGCGCCGGAGTGGAAGGAATCATCGTACCGCAGCACGGAAGCGCCCAGATTGGAGACGAAGCGGTGAAGAGTTCGTCGGGTGCGCTGCTGCGAGTGCCCGTATGCCGCGAGGAGAACCTGAAGAGCGTCATACACCTGGCCCGCCAGAGCGGATGGCAAGTGTGTGCCGCCACGGAAAAATGCGAACAGCTATACACCAGCGTCGATTTCCGAAAACCCACCATACTGGTAATGGGAGCCGAAGAGACGGGCATTAGCAACGAGCTGATGAAGCTCTGCAACGTGAGGGCAAAATTGCCCATGAAAGGCGAAGTGCAGTCACTCAACGTGTCGGTAGCGGCAGCGCTGTTTTTCTACGAGGCAATGAGACAGGTTAGCGGCCAGTAGTCAGTGGTCAGTTGATAGTACTATGAGGTATGAATCTTGACACTCTTGACATAAAACGATCCATTCTTGCCGCTGTAAGTGGCGGGCGGGATTCTGTTGTTTTGGCAGAGTTACTTCACCGCGGCGGTTACCGCTTCGAGATTGCCCACTGCAACTTCCACCTTCGTGGAGATGAGAGCGACCGCGACGAGCAGTTTGTGCGCTCCCTCGCTGACCGTTACGGCGTGCCCTGCCATGTGGCACATTTCGACACTAACACCTACGCCTCCGAGAAAAAGATATCCACCGAGATGGCAGCACGAGAACTGAGGTACGACTGGTTTGAGAAAGTGCGCCAAGAGAGAGAGCTCAACCTGATAGCCGTAGCACACCATCGAGACGATGCGATAGAGACTTTCTTTATCAATCTGCTGCGTGGAGCAGGACTTGCCGGCTTGTGCGGCATGAAGGCCGAAAACGGACATGTAGTGCGCCCGTTGCTGCATATTAGTCGCGAAGAGATAGACAAGTTTGTCGCGGAAGAAAAACTCGATTATGTCGATGACCACACCAACGCCACCGACCTATACCTGCGCAACCGCATACGCCACCAGCTGATACCGCTGATGCGAGAACTCAACCCGTCGTTCGACAGCGTGATGTCGCAGAACCTCCACAACCTTTCCGATGCCAACGAGATTTACCAAAGCACCGTTGCCGCAATACTCGGAAATATCATAATACATCGCTCCGACGGCATTGACGAAATACCCGTTGCCAAGATAGAAACCCTCAAACCACAAGACACACTACTCTTCGAACTCCTGCGCCCCTACGGCTTCAACGCCGACACCGTGGAAGAAATCCTAAGCGGCATTCACGGTGAAAGCGGCAAACAATACCTGTCGCCCACCCACAAACTCGTCAAAGACCGCGAGACATTGCAGCTCACACCGTTAGACAACTGCGATGTAAAACCTGTACTGACGATAAGCGACCCCATGCCGCGCGAAAGCATAGCCACCCTCAAGACACCCCAAGACACCATACTGTGCGATGCCAAGCTGTTGAAACAGCCGCTAACGCTGCGTCATTGGCACGATGGCGACCGCTTTTATCCTTTCGGCATGAAGGGAAGCCAGCTTGTAAGCGACTATTTCTCCGACCACAAGTTTTCGCTTCCCGAAAAGCAGCAGACATGGCTGCTCTGCGATGACGACGATAAGATAGTATGGGTGATTGGCCATAGAGCAGACGGACGATTTGCAGTAACGGGGAATACGATGGAAATAATAGAGATTAAAGCTGTCAGCGGAAATTCACAAACGCCGCCACCCGAATAACTCCCTACCAAGTACCTACCAGGTACGTACTCAGTAGCACTATCGGAAACTTTTTATACAGCATACAAGTTCACTATTTCACAATTTGACACCTTCACACCACCACAAACCAACTTATCAACAACTGTGTTTCACGTGAAACATCCAACACCAAAACCTTAAATGACAATTATTTCTGTGAAAGTTTTCAACATATTTTCAACATTCTTTTCAACACTGATTCTTTTTTCCGCACTACCTCTTTTTGCGCAAGTGCAGCATGACTCCATCGGCACCGAATTCATACGCACCGTGCAACTCACCATCGCAGGTTCGGAGACGCAACCACCCGTGCTAACACTCGATGGCCCTCATCGCCTGCAGCTCGCTTTCGACGAACTCTCCGACCAAAGCCATTCGTTCCGCTACCGCATTTCACATTGCGACGCCAACTGGAGGCCTGACGGCTTGGAACCGTTCCAATACCTCGACGGCTTCGAGGAGGGATATATCAACGACTTCGAACCCTCGTTCACCACCTTGATGCCCTACATGCACTACACCTGCCGCTTCCCGGCAGAATACACACGCTTCCTTATCTCGGGCAACTATCTGCTCACCGTAACACCCGACGACCGCCCCGACAGCGTGCTTTTCACCCGTCGCTTCTGGGTGACGGAGCAAGCCATCGACGCGACCGTCAATGTGGCACGAGCCAGCGAAGGCATCCATCAGAACCAGGAAGTGAGCGTAATGCTCGACTGGAACAAGCAGCGAAGCCCTCGCAGCGGAATCATCTTCCAGCCGCAATACATCAAGGTTTTAATCCAGCAAAACGGACGTATCGACAACATAAGGCTTCTGCCCTTCTCCAACTACTCCGGCAGCACGCTCTGCTACCAATGGAAACCAGAAAACATATTCCCGGGCGGCAACTGTTTCCGCTATTTCGATATGAGCAACCTGCGCGCCACGATGTACAACATACAGCGAGTGGAGACATACGGCGGCGAGATATTCGCGATACTGCGTCCCGACGAAGACCGCTCACGAAAAAACTACAGCACCACCGAGTCGTTGAACGGCGGCTATAAAATCAACGCCCGCGACCGCAACGACCCCACACTCGAAAGCGAATATGTGTGGGTGAATTTTTCACTTCCCCTCGAAAGACCATATATCGGAGGCGGGGTGTATATCGTGGGAGCCCTCACCGACTGGCGCCTCGACGAAGAGAGCCAGATGGAATGGAACCCCGAATACAAAGCCTACACCAAACGCCTCGAACTAAAACAAGGCTACTACGCATACCAGCTGATATACAGACCCTTCGGCGACCGAGAGGGTATGACCTCAACCATCGAGGGCGACCACTACGCTGCACCCAACCTCTACACCGCATACGTCTATTACCGAGGTCCAAACGACATATACGACAGGTTGATAGCAATCAGGAACACTCTTATGCGTTAACGTGGAGTCAGCACGTAACTAACGTGGAGCCAGCACGGAGATTGACGCAAATCAGACAGAAGCAGGGCGGAAGTCAGGAGAGAGCAACCTCGAAGCTGAATCGAAGCTGAATCATCGCCATATCGAACAGCGTCGCATATCACCCTGCATTTTTGCCGATTTAATTAGCAAAAATCCCTTTTTAACATTTTTTGCTTTTTTCAACAAATGTGTGTTGAAAAAGTTTGCTATTTTTGTAATATGGGTATGAAGTATATATTTTCACCTAAAGGGGTGAGTGTGAGATTTAAGTGACAGATGCCCCCCTTTGATATAGCTTATTAAATTTAAGAAAACATAAATAATTACAAGAAAATCGAAATAAAACACACCAAATAGGTAAGAGGGGACCGTTGCTGTATCTAGTAGTTAGCAGTTAGTGGTCAGCGGTCAGAAAACATATCAACATAAAACCTATCAACAATCTATCAAATGACTAACACAGGGTACATAAGTGGAATACCGGCGATGGGGCTGGGGAAGTTGCGGAGGATGACGCGACGGTTTGCCTGCGTGCCCAAGCCTCACGCCGACGCGGGAGAGAGTAACGGCTCCAGATTTTGAGACGTAGGGTTAAAACGGTCGATAACAAACAGGGAGCTTAATAGGAGTTAGATAGGAGCCAAGTCGAATTTTAAGTTTTGAACTGTAAGTAACCACTCACACACTCACAAAATCCCACAATAACCCATAATAACCCATAACCTTTAAAACTTTCAAGCGCAGTGAACCTTTTCAACTTTTCAGCGCAGCGAACCTTTTCAACACACAATCACGAAATCATTGTTAAACCATATAAACAGCATCGCTTATGACACACTGTTACACGTTTAGCAAACACACGCATAAAAGAAACCAAGCGAAAGCCCAGCCGAGAGTGCTGGGTGCAAACCACCATACAGGACGGACATCCCCGTCAGCCAGATGGAAACGTTTGGCGATATTACTGTTGCCATTACTGGTGGCAGTGTTTATGCCTGAGATTACTTGGGGGCAAATAAAGCAAGACCAACCGAACCAGCCGAAGAAGATAACCTTCGATGGAATAGACGCCACCAAGACGTACCCCGAAGGCAACCAGATAACCTACGTGCTTGCCTCAAACCTGCCGACTGACAAAGCAACCGTTGAAGCGTTGCAGAAACACATAGTTTCGGAGATGCGGGTAACACGCATCTTCATCAACCCAGAATACAACTACTTTATGTTCGACGGCGACGCCGATGTCAATCCGCAGCACATCGTAGATGAGATGAACGATTTCATGCAGACGCTTTACGGCAAGAATGACGAAAAACAAGAGAAAGGTAACTGACGAACACCATAAAGAGAACTATCAAATACTTCACGAGACAAAAAACTCACACAAACGAAGTGAACATTTTTCAAAATAACGATAAAAAAGGAGGGCTTATGACGCACTGTTACACATTCAGCAGACACACGCGCACACAAGTTGCCAATCCCACACAGCCAGCCACGGCGGAGTACCGCGCCTACGGCTTCCATCACCAACCCTCCAAGACAGGCTCACGGCTCATAGCCCTGCTTCTGCCACTGTTGCTCGCCATACCAATGGTCACACAGGGGCAGACGGACACTTATATTCCACATGGAGCCACATGTTCAGATCCTATAGTTATCTCCGAGAACCCCGCACCTGCAAATACTTTCGATGCGTCATACCCAATATGCTACAGCACATCTGGATGTTGTCAAATTATTTTCACATCAGATGAACTTTCAGCATGTGGTATAACTAGCGGTAGCACTATCTCTTCCCTTGCTTTCCAACTTATAGAGCCAATTAGGAATGGTAACCCAACAGTAACCATATGGGTCAGCGAGACATCCAACAGTACAATAACATCATGGTTACCGAGACCAGCAACACCTTCATCCTCCAGAACGTTGACATGTTCATCGGCAGGTTGGGTCGAATTCGAAATAACCGATTATACATACACGGGACAAAATCTCCTGATTTCAATTTCCACAACACGGACAACAAATTGCAATGATCTTTGGGGGACATATCCAACAGCCACCCAAAAAGCATGGTATAACTATTCAAACAGTGCATTCACTGGCGAAGCCCTCACAACATCAAATAAAGAACGTCCCCGAATCAGGCTTACAACAACGCCACCACCACCACCGAGTCCATCTTGGCCCATCTGCTTCAACTTCGACGACGACTGGACAGGAACAATAGTAAACCAACCATATCCTAATACAAGCGTCTATACAGGATTACCCACCGGATGGAACAGTATCTATTCCGGCAATGCGACAAGTAACTCAGCAGTCATTTTCAATAGCGCTTCATGGTACAACAGTAACTCCCTACTGCTCCAAGCATCAAACGGCAACTACTGGGGGATAAACTATGGGTCATGCACCTATGTAATCCTACCGCAAATTCCAGGCCTTGGTGAAGATGACACAATGTTCTTTAAGGCTATCACTAACGCCTATACTAATGATAATATTAGTTTTTCTGTTGGATACATAACGGATGTTGCAGACGCATCAACGTTTCACGAGATTGGGACACCGACGGTGGCAAATTATTATGGAGCGTCGGAATCCGATATGTCACATACTTTGATTCTGCCAGATGTGTCGGGAGCATATATCGCGTTCAAATATTGCGTTAATAATAGTAGTGGTAATGGATATGCCATTGCTCTTGACGACATCTGTTTCAACCACTCTTGCGAACCTCCAATCTGCTACTTTGACGAGCACACCATCGAGTGTACCGAGGGTGGTTCCTGCACCGGCCAGACAGTCCACCTCGACCTCGACAACGACGGATCCGTGACTTACTCCTCAAGCAATACTTCCGTCGCCAGCGTTGATGACCCATCTACCGGCGCCATCACCCTCAACGGCTCCGGCACTGCCCTTATCACCGCCTCTGTAACAGGCTCGTCCAAATACTGCGACACACGGGCAAGCTACCGCATCATAGTCCACTGCGGCGACACCCCTGGCACAATAACCTATCATACCGAGGCCAACTGCACTGGCACCGCCTCTCTCCACGACTGGAGCGAAACAGCCACTTCAACAGCCATCACCTACATTACCCCATCCTGCACCCCGGCGACCCCAAGCCCCTGCCGTTTTGTGGAGTGGAACACCGCCGCCAACGGCAGCGGCACCACTTATATGCCCGGCCAGTATATCGACCTCTCGTGTGGCGACATGGAACTATACGCCATCTACAAATATACCAAGGATACCCTCCCTGGCCCTCAGAATCCCTGCGAGGCTATGGTTTTCTGCACCAGTTCTGAGGAGAACAACGGAGTAGTGCTTGAAGCTGTCACCAACTCCCCTGCCCCAACGGGCATGTGCTCTTATTTTCATGACGCATCATGGTGGTACATCGAAGTAGCCGAGAGCGGTAACCTCGAAATCACCATCAGCGGCACACGGACAGGCGGCGGCGACCTAGACGTTGACTTTGGTTGCTGGGGACCGTTCGACAACTTCACCTGCGCTGCCTCTGCCCTCTCTAATGCGAGCACCGCCGACTTCTATTTCGACACACGCACTGGAGCCGGCCCATGGCAGCCCGAAAGACATGGCACCAATCTCTCCGACCCCGAATATCATGCTGGCGCTATACTTAACGCCCTATGGCAGAACAACCCCAATTCGGCCTCCAATAATGGCGACGGTAACGTCTGCATGCTCGGTGAGCTCGCAAACCCGTCAGGCAATCTGGTTGACTTCGGCGGTTCCATCGCAGGCACCGAATATTTGCAGATTCCCAACGCCGAGGCGGGCAAAGTTTATATGATTGTTGTTGCTAACTATTCGAACGACCCCGGATATATCAATTTCCAGCAGACCAACTTCGGCGTCCCTGGTGCCGCTGTCCTCGACTGCAACAATGTTTCCGACTGTATCGTCAATGCCATCACCATAGACACCTCCTCCTGCAACCCAAGCACAAACACCTACTCGGTTTCCGGCGAGATATACCTCACAAGCAGCCAACCCATACCAAATGACGGCATACTCACCATCGAAGATCCCGTTACCGGAAGCCTGCAGGTCTTCTATGCACCCTTTACTTCACCAATATCCTACACCATATCGGGACTTCTCGCCGATGGCGCAGATCATAACCTTGTCGCCGTTTTTACATCAAACGACATCAACTGCACTAAGAACCAGGACTACACAGCCCCTGATGCTTGTTTGACATGTTCAGCCGAGTTCTCCACAACACCCTCGTGCAACAATATCGACAACGGTACGGCTACAATTACTGTAACAAGTGGCACTGCCCCGTATCAATATTCAAGCGACGGCGGCACCACATGGACATCACCAGCGACCGATGCAACATCACACACATTTGAAAATCTTCCAGCCGGAGGTACATATACCCTACAGGTTAGAGACAACGCCGGTTGCATAAGCGAAGAGACAGTAACGGTGCCAGCATCAGACCTTTCGGCGACAAGTCTTGTTGTCACACCAACCAGTAGTGCTATATGTTCAGATGGTAATGTGATATTGCATACAGGAACAACCACGCCTACTGGAGGAACACCAAGCTATACCTATACATGGAGAGCTGAAGGCGGTGTCGTTACACCTAGACCCACTACTTCTGAAGTTGCATGTGCTAGAGGGGTGGCATCTTCGGGCAGCTCAGAAATCACTTTTTGGCTTATAGTAACAGATGCCAACGGATGTAAAGACTCAACTAGCACAGTTGTATCAGTATATCCTGTCCCGTTCGTTGATGCAGAGGCTGAAAATGCTTGCCTCGGACAACCTGTAACACTGCTTCTTACAGAAGTTAGCGGTGGGACGACCCCATATGTGGACACTATATGGTATATAGGTTCTACTCAAACACACCATGTTGACCACATATCAATAACCCCAACGGAAGCAGATGTTTATTACTACTCTGTCCAGGTTCGAGATTCCAGAAACTGCCGATTTACAAGAAATATTGAAGTAGAAGTTTATGACATACCCAGCGTTGGCGCTGTAACATACAATCAACCCTCATGTTATGGAGGAGATGATGGTAGTATCACTGTTACTGTTGTAAGTCCAGACCCAATGGTAGATGTTGTGGAAATTTTGCTTGACAATCGCGACGACTATACACAATCTGGAGACGAATACACTTGGACAGGTTTGCGCGCAGGAAACCATACACTATATCTTAGAGATAACAGAAGTCCTGAAAATTGCGACAACACAATCACTCTTAATCTTACGCAACCCGATTCAATAGAGGTCTATGCAACTGCGACAGCAACAGCCTGTACTGGAGACCTTGTGAACTTGGTAGTGGATTCCGTTAAAGGTGGTAGTAGTACATATACCAGCTACATTTGGACAGCGGTAACTCCTGGCAACGCCGACCCGACACCGACTGGTGACCCAAGCGGCATCACAGCGACAGCCTCACCATCTACATCTGGCAACGTTGTATATAGGGTTGTGGTGACCGATGACAACGGATGTAAAGATTCTACCGAAGTAACCGTATCGGTCAGCGCAAAACCCGAGGTATCCATTGCTTCGATAGATGACCAGTGTCCCAATGCGGAGAATGTCGAGATTACCGCTGCCCTCACAACGGGTACAGATCCTGACTACACATATACATGGACAGCAGAAAGCGGTGTAACGCTGACATCTCCGACTTCTCATACTCGCGAGCAGACAAAAGACACCATATATGCCAACATGCCGAACACCTGCGACGGCACTTATACTATAACATTATATGTGGCAGATGATAATGGATGTAAAGATACGGCCACTACAACTGTAAGGGTCACGGACAATACACCGCCTGTGCCAAATGTCACAGAGATTTACGCTGACGCCGTAGCTTGTCTTAGTGCCGCAGAGGTATCGGCCACTGATATGGCTGGCCTTGCCGCACAAGGCTTCACGTTCTCTGATGGATGCAGCTATGTGACTCTCAAGAGTACTAACCGTACATTCAAACATGGCGGAAACAGCTGCCTTGATACATTGGTGATAACATATACGGTGGAAGACGCTTGCCATCGCGAAGCCACCGTAACACTTTACCAAAGAATTTACGACAGCTTAGCACCAGTGGCCGAACATGACACAATAGTGGCAGCATCTGCACAATGTCTAAGCGACAGCATTAAGGTGCAAACCAACGTAGCCAACCTGATGTCCTTCGGCTACGGTATCACGGACAATTGCACAAAGAACGCTTTCACCATTGAAGGTGTGACACGCACAGTCAAGCACAATGCAATGTGCAATGACAGCATCATAATCAAGTACACCATAGCCGACTCCTGCGGAAATGAGAAAGAGATATGGCATGTACAACAGATTAAAGATGACACTCCGCCGACTGCTACTCAAACAATCATAACTGCAGATGACAAGCAGTGCCTCGGCGACAGCATCACGGTGCTTGACAACTTTGCAGCCGTGAATGCCCTCGGCTATGGCATTGAGGACAACTGCACCAAGAACGCCTTTACAATTGAAGGTGTGACGCGCACGGTCAAGCACAACGACATGTGCAACGACAGCATTATAATCAAATACACTGTCGCTGACTCTTGCGGTAACACCAAAGACGTATGGCATGTACAGAGAATTAAGGACGACACTCCGCCGACTGCTACTCAAACAATCATAACTGCAGCCGACAAGCAGTGCCTCGGCGACAGCATCACGGTACTTGACAACTTTGCGGCTGTGAATGCCCTCGGCTACGGCATTGAGGACAACTGCACGAAGGTGAACTTCACCTTGGAAGGCGTGACACGCACGGTCAAGCACAACGACATGTGCAACGACAGCATCATAATCAAGTACACTGTCGCTGACTCTTGCGGAAATACGAAAGATGTGTGGCATGTGCAGAAGATCAAGGACGACACTCCGCCAACTGCCACAAAAGACACCATCATTGCCGATGCTAAACAATGCATATCCGACAGCATAACGGTACGTGACAACTTCGCAGCCGTGAATGCCCTCGGCTATGGCATTGAGGACAACTGCACAAAGGTGAACCTCACTATTCAAGGAGTGACGCGCACGGTCAAGCACAACGACATTTGCAACGACAGTATCATCATCAAATACACCGTGGCAGACTCCTGCGGAAACACGAAAGATGTGTGGCATGTGCAGAAGATTCAGGATACCGATGATCCGACGGCTGAACACGACACCATCATTGCCGATGCCAAGCAGTGCATATCAGATAGCATCACGGTGCTTGGCAGCTTCGCAACTGTCAACGCCCTCGGCTACGGCATCACAGACAACTGCACCAAGAACGCCTTTACTATTGAAGGTGTGACGCGCACGGTCAAGCACAACGACATGTGCAACGACAGCATCATAATCAAATACACCGTGGCAGACTCCTGCGGAAACACGAAAGATGTGTGGCATGTGCAGAAGATTCAGGACACGGATGCTCCGACAGCTGAACACGACACCATCATTGCCGATGCCAAGCAGTGCATATCAGATAGCATCACAGTGCTTGGCAGTTTCGCAACTGTCAACGCCCTCGGCTACGGCATCACGGACAACTGCACCAAGAACGCTTTCACCATTGAAGGTGTGACACGCACGGTCAAGCACAATGCCATGTGCAACGACAGCATCATAATCAAGTACACCATAGCCGACTCCTGCGGAAACGAGAAAGAGATATGGCATGTACAACAGATTAAGGATGACACACCGCCGACTGCTACTCAAACAATCATAACTGCAGATGACAAGCAGTGCCTCGGCGACAGTATCACGGTGCTTGAAAACTTCGCAGCCGTTAATGCGTTGGGCTATGGCATTGAGGACAACTGTACAAAGGTGAACTTCACACTGGAAGGCGTGACACGCACAGTCAAGCACAACGACATGTGCAACGACAGCATCATAATCAAGTACACCGTAGCGGACTCTTGTGGTAACACCAAAAATGTATGGCATGTACAGAGAATTAAGGACGACACTCCGCCGACTGCTACTCAAACAATCATAACTGCAGATGACAAGCAGTGCCTCGGCGACAGCATCACGGTACTTGACAACTTTGCTGCCGTGAATGCCCTCGGCTACGGCATTGAGGACAACTGCACAAAGGTGAACTTCACACTGAAGGGCGTGACACGCACGGTCAAACACAACGACATGTGCAACGACAGCATCATAATCAAGTACACTGTCGCTGACTCTTGCGGAAATACGAAAGATGTGTGGCATGTGCAGAAGATCAAGGACGACACTCCGCCAACTGCCACAAAAGACA
>Ga0310696_10000494_pt1 | contig 61994 bp, 64 predicted proteins | sample AusTroGonzalo_MG_4_FD_203885 | JGI IMG/M metagenome (GOLD analysis project Ga0310696, IMG submission 203885) | Bovine rumen microbial communities from tropical cattle in Woodstock, Queensland, Australia - Gonzalo_02 (v2) (version 2) | ecosystem: Host-associated > Mammals > Digestive system >...
CTTTGTCAATAGATATTCTATGAACAAGCAAAGAAGAAATCCGCAGAATGGCACTGCATTGTTGATTCTCAAGAAAGCGATAACGCCAAAACACAAGCCAATAAAGTACAAATCCTTGACAACCAACAATTTATCTTCTTTGTAAAACCTCAAAAATTTGTACAATGGATAGCATATAAACGGCAAACTCCATTCTTCCGACAAATCGCCACCTTCATAAAAGCATAATAGCAATATAAAAGCGACCAATAATAAACAAAAACGACTTGTGCCATCTTTAAACAAAGATATTATTTTATCCAGTAAGATGACCGTGATTGTCAACGAGATGGCTTGAAAGACAAGTATTACAAAATCACCACCAAGCCACAAGCAGAAAGCATGTAGAAAATATAACAGACAGCCTTTATTGTCGAAATAATCAAGATATATGGTTTTGCATTGCAAAATCGCCATTCCCATCTGCTTAAATATAGCAGCATCAGCACCGATATAAGCATATAACGGCGACGTTGCACGCGAAAACAGTAATACGAAAACGAACGACAATATAGCAAGAAAGCCATAATACCATCTCGATGCCACCAAATTACTCAATCTCGCCTTCATAACACCTTAGAATATATATCGACCATCTCGTTAAGGGTGTTGTCTATGACATAATCGCAGATGTTGGCAGCAGCAAATTCGCCCATAGTTCTTCTTTCATCTGGATGATTGTACATATAGACAACCTGTTCTACGAACTGTTTTTTGTCGTCCAAAGAAAACAAAAAGCCGTTTTTGCCATTTTGAACAAGATCGCGATTACCTCTAATGTTCGACGTAACTACCGGCCTTTTTAGATATAAACACTCTGCAATACTCTGACTTAGTCCTTCTCGAAAACTTAAAGAAATGCCCAAATCGCTGATTGAAATCAAATTCCCGACATCATTTCGATAACCTATAAAATTCACATAATTTCCCAGACCTTGATGCTCGACAGAACTCATCAACTTCTCTTTGTCTTCACCTCTACCGGCAAAAATAATTTTTATATTTGTAATTTCTTTTACAAGATTAGGCAAAACATCTATCAAGAATTGATGATTCTTTCCTGAAATAAATTCTGCCAGATACAACATGATGAAATCTTCCGGTTTATATCCGTATTTATTTCTTAAATCATTGATATTAGCGTCATCAACTGCAAGTCTTGACGGATCTATTCCAATGCCATGGATTAAATATGAATATTTATTTTTAAAACCTTTTGATTTTAATATTTCGTAATCCTCTGAATTGATTGTAACAATGGCATCAGTAAAGCGAGACAAATACTTTTCTATAGGATAAAATAACAACCAATTTTTCTTAGGAGCACCTTTATAAAAATGGAAACCATGAGCAGTATATATCACCTTTAAGCTATATTGTTTTCTGGCCTTCCTTGCAGCCAAACGTGCTAACACTCCACCCATTGGAGTATGGCATGATATAATATCATATCGTTCTTTATCAATGAGATTTCTCAATTGTTTCAAAGCCTTGATATTGCCCAGCTTGAAAGGGCTTCGCTCAATTCCCATCTCAATCACACGGTCGGCATACGGAATCTTATAATCGCCAAGTTCGTTTGCGACAACATGAACCTCATATCCATGTTCCTTTAACCATTTCAAATATGGGATATGAAATGAATAAATATGCTCATATATATTGGCAACAAAAAGTATCTTAGGCATCATTTATTGTTTTTTCCAAATTTCATGCATTAATAAAACCGCCTTCATGCCACGATTACGAATTGCATTTCTGAAAGGATAAAGCGTTTTTACTATTACTCCAAACAACCACCGATATCTTATATTTATCTTACAATATGCTTTGCGGAATTTGAATTTTTGTATAAGAAAAGGTTGGATATTGGAGTGCTCGGTAATGCTTCGTGATCCATCGGTAACGTATTGCAATTCTCGTTCTCCAAGATAGTACTCATTAAGTTTGTAGAAAATACCGTAATAGGGATACGTTAGGTTATGCTTGTATTCGGGATAAAATGTAACCATATCATAAAAACACCCTGCGTCAAACAATCTCACCGCTGCAAAGCCTACTAACCTCCCGTCGTTTTTGTCAAAAGCTCCCCAAAAATCGTAGACACTCTCATCCCAACTTTGAAGCAACCTATCATAAGTCCTCCTATTCATTGTCCTATCCTTAACCATAAAGCTATCATATGCCTTTTTGATGATTTCATAGCCCTGGTCAACCAGAGAGTTCTTCTCTATTATTTTGTATTCCAACCGACTTAATGCTCTTCTGACCTGGTTTCGATCATCAGATGACAGTTCCTCCATTCCTCCAAATGAATCCTTAATGATATACCAAAAGCCAGAAGGCTCTTTTTGGTCAAAATCGTAGGTATTTCTCACCATCCAGCCGCCTTGTTTCAGCAAAGCGTCACATTGCTCATCGCTCAGCCGCTCGTTGTAGTGTGGAGCCGAGATCCATGCATGCCGATATAGGTAAAAGTCATTCATTTATGAGATTTGTTGAAGAATAGTTTCAACTATATATTTCACGTCTTCGTCACTCACCCAGGGGCCGGAGGGGAGGCAGATGCCGGTTTTGTAAAGCTTCTCGCTGATGCCGTTGGTGTAGGCTGGAGCGGCTTTATAGACGGGCTGGAGGTGCATGGGCTTCCAGAGGGGACGGGCTTCGATGCCGACTTTGTCGAGCTTCAGGCAGAGGGCTTCGGTGTCGAATTCTTTTTTAAACAAGATGGAGGTCAACCAGAAATTGCTGTCGAAATCGTTATTAGGATTATCTTTAACTAAAATATCCGTTAAATCCGTGCAATCCGTAGTCGATAAAAGATTCAAATAAAGATTGTGAACGTGTTTATGATGCGCGATATGCTTCTCCAAGACTGTCATCTGGCCACGACCGATGCCTGCTGAGATGTTTGACATTCTGTAGTTGAAACCGATTGTTTCGTGCTCATAATGCAGATATGGCTCCTTGGCTTGAGTTGCCAGGAAGATGGCGCGCTTTTTGGTGGCCTCGTCATGACAAACAATTGCGCCTCCGCCTGAAGTGGTGATGATTTTGTTGCCGTTGAACGACAATGTAGCTATATCTCCGAAGGTGCCACAAGGCTTGCCTTTGTATGTTGAGCCGAGGGCGTTGGCGGCATCTTCAATCACCGGGATGTCGTATTTCCGACTGATGGCGGTTATTTCATCCCATTTGGCGGGCATTCCATAGAGGTCAACCACGATTATTGCCTTTGGCTTCTTCCCCGTCTTTGCAATCCTATCCTTAATCGCTTCTTCGAGCAGCTCGGGCGACATGTTCCAGGTTTCTTCCTCTGAATCGATGAAGATTGGAGTGGCTCCACAGTACACCACCGGATTAGCCGAAGCACAGAATGAGAAGGATTGGCAGAGGACTTCGTCGTTTTTGCCGACGCCTAATAGCAGCAAAGCGATATGTATGGCTGCTGTACATGATGATAATGCAGCGACATAAACATCATTGACGGAGATTTCTCCACTACGCCTATCGGCTCCGGTCGAAATGACGGAGGCACTCAGAAAGCGCTTTAGAGCGTCTTCAAAAGCATCGACGTTAGGTCCGAGAGGTGCGACCCAGTTGGAGTCGAAGGCCTCTTGGATGTAGCGCTGCTCCATGCCGTTGTCGCTCATCTTGGCGAGGCAGAGGTGTATGCGGTGGTTAGTTTTCATTTCTCTTTTTTTAATAATTGAAACCAAAATTCCAAATTGGAATAATGTTACCGTGACCGAATTCAATGTCGTCTTTCACAATAAAACCATTGGAAACATCCTCGATTTGTTTTTTACCTTTCTTACGACCACCGACCTCAAATGTGAATTTATCAATCTTAAAATCAGATTCTTTAGAAGAAATCACATCATTACTGACTCTCATCTGGTTGTAAAAAAACGTTTCGCGAAGATTACCTGTATCTGGTGTTCCATCGGATAATGCATACATCAGGTTGGTGTTGTCAACATAAACCTTTTCAACTTTACCAAGCCCGCGGATGCCTCCTGTGTCGTCGCGCAACTGTCCTATCATTTCAGCCATTTCAAGATAAACCAGATAATCCACAATGTTGTTTTTGCTTACGCCTATTTCGGCTGCGAGGCTGGTTGTATTCGGTTTATAAGGCGACAACTGTGACACTATCTTCAACATCTGCTTTAGCTTTCGGGCGGTGGATGCCTTCATATCGGCATATTGCGGAATGTCGGTTTCAACTGTTTGTGTTATTACTTGTTGCAAGCGAAGCTCAAATCCTTCCTCTTTGGAAAATGGATAATAACCGGAGCGAAGATATTCTCTGAAGATTGGCAATGGATGTGGAATGCCGTCAAGCTTAACCTTATTTGCAAGGATTTCATCCAAAGAATAAACTTTAGACTTTATATTATGAAACAACTCAAGGTATTCTCTGAATGACATCCCCTGCATGTTGAAAATCAAGACTCTGCGACTTAAATCGTTTTCACCTTTATGAATATCAAGAACCGATGATCCTGAAAAAACCACCGACAAATCAGGGTGAACATCGTAGATTTGTTTCAATTCTCTTGACCAGCCTTTATATTTGTGAACTTCATCAATAAACAGCTTGGTGCCTCCTTCTTTAACAAATTCGTCGGCCAATTCTGTTAAAGAATGACTTGAAAAATATGTATGGTCGGCAGAAACGTACAAATAGTTACCTTTGTCACGATTCTCGAGTATATACTGCAGAATCATGGTTGATTTACCTACACCTCGAGGACCAACAATACCAACTAAACGGCTGTTCCACAACACTTTATAGTACATATATCTTCTAAAGGTTGTTGGAGTGTTTCTCAGCAGTTCCTCCATGAAATTATACAGAGTAATATCTACCATTACAAATATTTTTTTGCAAAAATAATAAAAAATCCCTCAATGAGGGATAAAAAATGAAAAAATTTACTTCAATGAGGGAACAGACCACAAAAAAAGGCCAGCGCCCTCGCGCCAGCCTTCTTTCGGTTTACGGTTTACGGTTTACGGTTTACGAGACGTCGCCGTCGTCGCCGTCGTCTCCACCGTCACCGCCACCCGAGTTGCCAGAGTTGCCCGAGCCGGAACCACCCGACTGCTCGCCGCCACCGGTGTTGACGCTCTCCACGGCAACGCGCACCGTGTTGGTGTCTTCGTCAGGACGGAGGAACACCTTCTGCTTGTCGGTGATGCCGCCGTAGCTGTTGGCCGAGGCCTGGAAGGCGGTGTCGCCGGTGTAGGTGGCCAAGATAGAGCTGTCAACATAGAGGCTCTGGGTGCCGATGCGGAGGTTGCCCTCCTCGTCTTCACGGCTGTGGATCCAAGCGGCAGCGCCGTCGGTGATTGCCTGGCTCATGCCGAGGTAGCCGCCCACCGTTGAGAAGCCCAAGGCGGAGACCACATCCCAAAGAGGAGTGTCGTCGGCGACGTCGAGTTTCATCTTGTAGCCTGTGATCTTGGCGCGAGGGGTGCCAGTGACGGCATCCACCTTTTGCTGACCATAGAAGAAAGTGAGCTGGTCGCCTTCCAACCATTCATCGGGGTTGTTGGCTTCGAGCACTGCCGACAGGTCGCCGATGGTGGTGTTGGCATTGATAACCAGCGAGCCCAGCGGAATGTCGGTCACCAACACGTTGCTGCCGTTTTTCTCGTAGCTGATGCTTTCGAGCGAGCCTTGGCTGATTTGGCAAGGAATCAAGAGGCTGCCGCCGTTGCGGAACTCGGTCTTGGTGAGGTAGGCACGGCAGTTCTTGGTGTTGTCGGCCAAGAAGGCGTTGTAGTCAGAGCGGCCCGGGAGCAGGTTCTCGTGGCTGTGTTTGAGGGTCTTTCTGAACATCTTGAAGAGGGCGATCAGAGTGACCCAAGCCATGCGGACGAGCATCTGGGCTTTGGTGCGTGTCGGTGTTTCTTTCACATCAGGTGCGGCATATACCGACGTTTTGCCGCTCTTGGTTTGCTTGAACATCAGCGAGCCAACTTTGCCGCTAATGTCTTTGAGAAGTTTTGTAGCTTTTCCCATGATTTGGTTCTCCTATAAATTTAATGGTTAATGGATAATTGATAATTTTGGTTCAAGGTTCAAGAAGTTCAATGTTTGTAGAACTTGAGAACAATTAGTAATACAGCGAGGGCTGCGAGCACAAAGAATACCCATTTAAGGGTTTGGGCGGTTCGATTGACGCGGCGGGTGACGTTGCCATCTTTGTCAATCTCTACATTGGGGTCAGCTGCCACCACAGTTTGCTTGTCGGATTGCTTCTCAACATATACAGTATCTGTCTTGATGAGAACTTTTTCCTTTACGTGATACCTGTCTTTCGTAGAAGCTCGAGTGCGATCAGTGACGGTTGTCATGCGCAGGGTGTCCCCTACTTCGTTTTCGCGAACAATAATGGTGGTCACTTCTTTGACGGTGTCCATCACTGTGACCACCACTTGTTCCCTCAGCGTGTCACTTCTCATTTCTTCCGTCTTACTTCTTACTTCTGACGTCGTCTTCCGGCTTGTCGAGCAGGCGCAGACGCTTAGCGCAATTAGGGCGATAACAAGCGCATTTCTTGACGGTTTCCAGTTCATCTTTCAAATGCTTTACTTCGTTGGTAAGTTCGTTGACACGGCCTTCGAGGGGTTTAACGATGTTTTTAGTATATTCGTCAACATACATCGTAGCCAGGTCCATGTACTTTTTCTTGGCTTCGGCCTTGAGGAGTTCAACCTCTTGGCGATGTTTGCGGCGGTCGAGGAACCATGTGAGCCAGCCGCTTGCCATGCCTATCATCGACAGGACAATGGCAGTGATGTCGATTGTGGTCATCATAATGTTTCTCCTTTCTTTATTTGGTTAATGATTTATATGATCGATTGGTTTTTGGTTTCGGGATTAGAGGCCGGGGACGACTTGGTAGCCGTCTCTGCCAAGCACTTTCTTGAGGATGCGGTGGCGGTTAGGATCGGTGCCTGAGCCTGTCGAAGGCCGCTTATAGCTCACGTGGATGAACTGTGGTTCAGAGGAGCCGGGGTTCACATAGACGATGATCTGGTCGTAGTTGCCGTGTTGGGCAATCAGGCAGGCCAGTTTCAGGTTCTCGGCTGGCGAGCCGGTGGTGATATCCGCGGCTTCGCCTTGGATATGTTGGCTGTTGGTAACGCCACCCACTCTGCGGTTGTGGCTTTCGCAGCGATGTCCACTGGTTACGTAAACAGGCTTGCCGTAGGCATCCCTCAGAGGGTCGAGAACAATGGCGACCAGCGCCATGATGCTCTCCATCACCGCAGCGGGCGTTGAGCACCCGCAGCGGCATCGGAATTCTTTCATTTTGAAGTGTTTCATATTTTTGGTTTTGTTGTTGTTTCATATAAAATGATTCAGCCTTATGCTTCAACTGCAGTCTCTTGCGCTTCAGCTGCACCGTGGTCAAAGGCTTGAAGTTATCTGCTGTCACAACGTGAGCTTTTTTGAAATACTCGCGTGTTGACTCTAATGCTCTCATTTCATGCTGGAGCATCTCTTTGTATTGTTCAATCGGCCAGTAGCTTACGACTGTGAATGGACCGACAGGAACTTTTGATAAGAAATAAGGTTGATTATTGATCATAACAATGCCTGCATCGCGGAACATATGTTTGAACATGTTCTTGATTGTCATAATGTTCATCTTTCAATGTGTATGTAAGTGTCGTAAAGTACAACCTCGCAGGTGGCGAGGGATTGGAGGATGCTGTAGAGCTTTTGAAGCTCATCGGAGAGTGTCCCTTCGACAGGCTCAGGGACCGATATGTCAACGGCTTCACCGCGAACGTAGGCGTTCTGACGAGGAAGGTTGAGGCGGTTGAAGTAGTTGGGACAGCGGAAGCCTTTGACCACTTGAATAGGTTTGCCGTAGGCTTCGGCAGCGGGTTCGAGAACCTTACTGATTAGGTTCGTGAGGGTGGTTTCGATGCCGTTGGGCAGTGACTTGACAGCGTGCAGCAACGTGCAGTTGGCACAACGCTCGGTCTTGCTTTCATTGTAGCAAGGAATCAGGGATTGTTTAGTGAACTTTTCCATAGCGATTTCGTTTTGGGGTTTCACTTACATTATATCCAAGATTTTTGCCCTTCGACAGGTTCAGTGACCAAAAAAGAAGCCCTCACAACTTTTTTTTGCGAGGGCATTCTTCCGGGTGACGTTTATGCGCTATCTTCGATGAACAATCTCCACTTCTATAATTGGAATGTCTGTTCCAACTGTTTCTGTTTTGATTGGTTCAACCAAAACCCCATCGGGCATTGCTTCATTAATTCTTTTACATAGTTCTTTCCTTTCTTCTTCATTAAAGTTAGTGTCAAAATCCATTATCAGCAATCCCGTTTGGGCATAATCCGCCCTGCTGGCGCTCAGTCTTTCCATCAGTTCCTCAAACCGCAAGCTTTTGCTGCGCCTTTTTGCAAGCCCTTTCCTGAAACGAAATCTCAGTTTTTGTTCTTGGCTTTGATTTCTTCCTTTCTTCTTCTTTGTTTCTTCTTTCTTAATTCTTTCGCTTAATACCTTTATCAATTGTTCATTTAATTGAACAAAGGCTTCGGTTTTAATAATGTGCATAATATAAATAGTACCCTTTTTAATCCCATGAAAAGATTTCACTTCTTTCATTTCGGCATTGTCAGCAGAATCGGTTTCATCGTCTGCCGCCAGCTGCTGCCGTGGTTCAGCCGGTTGGTTCAACATCTCGGTCTCCATCTTTGCGTCGAACTCGCTGACGAAGGCCATAATGTCTTCGACATCTTTTTCGAGACTCTCTCCCCAGAATTCCCGATACTCTTCACCGGTCACTGAGTGAGCTCTTATGGTCTCAATACGGTCTAATAAGTTCGTTACTTTTGCCATTGTTTTAATTCCTTGTTCATATTTGAAGAGGGCCCGTTTGGTTGATTGCCCTTGCGGGCCCTCATTTTTTTTGTTGTTACTTTTTAATTTATTATCTGTTGTTGATGGTGTTGAGCAGCTGTTCCTCCAGCTCCATCACCTTCTTCATCGAGATGTGGAGGCGACGGCGGATGCCTTCGTAGCAGTGCTCTTCGTAGAGTGCGTCGAGGTAGGCCAGCAGCTGGGGCTGATCCTTCACCACCTCGCGGGCGATGAAGTAGCCGAACTCACGCAGGTGAGGGTTGCGGTCGAGGTCGCGCGAGGTTTCAGCCATCGCCTGCTGGGGCTCGCTCAACTTGTACATCGGAGTTGCCATGTCTTTGCCTTTGTCGTAGAAATCGCGCACCAGGTGCCCGATCACACTGTAGGCGGTGTAGATCATCTGAGAGGAAAGCGAGCGTTTGGGGTCCCAGTGCACTTTGCCACCGAAGATTTTCGCGTAGGCGATTTTGGCGATTTCCTTCGAGGCGTGTTGTCCGCCCATCTCCTGGTCGGAGAGTGGACCGTAGTCGCGGCTAAAGTTGTGTTTTTTCATGTACCACGTCACCCATGCGGCGGTAAACTCCACAACTTCCATTTTTTCCTCAAGGCTCACAGCACGCAGCCGGAGCCATTCTTCGGGTGAAAGTATAACCTTTTTCATTGGATTAGGGTTTTTGTTTATAAATAGGGTTGATTTGTTGTTCTCTCTCACTAATATTATATCCAAGAATTTTCGAGTTTTTTTAATTTTTTGCGATTTTTTTCATTTTTTTCTCATTTTCAGTTTTCCTCATAAAAAACAGCGGGAACTCAGAACTTTTTATACATTCTTCATTCCCGCTGCTTGCAGAACTTATTAGATATGTGGGGCATCAAGTGCCTTCACTTACCTTATATCCAAGTTTTTCACCGTCGCGTGGCTTACGCCTCAACTTTTTTCTCGCAATATATCGGGAATAACTGTCTTTCATATAGTTAGCTTTTCTTTGACTAATCTTTTTAGGGTTAAACATCGGTTGCAAATATAACATTAATTTCGAAATACGCAAGAAAAAAAATGAAAAATTTCACACTTTTTTGATTTGGGCACAAAAAAAAGGCCAGACTTCCCGAAGGGAATCTGACCTTTCATTTCTGTGTTATCTGTGAGATCTGTGTGACCTATTTATCTGTGTGACCTATTTATAATAGCTCTTATACCATTCTGCAAACTTCCTCAAGCCCTCTCGCAACGTAATCTTAGGTGTAAACCCAAAATCGCGTTCCAAAGCTTCGGAATCAGCATAGGTAGTAGGAACATCACCAAGCTGCATTGTGACGAGTTGCTTATGCACCTCAAAGTCATGGTCAGGGTGCGGAACACCTGCAAAAGCAGCTCCTCTTGGAGAATCTGCACGAAGTCCAGCAAGTTTTCGGGCTGGTCAGCACCAATGTTATATACCACGTAGGTGGTATTGGTGATCTATCTTCACCTCTTTCACTCAACGCAATACGCTCGTCCGAGGAAATCGGGGAACATATCGGTTTCGTAATACTTGTGCGCAAGCATTCTAAGGAATCCGTAGTTCACGGCATCCGTCCTGTATTTTATTGATTGGTATTTTTTCTTAAATGTATCTTGAAACTCTTTAAGCGTCTCGGGCAATTTCAGATTGGTCTCAACAGACACTTCTTCGTTTAAGCGATGTTCATACAGTAATTGCTCAATATCAACCTCGTCATGATTTGGGTACGCCACCTGAAGATTCACCCCGGATTCAACCACCATTTTTCTAAACGCAGCGTAAAGTGATGACTGATTCAAATAGGCTATCAACTCGAAAACAACCATTAGTAACAGCGATGATTCACAATTGTAATTATCAGATTTTTTGTAAAGACTCTTTGCCAAGGACATTCTATTGCCACTCATTTCTGGCCACATTCCCATTTTAGTATATCGCTTTCCAAGATTTATTACCGTATCAACCACATAATCCGCCATAAACTCATAGTCATATTTATTTTGACAATGAAAAGACATGTATCTAAAAAGCAACAAAATAGGAATTGAATGGGTGTCAAGCAATGGCATAGTACATGCGTTGTTATTTTTGACAATTGTTTTTAACAAATCCATCCTATTTCTAACATCAGTCTTTTGTATCTTATAATATGCCTCGGTCAAGATATAATAATAAACCAAATCACCCAAGAAATCATAACATCTTAATGGGTAGAAAATCTGCTCAGTATCAGAAGCTTGGTAACTATAAAGGCCCTTAGGGATATTTGCAAATCGAAGTACTTTGGTCACATACTCTTCATAAATCTGCATCTGCAGCAGCACTAGTGAGTTGAAGTGTTTTATTATTGTAGGCTTTTTTTCTCTCTTCTCTTTCAAAATCCACGACCAAGTCTTTAACACAATGGTATCAATACACATCTTTGCCGGATAAAGATTGTCAGCATCTTTCGCATAGTAATAAACCATCGAGGCTATCAATCGAAGGGTTGCAAAGAAATTTAATATTGTCCTCGGGTTGTCCTTTTTGGTTTCAATTTTAGTAACTTGTAAATTTATCAAGGACACCAGATCAGCGAAATCGTTGCCCTCCGCGTCAAGCAATACAAGAACCTTTTTGAACAATCGATAACTATCTTCGTCTGCCAGCAATGTTTCGTCAAACAAATACTCGGCAAATAGAGTGGTCAGTTTTGCCAAATCCCATCTTTCCAGATTGTTATTGGGAAATTCTTTTTTTACAAAATCATTCCATGTCAATAACGCATTGGCATCAACACCACCATTGTGAACAAACACATACTTTCGTGCATACTTTGATAAGTCTAGAATAGAAGCATCTCTATATTTGGTATATTTTGAAGCTTTAAGAGAATCGATGATTCCATCTTTCTCAGTTAATGTTCTGTCAGTGATATCATGAGCTCGGAATCCCTTCAGTTCAAAAAGGAATAATGTGTTAACTCCTTTTATCTTTTTTGTTGCTACAACGTCTCTCCCATACTGCGACTGGCCTTTCGACTGCTTGGGTGTAGACAGGACCCTATAGTCCATTCTCTCTAATAGCAGTGGGAAAATATAATCCAACTCACCATCCTCCTTCAAAGAAGCAACATACTGCTTAATGATTTCCTGTCGTATCATTCCAATCTTTCATTAATTGATTCAACCATTCATCCTGTTCTTTCGGACTCATTGATTCTGACATAATACGTGAAGGCATCGAAAAACTAGTCAATGGTATATGCTTGTTCGTCCCATCAGCTTCTCTCCAGCCTCCTCCTCGTGCTAACACTACAGTTGTCATAAAACTTTGCCATACAGGTTTGTGTCGAGCCTCGGCCTCCTTCATTATTTCCTGCATGTGTTCCTGTTGCTGCCTAATTGCCTCACAAAACACCTTACCATCTGTGTATCGGGTGGACAGTTCTTTCATTGAACGCCTCGCTTTTATCATATCGGCTCTTTTTTCTACATACTTTTTTATGATATCCGCCTCCTCACATTCAATTCCCAATTTTTCAATTGCATTAGTCACATGTCCCATATATTCATCAACATATTGCACCATACAATTCATCAAAAAGGACTTTACCCTCTCTGATTTCGTATTCAGCAAAGGCAACACCTTGGGAAGACGTTTTTCGGGATTGCCATAGTCTTGCAACATCGATAAGATAAAGAAGCATTGCAAAGGCTCTTCTAACTCAGCGGCATTAAAATCAAAACTCTCAAGATGATATTCGTCCCAAAGCCTACGCCCGACCAATCTATACATGCCTTTTGGATGTAAAATAAACGAAAGCACAAGATTCAGAAAAACTTCCCGTTTCCCGCTGAGAAAGTGAAGGCAATGCTCCATCTTTGATATATCAGTTGGATTCAAGTTATCCGCAATCTCCACTATTAATTTTACCAAAAAATCTGGTTCTTCATGATTAAAAGCTATGGCATTGTCAATCACAACCAATTGTGAAACATTTTCTTTGCCCAGTCCTTTAACAAGCGTTAAAATACATTCCTCCATAAATGGAGTACTTTTTCGCAAACGGAATGCCCAGTTGGCAACAGAGGACACATACTGTGAAGTATCCGCACCGCTCAACATTGCTCTAACACGTTCTTCACAAATCTTTTTTCTTTCATCCTCCAGATTGGCGTGCGCCTTCAAAAAGAATGACATTGCTGTCGCTGTAGTGAACGCAGGAAACTCTAAGGCTATGTCAAAAGCATTGTTTGATTCTTCTTTTGACAATTGATAGGCTTGAAAAAACACATTGGCAAAACCCTCGACCTCATCATTTGGAGGAAAGATGGTACAGTATCTATCAAAGTCATTTTCCATCAGCCCAGCCATGATATTGGTTGAATATTGAGGCAATGGTTCTAACATTTCCAAACCGTTGTCAAAACCTTTTCTGCAATAAGTATGAATAGCATTACTCATCAGATTCTCAATATCCTTTGTGTGGCGAGGGAATGAGTCTATCACATTTTTCATGAAAGACGGTGACCATTCTGCATATTCTGCCAAAATATTAAGTGACCATGCCCATTGCCATTCATTGGTCCCTTCTGAGAATACTACATGCCCGTCATTTATACTTGCAATGTAAGCCAAAGCAACTGCATAATAATATCCGTCACCATCAAGATGCAAATCTAATGGATCAATGATAGATTCATTGTCTTCCCAACATGACAAAGAGTCACTGAAAGAAAACTCACCCATAGTTGCTTTCTCATTTAGAAAGCCGACAACTTTTGTAAAATTTTCAGGGAAACCTGGCAATATGTTCTGACCGTTAAACATTTATTAACAAATAATACATATGCAAATCCATCATATTTTCAAGACCTTACTATTGTGTTACAAAGTACCACTCCTCTTATCCTTATCTTCTTCACGTTCTATTTTTCTTCTCAAATTGTTAATTCAGCACATTTAGTCTTGCGGGCAATAATATTGATAATATCGTTAATATCAATAGGCTTACTCAAACCAAGTTTATAGGAACCATTTTTGGTGAAGTTTACATCAATATGATTTGCTGGATGAATATCGACAATCGCATGAGAAGGGTCATGGTCAAAACGTAAATACCCCCATTCTAGAAACAACAGATGCTCAAACAAATAAAGCGTTTCTATTGAATAAACAGTGTCCTCATTATTTGCATTAAAACAATATAAGTTATTTGAATCTTTACAGTCAGTTAAAATTTGTTTTGCCTCAGATATTTCCCTTGCTGAAATCTTATGCCTATTCAAATATATACCGTTTACGTAATTTTTGACATCCATGAGACTAAAATTTTCTACTTTCACGTTAAGTACAAATAGAAATGAAATTATTTTATCTCTGTCAACTAAGTATATGCGATGTGTTTCATCTAAATCAACAAGCATATATGGTCTTTTAAGTACCCTTACGTTACCATGCCAATACTGGATATATTCCATAGCATTCAAAACAACAGAAATCATTTCTCGAGTATTTGTAACTGGCGAGAAAAGGGGTGGTCTTTGGTAAGGTTGTAAATTCAGATACAACTTCATCACTATAAAGCTTTGTTCAACAGTTGCATTTTTGCCTTAAGCTCTTCGTCCGACAAATCTTCCCAATGAAGATTGGTTGACATTACCATTTTCTGTAACTGTGCTTTTTTTTCTTTTGAAATATTCAACTGCGCCATAATATCAGCTAATTTTTCATCAAATGGTTTCAATATCTCGCTTTGTGCTTTAATAAACCTGGTTTCAATGGCATTTTTCTCTTCATCAGTTGGTTTTCTTATGGTCATACGATGAACATTCATTATTTCTTTCATTCCATCAATTATACTTTGACTTATTCCATTCTTTTCTTTTCCTGAAACCAGTAAATAAGAAACCAAAAAAGATCTTGACAGCATTGTATATAAAGCATTTCGGTATCCATAAGACGACCCTATTCCTCTCGTTACACATATCACAAATGGATACTCTAAACCTTTGACATTATTTCTATTACTAATAAGTAATTTATTGCTATTAACCGACTTTGTTTCATAGGCTTTGTTTGCCTCCCATTGAAATGTTGTATACAACCTTCCTTCCAACTGATTAGCCCATTCATAAATATCATTATTATCATCAAGCATAATTACACTAATATCACTTGGCTGCACATTAGGATAATCATTACGTATAGATTTAATGATTTCTATTACTTGACTGACGGGGCTGTCTGAAACAAATTTCTTTAAATAGAAACTTTTGATTTCTAAATCTTCATCAGAAAAACGCTTAATAGGTTCCCTTGATAATTCGATCGTATTCCCAGCATCGTTATATGTATAACCACATGCATTCCAATTATCTTCTGTCAACCATCTTAATCTGATATTTTCAAATAGACCTAAACCCAAAGCTTGTGCTATCATCAAGGTCTTGGGGTCTGTTCTATAACACTTAGATAAAAAATAATCAGCTTCATAATCGTTTTGATCAAAATCGGAGAAAATACTTTGAAAGATATCACCAGCCAAATACACTTTCTTTTCTGTAACTAGCTTGCACAATTCAATAAACGACGGCTTAAAATCTTGACATTCATCTATTAATACATAATCCAGCGCATAAGTAAATGAACCATTATTTTTTTTTGTTTTTAGATATGCAATTGCCTCTTGACATGCTATATCAAAAGTAAAACTCTTTGAATAGGAATGAAAAGGAATTTGATAATAGTAACATATATATCGATAAAACCCTGAATGAAAGTCGGAAGAACTTCCCCACGCATTTGTGCACCATAATCTTTTATTCCATTCAATTTGTTGAGTTACTTTCATGAAATCAAAAAATCTTGGAATTCTGTTGTGTAATGAATCTGCAAGGATTTTATTATGACATGTAATAAATATTTTACTATCTTCTTTTTCCAAATAAAGACCTTTCAATTTATGAAGTAACAATTCTGTTTTACCTGTTCCAGATAGGCCTTGTATTTTGATAACTTTCTTGGGTAAATCTTGGTAAATGAATCTGGTTTGATCTGCATCAAACAGTTGAATACGTTGTTTTACTCTATCAAGTAAGTTTTGTGGCAGTTTTCCTTTTACTTTAGATATATCATTGATACTGCCCGTACATAGTGAGATCAACAACTGAGAATTACGAATATCTTTTGAATCACGAAGTTTTATTGATTGCCAAAAGACATCCATATCTTCAAGGTCATTTATTGTTTTTTCATCAAACAGTCCATCTGACCATTGTTGATACCTGCCCAATTCACTTCTATAGCCATATTTTTGATATAGGTAGAATATTGTTTCTCGGACATCATCTTTATACCCATTAAATTCTTTGTCGTCTTTATTGTTATTTACAATAGCTATTTTATATCCTGAAGACATCAAAAAGAAACAAGTTGTTTTTTCAAGTTCAGAAAGATCCGACTTGGGATATGTCATCATATAAATATCTGTTCCCATCCTATTGGCATACTCCTTGACCTTTTCTACAGCCTCGGATAGTAATTTTGGATGAATAACATCTGCAAATAATCTATCCATAATTATTTTTTAATTATTTAAAATCCAAACATAAATCTTGTTTATATATCTGAGTTAACACCAATCTTAATACTGATTAACCCTCTTCCACCTCTCTTCCATCTCTAATAACTTCTCAAGCTTTTCTACCATATCCCCTTTTAACTTTCCTGCATTCATCAGTTTACAACCCTTTTAGTTTGTTATATAGCAACAATAGCTCTATATATGATGGAACCAATATTTTCTCATAGAATAAATCAGAGAAATTGAACCTATTGCCGCTACCTTCATAGGTGATGAAAAATTGATCTATGGGGTCTTTTCGCAGTTTTTCCAACAGCAATAATTGTTCTGTAGTTAAATATTTCATGTAATCATGAATCAACAAACCAACCATTCTTTGTAATTCTCTATAATCGCGTATAAACGCATCCGTTACGTCATAGCATGCCAAATTATCTGGAATATGACACTTTGCCCTCCATTTCTCTGTCGTAAATAAAGCCCTCACTTTATCAATCTCGGTTATTTCAGGGTTATTGCCAGGGGCTCTAAATTCAAGATTCATTTTCGACAAATGAGATCCTATATCACTTATTCTATTTTTGATTACTGGCCTGATCTGTTTTTTTGCAAGATAATATGGGAACACTGTTGTGAACCAATACACAATTACACCTGCCAAATAGCTATATGACAATGCTAGGAACACTCTATTTAAGCCATTAATAAAAGACTCTGTAAGATACACAGGCACCTTGGGTATCAATGGTATTTCAATGCTAAAAATTACCCATAACGCGAAAAAGATGCCCACATAAACTATTATTCGAGGCAGTTGTTTCATTATTGACCGCAAGAACTCCTTCATTTACAATTTCCGCTTTTTGATTTGTTTTTGGGATTTTTGAAATAATTAACTATTCTATTATGCCAAGCTATTTGTTTCTTCATATCTACTGCCAACATTATCAAACTTGCTGCCAACATTAAAATGGCATAAAACGCAGCAAATTGAAGCAATGGTATTGGCAACTTAAAGAAAAGCATCAAACTCAAAACCAATAACACATACATGAACGATAAAGCCACAAACTTTGTTTGCCGATGATATTGGACTTGATAAGCTTCATGCCGATATGTTTCATCTTCAATTAGCATATAATAATCAGTATAAAAACGCCCGACACATTAGCTACCAATTTGATGCTTAACTTATCCTTAAGATATATCGGGTTGATTTCTTTTAGCTCCTTAATTATCATCTCTTCCGTTCAATTCACACCGTCATCCCAAGAAAGTTGACATTGGTTCATTTTATCTTGATCATGCCATATGTTATTGATATCGAATGTGATATCATATAATTCTTTATAGTAACCAATTACAGATATGGGGTATTTAATATAACTGCTACTCTAGCTAATGAAACGGAAGTACACCGGCAATCGGTGCATAAATGGAAACATAATTTGGTAATGCCTGTCATTATTTCTATTCTTGCTATTACCTATATCAACAAATACCAACACAAAACCTCCAGTGATGATAGATTAACTTGTATGTCGGTATAGCATATAATTGGGGCTTTGTAATTAATCCGTTTTGTCCTAAGTAATATTATTCACTCTCTTTCACTTCTCAAACATCTCTACCTTATCTTATTTCATCTGACTGCAAAATGTTATGGTTAAGGTTATCGTTAATGTTAACCCGTCTGCATTCCGTGCATCTTCAGCACTGCCTGGATATTTCTGTTTGGAATGACATTTCTGAACGGGTACAGCAGTCGCACTATTATCCCGAACCACCATTTGTAATGCAGCTTCAGCTTGCAATATGCCTTTCTGAACTTGAAGTTCTGTTCAAGAAACGGCTGGATGTTGGAATGCTCGGTGATGCTGCGCGAGCCATCGGTTACAAACTTGAATCTTTTATCGGATAGATAGTATTCATTCATCTTGTAAAACAATCCATAGTATGGGTATGATGCATTGTGTCTATATACAGGCTTTATACCAATCATACCATACTCACATGAATTTTCCCATACATGGACAGCACAAAAGCCGATCAATTCACCATTATTTTTATCAAAAACTCCCCAAAAATCATACTGATTCCGACCACAGCGCAAAAGATAATTTTTAAAAGCGCTCTCGTTCATCAATCTATCTTCTACTCTATAATTCTCATATGTGGTTTTAATTATTGGATAAGCTTTTTCTTTTATAATATCAATATCTATTTGTCTAATATCAAATGTATCAAATGAGCGACGAACCTTGTTTCTCTCATTGGACGAGAGTTCGTTCATCCCATCATATTGATCTTTTATAATATACCAAAAACTCGTCTTTTCACTACAATCAAAATCATAGGTATTGCGAACCATCCAACCACCATTCTGCAATAATTCTTTACATTGACGATTAGTCAGTTCAAGCTCAATATCAGGACTTAGATTATATCTCCATGCATGCCGATAAATGAAAAAATCATTGATCATATTATACGTTTTTTAATCGCATTGAACCCATATCCGCCAAAACAATACATGGATTTAATCATAGATAACTTTTCTATCCTTCTATAAACCCTCCAAACATCACAAGCTGCTTTCAATTTATTACTTGTCGCTGACCCTGCTGTTACTCTATATTCAAGAAGTGGCCCAGGCACAGGATAAGCTTTAAAGCCCTTTTTGAGAATACTAAGCCACAATGCCATATCTTGACTGGTTTTAATAATTGGCGATGTAAAATATCCCGTTTTATCTCTGTCTAATACAACCGTTCCACAACCAATCACAGTATTTCTCAGATATTTCTTGTAATCAATCACACCCGCGTCTTTAATGGTTCTATTCATTGATTTACCTTCTGCATCAATAAGCTGATAACTTGAGTAAGTAAACGCGACATCGTGTTCAAGCATATAGCCAGCCTGTCTTTCAAGTTTATTGCTTTTCCAGACATCATCACTGTCCAAAAAAGCAACAAAACGACCTTTAGAACGTTCTATTGAGCAATTTCTGGCAACTGCAGTTCCTTGGTTCTTGTTAGATGCGGCAAGACTTATTCTGTCGTCTTGATTACAATACTTTTTGATAATCTCAACACTATTATCCGTAGAGCCATCATCAGTGATAAGCAGTTCCCAGTTGGTGTATGACTGCGCCAAAACCGACTCAATGCTTTGAGCGATGTAACGCTCAGCATTATAGCAAGGCATTATTATAGAAACGAGTGATGTCAAGGTTTTATAGTTTATTTATTGCAGGATATCTACTGGATTTTGTGGTTCATATGGCCCGTCTTTAGATTCTATGATTACAGTTCCACTCTCTAACGCCTTCAAGGTATGCCATTGCCCGATAGGTATATTCAATGCGACTACAGGACCGTTAGGTGACACTTCTATCCTCTCTGTGCAAATCTTTTCAAGTTCGTCATAGTATTCCCAGACGAGTCTGCCACGTAGACAAACCACCGTCTCTGACGATTTTTGATGTCTGTGTATGGGAATAATAGATCCAGGTTCGATTGCGTTGAGCATCCGTTGACTTTGATCCTTTTCGGAATTTCGCAAATCAAAGTTCATCCTCAAACGAGGACTGGTTTTGGCCTGCTCTGTTAGTTTATCTAATAAAGCTTGGGTTATTTTCATTTTTCAAGTGTTTTCAAATACTCTTCGTGAAGGTGATAATATTTCTTTTTAAAAAGAATGTATGCTGCGGCTAGTATAACAGCAACGCCTACCAAGTAACCCCAATGCCAGCCCTGTGTGTTAGGTATCAGCATCATTCCTGCAGCTATTGCCAACTGCAAAATAGTATATATTGTTGAAACCACAGTATGTTCCATTTTCAGCTCATTTGCCATAAGTTGGTATACATGCTTCCGATGAGCCTCTCCTAAGTTTTCATGAAGTAAAATTCGATGGATAATGGTTAACACTGAATCAACACCATAAACAACAAGGAACACAATATAGGTAAAATCGCCAGTGGTCAGAATCAACTTGCCAAGAACAAATATCACTATTAATGCTGCACCAACCGAGCCGACATCACCTGCGAAGCATTTGGCTTTTCCTTTAGGACGATAATTGAAGAAACAGAATACTAAGTTGGCCAGCAATGCAACGATGATCAGACTTTGATTAACAAATTGCATCTTATAATTCAGCCAAGCCAATGGTAACAGCACAGCAAAGGTGTAACCACCGTTCATACCGTTGATACCATCCATAAAATTATAGGCATTAGTGATACCAACACATAATATTAAACCAAATATAATAATCCACCACGACTCCCAATTCAAAATTCCCCAGCACCAAAACATCAAGCCCATGGCAATAAATTGAAATACCAATCGCACACTATCTGGTAACGAATGAATGTCATCTACAAAACTGATTCCTGCCACTAATGTTATACCAAGTAAAAACGACCACAATTCCAGTCCAAAGAAAGCAGCATAAAGCCACATCCCTAGAATGTAAATAATACCACCTCCACGCAATACCACTTTAGTATGCGACGATCTTTCATTCGGCCTGTCAATGATATTGCACTTTTCTGCAATTTTGAAATAAATGAGTTCCGCCACTACCAGCAGAACTGCAATAATAGAATATGTTATCCACATAATAATAAAATTATTCAAGTTTTAACAATATTGAAGCCAACTTTAACAACTATTTCTTATCTTTATTCAGAAAAGCCATATAATATATGAGCATTTAGAGTTGAATATATCATTAGAAAAATCTCGGCAGCAACAATGATATTACCGAGAAGCCCCTGCCGCATAGCAAGGGCTTCTATAGATTCTAAATACTTTCAGGTATTGAATTGGCAGATGTTCCTATTCCTAATTTGATTATCTCCAGAAACGCATCTATCGTACTCTTATTTAGCGCTTTGGTTTATTTAAAACTTTCAAGTGTTACTTTCAATCCCTCACGAGCGTCAACAGGCATCTTTTCCACGCCCAATGCAGCCTTGATTTTGGCATTCGATGATATATAGTTTTCTGTCAATTTTCTTAATCTCTCAGGATTTAACGGTAAATGTAGCCATCCACCCACCTTCGCCATACCAATCATCAACCCTTTTGGTAACTTCCAAATATGAGCTTTTTTCCCAAGAGACTTGCAAATCTCTTCAATCAGGTCATTGGTTGACAAAGCCTCGTCATCTCCCATATTGTAGATGCCAGAAGTCACATCCTTTGTTAACACGCCATTCACAGCAAAGCAGATATTCTCAATAGAAGTAAAAGTTCTTCTGTTTTCAAATGCGCCAAGAGGCCATGGAATTCCCTTCTTAACTACATTATAAAGCAAGTTCAAATTACCTTTATTTCCAGGACCATGAATCATACAGGGACGGAAAATATACACTTGTTTATCTGTGAGTCCTGTATGCCCAAGTATGTACTTCTCAGCTGCAATCTTACTTTCGCCATAAGGTCCAATAGGCGCAGGAACCACATCTTCTGTCAATACACCATCCACTTTATCTGCCGCTGCTTTGGCCGTGCTGAAAAACACAAATTTCTTTGCTTTTGAGTGAATGAAGTAATCGAATATTTTGATGGTCAGGTCTCGGTTTACCTTGAAATATGTCTCAGCAGCCGCTTGGTTTTTAGTATCATGTGCTTTCCCAGCCAAATGAATAATGGCATCTACCTCGGGTATCACCTCGTCCTTGTCTAATTCATCCCACGTAAATGTGAAATTAACACCATCTTTCAATGGGCTTATGATATCTAAACCATAAATAACATGTTCCTTGGCAAGAGATTCAACCAAATTTGAACCCACAAAACCATGAACACCTGTTATAAGAATTCTCATATTTGAACACTTATTTTAAAAATGAATCATAAATAGCAAACGTCTTTTCGATTACATTGTCAATCGAAAAGTCTTGCTCTGCTTTCTTTCTTGAGCACAGCCCAAATTCTTTTCTCTTATCAGCGTCAAGTATCAACTTTTCAATGGCATCAGCCAATTCTTTTGATGTTTTATCCGGCACAAGATAACCATTTACACCTTCATCCACACATTCTCTGCAACCGGGAACATCAGTTGTCACTATCGGACGACCAACTGCACAAGCCTCAATCAGTGATTTAGGTAAACCCTCACGGTATGAAGGTAAAACGACGATATCACTATCCACATACACAGGATACATATTTGTTTGGTTACCAATCCAAGTTATATAGCCGTCAACAAGCATGCCCTTTAATTCTTCTTCCGAAACAGCTGTTTTGTTAGCATCACCACAACTACCAGCTAATATCAATTCGGCCTTACCTTCATATTTGGGGCGAAGAATTTGAAAAGCTTCTATCAATTCACATAATCCTTTGTCTCTCAACATTCTTGCAGGAAAAAGCACCCTCACTTTTTCATTAGGTTCGGGTTCTTTATATGCGTAAGCCTTCAAATCAATTCCTGAACCCTTAATCAAATCAATCCTATCGTCTGTCGCGTAACCTTGAGATTTGAACCATTTTACATCATCTGGATTTTGGAAAATAAAAGCCGAATAATCGTCTTTGAAGGCAATCTTGGCCAAATATCCCATAACACGATTGACTACTCCTTTATTGATAAATACAGACCCTAAACCAGACAATGCATTTACCACATGCTTGTTTTTAGCCATCTTTGCAGCAATTCCACCCCACAAGCATCCCTTCCATGTTACATTATGAACTATGTCTGGTTTAATCTCTTTAAGTAATCGACGCAGTTTGGTTACACACTTAACTTCCTCAAGTGGATTTATGGAAGTTCTGCCAAAAGGAACGTCATAAAAATGAATTCCATACGCTTCAAGTTCTTCTTTCCTTCCTGAATCTTTTGTCAACAAATACACTTCATTTCCACACTTTATGGCATGGAGGGCTAAAGGAAGCCTGTGAGAAATGAAAAACCAATCAACGTTAACTATATATGCTATTTTCATCTTTTATTAAACCATGTTATTTCAAACTATCATAAACCTCACTCATCGTCATGCTAGTGAAGTTATATTTATCATTAAGATATTTATAATGAGAAAATATCTTCTTTAAAAAAGTAAAATTCTCTTCCGTATAATCTCCAAAATTATGAGGATGCCACCAAACATGAAAAGTTTCTCCTTTTTTTGCTGCATGTGTCATGGCGTTCTTAATACGTCTTAGGCGCAAACCATCTAAAAAACTCAGTTTACGGCTAAAAGGTCTTAAAAAGCGACTTGCTGGTATATTCATGGGTTCTCCTGATGCCAACAATTGTTCATTCGTATAGGTATTATAACCTGTTAAATTAAAATAGTTGTCCAATAAACGTAGCAATCGTTTTAATTTGCCCTCATGTGCGGATGGTGTATTTAGTTTATTATCTTCATTACCTCTATATGCTTTTATGCCATATTTTTTACAAATTTCAAGGTATGATTGGTTCGTTTGATTCCTTGGAAATATGATAGATTTTAGATTGCCATCAGCAATTGTTTGAGCCATTGCCAGATCGGTTTCAAATTGGTCTATAGTTTGACCTTCTTCTAAGCAGTAATAGTGGCAATATGTGTGTGATCCTATCTCGTGTTGAGGATGATTCTTTATATACTCCACCATATCTGATGCAAAATGATATGATTCATCATCCGGTGACATGTTTTCTATGTATGAGCCATAGGGTGATCGTATAGCATCATTGTATGATGGTATTGTTTTAGGGATATGGGCAAGTAGCTCTTTTTTATCTTTCAGCATCAGCATACCAACAACGCCAAAAGTTAAATGTACTCCAGCCTCTTCGGCCATTTCAACCAAACGTGGAATTATAGTTCTGACGGCCTCTATATTATTTCCGTATGAAGCAATAGTGCGCTTATCTCGCACGCCCCACATCATCTCAAAATCCAAAGATACTACGAACTTACCTTGTAACATAAACCTCAATTATCTTTTTTGATTATTCCAAACTCTTTTGTATTCTTCCAATTAATCCTGTCAGCACTTGACCAGGACCGCATTCCACAAACTCTGTCATTCCATCGTTTATCATATTGATAACGCTCTGTGTCCAGCGGACAGGGGCTGTAAGCTGCTTTAACAAGTTCTCTTTGATTTCAACATGATCCATATGCGGCTTAGCATCCACATTCTGATACACTGGGCAAATAGGTTTGCTGATAGGCGCTTTCTCGATAGCAGCTGCCAACTCGATGCGGGCGGGTTCCATTAAAGGTGAATGGAATGCTCCACCTACTGCCAATGGCAAAGCGCGTTTGGCACCTTCCTCTTTCAACTTAGTGCAGGCTTCTTTAATAGCTTCCACATTACCCGAAATGACCACTTGACCTGGGCTGTTATAGTTGGCCGGAACAACTACTTGACCACCTTTGCTGATTTCAGCGCACACCTGCTCGATGGTTTCATCCGGCAGGTTGATGATGGCTGCCATAGTGGAAGGTTGGGCTTCGCAGGCTTTTTGCATGGCCATAGCACGGGCATAAACCAAACGAAGACCGTCTTCGAAGGTTAACGCACCTGCAGTTACCAGAGCTGAGAACTCGCCCAAAGAGTGACCAGCCACCATATCAGGTTTAAAGTCATCCATGCAAAGGGCTGTAATTACAGAATGGAGAAAAACAGCAGGCTGAGTTACTTTGGTCTGTTTCAGATCTTCATCCGTGCCATTGAACATGATATCTGTAATACGATAGCCAAGAATATCATTGGCTTTGTCGAACAACTCCTTTGCTTTAGGATTGCGCTCGTAGAGGTCTTTGCCCATTCCAACAAATTGGGCTCCCTGACCAGGGAATACGTATGCTTTTGCCATAACTATAATTCAACCATGTTTTTTAATATACTCAGTGTCTTACCGACTTCGAATTGCGAATCATGGAAACGCACCTTATCATCAGCGTCCAACTCCAACTCAATTATTTTCTCCACACCGTTCTTTCCAAGTATCACTGGCACACCAAGGTAAATATCCTCATAACCATACTCGCCTTTTAGATACGCACAGGCGGTAAATACTCTCCGTTGATCACAGATGACAGCTTCCACCATTTCGCATACCGCAGCCCCTGCTGCAAACCAACCAGAACGTCCAAGATAATTAATGATTTCTTCGCCACCCAACTGCGTTCTTTGTATAGCTTCCTGAACTTTATCTTCGCTAAGCAGGTTTCGGATGGGAATGCCACCAATGGTTGTATAACGAGGCATTGGCACCATGCTCTTACCGTGACCACCAAGTATCAAAGCTTGAATATCTTTGGTGGAAACATTCAATGCCTCAGCGATGAAACTCTTGTAACGTGCCACGTCCAACTGTCCACTCATACCCAACACACGATTGGACGGGAAACCACAACTCTTCCAAGCGCAATAGCAGAGCACATCCAGGGGGTTACTCACCACCACTATCACGGCTTCGGGTGAATATTTGGCTACTTGCTGGCTCACTTCACGCACAATGCCGGCATTGGTGGCAATCAAGTCGCTACGCTCCATGCCTGGTTTTCGGGTGATACCAGAGGTGATGACTACCACATCACTATTGGCAGTCTTAGAATAGTCACCTGTATAACCTTTCACAATGGTGTCGAAGCGCTTCAAGGCTGCGCTTTGGCGCAGGTCAAGGGCTTTACCTTCTGCAAGGCCTGGTTTCACATCAATGATGACGATTTCGTTCACAAAATCGCGGTCGGCCAAGCAAGTGGCACACGAGGCTCCCACTTCGCCTGCTCCTATAATAGAAACTTTAGTCGTAAACATAGATTATTTTATTCCACTTGGTGGCCAGAAAGAATAGTTTTTCCTTCTGCCAATTTCAGTATTCGCTCTAAAGATATTTTTGCCTGTTCTTTGTCAGCACGCGGCAATCGTGTATTTGCCCCCACTCCAGGAATGTAGGCATCACCTGTAAATATATTGTCACCCATCATCATAGTCAAGCATCCTGGGTTATGGCCTGGAGTCTCGTAGAAAACCATCACAGGTTCGCCTTCAAAAAGGGGTAAGGATTCACTTTCGTGAACTACCACCACATTATCTTTTTCGTAATTGATAGGAGTGCCGTGATAGCGCGACATATTCAGTTTATCAGAAGCCAAGGCTTGTTTAGCATATTCCGTAACATACACCTTGCATTCAGGGAAATGCTCCACCAATGCTTCCAAACCATAAATATGGTCAAAATGCGCATGAGTTAGCAATACCCCTTCTACAGTTAAATTCTTTCCCTTAAGAAACTCTACCACTGGTTCAACATCACCAATATCCACTAACCATGCTTTCCTACATCCTTCCTTAGATAATATGTATGTTTTAGATGTAAATATTGAGTTTGTAATGTCTTTTATACTAATCATAGTTCAGCGTCATATTCCAGCTGATTTTTTCTCTTAACAACTTGTTTCCAACGTAAATTGAGTTTTCCTTATCTAAAGATTTAGTCACCACACTGCCTGCTCCAATAATACTGCCATCAGGAATTTTAGCGCCTTTTAAAATAACATTTCGACAACCAAGCCAAACATGATTCCCAAAAGTGATCTCTTCATTATGAGATATCATATTTCCATTCTCATCAAAGATATAGTGAGCATCTGTATCCATTATGAGATTATCAAACGACCACATATTATCATTTCCAATAACAAGGGACTTGAATATGGTGAATCGTGTATTGTGACTACATGAAAAGTTATTTCCTATTTCTACTACTGCTCCACGTGCTATTGCAAGCGATAATCCTGGTGAAAAATTATGATAACCCGAACCTTTGAAAATTAATGTACCTCTAATATTTAACACTGATTTTTTATCATAAGACCATTCAAGATCCATGAAACCAAATCTTACCACCCCCCGTTTAACTTTCACACAATCAACGAATTGAATTGCGTTTTTGTGTATTGACTCAATTCTGATACCTCTTGCTAAAACTATAGGTAAACGGATTGCCTGTTTAAATGGAAGACAACAAAAATTAACCCAAATAGTTTTAAGTATTGCAAACTGCGCTAATTTATACAATCTATTCATAACTATTATACCAGCGGTCCCATGAGGGTATTCCATTTTACTAAGCGGTCAATCAGCACGATGCCGTCCCAAGGCATTTCGAAGTTAAGCATACGACCAATTTGCGGGAAGCGCACGGCTCCCATTGGGGTGGCTGCTTCTGCAAAAGCAACAGCCTGCTCTGGTGTAGCTTCGATGCCCACTGTCTGAATGTCTTCGGTGATGTGTTTGACTGCCTGCATTATGCTATCCACAGCGTGAACAAACAACACACGCGAATAGACGGGCTTGTGCAGCTCGTCTTTGTCGTCCAAAAGGATGGAATACGACATCGTTTCGCTACCAATACTGAGACCACAGAAATCATACACACCACGGATAGAATGCACGGCAGAGACTTGCTCAGGGCTCATCGTAGGCTTCGGAATCTGAATTTCCGTCTTGCCCATTGATTCATTCAAAATCTCACAGAAGCGTTCCGGGCTCACCGCACCCCCCTTCTCAATGAAGAGGTTATGGGCAGAGGCGCAACCGCTCTGGTCGAACACCGACACATCAACTGATACACGACGTGCCAATTTCTTGGCCGCCTGCTCATCGGTGAGCATCTCTTTAGTGACCACAGCAAAAGAAAGTTTCGGTCCAAAAATCACCGTTTCGCAGTCGTATTTGGAAGGATAACCTGCTACGGTTTCAACCGCCTCACGGCCGCCCCAGGCAATGCGCACCTCAGCGTTCTTCGACATCTGTTCGCCCAACTTCACCGCATTGCGCGAGAAGTAGATTACGCCCATAGTTTTCAACAAGTCATCACCCTTGATGGTGTAACCATCAGGTGTGGTGTATTCCAAACCCTCGAAAGCACTCAACAGACTGGCAAACACGCCATCATCATGAGAAGAAACCTTCAACAGGTTCACATTCTTGGTCATAATGCACTGCACCAGGGCGAACAAACCCAAAATTTGCACATTGCCTGCCATCCAGTGGCACACCAAGCCACGGGAGTTGGCTTTTAAGAGGTGTTTCTCTGAATCAGGGAAAGCGCAATAGGTGTCAGCATAGGCGAGGTTGCCTCTCAAGCCAAACTGGGCAATCTCGCGCAAATGACGCTCACTGCACCAGGTGGCCAAAAAGTTCAAGCCCTTATCTTTCAAGAACAAGTATTTCGGGTCGGTAGCCCAACGCTTGGCAGCGGCATCAATCAATCCAATCAATGCATCAATAGGTTGCTTGCGCAACCAAGGTAATTGACCTCTCAGAGAGTCAATCATTCCTTGGAACACTTTCTCAGATGATTCATCCTCCAACAGTTCGTTGGTGAAGTATTGAATCTCCAGTTTGTCGTCATTCACCGCACTAGTGGTGCGTTTTTGGAAAGTGAGCTTGTTCGACAGAATGTCGCCACAACCGCGAACCTCAGCCTTCTTCAGTCGACCTAAAATTTTGAACCGCTTGCCTGGACGGCCGTATGGGCATTCGCCATCAATTATCATTCCCAAATCGTCGGTCAGCACCAGGTTGCCCGGATAGCTGTGCGGCACAGGGGTGATGAATTCTAATTTACCTTCTTCGCCAGCTGGCAGTATTTCGTTGGTGACCACGTCGCGCACCAGTACCTTCACATAGCTACTTTCGTGCTTGCAACCGCAAGGACAGTCTGGATAGTTCAAGCCCATCTGCTCGGTGAAACCATAGATGTCAATTACATCCACCGGCTCGATGCCAAAGCAGTCGGCCAGTTGCTGATTGAACAGTTCCTTGCTTATCTTTTCGCTTTCGAGCTTTTTCCAACCTCCTATATGGATAATCTTTGAGCCTTTAGGCAGCGGAATGGTGATGCCTTTCTCGCGGATGGACTTCAGTACATTGCTGTAGAGGATGTAGGTAAAACCAAACACCACCACAGGCTGGTCAGCCGGAATTTCGGCCACATATTGCTGCATGGCATCCACATCGAAATACGAAACCCCACCTTTGGCCTTGAGGAAATAGCCTGCCTTGCTGGCAAAGTTCAAGTAACCCGTGATGGCCGCAAAGCGGGCACCCAGCAGGGCACGGAACTCCGAGCGTGGGTCGATGTCCATCACCAGGAAGGGCTTGCGCTCACGGCCAATCGCCTCCTGTATCACTTTCACCATGGCTTTAGCTTGACGCTTGGAGGTGATTTTGTCCACCACGATGGTACTTGGGGTACCTGAGGTGGCGGAAGACTGCAAACGCAGTTTGATGTCTTCCTTGGGCACAGAAGCAAGACCCATCCCGAGGTCTTTAAACACACTCACTGCCACAGGCGGGATGGCCTCCAATGAGGTAATCTCCGCATGAGGATCAAAGCCCTTGCGGTCGCAAAACTGGCGATACATCTCATTATGCTCATAATGAAACACCAGTTCCTCTTGCAAGGATTTGAGATAGAGGTTGCGTTGCTCCTCGTTGTCGGAATAGGCCGGCAAGTTGAACAACTCATCCATATAGGAAATCTGCTCTTCCATAGCTTTTATTTCAATTTTAAACGTTGCACCTTTCCCGAAGCCGTCTTTGGAATAGCGTCGATCCGCTCGATAGCGGCCGGGAGTTTATACACTTCCAACTTAGGTTTCAATGCCTCAAGAATAGCGGCATCAGTGAGCGAAGTGTCATCGCAAACGATGAATGCTTTCACCAGTTCGCCCATCACCCCTTCGGGGTCAGGCATAGCCACGCAAGCGCAATCGGTGATGCCAGGAATGGTGTTGAGGATATCCTCCACCTCCATCGGGCTCACCTTCTTGCCACCTACGTTGATCATCTCCTTTATGCGGCTCTTCAGATGGATATAGCCATCGGCATCCAAGTAGCCACAGTCGCCCGTACGGAAGTATCCGTTGAAGAAGTCTTTGGCAAAACGCTCAGGCGTTTCGTTCCAGTAGCTGCAGGTCACGTGGTTGCCTTTCACGCACACTTCGCCTTCGCCACCCAAAGGCATTTCCTTGCCTTCGCCATCGAAAATCTTTACATCCACATTTGGTGAAGCTTTGCCAGCGGTATTCAGCTGGTCGTGCTCGGAATGGAACTCCATAAAGGCCGAGCGCGAGGCCTCGGTGAGACCGTAGTGCATACAGATGCGTGTGTTGGGCAGCAAGCGGCACAACAGTTCCTTGTCGGGGATCGGCATAAACGAGCTGCCAATCTCGATGTAGCGCAACTGGTCGGCAAACTTGCCGATATGCTCACCGCTCATCTTCTTAATGTAAGCCCAGCTGGCAGGCACCATTCCAAAGCCGGTGCAATGATGCTGTTCCATCAGTCCGAAAAACTTCTTCATGCTGGCAAAAGTACCCAAAAGCACCAATGTACCACCTTTCGAGAGCACACAACGCACACGACCCAAGCCAAACGAGTGGCTTACAGGCAGTGCCAATAGCTCCACATCTTCAGCCGTATTCTTGATGAAGGTGTTAATGTTCAGAGCCGCTGCTGCCAAGTTGCGGTGGTTGAGCGCCACACCCTTTGGCGCACCCGTGGTGCCAGTGGTGAACAGCACATCAGCCAACTGCTCGCTGTCGGGCTGCATGTAAGGCTCGATGTTGTCACACGGAGTGAGCACATCGTTGAGAGGAATGGTTGGGGTTTCCTCCACCTTGTGCAGCAGGCCCATGGTGCAGACTGGAGTGGTTGATTTTTTAATTAAGTCGAATCGAGTTTCATTGGTGTCGGGATCAATCGGCACACACACGCCACCAGCAATATGAATGCCGAAATAGGCGTAAATGAAATCGATATTGGCAGAGGCCGAGAGAATGATTCTGTCGCCCTGCTTCAGCCCATATTTGCGCTTCACATTGGTAGCAGCCAGCAGGCAACGTTCCCACAACTTGGCATACGTCACCTTTTCGTCGCCTGCTATCAAAGCGATGCGGTCGGGCTGTTGGATTGAGTTCTGATAAATTTGTTCTTCTACCGTCATTATTACAGTTTTGCGTTCACAGCATTCACGATGTCTTTCACATCTTCCATTTCCATCATCTCTTCGGGCTCGAAGCTGATATCAAAAGCCTCTTCCACGTTTGAGAGAATGCTCAGATGGCCCACAGAATCCCATGCTGGGAAATCGCCCACCATGCTGTTTTCGGTTACTTCACTTTTGTCAACGCTGCAAATTGTTGCAACAATCTCGATAACTTTTTCTAATGTATCCATAATAATTATAATTAAATGATTTCTATTTTATTCCACCATCAGCACGGACAATTTGTCCAGTTATATACGAAGCCTGTTCAGAGGCTAAAAAGACTACTGTTTGGGCAATTTCTTCAGGTTTGGCCAATCTTTTCAAAGCTGATGCATTCGAAGTGTTTTCAGCCGCCTTCTCACCCATTGAAATAGCCATATCTGTTTCCACCATGCCAGGAGCCACACCATTCACTCTTATTTTGAAAAATGCCAATTCCTGTGCTAACACTTTTGTTGTTAATGCTATTGCTGCTTTTGATGATCCGTAAGCAGTAACTCCAACACCACCATCAAGACCAGCTATGGATGTCATATTCACAATAGAAGCACCCTTTGCTTTTTTTAAATTTCCCAAGAGAACTTGGGTCAAAACCATTTGAGAAAAGTAGTTGATTTGAAACACTCGGTGCAAGTCTTCCATCTTACTCATCATAAATGGAGCAATATGAGAGATACCGGCATTATTGACGAGTATATCAACAATGGGCATAGCCGTTTTGATTTCCTTGGCACCCTCTTTTACAGCCTCCTCGTTTGACATATCGAAGAAGTAAGGAGTAATCTGAACATTGTTGACCTCAGCAATCTTCTTATAATTTTGGATAACCGCATCGCTCTGCTTATTGCTACAAGCTGCAATATTGGCACCTTCTTTGGCAAATTGCTCCAGGATTGCAAGCCCGATGCCTCGGCTACTGCCAGTTATGACAACGTTTTTACCTTTAAATCTATTCATGCTCAAACAATTCTATTACACCTACATCTTTATGAAACAGGAAGCACACTTTTCCTTTAAGATTATCAGACCTTGTGGGTTTGGCGATAACCATAAAGCGTTCGGTTTTGAGTTCTTTCACAGCTTCCTCTATCGTACAATTAATGTTGTAGCACAAGTGATAAGGAGTTACTCCGTTTTTTTCCAGAATCTTGTTGATAGGAGATTTCTCATCGTATGGAGCTAACAACTCTATAGTAGGCATATTCTCCGCTTCATAGAAGTAGCCGTAAACATTCTGATAAGGGTCGTAACCTCCCACCGTCTCATGATAACCCAATGCTTCATAATATGCAGCTGTCGCTTTATAGTCGCGAGTAGCAACGCCTATATGGTTTACACCAGTGATAAACGGGAATGCTTTCATCCAAGTTGTTGCTTAACGTTTTCAACTATTTTCTCTGCTGTAAGACCATTTTGTGCCAACAGGTACTGATAGTCACCCACCTCGCAGAAACGGTCTTGAACGCCCAGATTCAGTATCTTGCTTGTAACCTGATTGTGATTCATCACTTCAGCAATGGCGGTTCCCAAACCACCAATGGTGAAATGTTCCTCAACAGTGGCTATCACTTTAGCACCAGACAATTCTTTAAGAATTGTGTCAGTATCGATAGGCTTTAGACAATGAACATCAATCACTTTGGCTCCGATACCCTCATTGCTTAATGCCTCTGCAGCCTTAAGGCTATGATAAACCATTGAACCCGTTGCAAAAAACACTATATCGGAACCTTGATCAAATACCTTGTTTGCCTTGCGATAGTCATATTCAAAATCTTCGGCATATACCACAGGGTTGTTCAATGTACCTGAAAGGCGAATATATACCGGACTATTCATATTTAATGCAGCCTCAAAAGCTTTCACTGCTTCACCAGCATCGGCAGGAGATAAAACTGTCATATTGGGAACTGTGCGCATCATGCTTAGGTCTTCAAGCGCGTAGTGTGAGTTACCAAAATAACTAAGGGCAAAACCACTATTGATACCAATGAGTATGGCAGGAATCTGCATATACCCCATATACTGGCGAACAGGCTCGAAACTGCGCATACTCAAGAAACAAGACTGTGCCGTTGCAACACATTTGAAACCTTCGGAGGCCAGACCTGCCGTGATGCCCATCAAGTTTTGTTCAGCAATACCCACATCATAGAAATCGTCAGGATATTTCTGCTTAAAACGCGACAAGCCAGCTCCGTATGCCATATCGGAGGTCAACACTTTTATTTTGTACTCATCATGATAGAAATCCAACGCACTACCAAAAACAGCACCATTCTGCCCGAACATGGACAGCATCTTTGCATTATATTTAAATTGCGTATCCATAATCAAGCAAGCTCCTCCATAGCTTTGTCGTATTTTTTCTGATTCAGCACACCGTGGTGCCACGAAGCCTCATTCTCCATAAATGAAACCCCTTTGCCTTTGATAGTGTTTGCCACAATAGCCATAGGATTGCCTTCTTCACGTAGAGCTATGGCATTGAGCAACGCTTCCATATCGTGGCCATCAACCGTGACAGCTTTCGAGCCAAAAGCGGTCAGCTTGTCAGCCATAGGTGAAAGGTCAATGATTTCTTTTGTGAATCCATCGGCCTGAAGACCGTTGTTGTCAACAATCACGGTTAAATTATCCAACTTGAACTGATGTGCGGTCATCATCGCCTCCCAGAAAATGCCTTCGTTGCATTCACCATCTCCTACAATAGCATAGATATGGTTATTCAAACCTTTTGTTTTGCATGCAAGAGCCACGCCTATAGCATACGAAATGCCGAGACCAAGGCTACCCCCAGAAAACTCGATACCATGCTCAACATCACGCGAAGCGTGCGCGAAAAGATGAGTTCCATTGGTTTCAAAGGTATCCACAAGTTCTGGTGTCATTATACCCTTCTGTTCCAACACTGTGTAAAGTGCAAGAGCACCATGACCCTTGCTTAAAATCACCCTGTCACGATTTTCATCTTTCGAGATATTGACCACATTATATAAAGCTGTCAATATCTCAACCAATGACAGAGAGCCACCCAGATGAGAACCCGAGGAGCCAGATTTCAATGCCAACTCCAAGATACGCTTTCTCATCCAAAGTGCGTCTTGTTTCATTTTTTCAATATCCGCCATGTTTTTAGTTTAAATCTCAATTACGCCAGGACACACGATATGATCGGTTTCAAAATATGCAGCCGCCCATGACAAACCCACACCAAAGCCACTACCTATCAGTTTTAGATGTTTGTTTTCCAAGTCCTCTTTCGCTCTTGAAACCAAGGTCAAAGGAATGGAACCACTGCTTGTGTTGCCAAATTCCTCAATACAATACAACACTTTTTCGTGCGATAGTTTCATCTTTCTGCGGATCTTCTCATCCATAAACAGATTGGCCTGATGTAATACATAGTAATCTATCTCTTCCTGGTTGATAGAATACTTCTCCACTAGATCTTTTATCTGTTTAGGGGCTTTCGAAATAGCAAATGAGAATACTGACATGCCATCCATAAAGATATGGTTGTTGTTTCTCACAATGCCATCACCATAATCAATCATATCAAGCGTATGCTCATTGAAAGGATGACGATAGCCACCATCGCGAATCACTATCTTATCGCTGCCAGAGCCATCGGTATTAAGAGCGAACTTGATTGGGGATTCCTCTTCCGTGTATTCAAGAGCAGTGCAAGTACCCGCATCGCCAAACAACGGAAGCGTGGTCTTATCCTCAGGAGAGGCCACCTTTGAAGCTGTATCACCAGAAAACAGCAAACCCTTTCTGATGGTTCCGTTCTGCATAATGGAGCAGATTATACTTAATCCATACACCCAACCTGAGCATCCGTGTGGAATATCTGTTGCAAAACAATCTTCCTTTAACCCCAAACGGTGTTGAAGGATGCAGGCAACAGGAGGTTGAATGAAATCTGGAGTTTGAGTTACACAGACTATGGCGTCTATTTCGCTCTTATCCCAGCCAAGCTCTGCAATCAACTTCTCGGCAGCAGCAAAGAACAAATCGGAAGTGCATCTTCCGTCATTAAACAAATGACGCTGATCAATGCCAATAAGATTTCTGACCTTTGTATAGTCTCCCCACTTTTGGTAAGAGTCTATGTTCTTTTCAACGTTTTTTGGCACACAGGCCATCATGCCTCTGAGGGCAACGTGTTTTGTCTCTAAAAATGCCATAACCTTATTTTAATGAAATACCACCGTCAATAATTAAATTTGTTCCTGTCACCCAAGCACTGGCGTTTGAAAGCAAATAGATGATGGCCAATGCTATATCTCTTGGTTCGCCATAACGTCCCAAAGGATATTTCTTTTCGTCTTCCTCCAACTGAGCAGCTGTTACCGTTCCTAATTCCAGAATACCAGTATTCACCATACCAGGGCATACGGCGTTGACGCGAATCTTCTTAGATGAAAGTTCCAGTGCGGCATTTTTCATGTAAGCAGATATAGCACCTTTGCTGCTAGTGTACATCGAATTGCCTGGAGCAGTTAAACCCAAACCAGCTATTGAACTGGTAAACACAATTGAGGATTCGTTGTTTAACAATTTCTTTTTGAGTGCTTTGTGAAGCAACAATATAGGTGCAACCGTATTCACATTAAGCACTTCAAGCAGCTGCTCCCTTTTAACAAATTGTAATGGAAGAGTTTTGGTAAAACCAGCGTTGTTTACTATTCCATCCAATTTGGGAAGTTCATTTACCAATTTATCCAGATCTTCCTCGTTGCCCAAATCAGCAAGAAGCATTTGGTGGCCCTCGCCTTCCAATGCGGCGAGAGTCTCTTTAAGCCTTTCTTCATTCCTTGCTGTGATAACCATTTTGGCACCCATCTTGGAACATTCGATGGCTGTTGTACGACCAATACCTGAAGAAGCTCCTGTTACTAATATTATCTTTCCCTCTAATGAATATGGATTGTACATTGTTCCTGATTTTTAATACTCAATAATTGTTGGGCAAACCATTTGATCGGTCTCAAAATACGCACAAGCGCAAGCCAATCCGGTACCAAAACCGCAAACTAGCGTTTTTTGAGAACCTTTCTGATAATCGCCTGAGCATTCGCTCACCATTGTGAGCGGCACTGAGGCGCCAGTAGTGTTACCATACTCCTTCAAACTTAGCGGCACTCTGTCCATCTCCACCTTCATACGCTTTGCAATTGTTTTTAACATCATAGCGTTGGCTTGATGCAAAACTAATTTATCAATCTTTTCAAGATCTATCTCGAAGTTTGCACAAAGTTGCTTCAATGTTTTAGGTACGGTAGTAATAGCGAATGAGAACACATCCATACCATCCATCTTATCTGTGGTTTCTGATGCCGGTACAAGACCTTCTCTGCGTTCAATATCAGCCTTTAAGGTTTCCAACGTGAATGGAGCGCGCCAACCGCCGTTTTTGCGGGCCAACGCCATTCCGTCAGCACTCTTGGTAATGATATTGAAAAGTATCGGTTTTGCATTTTCGTCAAACTCCAAAGCCGTAGCTGTTCCACTATCACCAAAGAGAGGTCTTTCTTCCCTGTTGGCTTTTCCTGCATCGTGGCTGCACATGTCGCCCACCATAAGCACAGCGCGTTTCAAACCACTTGCAGAAATCATAGACGACACACTACTCAGACTGTTAACCCATCCCGGGCAACCATGATAGAAGTCTATACACATGCAAGAATTTGGAAGGCCTAATCTGTTGTGAATAACAAAAGAGGTTGGATGGTTAAGATAGTCGGGGTCTTGAGTGCAATAAGCAATCAGATCGATACTCTCTTTATCCCAACCTAATTTGTCGATGAGTAGTTCTGCAGCTTTGAAGCAAAGGTCAGAAGTGGTAGTGCCATCAGGACAAACGTGACGACGTTCGATACCTGTAGCAGCAATCACCTGCTCAGCCTCTTCGGGAGTCGCATAGAAGGGAAGATCCCTGTTTTCTTCCACAGTGGAAGGAACACAAGCGGATATTCCCTTTATTGAAACTTTTTCAACTTTTAAAAATGCCATACGATTAAGCCTTTGCCTTTACGGCGTTGAATAAATCCTCAATGGTGTTTGAATTACGGATGTCATCACCCTTGATGGTGATATCATACTCTTCGTCAACCATTGCAATTACACTCAATGCGATGAGTGAAGACCACTCGTCGAGTTCTTTGAAAACAGTTTCTGCTTTGAACTCACTAGCATCAGTATCGTCAAACTGAGCTGCAAAATTTTCGATAAAATCTTTTAATTCCATAATGATAATTTTTATTGTTAATACTAAATTTTAAAATAATATCAAATCAGCGTATCCAAATCGGATTCTCCATAATGATTCATCAGATGCATCGGGAAATTCTTTCTTTCGACCTTTGAATGTGATACGGTTATCACCATGATGAATGAACCCCATATGCTTTAATTTCTTGACAGTATCACTATCGTTAGAAGATGTTTGAATAATCGACACATCTTTAGGAAATGTGAGCATAGCCATACGATTAAGGTCAATCTCGCGCAACTGACAATCTCTTGTCACGCCCCATTCTACTATAGATCCCAACAACACATTGTGCATTCCTTTTACCTCCTCACGATAACGCTCTTTGGTTACAAAAAAAGCGACAGGGTTTCCCTCTTGATAAATCGCATAGAACTTTTGGCAATCACGGGGCTCGCTAGTAAACTTATTATCCAAGCACCACTGTAACCATTTTTGATCGTGTACCTCACCATATTTATGGCCGTCGTTTAATACGATTTCATCAACCCAAATAGGAACTGTTTCTAATTGCCTAATAGTATATCCTTTGGGGATTCGCTGAAACAAACGCATAAAACCATAAAACCCGTGAAAGGCAATATTGACGCATGAAGAAGAAACAGAAAGTACAAAACCCTTCAGTCCCATCTTTCCAAGTAAAGGTTTTGCGTCATTGAGCAACATCAATCTCGGAAACTCAAAGATAGTGTTCTTTAAACGGCGGAACAAAGGAATAGCATCGTCAGAAATACCAGCTGCCAATCCTGGACTTCTTCCAGGCATCTGAAATTCATCCCCTATAATATAACCTCCAACGCCCTCTTTACGATAACTCTCTTCTACTTCAAATCCTGAACCGCTATAAGCATAAATAATATTATCACCAACCTTAAATCGCGTCCTGAAGTACATATTTCGGCCAACTGGAACTTCACCATCTAACGCCAAATACATAAACAAATCATCCTCCTCTGCTCCAGAAGGGTTCGATAGAAAAGCCTTACGACGCGCCTCTTGCTCATATGAGGCAATGCCGTATTTGTCATTTTCTACCACGAAACCCTTACGCAGTTCGCCGTAGGTGATAATTCTCGACCGATAGTCCATCATTACAGTCTTCCGTCAACAATGTTTCTGTCAAGAGTACACTTCACATCGAATATGACGTGCTTTTCTTTCAAGAGAGCCGATACATCCAATCCCTCAAACTTCTTGTGAGCAACTGCTGCAATGGCAGCGTCAAACTTTTCTTTCGGAAGCTCGTTTACCACTTCAATACCGTATTCGTGTTTCACAATGGATGGATTAGCCCAAGGGTCGTATACGGTAATATTGAGGTTATACTCTTTCAGTGCCTTGTAGATGTCGATAACTTTAGTGTTGCGGACATCGGGGCAGTTCTCCTTGAAGGTGAATCCAAGAATAATAATATTGGAGTTCAGCACCTGGATACCTTTTTTCAGCATCAGTTTGATGGTCTCTGTTGCCACATACTCACCCATACCATCGTTCATACGACGACCAGCAAGAATGATTTCAGGATTGTAGCCATGACGCTGGGCGCATTGGGCCAGATAGTAAGGATCCACACCAATGCAGTGACCACCTACCAAACCCGGACGGAAAGGAAGAAAGTTCCACTTGGTTCCAGCAGCCTCCAAGACATCAAGAGTGTCGATACCCATCTTGTTAAAGATCTTTGAAAGTTCATTGACAAATGCAATATTGATGTCACGTTGGGAATTCTCAATTACCTTGGCGGCTTCTGCAACTTTCATTGTTGGAGCAAGGTGAGTGCCAGCTGTGATAACACTGGCATAGACTTCGTTCACGTATTTGCCAATCTCAGGTGTTGAACCAGAGGTCACTTTTTTGATATGCTCAACGGTGTGCTGCTTGTCACCTGGGTTGATACGCTCAGGGCTGTAGCCTCCATAGAAATCAACGTTCATCTTCATGCCGCTGACTTTCTCTACCACCGGGATACACTCATCTTCGGTTACGCCAGGATAAACTGTAGATTCATAAACCACCACATCACCTTTGCTGATGACTTTACCAACAGTTGTTGAAGCACCAACCAAAGGAGTGAGGTCGGGATTATTGTCATCATCCACTGGAGTTGGCACAGCCACAATATAGAAATTACAGTTACGAATCTTCTCAATATCGCTTGTGCAAATAAAGCCGTGATTCTTGATGGCATCCTGCAGCAGATCGTCTGCCACTTCAAGGGTTGCATCATGACCAGCCATCAACGCATCGCAACGGCTCTGATTCATATCGAAACCTATGGTTTCATACTTTGTTGAGAAAAGGCGGGCAAGGGGAAGACCAACGTAGCCCAGACCAATAACACAAATTTTAGTCTCTTTCATTGTTATATGATTTTAATAATTTAACTTCTTGTATTTTAAAGGTTTGCTTTGTACCATTCAATAGCTTCATTTAAGCCACGGGCAAAATCATACTGCGGGTCATAGCCCAACATACGTTTTGCCTTGCTGATATCAGCATTGCTATGCTTAATGTCACCTGGACGGTCTGGACCAAAATGAGGCTCGATATTTTTACCTAATGCCTTGGTTAAATCATAATAGATGTCAATCAAATATTCGCGACCACCGTATGCCACATTAAAGGCTTCACCACTGGCCTCATCAGGTGCCAAACAAGCTTTGAGATTGGCCTCAATCACATTTTCAATATAGGTAAAATCGCGACTTTGTTTGCCATCGCCATTGATGGTAGGCTGTTCATCGTTAATCAGCATTTTGATGAACTTAGGTATAACTGCAGCGTATGCACCATTCGGATCTTGACGACGACCAAACACATTGAAATAACGAAGACCTATGGTCTTTAAACCATAGTGTTTGGTATATTGTTTTGCCCATTCTTCGTCTGCACGTTTGGTCAATGCGTAAGGAGAAAGCAGATTTCCCTCCACTCCTTCCTGTTTCGGAAGATGCGCTTCATCACCATACACAGAGCTTGAAGAAGCATATACAAAGGTCTTCACATTGTTATGGCGTGCTGCTTCCATCATATTCAATGATCCTTGTATGTTATTGGCACAATAGAATAATGGCATCTCAATTGAGCGAGGGACACTGCCCCAAGCAGCTTCATTCATCACATAATCCACACCTTTACAAGCCTTCATACAAGTGTCAAGGTCTTTGATATCACCTTTGATGAATTCATAATTAGGGTTATCTTTGAACAAATCCACGTTTGCTTGTTTTCCCGTGCTCAAATCATCAAGACAACGAACACGATAACCCATGTTCAATACGGCTTCGCAAATGTTAGAGCCAATAAAGCCAGCGCCACCAGTAACTAAAAACAAGCTGTTGGCCGGAAATTTTAATTCATTGTAGAGCATATTATTCAAGTATTTTTGATTTCAAATAATCTATCCATTGTTGACATATTTTGTCTTCTCTCAACAATTCATATACTTTAGTAGCTTCAGCCCCCATTCTTTCACCAATCCCTTCTTCATCAGCCAAACGACACATTCTGTCGGCAATTGCATCCATGTCCTTCACATCCACAAGATAGCCATTTACCCCATCTTGTATCAAATCTGTTGCGCCAGCTACTTTTGTAGAAATTACTGGGAGACCTAGGCACATTGCCTCTGCCATAGCATTGCTCATTCCTTCTACAATAGAAGTGAGAACATACATTTTTGCGCTTACAATTCGATCCCACACATCATTATGCATGCCAGCTAAAACCACATAATCTTGCAGACCATCATTATTAATTTTAGCCTCAATATCATCTTTTAATGGGCCAAAGCCATATATGACCAATTGATAATCAGGATGTGTTTCTTTGAAACGCGAAAAGGCATCTATCATAGTTGGTATGTCTTTTACTGCAAAAAAACGGCCAACAGTAACTATTTCTTTACGCTTTTCGGTTCTTAAAGCACGTCCCACATAATCTTTCCCCATTGGGATAGGATTATAAATAACTGTTGTTTTTCGACCTAATACTCCCTTATAACAAGACTTAGCATATTCTGTTTGTGTCAATATCCCTACAGGTATCAAATATAACAAATTACGCAACCACAGCATCAACTTTCCACCTGCCACACTACGTTTAGGGTCTGTACGTTCAGCAACAACAAAACGAGTCCGCATAAAAAGAGTTGCTGTTAATGCCAACATACTATAAGGAGTAAGAAAAGAAAGAACTAAATCTGGCTTTTCTTTTCGAATATACTTCCTAAATGTTAGCATCTGCCCATAACGACTCACTTTCCCTGACAATCTTGGGAGATGAATAATCTTTATCCTATAGTCATAGTCATAAAAAACCGGTGCATCCGACCAATTTACGATATGAACATCATCAAAATTGTCAGCAAATGGTGTTGAAAGAACAGAAAGGACACGTGCAGCACCACCTCCAGCTATATCCGATATGGAAATAATGAGCTTAGTCATTTTTACGCTATCTTTTCTTTATTTTACGCAATGAGAAATATCCAACACTTAATAATCTATCAAGAAAACTTTTTCGTCCTACTTTTTCCAGTTGTATATCATCAAATGATATGAACATATTACGATGTTCCCTTATAAAAACATCTGTTTGTTCGAAAGCCAAGTCATTCATAGTGTTTGGATGAAAACAAAACGTAAAAACACCAGGCAACCTCATATCTCTACATTGACCGCTAAACTGAGGAATGAAAACAAAATCTTTATAACGATACGGTTTTGTAGCTATAGTATCGCTGATGATACGAATATCGCTTTCTTCTCTCAAAGCAGTCAATGTATTTTCATCGAAAGTATGTCCAGGAGCAAAAAAATACTTGGGGCTTACACCATGTTCTTTCATCTTGGATATTCCTTGCTTAATTTTCTCTCTCTGTATCTCTAAAGGAACTCCAGCGAATTCACTAAACGACCATAAAGGATTTAATCCTTTTTTCCCATCTTTACTTATATAACAGTGATTGTATCCATGTAAAGCGATAGCCCAACCTTTCTTTTCCCATGTTTGTACCTTATTCCAAAACGACTCGTCAACATGATCTATTTGTTGCATGGTATCTTCATTGTGAGGTATTACGCCCACCATTGGTTTAACACCATACTTATCGAGAATGTTTTTCATTCTTTGCCATTTAGAATAATCCATGGACGGACAAGCATCGTCTAGACGGATAAGGTATTGTCGTTTCATCGTTCAATAAGATCAATATATTTGTTTATGAAAGCCTCTTCTGACAACATATTAACAGCCAAGTTTCTACTTTCTCTTCCCCATTGCTTGCGTTGTTCATTTGGCATAGAAATCATCGTTTTTAGAGTATTTACAATATCATTAACATCTTTAGGATCAAACAACAAACCATTCTTGCCTTCACTCACGATACGTGCATTGTCGCACACCCTTCCACAGATTACCGGTTTGCCACAACTCATTGCCTCGCATACCACATTTGGAAACCCTTCAAATGTACTTGGCAAACAGAAGAAAGTACACTCACGGTAATAATCAACAATGTTAGGCACATTGGGGAAAAATTCTATCATATCACCAATTCCCAGTTCTTCAACTTTATCCTTTACGGCACGGGCATAATCTTCCTCACCGCGCTGCACATCACCATACCATTTGAAATGAATGTTATCAGAACCATCCTTTTTCAAAACAGATATGGCTTCTAAATAGCGCATTGTGTTTTTCTGCCTTGCGACCCTCGCTGCTGTAAGAATGACTTGCTTTTCACTTGATTGACATTCAGCTGGTGAAAAATAGTTCGTATCAGTAAAATTTGAAATAGGAACAACCTTCTTTTTCATCCATGGGAAATTTGCAGAAAGAAACTCACCTTGTGAATAGGCATTAGGCACAACATAATCAGCAAACCTATAGAGCTTAAACAATCGTTTTTTCCCTCCTATTGTAGTATTAGTGATTCGTTCACTTACAATAAGCTTAAACCTCATTCCTATCAATTTTAACAGGCAACCTATGGCATTAGGACCACCCTTGTAAGCTATTACCCAGTCATATCCATGACGTTGTTTTATGAACTGCCGTACAGCTTTCAGTTTTGACCACTGTGAATCCTTTACGGATAAAAAGACTGGGTCAATACCACCAGCCCGAGCTATAGGTGCATAAAACTCATCTTTATGGTAAGCCACTAAATCCACGTCATATCCTTTTTGTTTTAGAAGCGTAGCAAGGCCAACCATTTGTCGTTCAGCACCACCTATTCCTAATGTATCTATTAAACATAGAATTTTTTTCATTTTACGGGTAATTTGATCCATTCACCAAACTTATAATCCCATTCAACAGGATTAAAAGGCACCATACCTCCAAAGTGGAAAAATGTAAACTCACCAAAAAAGATATTGCCGTTTACATCATAGAAATCCACACGTACTTCAGGCAATCCCTTACTAAGTTGTGATGCTAATCTTTTCATTTCATCAAAACCTTTTGGTTTTTCAGGAATTTGTTTTGCATTAGGATGTCCTTGGGTGAAAGGAAGGTGTTTAAAATCAGCATCAAAGAAATCGAACTTCACTTCCTCACCTGCCGTTTGTCTATCTGAAGCAATAAACATTGCTTTCACTTCGCCATCAAAACAGAAAAACTTGTAGTCACGTAGTTCACCAAACTCATCTTCCATATAGGCTTCAGCAAAAATCTTGGGTTGTACATTCTTGTATGGCCATTCACGCCCTTCATAGTAATAGTTTCTTCCAAATGCTTTCTTCAATCTTTCTGAAGCATTTGCAATATCAAGTTTCGTCTTATCCTTACATATCACCATTCCTCCACAATCGTGTGAACATTTAATGACAAATTGATTAGGTAAATCATTCCAATCGATATCATCAACGCTATCCCAAACACCTAATATTGGAATCACATGCTCTGATCCTATTTTTTTTGTCACATATTCCTTCACCTTGAACTTATCAACTAATGTAGTATATAGCTGATTATGGTCATATAACTTGATCCATTGAAGTTTCTCACTAAAGGTACGTGGTTTCTTAAGATTAAGATGGTAGGGCATGCGACGAGCACGCCATTTAATCTTAATAAACAATTTGTCCGAACACAAGCTAAGCAAAGCCTTTAAAAAAGGATGATTTGAAGCTTGTACGATTGCTTTTACTGCCATTATTGGTTGTTTTTAGTATGTCTTATTAGGTAGTTTTATGAATTCACCAAATGTATAATCCCACTCCTCGGGCACGTAAGGTTTCATCCCACTCCAGTGGAAAAAGGTCATTTCACCAAAATATATCTTACCGTTGATGTCATAGAAATCAATGCGTACATGTGGAATACCTTTACTGAGCTTTTCTGCCAATCGTTTCATTTCTTCAAACGACTTTGGCTTCGCAGGACGTATTTCGGCATTCGGATGACCGTTAGTGAAAGGCAGATGATTGAAATCTTCATCAAAAAAATCGAATTTTACCTCATGTTCACCTTTGCTTCTATCAGATGCTATGAATAACGCTTTCACTTTCCCATCAAAGCAAAAAAACTTGTAGTCTCTCAATTCACCAAATTGGTCTTCCATATAAGTTTCTGCGAATACACAACGAGGCACATTCTTATAAGGCCATTCCCGATTCTTATTATAGTAATTCTCTTTAAGGCCTTTCCGAAGTTCGGACTTAACTTTTTCTACGTTCATTTTGCTTTTGTCTTTGCAGATGTACATACCTGTGCCACTGTTGTGGTTTACCTTCAAAACGAAACGATCAGGAAGTTTTTCAAAGTCAATATCGTCGGGATCATCCCACACACCAAGTGTCGGGATTATATACTCATCACCTAAAACGGAAGCAACATACTCCTTGGCCTTCACCTTGTCAACCATAACCGTGTATTCTGGCTTGCGATTATAGAGTTTGAGCCATTGAAGTTTCTCGCTAAACGTCTGAGGATTCTTCAGATTTGGCCACTTTCCCATATTAAGCCGGAATTTCAACTTCAAGAACAACTTATCAGACATCCAGCCACAATAGCGTGACAGAATCACATTACCCAACACCTTGGGGTTCTTGAGATAAAATGATAACGAATTCATTAGTTTATTGAAATATTATTTTGCAAGCAGTGTAAACAACTGTTTTAAAGTTTCGTAATGAGACTCACAAGTAAGTTTGTTTTTTATCGAATATAAATCCTTTCCTTTATATAATTCTCCCAACCAACCATGTCTTGCCATTGCTGAGAAATACTTTCCGGTAAGAAATGAAGGCAGCAACTGTGTTTTCAAAACTTTTGCTCTATCCATGACATACTTATCAAACTGTTGCTGCAACAATTGATCGCTTTGTATAGGAAGATTATATTGTGCCAACTCTTCCTCAAATTCAGCTTTATCTCGAAGCGTTATGGCTTCTGCAGTCTGTTTGTAAGGTATCAGTTCAAATTTTATCTGTTCATCTAACAACAGCCTTACGGCGTAGCCATAACACCACGAATCAGGTCGTATTCCATTCCAAGGAAAGTAAAAGTTACCAAGCCCATAAAAAATGGGTTTCTCGTTATACACTTCATATCCGTTGATACAATGCTGATGATGATTAATCACCACATCGGCACCCAAATCAACAAAATGATGGTACAAACGTTTCATTCTCGGCGTCGGATAATGATACTGTTCTATCCCCCCATGGATAATGACAACAACATAATCGGCATTATCCTTGACCGAGAAAATGTCATTCGTTATATTAATTAAATCAAGAGGGTTGCATCCTCCGTGTTCTTGGTTAGCAATGGAGAACTCGTTTTCACACGCATTAATAATTGCAACACTTTTATTGGCCTTTTCCAGGATTAAAGGTTTTCGAGCTTGTTGAAAAGAACACTCTCCTCCAACAGTATTAATACATTCTTCACGACACTTATTGATGGTGTTTTCCACACCCTCTTGCCCTTGATCGAAAAAATGATTATTGGCCAAAGTGAAAACATTAAAACCAACATTTTTTAATATTTTGATAGTAGAGGGATCAACACCAAGACAAGGTCCTGATTTTTTTATTGGAGTAGGCTGTAATTCAACCACTGGTGCTTCAAGGTTAACAATAGAAAAATCAACCTGTTTGTTCAATGATTCGAATACCTCAAAGATTATTCCACCTTTCTCTTGAAAAAAGAGCGGACTCACGCCTATTGGAGCCACATCTCCGCAAACCAACAATGATAAACCCATACTATTCACTTCTATAATCTGAAACAAGCAACTTTTCCTGAGACGGTAGAACTGCCACTAACGTAAACAACCAGATATAAGGAGTTCCATAAAAAGTCCATTCCTTATATTCAGCCACTATCAACATAATCAGTGTGAGCAATAGTGTTAACTTTACTTCTCGGTTTTTTGTTCTACGTGAGAGCCCATACATTTTACCGAATACGAAAAAATAGAAAAACAATGCTAACAATAGGCCATAGGCAGCATACACACGAAGATAGCCTCCATCTATATTGACTTTAATTCCATTACCTGCTGTACCTGATGACACGCCTATGCCAATTAGTGTCTCAATTGATAAAGGAGGCAAGGTATTATCTTGACCATGTAAATAATCATCAAAAAAACCATTATTAAGGAAGCCCTGATCACGGCTATTTTCGAACAACTTATTCATCCTACCATACCTATCTTCAAAAAATGACGACACGTTCTTATTTGAAAAAAGATTAGAAACCGTTAATAGCAATATTATTGAAAATATACTTAAAGGGACTATAGCTTTGATACTTTTTTTTGAAAAATAGTGATATAACATAAAAACTATTACTATTGCACCAGCGAACAATCCCGTTCTCGCTATTAATGTCCCCGTAATAAATAGTATAAGTATCACTAACGCATATAAAACTTTACGTCCCTTTGAGAAAAGATAAAAACATGCTATTTGCCCTATCGAATAACGAATGTATCCAGGAGCCGTAATACAACCAATACCTCCCGCATAACCCGTTCTATGTCCTTCAACATATTCCAAATTATCTATGTTGAAAACCAAATCGATAGCCGTTCCTATAGTGGGATTAATTATTGATATCCAAATAAAAACAGTTTGAAGTAATGTTGCCCATAAGACAATATGCATCAACTCATCAATACTCGCGAAAAGCTTAAAGCAAAAGTATAATGGTATTAATCTGAACAAAAAGAAATTTAATAAAACGACAACCATGTGCTCACCTTCTGACAATCCAATAGTGAAATACAGGAAAAGCATATAGATGAACAGCCCAATATGAAGGTTGACTATTGTCTTATAAAATGCAATACCATTAGAATTGTTATCGTTCTTCTTGGTTCGTTTTAAGGTTTCTATTCCAAATAAAACGTAAAACATCAATGCCGCAAACCGAACAGAATGTAATTGATTCGGAAAACCAAATATTTGCAAATCAAACTGGTATGTAAAACAAAACACCAAGAAAGTCATTAATATATACCATAAGAAAGAGTGTTTTACTCCTTCACTATTGATTACGTCATCTCGTAAATTATCCACTTCGCCTCTCATGGTATGATGAAAATTGATTGTTATTTAACAATACTTGGAGTCGAATTCCTTAACTTTATCCAAAATGTAAACCAACTCCTGATCAGAAATAGTTTGGTGAATAGGAAGATTTAATGTATTATCTGCTGCATAATCTGCATTCGGGAAGTCCCCAGTTACACCATACCCAGGTACTCTGTGCAAAGGATAATAACGATATGTGGTATAAATACCATTTTCACGGAGGAATTTAGCGAACTGATCGCGTTTGCCATTTTTTATTTGGATATGATAGAAATAATAAGATGTTTCTACATATTCTGGTAAAACAGGAGGAAGGTCTATCCATGAGAATTGCTTCAGATACTCATCATAGAATTTCTGAACCACTGCTCTTCTCGCCATGAACATTGGAAGTTTCTTTAATTGTTCCAGTGCCATTGCAGCAGTGATATCGTTCATAATAGCACGATGTCCAAAACTGGAAATGTCAAACTCCCACCATTTTTGAGCCACACTGTTTTCATAACCACTCTTTGTCTCAAGACCGAAGTATAACCAACGGTCAGCCTTGTGGCGAAGTTCAGGTGTATTGAAATGAAGCATAGCACCATCACCACAAACCAAAATTTTCATAGCATCGAATGACCACATACCCATATCACCAAAGGTACCAACAGCTTTCCCTTTATAGAAAGAGCAAACACCTGCAGCTGCATCTTCAATCAATTTAATGTTATGCTTTTTGCACAGCGCCATAATATCATCCATCTCACAAGGTATGCCACCATAATGAAGAAGCAACAATGCTTTAGTCTTCGAAGTAATCACCTTTTCAATGTCTTCGGCTCGTGCATTTAATGTTCGAGGATCAACATCGCACAAAATCATTTTAGCTCCACAAGCACATACTGCATTGCCGGCACCAATAAAACTAATGGTAGGCATTATCACTTCGTCGCCTGGTTTTATATCCAAAAGATGCATCGATGAGAAAAGACCTTCACTACAACAATTTGTAGTTAGCACAAGTTCTTTCTTACTTCTAATATGTTCGGCATATTTCTCTTCGAATTCTGCTACACGTTTGCCTTTGCCAAGCCAATTTGACTCGAATACTTTTTCTAGAGCAGCAAGTTCTTCTTTACCCAATGTGGGTTGATAAACATTAATCATAAACAAATAAGTTTTACTATTAATAATGAATTCTTAATTATTTCTTCTAATCGTTGATAATACTATCTCCTTGAGGTAAGGTAAATTGTTATCATGAGTTATTTTTGACAATCCCCAATATACAACTACTCCTAAAACCAATTGTATGGCTAAAGTTATCAAACTGTTATAATGCAAGAGATTTACGCTCCAACAAACCAAAAACATAACGATACCATTTATAGTTGGACGAAACAAGTCTTTCATTCTTTCTCTAAGGTTGTAGCCATAGATTTTGGAACTAACGATGAACAGCGAAAATGTTCCTAAATATTCCGTTATAAAATATCCTATTGCTATGTATTTTATTCCTAGTCTGACGGTAAATAAAAGTACAATTATATTAGCCAGAAGGAAAAAGAACTCATAATATAAGCCTATTTCACTTCTCCCAATTGCATAATACACCTGTTTATCCACACTCGAAATGCATCCACACATTCTTAACACGCAGAATAGCATAAGAAAAGGAATACAAGGTGCCCATTTCTCTGTCAACAATAATAATACAAGTGATTGCGATGCGGCTGCCACCCAAAATAGAACAGGAAACATAACAAAGGCCGTGGTTCCAATACTACGACGAGACATTTGTTTTAAGGTTTCTATATTATCTTGACTACGAGACAATACCGGCAACATTACGCTTTGGATAGTGCCAACAACGATTAGAGTTACATAACTGGAATAGGTATAAGCTTTATCGTAATACGACAAATCTGCCCTGGAATATTTCTTGCCGATTACCATCGTACGAATGGTATCACCGGATCCTGAAACAAGACTCGTCAAAAGAATTTTACCACTAAATGAATACAGTTGCTTGGCAGAATTCCAGTTAAAACCAACTTTAAGCGGTATTTTGGCTCCTATTGTCATCACCAAAACCACAACGAGCATGTTTGTTAGATTATGAGCCACAAGTGCCCATAAGCCAAAACCATTATAGGCCATTATGATACCTACTGTTCCCGCTACTGGAACTGCTATTACGGATCTCCAAAACAGCGTTTTAAAACTCATACTGCGTGAAAGCAACGCTGTTTGAATAGAGTTGATGGCGTTAAGAAACAAGACAAGCGCTTGAACTCTTAAAGGCCAAATAAGACTTGGAGATTCATAAAACGATGCAATCCAAGAAGCGGAAAAGAACAGGGCTATATAAAAGACTAAAGCTATGGACAGACTCGCGGTTAGAAGAGTTGCGACATCACTATTCTCAAGATTTTTCTTTTGAATAATAGCAGTACCAAGCCCGGATTGTACAAAAATGGCAGCATAATTAGTAATAGCCACTATTATGGCCAAGCTACCAAAATCGGATGGGAGCAAAAGCCTTGCCAAAACTATCTGCACAATAAGGTTCACACCCTGTGAGAAGATGCGTTCAAGCATTTTCCACCACAGAGAGTCGACCACCTTACTCTTTGTAACCTGGGGCTCCATATTTCTTTATCAGCTCTTCTTCAACCCTATCTATCATTCGGAAAGGAGAGAACTCTCCCTTGTAATTGTAGTCAACAAAACCATTCCCTGATTTTAACACTTCGGTGTTGATTTCTGACATCTCATCAACCAGCTGAATATGTCCTGTATTGAAAAAAGGTGAGTCTTTAATGGATTGGTTATTTGTCACTAAACGTTTTCCATATATTACAGACTCTAGAAAACGTGAGGTGTATCCGTCTGAATTTCCTTGATTGATTTCAAGTACACAACGTGTATTGACGGTATGTGTCAACATCTCCTTATACGACATATTCTGGTCTGAATATACAATACCTTCGTAAGATTTTCTATCAATCTCTGATACTCCAGTAAGAAAAAAGAATACTTTCATCCCCGCTTTTCGAAACACATTATATGCCTCCATTATTTTAGGGAGACGGTCTTTGACTCGTCCTGCAAAAAACACATCTGATTCTGGAGTGTCCAAAACAGGAATGTCGATTTTTGATTCGTACTCGCTGAACCAAGGATAGCCGTACTGTTTTGACTCTCCCCTATCGTATGTCATTTCCAAGTCCAACACGGGGTTATCCGGTAATTGAGGATTTGTGCGCAAACACACTTTCTTAAGATCCCTATGCATCAGGACTATTCTACAATCAGGATATCGTTTTTTCAACCATTGCCAATACTCTATTGGGAGATTATGTTGTAAGATAATAAAACAAAAAGGTTTCTTGCTTGGTTTTGACTTAAAATAGTGTGGATACCATAATGACTTAAACGGCAGTCTTACCCTATTGTTAATAGACCTGCTATTGTGAACACAAAATGTGGTTCGTACAAAAGAAGACGCGTAATATAATGGTGCCTCAACAACCTCAACATCATCAGTATCCAACAAGTCGTGAGCACAAATAGTATTATAGCCGTCAGGATAGCTCTTATTACTACGGCCATCCATTGAATTGAATAAAATATACTTATAGTGATACATACGGTTGCCTATTTATCTTTTATTATTGAAACAACAAAGCCTTACCATATCTTCGTACTCACCTTGTTCATTGATTGCTTCAGCTTTTAGAGTAGCCTCTATACTAAAACCTGCGTTCTTGAGAAGTTCCAACTCGCTTGGGAATTTACCGAAGACATAAGAATACACTTTATGCATTCCATATTCATCAAACGCCTTTTCTGTCATCATCTTTATGGCCAAAGACTGGCTCTCGGGCTTCCACTCCACATCACTACTTGTGAAAATACAAAGTTCACAACGTTTATTGCCATAATCCATATCTTTAAGATAGACTGTGGCAATAGGATAACAACACACACCCGTAGTTTCATCTTGACATTCCACGATAAATTGTTTATACTTACCCGTTAGAATATTAGCTTTATAAAATGCAAGGTTTGATTCCTCGGTGATGCGGGTTTTGTCAAGGCAATGGCTCAAAACATTTGGATCGTTTCTCCAACGAACTATCATTCGGCCATCACTTTCACTAATGGGTCTCAAAAATATTGCCATACTATAACCTTTTTAATATAAACTAACATTAATATCAAACGGACTATCGAAATCCTTCAGTAATGAATGTCTGGTGTCTTTCTCGCTGAGATTTGCTTTATCAGTCGGGATTCTCCAGTCAATTCCAAGACTGCTATCCAAAATATTGACACCACCGTCCACCTCTGGGTGATAGAACTCATCGCACTTATACTGGAATACGGCTGTTTCGCTCAATACAGCAAAGCCGTGAGCAAAACCACGGGGCACAAAGAATTGGCGATGGTTTTCTTCGGTCAATTCCACTGAAACGTGCTGGCCATATGTGGGACTACCTTTTCGGATGTCTATGGCAACATCCAACACTGCACCACGCACACAACGCACCAATTTGCTCTGTGTGAAAGGTGGTGCCTGAAAATGTAAACCTCGCATCACACCGTATGAAGACATGGATTCATTGTCCTGAACAAAGATGATTTTGTGTCCAAGTATAGGCGCAACCTTCTCATCAAACTCACGCTGAGAAAAGCTTTCAAAGAAATAGCCTCTACTATCTCCAAAAACCTTTGGCTCAATAATTATAACGCCCTCAATATTGGTCTTTATTACTTCCATATACTTTCTTGTTAATTAAAAATCCACATTCCAATCTGCTTGGTTTAAAGCTCTATCAACAGGTTCACCGCTACGGAGAGTCAATTGATGCAACTTGTTCCCACAATTAAAATGAATAGTTATTACCCTCATAAACTGTGTGCCAATGGATTTGCTTGAATCTGCAACCAGTTTTACTTCAAGCCAAGCATCCATTGATGTCTTGCTTGTTGAATAATCTTGCTCTATATCAATTTTAAAGAATTCTTTGAGGTTTTTATTGTTTAGATTAGGTATGCTATATGTGCCAGAGGGCAGTAATCGCAATTGTTTGTTGCATTTTAATGACTCTGGATTATTTGTACTATAATTCGTATAATCAAGATAATCATCAAGTATAGCCACATTACCCATTCCAAATGATGCTTCTGGAATACTTAACACGACTCTGTGTTCGCTACAAAGAGGCACGGTTGCCCCATTTTCATACTGAATAAAATTAGTCGTTGTACTTTGCCATTGACTATAGCCCTGAAAAGTAACATTCCATACATTATAGGAATCGTCTATCTGGAAAGGCTTTTCGATGCCCTCGGTTGTTAATGGCCAGTCCCAAGGTTCACAGTTTGTAAATGTAATGCCGTTACAATTATTGAGCTTTACAAAATACTTTGACCCTATATTAACGGATTTATCATTGTTTGTTCGACTCCAATACTGCATTTGAACATTGGAAAACATAAAATGTTGAATGCTTGCGCCCCTACTTATAATTCTACCATCCGTATTATGCTCCCTACCCAGCCAGATGCCACCGTTAACTGAATGGATCTTTATATTGTCAAACACACATCCTGTAATCCAACCATACCCCCACTTATGATCTTTTTTAATTTTTTTCAGCACCTCCTTGTTATAAGACTCCCAATATTTGTATTGTGGTTCATGATTATTGGTGAGTTTTTCAAGTTCATCAATTTCCTCGTCCGTCACATCGTCATTAATCTGTTCACATTTTATTCCATATAACCATCTTCCTGAAATCTCAATATCACTGAACTTAATGCCCCACATACCAGGAGCCTTTATTATCCGATACATACGCGCATCTCTGTCGTATGCAGCATAACCACCACCTCCTGTCAACCATATTGCCGGAGTTGTACTAAGTACTGTAGAATATTCCCTTCCTGGGTTTTCTGCTAATGCAGTACGTACTGTCAAATCGTGTATATGAATTGCAGCACTTGAACCTGCTCCGGGAGATGTAGTTTCAGGCGCTATGCGTAGCTTATAGTCAGAGTATGCCATGGAGGAAGAGACATAATTGCTTTTAATTTCTATGGCTGGATTATCGCTTTCTACAAAAATAATGAAATTAGAAACCTCACAGTATGCACCAACGTTAATACATCCTTTTCCATAGTATTCTGAGGGTAATTGAAACTTCAGAACATTAAAACTCGATCCCTGCAGTTTGCAACCAAACGGCAAATTCAAAGGCTTTGTGATCACATATTCCTCATCAACAAATTTAATTACCTTAAAATGGTCTATGCAATTTTGAATATCTCCATTAAACCATTCTGGGTATGCTTCTCCTTTAAATGAACCAGTAAGTTCTATCTCATTAAATATACAATACGGAGCACCTAAAACTAACGTTTTTTCCCCCGACAGAATACCATTACTTATACTTCCTCCTTGGAAATCAAGAATACAATTAGTGCCTATTGCAACTGTTTTACCTCTTAAATCAAAGTTATCTCTAATAATATACCTTCTGTTCTCGTTTGACAACATTTTTGAAATATTGTCATTTTTACTAATGTACACGTTCGTCATAACTTGGCTGAAGCCAGTTAAATTAAAGGAAAACACAAATAATAAAACAAGAACAGATTTTATGTGCATTACTTACCACTTTAATGTTCCAGAATTGATTTCGTTTTTCATCTCATCAATCACCTTCAACAGGTACTGTCCATACTGATTCTTGAGCATCGGCTTGGCCAGTTCACGCATTTTTTCTTCTGAAATCCATCCCCTACGATAGGCAATCGCTTCCAAACAAGCAATCTTTAAACCCTGACGTTTTTCGATGGTAGAAACAAAATTAGATGCCTCGGTAAGGCTATCGTGTGTGCCTGTATCAAACCAAGCATAACCTCTGCCCAACAGTTGAACCTTTAATTCTCCATCTTTCAGGAATTCTTGGTTGACAGTGGTGATTTCCAATTCACCTCTTGCACTAGGTTTGATGGTTTTGGCAACGTTAACAACCTTGTTGGGATAGAAGTAGAGACCTACCACAGCATAGTTGCTCTTGGGTTCTTTCGGCTTTTCCTCAATAGAAAGGCAATTGCCTTGGCGATCAAATTCCGCAACACCATAACGTTCTGGATCATCAACCCAATAACCGAATACAGTTGCTTTATTCAACTCTTCAGCATTCTTTACAGCAGCCTCAAGCATATCCGAGAAGCCTGAGCCAAAGAAGATATTATCACCCAGCACCAAACAAGCTGAGTCGTTGCCAATGAATTTCTCGCCAATGATGAAGGCCTGAGCCAAACCATCAGGTGAAGGTTGCTCTGCATACTCGAAATGCACGCCATAATCGCTACCATCACCCAACAGACGTTTGAAACCTGGAAGATCATATGGGGTGCTAATAATGAGAATCTCTCGAATTCCCGCCAGCATCAGAGCACTGATGGGATAGTACACCATTGGTTTATCATAAATAGGGAGCAATTGTTTACTTACGCCCTTTGTTATAGGGTAAAGTCTGGTGCCAGAGCCTCCGGCAAGTACGATTCCTTTCATTTCCTATATTATTTATATTTACTTCATTTAAAAGGACTGGCCCGCTGTTATTGAACCTTATTTATGAGAGACAGCGGGTATCCCGCCCTATGGTTGGGGCATCAGGCTGTGCGGAAGACCTTTCTGCCCCCTCGTGGCTCCGGCTGCGCGTAAAGACCGGAGCTGTTTAATAATATCTTCTATTGCATTATCACTATATTGTTTTGTTTGCAAGGGCATTGTGGACCGTATGTTGACAGCACCCAAATGCTGCTTCGCAGCCTTTAGCTCTCTATCTTTCTCTTCATCAGCCAAGCTTTATCCAACTTTTCCTATCGTTCTCATACGCACCGGCCACGCATCATTCTGTCGGCGTTATGGCGCAATTTGATGTTAATTGTTAAATGTTAAAAGTATAACGACTGTTTAAAGCACCCTCCTCAATTTCTGGATAATACTAGTCTTTACTTTATTTTCAAAGCCTCTTTTATTGTCTTCTGCGTCCCTGCAAGCATCTCTGCCTCATCTGGTAAATAGACTGGTTTCTGCTCTATGACATCAACTTTGATTTTGAAAATATCAGAGTCATATACACCCAACACGCTAGATGGAATGGATACTGGTTGGCCAGTATTGGAAATAATTCCATAGGATACAAACTTCTGATTCAAGTTTTCTATCTTATCCATCATCTTTGGACCTTCGTTTCCTCCAAAGGTTTCACTTCCGTAATGGAAAAGGATGACCTGGATATTGCTTTTCACAACACGGCTGACAATTCGATTCCATATACGAGTATCCGTCTTACCAAATGATGTACCATATACGCAAATCAGATGGGCAGCATCTATCGCATTTATCGCCTGTTCTTCGTAACCAGTTCTATAGACGTTGTTAATCGTAGATGTTTTTATGAAACGATTGCGAATGCTATTCTCCTTAATCAGTTGTTTGTTGCTAACTTGAGCCTCGTCATTTACTCCTAGCACAATGCCTTCATCCACAGTACCATGAAGATGAATGGGGCGATTAAACTTGAAATTTATCTTGTTATCAGTGCATTGGGACATATTCTCACCTTCTTGAAAGGCAAGACGTTCAAAAGTATCAGTATAGTTTAGCGTAATAGTACTGATAACGTGAGGGGTATTATTCACGTACTTTGATATGTAGTTTGTAATATCACGCTTATCCAAATTCCTACGCAGATGATGAGAGACATTTGCCATATTGGAAAGAATTTGTTCTCTCACCTTTGCATTCGGCTTTACCCGCTCCTGCTCATTCTTCATATAAAGTGACAATTCCTTGACCAAGTCGTCGTGAATGGCAATAGCTCTATCTCTTGAAACCTTTTCATTCAACCACTGCCCAAGACGAGTCTCTAAATCCGTCCATGTATCAATATCCTTCCACACTTCTTTCTTGAATTCCTCAATGAAGGGGTCGGTATTAGGCTGATGGTTGTACAAATAATGTTTCAGGAAAGATCCATAACTGGTATTAAGACCAAGTGATAGGTCAAATCCGTTACCGAAAATATACAGTATGTTCATGTCTGAACCGCTATGTCTTTAAATCAGTAATTTAACTATATTCAGAATGCCATTAACCATTAAGTTGATGTCGTCGGCTCTGCTCTCACTCAATCGCAACCTTCAAATTTCCTTCTTTCCTTATTCTTGGCTTAAGCTTACCCATAGTATTCTTTATACCACTCCGCAAACTTTCTCAATCCTTCTCTCAACGTAATCTTCGGCGTAAACCCAAAGTCGCGCTCCAATGCCGTAGCATCAGCATAGGTGGTCGGAACATCACCAGGCTGCATTGGCACCAATTGTTTATGCGACTCAAAGTCGTAGTCCTGTGGGAGAACGCCGGCGCGGAGCAATTCCTCTTGCAAAATGTTCACAAAATCCAGCAGGTTCTCTGGCTGGCCGCCACCGATGTTATAAACTGCATATGGCGGTATCGGCAATCCGTCTTCACCGGTCTTCTTCTCAGGAGCTTTATTCATCACACGAACTATGCCTTCCACAATATCATCCACGTAAGTGAAGTCGCGGCGGCAGTTGCCGTAGTTGTATATCTGGATGGTCTCGCCTTTCAACAGTTTGTTGGTGAAACCAAAGTAGGCCATATCGGGTCGACCTGCAGGACCATAAACGGTAAAGAACCTCAATCCTGTACTAGGTATGTTATAAAGCTTACTGTAGCAATGCGCAAAGAGCTCGTTGCTCTTCTTGGTGGCGGCATACAGGGAGACGGGGTTGTCCACGCGGTCATCGGTGCTGAAGGGCACTTTCTTGTTGCCACCATACACACTGCTGCTGCTGGCATAAACGAGATGCTGAACAGGGTTATGACGGCAAGCTTCAAGGATATTGTAAAAGCCGATAATGTTGCTTTCGATATATACTCCCGGATTATCTATAGAGTAGCGCACGCCCGCCTGTGCAGCCAAATTCACTACAATATCAAACTTATACTCAGCAAAGAGACTATCCACAAGAGATTTGTCAGCAATGCTACCTTTAACAAAAATATAGTTAATATTAGCTGGCTTCAACTCTTCAAGTTCACGGAGTCGATATTCCTTCAAAGAAACATCATAGTAGTTGTTGAGATTATCTACACCCACAATGGTGCCCTCATTCATATCTTTAAAGAGTCGCTTCACAAGATTCGCTCCAATGAATCCCGCACTGCCAGTAACAAGTATGCTTTTCATATTAAATTTTACTCTTGTCTATCATTATATTTCAACTTTCACCACCACCTTCTTCACCATCTTCGGCTCATCCACACTCAACTGCGGCATGTGACCATCCTGCGGAAAGAAGATTGCAAAAAATCCATCGCCTAACGTCATCTCTATAGGCTGAATGCTTGCTGTAAAGAACGCAGCGTCTTTTTCTTCGCTATATGGCTTCGTCTCTTTCAGCTTCTCAACAGGTAAACACGCCACACGTTCCTCGCCTTTCAAAAGATATTGAATGTCAATGTTCTTCCTATGCGCCTCATACCCAACCTCATTCTTCACCTTAGTCTCATACTCAGATACTATAGCTTTGACCCGAGGGGAGATTTGATAGGTGCCAGGGGCAAGATCTGGAGAGACTTGCTGCAAAAACTTCAAGCCATCGTAGATATCAGGCGAGAGACCTTTGTAGGTTTCGATGTTGTTGATGTGGTCGAAGATCATTGTATTAATTATAGCTACGCGTAAAGACTAGGTGGCCGTGATTAGATGTATGATGTTCGATGTATGATGTATGATGTTATTTTCGGTCGCCGTCTTTATTCTCATCTAACTTCTTACAGCGATGAGTTAAAACTTTCACAAGTTCGTCGCAATCAGTATAAAGGCTATTATATTGTTTATCGTCAAGATAATTGTTTCTACGCAGTAGATTCAGCCAGTAGAGGCTTTCGCGCGCTTCTTTTAAGGCAATGTAGCTTTTGCTCTTGAAATCGGCTTTGCTTATAGCACTGGTGGCCTCTGCGTTATTTGCCCCGATAGAGGTCCCAGCTCTTAACAACTGATTCGACAAGTTGGCTACAGCAAGAAGCTGAATCGGAATGCGACCTCCGCCATACTTCTTACATCTTTGATCTTCCTTCTTACATGCCTCCGCCAGGAGGTAATCATTCAACTTGATTACCCGATCGCCAAATGCCATGCACTTTTCTTGGATGGAGTCACCGATGGAGCTCATGATAGAAGATGTTTGATGGAAGATGGAAGATGTATTTCAAATTCTTTCAGGCGCTTGCGTTATAGTATCTGCAATCAATGCAGACAAATCATTTAGCATCTCTAATATTTCTACATCATTTGTAGGAAGTGGTCCCTTGTAGTATTCATTTTCATCTTTTGCATAAAAGAGACCAACATGACCTTTATTATCACCTAATAAAGGATGTATTTCCACACAATTGGGATTTACCTTACAAGCATCTTCACATCTAAATATCCCAAAGGCTGAATATTCATTTTCTTCCCATTCTTTATCATCCCAAACATGATAACCAATTTGTAAAAAGCCTTCGCATTTACCTTCTTTTTCTAGATTCTCTTTGTGCCCTAATGACGCATATTGTTCTTTAACTGTCTTGTCTTTACCCATCATTCTTAGATTAAACGCTTCTGCACTAACAATATGGGTTGTTTTGTCATAATAAAGCGGAGAGCATAACAATCTTATCAATAAATCCCCTTTCTTAATTGGTTCTGCCTTATAATCAATCTCCTTACAATTTCTCATACTAAAAGATTGCCAACAATTACTTCGTTTAATTTCTGAACTGTTTCAGTATATAAAGGCACTCTTGTCGCTGAATATTTTTCAATGGTTTCACCTTTCAGCACATAGGTCAAGTTCCCCCCAGAAAATGTCGCTATCAAAGAGCCCTTCGCAAAGCGTCCTTGAAGATAAACATCTGAATTGGCAGCGGGAAATACGGAACAATGACCTAAAACTTCCTCTGACAACATATCTGCAAAGCTACCAGTTAATGACAATGCATTATCTGATAGTTTCAGTGCACCATAACCATCCCAATTTTCTTCCAAGCCTCTTAGTTCAACAATTCGTTTGTGTATTCTGAAATGGTTAGGGCATGCTTCTTCGGCTCCTACTATTATAGGATTGTTGCTTTTATTGTCAACCATAATTTCATACTGATTTTTGGTCATACTAAGAGAAGCTTGAGCATTCATCGGCATAGATCCTAACATTAAAGATATCAATAATACACTAACACCTTTTTTTAGAACACGAACAGCAGCGGTAATTGTTTCCTTGATGTCGTTAAGCACATCGTCTAACGATGGTAATACATCATATACTTCCTCATCTATTAAGTTTTCAAGTGCTACCATATTTATAACTCTTTATCCATTACAGTTTTCAAATCTTCGCCCGCTGTCCAATACCATACATCAAACATTAAATCATTTGTTTCAAAAACTTCCTGAAGTAAATTTTCCGGTTTATAACTTAAGGTTGTAATCATCGTTTTCAGACTCAGAGCAGTTTTATCCTTATAAGCCTCGAATCCATAACGGCAAGTTACAATCCGTTTTTTATCAATACTTTCCTCTACATAAATACGATCGTTTCCAACTGCCTTGATCAAATTATCAGAGAAAACCATCTTTAACATTTCTTGTTTGTCTTTTTCATCTAACTGATTAGTAAACACCAATCGATTACCTTTTGTAAACGTCCATACTAAAGTATTTAGATTCAATTCTTGTAATAATTTACCTAATCGAATCCACATACCCTTAGTTTCATGAAAATCCCTATACTTTGAAGCAGGAATATTAACTAATACGCCAGAACTAACGAATGATATGACTATATCTCCATCAAGATAAACAATTGTATCTTGTGCCGTATTCTCAGGAGACGATAATGCTATCAGTTTATTTTGTTTAAGTATACTTAATATTTGGTCTCTTTTTTCTTTGATAGATATTACATCATAAGTAAAGAAGAGTACTATCTCATTCATTGTAGTACGCTTATAAATATGTCTCTCTACATGCGGTATGTTTCTAAATACAGGCATTGTTATTGATGGATTTATGACTGATAATTCTTCAATTTTTAAGGATGACATTTATAATCATCCCTATAACTAATTGTTTCTGATTGAATAACGTTATTTATTCACAAATATTGTATTTTCAACACAAATCTTCTCTTCTATTGTTTACACCCTTCGAGAAACCCTCCAGGAGCATTCGAGGAGCATTCGAGGAAGAGATGTCCTGCCAGGACCTCGTTAGGATTGCTGTTGGATTGCCGTACCATTGCCGAAGAGATGTTTGATGTTCGATGTATGATGTTTTTTATGGTCAGTTCGTCTCCTTGCAGTCTCCTATCAGCGTCCTTGCAGCGTCCTAGGTAGTTTGGTTCAAAGTTCAAGGGTTATAGGCTATTATCGAGACAATAACCTATAACCGTTAAAGCTTCAGTTAGAAGGGTATCACTGTTTCATCGAGCCAGTCGGTACTGACCGTGAAGTTGGTTGAGCCTCCTGCGGTGT
>Ga0310696_10000496_pt1 | contig 61590 bp, 41 predicted proteins | sample AusTroGonzalo_MG_4_FD_203885 | JGI IMG/M metagenome (GOLD analysis project Ga0310696, IMG submission 203885) | Bovine rumen microbial communities from tropical cattle in Woodstock, Queensland, Australia - Gonzalo_02 (v2) (version 2) | ecosystem: Host-associated > Mammals > Digestive system >...
TAGCGAAAAAGACACTCAGTATACGCTTGAGCCTTTTGCGGCAAAGCTGGCCGAAATCCTTGAGAAGGATATATATTTTTTTGAAGACTGCGTCGGGATGGGTGCAATGCAGATGGTGCGTGATCTCAAGCCCGGACAGATACTTGTCCTCGAAAATCTGAGGTTTAACAGCGAGGAAAAGAAGGGTTCCACCGCTTTTGCACGCGAACTCGCAAAAATGTGCGATGTTTACATTAACGATGCTTTCGGCGTTTCTCACAGAAAGGATACTTCCATTGCTGTTCTTCCGCGTTTCGTTGATACGAAAGGGGCAAGTTTCGCTGTAAAGCAGGAAGTCGACGAACTTTCAAAATTCATAGGCCTTGAACACGGCAGCGGTTTGTGCCTTATGCTCGGCGGTGCGAATACTACAGACAAAATCGGATTGATACGCCCGATGCTTGACATGGCTGACAAAATCATCATCGGCGGTCCGCTTGCCTATATTTTCATGGCAGCACAGGGTATCAATGTCGGAGCGACTCCTGTTGACGAGGACAAGATTCCGCTTGCAAAGGAGATTCTGAAAAGCGCGAAAGTGCGCAAAGTCGAAATTGTTCTTCCGGTTGACCATGTTGTTGCCGAAACAATCAATTCGACTGAGCCTGTGATCTGCAAAACCGATTCTTTCGGTGAGGGAATGTCGGCTTTTGACATCGGCCCTGAAACAGTCGAACTTTTTGCGGCAAAAATTGCGGAATGCGGACATCTTTTCTGGAGTGGTCCGCTTGGCGCATACGAAAAACCGCAGTTTTCAATCGGAAGTCTCAAACTTGCACAAAAGATTTCGACTTTGCCGATACATAAAGTCGCAGGTGGAGGAGATACAGAAGAAATGCTCGGAAAAGCAGGTATTTCGGATAAATTTGACGATGTTTTTACATGCGGAACGGCCGCATTGGAATTTCTTAAAAACGGCGGTATGATACCGGGATTGGAAGCTTTGAAAGATTAAAAGAGGAACATGGCAAGACTTACGATGGCGACATCGGCTGATTTCAAGCCGAGAGAAAAGAAATTGACTCAGAGCGATGTTGCGCAAATCACCGAGAGCCGCAAGGTAAATCTGGGTTATACGCAGGAATGGCCGAGGCAGAAACTTCGTATATCCGATCTCTATCCCGATGAGCAGTTTCTGAAAGAAAGTTTGATGCAGGAGTATAAGTACTTTATTTTAATGGTTCTTCCTGTTATTGTTACATCGCTTTTCGTTCTTGTGCACAAGAACAATCTATACAATGAATTCCTTGTCTTTTTAGAGGCGTTTTTTTCAAAAATGTGGTAGTTTCAGCACTTCATTCACGGCTGAAAATCTTGACTTGATTATTCCAGAATATACTCTCACGCGAAAATTTGCTGTTTTAATAATTTATGGAGTTTGCAATGACTAAAATCATCGAATGTGTTCCCAATTTTTCTGAAGGAAGAGATATGGCTGTGATCGACAAGATCACTGCTGAGATCAAAAAAGTCAGCGGTGTCAGACTGCTGGATGTCGATCCCGGATACGACACGAACAGAACGGTCGTAACGTTTGTCGGCGAGCCGGAAGCTGTAAAACAGGCAGCTTTCGCCGCTGTAAAAAAGAGCCACGAACTCATTGACATGCGCCACCATAAAGGCGCTCATCCGCGTTTCGGTGCATGCGATGTATGCCCCGTTATTCCGGTAAGCGGCGTAACGATGGACGAATGTGTGGAGATCGCTCACGACCTCGGCAAAAGACTCGGCGAAGAGCTCGACTATCCGGTTTATTTCTACGAATACGCGGCTACAAGCCCCGAAAGAAGAAACCTTGCGACTGTCCGTTCCGGCGAATACGAAGGTCTTGAAGCAAAACTTAAAGACCCGAAATGGAAACCCGATTTCGGCCCGGCTGAATTCCGTCCGACAAAAGGCGCTACTGCTGTTTCGGCGCGTGATTTCCTCATCGCTTACAACATCAACCTCAACACGACGAACGCTAAAAAGGCAAACGCGATCGCTTTGAGACTTCGCGAGCAGGGATATCCCGAAAAAGACGCAGACGGCAACCCGAAACTTGACGCAAACGGCAAAAAGATCATGCATCCCGGCATGTTCAAAAACTGCAAAGCTATCGGCTGGTATGTCGATGACTTCAAAAGGGCGCAGATCTCTATAAACCTCACGAATTACCACGTCACCAACATGTTCCACGTTTTTGACGCCGCTTCGAAACTTGCAGAAGAGAAGGGTCTCCGTGTAACAGGCAGCGAGATCGTCGGTGTTCTTCCGAAAGAAGCTCTTATCGAAGCCGGCATCCACTACCTTGAAAAACAGGGAACATGCGCAGGTCAGAGCGAAGCAGAACTCATTAAAATCGCGGAACAGTCTCTGGGACTCAGCGATGTAGTCAAATTCAAACCCGAGGAAAAGGTCATCGAATACATGGTGAAAGAGACAAAAGGGCTTTCCGATATCACGGTGACCGAATTCTCAGACCTTCTGGCGAGTGACGCTCCGGCTCCGGGCGGCGGCTCAGTCGCAGCTCTCTGCGGCTCATTGGCTGCGGCGCTTGGAAGCATGGTCGCAAACCTCACTTTCAATAAAAAAGGCTACAAAGAGTACAACGAAAAGATGAATACTGTCGCAAAAGACATGCAGGTAAGAAGAGCGGAACTTCTTCATCTCATCGACGAAGACACGAACGCTTTCAACATCATGATGGCGGCGATGAAAGCTCAAAACGCAGCTAAAAAAGCGGGAAATCCCGAAGAAATTGCGGCTGCGGACAAAAATATGGACGAAGCTAACAAGTATGCGATCTCGGTTCCGCTTCATGTTCTTGAGAAAACTTACGAGCTCCTTCCAAACCTCAAAATCGTCGGCGAATTCGGCAACATCAACGCTGCAAGCGATGCCGGCGTAGGTGCTCTGCTTGTTCAGGCGGGTGTAAAGGCGGCAGCTCTCAATGTTAAAATCAACCTCAAGAATTTCGCGAAAGACGATCCTTTCTACGGCGAAACCTTCAATGCAATGAACAAAGTTCTCAATGTCGTTGACAAGGAGGCAGGTGAAATTCTTGCAATCGTAGAGAAAAAAATCAGTTAAGGCATGAAACTCAACTCCATCTTTTCCTCGCTTCAGGGTGAAGGCCGTTTCCAGGGCTATCCGACTGATTTCGTCAGATTCTTCGGATGCAATCTCAACTGCTCATACTGCGACACGAAATATACGCTTTCCGGAGATTCGTTTTATTTCGAAACGCCTGAGGAAGTTGCGGAAAAACTCAACAAATCCACAATTTTGGATGTCTGCATTACCGGCGGAGAACCGCTGTGTCAGGCTGAAGAACTTCTTAAACTTTTGAAACTGCTTAAGGGAAAGAGAATTTCAATCGAAACCAACGGAAGTTTCGAGCTTGAGCCGCTTTACCGTGGTTTTTCGGCAGAAAATTCAGGCTCGGAGCTCTATTTTTCGACAGATTGGAAAACTCCGTCATCGGGGAATCCTATTTTTGATGAAAAGAATATCGGATTTCTGAAAAATAGCGGGGCAGGGTGGATCAAATTTGTGACTGGAACAGCTGAAGATCTTGATTTTATTGATGAAAAACTTCGGCTGCTTGAGGAAATCGAAACATATTTAAGTCCGGTTTTTGAAAATGGCAGAGAGTGGTTCTCGGCAGTTGAAAAGTTCGTCAAAAATCATAAAAACATCCGCTTACAGCTCCAACTGCACAAAATTCTGGGGATTGAATAGCCATGCCGGCTTAAAAATCTTGGTTTCTATGTAAATTAAAAGATTTTCAGATTCAGTTTTGTTGCTGTTTTTCTTCTTTTTCGCGGTTTCGGTATTCGATGACTTTCTGCGCGACGAAATCCATGAGTTCTTTAACACCGTTTCTTGTGATGCCGCTGATTTCGAAGTAAGGCATATCTTTGACAAATTCGCGAAGTTCCTTGCGCAGTTTTTCTTCTTCCTCACCGTAGGAATCGATTTTGTTGAGGACGATTATCTGCTCTCTTTTCGCAAGTTCGGGATTAAAGAGCTCAAGTTCGCGGTTGATTGTTTTGATGTCCTCCACTGGCGATTTTCTTGCCGGATTTATCTCGACTAAATGAATGAGAAAACGCGATCTTTCGACATGTCTGAGGAATCTGTGTCCCAAACCGGCTCCTTCATGTGCTCCTTCGATGAGTCCCGGGATATCCGCGACAACATAGGGGATAAAGTCTTTTCCTTCGACCATGCCGAGGTTCGGAACGAGAGTCGTGAAGGGATATTCCGCGATTTTCGGCCGCGCGTTGCTGATAACGCTGATGAGAGTTGATTTTCCGACTGAAGGAAAGCCGATAATTCCGACATCTGCCATGAGTTTGAGTTCGAGACGCACTTTTTTCCTCTCGCCGGGAAGCCCTTCCTGAGCGTAGTGAGGCGCTTTGTTGACGCTTGTTTTGAATTTTGCGTTTCCTCTGCCGCCGATGCCGCCTTTCGCGATGATGACTTTCTGTCTGTGCTGCGTGATGTCAGCGATAAGTTCTGAAGTTTCATGGTCAAAGACAAAAGTCCCGAGCGGGATTTTTACGATTGTATTTTCGCCGCCGCGGCCGTACATATTGGAACCCATTCCTTTCTGGCCGTTTTCTGCTTTGATTGTACGCTGGTAACGGATATCGTAAAGCGTGATGACGTTCTCATCGCCTTCAAAAATGACATCTCCGCCTTTGCCGCCGTCGCCGCCGTCGGGACCACCGAGCGGGATAAAAGGTTCTCGCCTGAAACTGACAGCCCCGGCACCGCCGTTGCCGGCGATAATATCGACTATTGCCTGATCGACAAACTTCATAACGACCTCATGGTATGGAAAATAAAAAAAAACTCCCGTTGCCGGGAGTCTGAAATTCAAACGAAACGAAAATTATGCTTCGGTGACTACGGAAACTCTTCTTCTTGCTCTGCCGTTTTTGTAGAAAGTCTCATACTTAACGACACCTTCGGTAAGAGCGTAAATCGTGTAATCAGTTCCGAGACCTACGTTTTCGCCCGGAATCCATCTTGTTCCGACCTGACGGACAATGATGTTGCCAGGAATAACCGGCTCGCCGCCGAACTTTTTGATTCCGCGTCTCTGACCCGCGCTGTCACGACCGTTTCTTGCACTTCCGCCGCTTTTCTTATGAGCCATAATAACCCTCCGAATTACTTGACAATTTCAAGAACTTTGAGCTGAGTGAAGCTCTGTCTGAAACCGTTTTTAACTTTGCTGGTTTTTCTTCTTCTTTTCTTAAAAACGATAACTTTTTTGCCTTTATAGTTTTTTACAACTTCAAGTTTTACCGTTACATCGTTAAGATAAGGTTTTCCGACCATAACATTGTCGCCATCTGCGAAAAGAAGAACGTTTTTGTTCTCGACAAGTTCGCCTTCTTTCTTGTCCAGATTATAAACAGACACTTTTTCTCCGGGGACAGCCTTGAGCTGGTTTCCGCCGAAATCGATCATTGCGTACATCAAATCCTCCAATAAAGAGCACACAAAAAAAATAACGCGGGGATTTTACGCAAACTTGTTCGGGTGTCAAGATTTTTTTGTATTTTTGAGTGCTAAACCGAAAAGCGATACTTTTTGAACCACATATTTGAAGATTAATGAAAAGCTTTTTCCAGTGTTTTTGGAAATCGCCTTATGGAATCAATAAAATTGAAAATACCGAGACTTTGAATAATATATTTGCCTTGGTGTGTTGGACAATCAGGAGGAACCAATGAAAAGATTTGTTTTTTTGGCGATTATTTTTTTAACTGTTTTTGCTTTTGTCGCCTGTGGAGGCGGTAAAAAATCAAAACCAGAAATCGAGACCGACGAGGATTCGGTCGAGACTGAGGACTCAGATGTCGATGACGGCGAATCGGTTGTTACGGACAGTGATAACGAAAACGACGAAGATTCCTACGTCAATGACGGAGATTCTGATACGGTCCCGGACAACGATAAACCTGATAATGATAAACCTGATGATGATAATGCTGATCCATGTAATCCGAATCCGTGTACTGAAGCGAATAAAACTGTCTGCACAGTAACAGGTGCTTCTTACACTTGTTCGTGCGACAGACTTACATGTGAAATAAACGGTGCATGCATTGCTGACGGCGACAGAAATCCCGCAAATTCATGCGAAGAGTGCAACCGCGACCTTTCGAAGACTGCGTGGTCTCCTGTCGCTGACGGAAGAGACTGCGAAGCCAAAGCAGGGCTTATGGGCAGCGGTACCTGCCGTAACGGCGTATGCGGAGGTTTCGGAACATGCGACAACAGAGCTTACGGACTCAAAGCCGGTGCTCCGTGCAATAAAGATGTCGAGTGCGAAACTGGTTACTGCTACACATGGTACGACTGGTCGGGAAGCGGAAGTTACGGCTATGCAAGAGCTTCTGTCTGCACCGGAACTTGCAAAGAGGACGAGGACTGCCCCAACAATATGACATGCCAGTTTATTGAAAGCAAAGGTTATCAGTGTATGCCGCTTTTTGTTGCGGGTGTCGAGAGACCGAATCCCAAAATGAAGACTTTCGGACCGTGCAATGTTGACGAAGACTGCGAAGGGGGACTTTGTCTTTCATACGGCGAGGGCGAGAGTTTCTGTTCCGAAGAGTGCACGAAAAACCTGATCAGCGATTCCTGCGGTTCGTGCGGAAAGTGCATGGAAGGCGGCTCTGACAAAGGTTTCAAATACGACAAATACTGCGTTCCGAAGGGAAGCGGCGAGCTCGGCAACCACTGTCAGAGCGGAATGGACTGCTCAAGCGGAGGCTGCTATGACGGATATTGCGTCAAGACGTGCGGAAGCATTTTCAGCAGCTGTGGAAACGGTTACGAGTGCGGAACTCTGCCGGATTACTTCGGCAGTTCTGAGGTTTGCTACGACCCGAACAGATTTAATCTTCCCGACGGTACATACTGCAACTACGACGAGCAGTGCGCAAGCGGAGAGTGCATCGAGTTTGAAGGCGACAAAATCTGTGGCTCGCACTGTGTCGATACTCAGACCACTGACCCTGAAACCGGTGAAACATCGACTATAAAAACATGTGAAAACGGCAGTCAGTGTCTTCCTGTCAAGAGAGCAAGCTCATACGGAAGTTATGCCGAATATATCTGTGCTCAGGACAAAATGCTGAAACGTCTTGAATTCGGTCAGGACTGTTATGCAGACTGGCAGTGCGCAGACGGATATAAATGTTTTGAAGGACTTTTCTGCAGCAAAGCATGCACGAAAAACGAGGAATGCGAAATTGACAAAACCTGCTACGTTTACGGTCAGCAGGAATCGGAAGACGGCGGCGATCCGCAGATTTTCGGTGTCTGTATCGCGAAAGAGCAGCAGAACTTCGAGCCAGGCAGATACTGCCCGTACGTCTGGTCGTGCGAAATGTGCTATACAGACTATACCATTCAGCAGTATTACTGCACGAAGAATTGCACAAGCGATGCCGACTGCTTTGACATCGGCGGCTGCTATAACGGAATCTGTATGAAGGCTATACCTTATAGAAGCGACATCTACGCTGCATGCCGTTTCGACGACGACTGCGAAAAATACACAAACTGCGAACACGGAATGTGCACGAGTGACTGCTCGACTGATTCAAACTGTGACGGTTACAACACTGTAACTCCGACCGGATCTCAGAAAACATGCAAGCCGTGCGAAACCGATACCGACTGCAAGAAGGTTTTCTACGACTACGGATCATGTGTAACAGATTACGACGGCAACAAATTCTGTGTTGAAGACTGCAGTGAAAACTACACTCTCTGCCCGGAAGGAACGCGCTGCAACGGCAACTACTGCTATCCGATTTCCGGTTCTTGCAAAGGCGGCAAGGCTTACTGCAACAGTGAAAGCAACTGCGCTATCCCGACTCTTTTGGACGACTGGATCTGCAACAATGATAAAGAGTGCTACAGCGGAAATTGCGGCGGCAACTACTGCCAGAAGGATACATGCTCAAGCGATGCCGACTGCGGATGCGGATTCAAGGAGTGCAAGAGCGGAAATTGCGTTCCGAAAGAATCTCTCGGAACTCTCGAAGTCGAGCCTAATAACGACATGGCTTCTGCTCAGGAAGTTCCGACCGGTTTTGTTTTCGCGGGTTTCGGACATGTCAATAACGTTGAGGATTTCGACTACTTCAAGTTCAAAGCGAAAGCGGGTCAGTATCTCAAAGTCAGAACGCATCCTTACTGCGGAGAGAACAGAGCCGACACATTTATCGCTCTGTTCAATGCAGACGGTGTCAAACTGGGAGAGAACGAGGATATGAAATACGCAGAGGTTTCTCCGGTTCAGCACTACTACTCCGAGATAATGGACTATAAAGTAGAGAGTGACGGCTATTACTACGCTATGGTAAGCCAGTCTCCGACATACAGTCAGGCTCTCTACAACATGCCCTACATTGTCGAACTTGACGCGTTCACGCCGGTTGCTCACAATGTCTGCACTGGAGCGAAAGTTCTTGAGCCCGGAACCTATTCCGAAAGCGTAAAACGGGCAACAAATTCCGCTAATACGCAAACATGTACAGGGGTTGCAGGTCTTGGACCGGATCTTTTCTACAAAGTTACTATTCCGGCAGGAAAGGTTATGACACTTCGTGTAACTCCTGAATCTGCTTCTTTCGATCCTACAATTTCAATTCTTTCCGGTTGCGGCGAAATCACGGAAGTATGCCTCACAGGCAACGGATTCGGAACGCTCGGAAATCCTGAAGAAATAGTTTACTTCAATGATTCTGATGCGGATGCTGACTATATCGTGGTTGTTGATACGCTCGTAGCGCCGCTTGAATACGACTTCACGATACAGCTCGATATCGACGACAATCCGCCTGTACCGGTAAACGACAAAATAGAAGGTGCAATCGCTCTTGAAGGAAGCGGAACTATTCAGGGTATGACGATATCGGCTGAAGGCGACTATGCTCCCGCACAGGGAATCTGCGAAGGGGGCCAGTTTGACGGCAAAGAAGTCGTTTATTCGATGGAAATGGCGGCTGGCGATTATTTCCACGCTGAAATATCAGCTTCTTTCAACGCATATATTTATGTAGTTAAGTCGGATGACCTTGACACCTGCATCTACGGCGGCGGTCTTATCAACTTTGAAACAGACAGCGCGACAGCCGGAACATATTACCTTATAATCGATGCACCTGATGCAAGTGTTTACGGCACATTCTCGATTTCCTACATAAAAGAGGCGACTGATAAGGATGCCTGCAAGGGAATATGCTCCTCTTCATACAGAGTCTGTCTGCCCGACAAAACAGACCTCTGCATGTGCGATTCTTCTCTCGGCCTGCTTTACACGGCAAACTGCGACACCTACTGCCGCTCTGATGAAGTCGGCGGACTTAGCGGTTCTTGCGAAACAAGCTACACCGACAGCGGCTCAATCGATAGAAACGGCTGTATTTGCACCTACGACTGCTCCAATACCGAAAAAGTCGAGGAACTCTGCTCAGATCATCTACCTTCCAACTGCACCTGCGGATCATCCGATGTATGTTCGTGGAAAAACAACGGAAGTTGCGACAAAATGTGCAGCGACTTCTTCCCGCTTGACCATTTCGATGATTCGGCTGACTGCCAGTAAGGTCTGAATTTAAACAAAAATCCGTAACATCATGAAAAAACTCTTTTTTATTTCTTTTTTACTGATTTGTCTGACGGTTGCGGCTGAAGATACTGTTTTTGTGCAACTGAAAGACGATGCGCGGAAGTTTTTGAAAAGTGATTTTGCAGATTGCGGGATAACATATTTTTATAAAATCAAACGGACGAATTTTTACGCGGTGCATACCGAAGCCAAAGATTCTTTGGATTGCATTTCGAAATCACCGCTTGTTAAGAAGGCTTTTGCCGATAAAAAAATGAATATTGAATATAAAAGCAATGATCCTTTTTTTGCAAACCAGTGGCATCTGCTGAACACGGGACAGCGCGGAATAGAAGGCAACGACGCCAAGGTTGCGGCTGCATGGGATTATCTTGAAAATCTCGGGCTTGAGCCTGGAAAGGGAGTGAAAATCGGAGTTATTGACGACGCTTTTGATCTGCATCACCCCGATATGGGGGGAAAATATCTGAAAGGGCTCGATCTGATTGACGGAGACGATTATCCGTATGCCGACGAGAACGAGCCGCACGGAACCTGCGTAACCGGTGTTATCGCTGCAGTGAAGGATAACAATCTCGGTGTCGCCGGGGCGTGCCCGGAATGCAAAATCATTCCGGTCCGTTCTGGTGATATGCTCGGCGAAGGCGAAAACATGGCTAACGCATTCAATTTTGTTCTGGATCAGGGTGTTCAGATAATTTCAAACAGCTGGGGACCGGCGGATAACGGCGGCGGCGAGGATATGCCGGAAGTTATCAAGGAAATTGTGAAATATGCCCGAGAAAAGGAGCGCAACGGGCTCGGTGTCGTTATATTTTTTGCGGCTGGAAACGGAAACGAGGATATAAGCGCGGAAGAGAGTTTTGACGGATATGCGGCAAACGAAAACGTGATTGCTGTCGGCGCTTTGAATGCCTACGGAGGCCGGTCAACCTACAGCGATTTCGGAAAAGATCTCGATATCATGGCGCCTTCTTCCGATGTTGACGGTGATTATGTATGGAATCCGTTTGCCGTTGACACGATAAAAGACGGAATCTGGACAATTGATGCGAGAAGCTGGTACGGCTATTCGCAGAGTGACTATACCGGTGCTTTCGGTGGAACAAGCAGCGCATGTCCTCTTGCAGCCGCTGTGGCAGGGCTTTTGATTTCGGCTTATCCTGAGCTCAGCCGCGATGAACTTTACGAAATAATCACTGCTACTGCTGACAAAGTTTCGCCTGTCGATGCCGGCTACGACGAAAACGGCTTCAGTGAAAAATACGGTTACGGCAGAATAAACGCCCTCGCTGCGCTTGAAATGCTCTGCGAAAGGCACGAATGCTCAGGCGGACTTCCCGAAATCAAAGAAGAAACCTATGAACCGGAAGATCTTGAAATGGGAAGCGACATTGACGAATTTCCTGATGATTCGATGCTTCCAGTGAAAACGACCGAAAAAGGGTGCTCGCTGAGCGTTCTCTGACTTGTTTTTTACTTTTAAAAATTATCGATTGTTATTTCAGTGCTCTTAGTATCTCTTCAGCCATTTCTCTAGTAATTCCTCTTACTTGCATGAGTTCTTCAGGGGTTGCTTCTTTTATCGCAGAAATAGTGCGGAATTTTTCAAGCAGCGCGTTTTCTCTCGTTTTGCCGATTCCTTTGACTTTTGCAAGCGGGAAATCGAGCCTTCCTTTGCGCAGTTCGCGGTTGAAAGTGATCGAAAAGCGGTGCGTTTCGTCACGTATCGCTTTCAAAGTCATCGCGAAAACGGTGTCCTGAAGCACTAACTCGTTGCCGAGTCCGTCGATCAGGAGTTCCATTCCTTTGACATTGTGCCTGTCCTTGATGATTCCTGCGACTTTCACCGCGCCGTTGATGACCGAATTCACCGATGAAACCTGCCCCTCGCCGCCGTCAATGAGAAGCAACGACGGTTTTTCGAGAGAGTTTTCCTCCCAGCGTTTGAGAAGACGTGCCGCAACTTCGCGCAGACTGCCGAAATCATCGACTCCTTTGACGGTTTTGATTTTGTATCGGCGGTATTTCTTTTTGTCGAATCTGCCGTTTTCCCACCAGACTGCGCCGGCAACGTTGTATTCGCCGTAAAGTGTGGAAATATCGAGGCAGAGTATCGATGAGACCTTGGTTTTAAGGAATTTCGAGATGACTGAGAGCGATTTGTTCGTCTTTTCGGTGTCGTTCAGGAAAACGCGAATATTCTGCTCGATGTTCGTTTGCAGCATTTTGAGGATCTCGCCGCCGAAAGACCCTGTTTTTCTGATGTCGCGCTGCAAGATAGCGGAAATTTCCTCTTTTGAAAGTGTTTCGGGGAAAAGAAATATTTTGTCGGGCATGTCGCGCCCTGAATAGAACGAGGTGAGAAAGGTCGAGACCCAGCTTTTCATATCCTCGAAAATGCCTGTTGCAGAGAACGATTTCAGTGAAATCATCTTTCCTTCGCTGTATCTTGCCGCAGCCGCGAAAAGAAGGTCGCCGAGACGCTTGAAACAAAAGAAATCCTCGGCGCCGTTTCCTGAAAACTCGACCGAATATTTTCTTTTGATATCGGGCAAAAGTGTCATTAAATCCCGCAGTTTCGCCGCTTTCTCGAAGTTGAGCGCTTCAGAATTCGAAGCGATTTTTTCCTGAATTATTTTTGAAATTTCATTCCACTTTTTCCCTTGGAGGATTTCAATCGTGTTTTTCACGTTTTCAAGATATTTTCCGCGGTCGGCGTCTTTTCTGCATGGAGCAGGGCAGAGGCCGAGCTCGAAGTTTATGCACCCTTTCGGACGTTTGTTCGAGCAGTATTTGAGCGGATAAAGCGCTTGGATCAGCGATTTCAGCGAGTTCATGAGATTTATCTGCGTGAAAGGTCCACGGAAATATTTAAGTTTCTTGCTAAGACGCCTTGTGGAAATGAGGCGCGGCCACTCTTCGTCGGTTACGGCGAGATATGGATATGTTTTGTCGTCCTTGAGATCGATGTTGAAAAGGGGCTGTCTGTTTTTGATTAGCAGATTTTCAAGAACAAGCGCCTCGGTTTCCGAATTCGTGAGGATGATTTCGACACTTCCCGCCTTTTTCATAAGCGATTCGACCATAGGACGGCTGTCTGTTCCCGAAATATACTGCGAAACACGCGCTCTCAGATTTTTTGCTTTGCCGATATAGATGACTTTTCCGAGCTTGTTTTTGAACTGGTAAACTCCCGGCGTTTCGGGCAGCTTTTTCAGCAGTGTTTCATCAATTATGTAGGAATTTCCGGTGTTTTCGGGTGTTTCCAAAAGAGAACCTCGGTTAAATGCAGTTAAGCGCGCTTATTCGGCGTTACGGACGCAGAGAACTCGCGGAACAGTAGAACTTGTTTTGCCGCCATAGAAAGTTACTGAAGGATCTGTGCCGAATTTTACAACAACAGCGTTTGCGTAATTGTTGGCAGTCGTAGTTGATGTCCAGAGAGTCTGAGAATTGGTGATGCCGGGGAAGTCGGTGTAGGGGGAAGCTGTTTTAGTGAAATCCAGAAGTGTGGCGAGTTCGTTTCTGTTAGGCATTCTCCAGTCAGTATATCCGGCATAATTCGAGCCGTCACCGGTTTCGCAGTATTTGAGGGCATTCTGCCAGTTCATAACGGAAGAATAGGTCTTTTGCCACATAAGTCCTGTCGTAGAATCGGTAACAACGTCTTTACCGCCTACTGTCGTGGTCGAGAAACTGCCGGTAGGCAAAGTGTTTCCGCGGACACAGATGACCTGATAGTTCATTACGGTGTTGAGAGCGTTGGAGCTGGATGCAGCCATGAAACCGGTACTCGTTAAATGATAGAATGAAGTGGATGTTCCTTTTTGGATGCTATAGACAGGAGTCGTCACATTCGGGAAATATTCGGGATCCAGAGGCGGTTCCGTTCTGCTGCTGTCAACGATCGTCAGCAGTTCATTCGGGTTCGGAAGACGCCAGTCGCTGTTTCCTGCATAAGTTATGTCGCAAGCTGTTTTCGCATTATTGAACTTGTCGACTGTCCATGCCGTTTGAGTCCACTCAAGTCCCGTGTTGTTGTCAATGACATACAACTCTTCTCCTTCTCCTGCGACCGTAAAACTGTGCTGCAGGCAGACACCTTGAGCCGCATACTGCGCGTCCTGACCGAAAAAGTCTGCGCCGGATGCCGGACATACTTCAAGTTCACTGTTTTTGTTAAAACATTTGTTCTGAGCTGTGCATATCCTGCCGAGGGTGTTTATCGTGCATGATCCGCCGTTCCAGAAATAGTGATCCTTGCATCCGCATTTGTAAGTTGTCTCGTTTATCGTGGTGCAGGTGTGATCCGTGTCGGTATTCTCTATTTCGATGCACGGATTCGGGTCACACAGATTTATGCAGCTGTTTCCATGCCAGAAATATCCGTCCTCGCAGCCGCATGTGAATGTTTCCGCTCCGGTCGGAGTGCAACTGTCGGGTGTTACATGATCTCCCGCGCACGAATTGCTTACACAGCCGTTTGTGCACACACCGTTCTTCATGTAATAGTTTTCAGAGCATTTGAACTGGCAGACGCCTCCTTCTTCGTTGTATGACGTTACAAAAATTACATTGCTCCATGTATCTTCGGAAAAATTGTATTCCAAAGTGTAGGAATCATCGCCGTTCCATTCAGCGTGTTCAACAGTTGCCGGTATCGGGTCGCAGTTAACGGTTTTTGTGCATTTGCCAGTGCCCGCGTTCCATGTTCCTTCGGCTTGAGCGCATTTGGTCTCAGCCGTCGGCTTGCATGAATCGCTTTTCCATTCGTAGCCGTCAATGCAGCTGCAAGTGTAGTTTTCGCCGTCTACAGTGCATACTTCGGTTGAATTTGTTTTGTCTGCACACGGGTTTGGGTCGCACGGATTGGCAGTAATTATATCCTCATCAGGTGTGTCTGTATCCTCGTCAGCATCTTCCTGTGGTATATCTGCGTCTTCGTCGGCAGGTTGCGGAATATCTGAATCCTCATCCAGTTCTGCTGTGTCAACATCGTTATAGGGTTCTGTTGAGTCGTCATCATCGATGACCGTTGTATCGTTATCCGTTACGCCGCTATCAGTAGTGTCGGTATCATTGTCGGGTTGTGGCGGCACGGTGTCGTTGTTGTCGGAATCTGAATTATCCCCGGTGTCCGAAGTGTCACTTGTGTCGGAAGTATCAGTGTCGGAAGTGTCACCGGTGTCGGGAGTGCTAACTTTGTCTTTGCAGCCGAGTTCCCCGTCTGTGGTTTCATGGCAGTATTCGCCGTAATTTATGTTGCACTTCTTTTTTGTTTGCCAGAGCTCGTTCCAGCAGGCAAGAATTTCTGAGCCGTCAACGGAACAAGCTTCCTCGCCTTCGACGGAACAGGGATTTCCGATTGCTATCTCATCTTCATCTTCAGCGCATGAAAGGAGGAAAAACAACGGAATGATGGCGAAAATAACAGATACTTTTTTCATAAGACACCTCTGTAAAAATCAAAAAGACCAATAATAATAACGAAAAACAGTTTTAAGGCAAATTTTCGGATTCAGTGTGCCGGCCGTTTAATTAGTTATTCGACAGCGTGGACGCAGCGATAATAGATTTCGTAGTTGTTATTGGTGGCTACATAACTTATTTCACCATTATGAAAACCTACATACCATGCTTGTTCTGTCGGTTTGTCTTCTACAGCAGTTACTGACCATAATTTTCCTTTTTCTCCGAACGGACTGTGTTCTACTGAAGTGGAACATATGTCACCGAATGCTTTCTTGCAGAAGTTGTTTGTATAGCAGAAAAGAAATTCATGTTCGAAATAAGGGCATTCATTCGTTACACCGCAGTTCCCGCCAGTTTCAGTGTTTGTACAGTTTCTGATGACTGTTCTGAGTTCGTTGATCGTCGGCAGTTTCCAGCCACTTGTGAATTTGCTTTCACGGTAGTTTGTGCAATCTGATTTTGCAGTGTCCCAATCTGTAGGAGTAGCGGATCTTGAAGACCATATCAGATTACCAGATTTGCACGGTGTGGTTGGATTGACTGCACATTCATGTGGTTCATCTACACCTGTGTCGGTGCCTGAATCGCCTGTATCGGCAGTGTCAGAAGTATCAGCAGTGTCAGAAGTGTCTGCAGTATCGGCAGTATCGGCAGTATCAGCAGTGTCAGCTGTATCAGAAGTGTCTGCAGTATCGGCAGTATCGGCAGTATCAGCAGTGTCAGCTGTATCAGAAGTGTCAGAAGTGTCAGCTGTGTCAGAAGTGTCTGCAGTATCGGCAGTATCGGCAGTATCAGCAGTATCGGCAGTATCAGCAGTGTCAGCTGTATCAGAAGTGTCAGAAGTGTCAGCTGTGTCAGAAGTGTCTGCAGTATCGGCAGTATCAGCGGTATCAGCGGTGTCTGAAGTGTCGGCAGTATCGGCAGTATCAGCTGTATCAGCAGTATCAGAAGTATCAGAAGTATCGGCAGTGTCTGAAGTATCGGCAGTATCGGCAGTGTCAGCTGTATCAACAGTGTCGGCAGTGTCGGCAGTATCGGCAGTATCAGCTGTATCAGCAGTATCAGAAGTATCAGAAGTATCGGCAGTGTCTGAAGTATCGGCAGTATCGGCAGTGTCAGCTGTATCAACAGTGTCGGCAGTGTCTGAAGTGTCAGCTGTGTCAGAAGTGTCAGTTGTGTCAGAAGTATCGGCAGTATCGGAGGTATCAGCTGTGTCTGAAGTGTCAGAAGTGTCAGCAGTGTCAGCAGTATCTGAATTGTCTGCGTCGGAATCGGTTTCAGATGTGTCTGTGCCGGTGTCGGCATCGGTATCGGGTTCTGGTGGAAAAATGTCTTCTACATCATGTTTTGAGCATGAAGCAAGTGTAAACAGGCAGAAAATTGAGAAAACAACAAAAAATTTTTTCATAAATCACCTCTGTATCAAAAAATCAAAAGTTCTCTATTATATAAAGAAAAGAGGGTTTTGAGGCAAGTTTTTAGTTGAGTGGAATTTTTGTTTAAAGAAAATTCTTTTTAAAAGTGCGGAAAAACTTGAAGCAAAGAAAAACGCTAATAAAATTATCGTGCTTATTGTTTGTGTTGGAGTTTTAAATGCTTGTTTCGGTTTTTATTCCTTTCAGCAACGAGGAAAACAATCTTGCCGAGATAATCGACAGAACTGAAAAAGGTGCAAAAGCGGCTGGTGTTGATGTCGAACTGGTTATGGTTGACGACGGTTCGACCGACGGCGGTGCGGCAGTTGTCGAAAAAGCGGCTGAAACGAGGCCGTGGGTTCATCTTTTCAGACACCGGAAAAACAAAGGCCTTACCGAAGCGATGAATACCGGTTTCAAAGAATGTCACGGCGAAATAATAATTTTTCTTCCTTCAGATTTGGAATCTTATCCGGATGAAGATATTCCTGCACTTCTCAAGGCTTTTGAACCGGGAGTCGATATTGTCTGCGGCAAAAGGGAAAAAAGACGCGAATTTAAAGTTTTTTTATCAAGAATATATAATGAAATCAGCATGTTGCTCTTTGGAATAAAGCTCGGCGACATGAACTGGATAAAGGCATTCAGGCGTGAGTGCCTCGAAGATCTGGAACTTCGCAGCGACTGGCACCGCTTCATTGTCCAGATTCTTCATGCAAAAGGCTATAACGCGGTCGAAGTACCTGTTATGTGGCACAGACGCAAAAGCGGTCACAGCCATTTCGGCCTCAAAAGGATTCCGATTTCATTTTTTGATTCGATAGCGGTAAAATTCATACTCACTTTCACGAAAGCGCCGATGCGTATTTTCGGTTCGATGGGATTTGTTCAGGTTTTGATTTCTCTTCTGATAGTCGCATGGATGCTTTATGACCAGTTTGTTCTCGGAAACTCTGTATTCAGGATGCGTCCGCTGCTCTATTTCAGTCTCGGTCTTTTTCTTTCCGGATTGATTTTTATTTTTATGGGATTTTTGGCAGAACTTATTGTCAGTCTGCGGGACGACATCAGGAAAATGAAAGATGATTGGGGGAAAAAATGAAGAAATTATCGACACTTGTAGCAATTATTCTGATTCTTGCCACTATTCTTCCTTTTTATTTCGTCCGAAAACATCTGATTGAAAACGAGAGACCGAAAGTCGAGACGATTGCGGCTTACCCAAAGCCGGATGTCGCTAAAATAATGTTTCTGGGAATGAATGCGTTCGCTGCCGACCTTCTTTTTGCAAGATCGCAATATTATTACGGTAGTCACTATGTCACCGACAGAACCTACGCTCTGCTTGAACAGATGGTTCGTGTTGTTCTGGCACTCAATCCAAGTCTGGAGTATGCAATTCCGTTCGGGGAAGCGGCAATATCATCAATGAGGACGCCGGAGGCCATCGAATCTGCAAATTCTCTTTTGAGGTTAGGGCACGAACTTTATCCTGACGATTATTATTATGTATTTAATCAGGGATATAACTATTTCATCTACCTGAATGATATGGAAAAGGCTTATCCTTTGATGTATGAGGCTGTAAGCATGAAGAGTGCACCGCCTAAAGTTATCTGGCTCGTGAACCATGTGGCGACGATGGGCGGCGGATACAGGCTTGGCTATGAATACACGAAGGACAGGCTCGAAAAGACGAAAGATAAAAATATGCGCGACCAGTTTGAAAAAGAGCTCAGGCACTTTTCAAATCTCATCGTTTTGAGCGACGCGGCCGAGGAATATTACAAAAAATACGGGCAATCACCAGATAAAGAGCTCCAAGAGCTTGTTAAATCAAAGCTGGTCAAAGAAATCCCGGAAGATGTCTACGGTGGCGAGTACTACTATGACGAAGAAGCCAGACTCGTAAAAACAACTTCGGGCGGCGACAGACAGTACGGCAAAAAGAAAGAGGAAGAAGCCAAAAAGAAAGAAGAAACTGAGAAAAAATCAGAAGAAAGTGATAAAAAAGAGCCGGTCGAAGAAAAAGAAAATTCAGAAAAATCTGACAAATAAATCTTGAAAATTATTTGGCTGAAGCTGTCATTTCTGCTTTTCTTCTTTTTTCGGCTTTAGCCATGAACCAGATTGCGAGGAAGATGAATCCGAGCGATACCCAGTCGATGAGAGCCGGATATTTTCCGCCGAAAACAGCTGCGAAGATGACTGTCGAAAGAGTTCCTGCGATGAGTGATGTCAGACGGTTTGCAAGGTTTGCGAAAGTAGCCGTTCTTCCTTTGAACATGAAGATGAAAACCGAGAAGAACGCGTTGATTCCGTAAGCGGTGCCTACAAGTCCAGCCCAGATTGCCCAGTCCCAGTTTGTGTTGAAGAACGCCTTTGAGAAGGGGTCGATTCTCGGGCCTGTTACGCCGAATTTGCCTGCCGCGATGAGAACGCAGATCGTAACAAGCGCCATCGTGGTGAAAGAAGCGATCTGCTCGATTGCGAAAAATGCCTTGTTGTTATCCTTTTTCGCAGCTTTTTCTTCTGCCGGACGGGTGTTTTTGTAGTAATTCATAATATAGATTCTGAACATGTAAGCCAGGATGTAACTCGCGAAAATGACCATGAACGGAATTGACGAGAAAGGGCTCTCCTTGCCGTCGCTGCCGCCGGTGAAAGCCTTGATAAGCACTGCGAAAAGTGCGATGCACATCGCGATATTTTCTTCCATGAAGACTTTTTTCTTCAAAATTCCCTGCTTGATCTGGATCGCGTCAACGATTCTGCCGATAATGATGACCGAGCCGCGCATGATAATCATTGCGACCATGACCGAAATGTGGTCGAAAGTGTAGAGCAGGGTGGTTGTCGGAACTACAACTGCCGTGCAGATACCTGAAAAAACGATGTACGGCAGTTCGCTAGGCATTGTTATTCCGCAGACAGTAATTTTTCTAACCGAATCAAGGCGGTACCAGCGAAGGATGAGGACAATTGCCGTGACGAGAACAGTCGAAGCAAGAGTGCTGTAGAAAAGGTATTCCATGCCGGGTAGTCCGGGAAATCCTTCTCCCGTTTTGAGGAAGAATTTAACTCCGACACCCGTTATGATGTAGAAAAAGAAGTAGCAGAAGCAAAGCTGCAAAAGCCTTGAGGTCGATCCTGAATTGTTGTCAGACAAATTGTTCTCCTTTGATTAAATTGTTGATAATATTGATTATTTTGCTGGGCAAGCTGCCATAGAAGCGCTGGAAATATCGTGCCCGCCGCTCGTTGTGACATACATCGGAGCGTTTTTGTAGCTGAAAAGGTCTACTTCGCCGTTTATAGTCAATGTTTTTGCTCCGGTTTCATAAGTTTCCGCCAATGCCGTGCCACCAAGTTCAAGGTAGCCGAATCCGAAAGCGTGATCGCAGGTGAAAGAGGTTGTATCCGGATTCCAATCGCTGATACGGATGTTTATTTTGTCATCATTTCCGATTCCTACGGCATATGTTCCCGGTTCAGTTGCCATAATATTGATGCGGACAATAGGATTGTGAAGCAAGTTCTGATCTTTATAATCCTGGAAGAGATTGAGGAATTTTTCATGAGTGGCAGTATATTCATTAAGCAATGCATAGGCGTAGGTTCCGTTTGTTCCTGAAGATGGGTCTATAATGTTGCCGGAAGTTCCGAAAGTTCCTGTAACAAAAGAACCGTCAATATAGACACCGTCACCCAACGTTTCGCCTTCTTCACCCTTGTAAATATATTCAAAAGAGCCGTTAATTATCGCGTGGCCGTAAGGTATGCCGTAAGTCATGTCTCCGACTTCGCCGCACTCTACCATGGCGTTCTTGCATGTTTCATCATTGAGAATCTCTGTGAAATTCTGTGAATTTTGGCGGCATTCACGCCAATCGTAATACATATTCTGTGCTTCTGTTGTTCCGCGGGCGTAACATTTGCTGTTGCATTCTGTTGAAGTGCACAGTGCCATACATTCAAAAATTCCGGCGCATGTTTCAATCGGAGTGTCGTCTTCCTGATCTGTATCCGTATTTTCTGTATCTGATGTGTCGGCTGTATCTGAAGTATCTGAAGTATCTGAAGTATCGGTTGTATCTGTCGTATCTGCGGTGTCAGAAGTGTCATCAGTGTCAGAAGTATCTGTTGTGTCGGTAGTATCTGCGGTGTCAGCTGTATCGACGTTGTCATTGTTTCCTGTGTCGGTCGAGTCGCTGCCGCCGTTCCCGCTGTCCGTGCAACTGTATGAGCCGCTTGCCGTCTGTCTGCAGTATTGTCCGAAGTTGAGATTACATGTTTTTTTTGCCTGCCATGATGAATTCTGACAAATCAAAATCTGCGAACTGTCTGCTGAGCATGTTTCGATACCTTCCTGCGAACATGAAGAACCGGCCTGTGTGGAAGTTCCGACTTCTTCCTCTGAACATGAGACTGCAAAAAACATCGCAAAGAGCATAAAAGTAACTAGTAAAATTCTTTTCATCGAACTCTCCAAAAAACTAACCATAAACCTTTTAATAGTAGATGAAAAGCGCTTTATTGTCAAACAGAAAGCGATTTCGCAGGATTTCCGATTAAATTTGCAAAACGCAACGTTATTCCTAAAATATTGTGTTTTCGATTTTTTAACAATTTTCAGGAGGTCGTTATGATTGACATCAACTGCAAGGCTACAATCGGAATCAACGGATTCGGCAGAATCGGAAAACTCACACTTTGGAACATGCTTCTGAAGGATGATTTTGACAGAATCGTCATCAACCTCGGGCGTGAAGTAGGCAAATCGCTTACAGATCTTGTCGATTACGCGATCTACGATTCGACTTACGGCACTCTCCACAATTTCCTTTACGGTTTCGGCGGAGGAAAAGAGCCTGAGATCGAGATCACCGACGAAGCTGCCGGCGAAGTCAAATTCTACGGAAAAAGCGTAAAATTCCTCAGAAGCGAAAGAAATCCCGAGAAGATCCCGTGGGGTCAGGAAGGGGCGAGAGTCGTCATCGACACGACCGGAAAATTCGTAGACCCGACGGATGAATCTTCGCCGAACGGCACTCTCCGCGGCCACATCGCAGGCGGCGCGAGAAAAGTCATCCTTTCGGCTCCTTTCAAACTCAAAGGAAAATCGAAAACCCTTCCGGAAGACGCTGTGATGATGGTTTACGGTGTCAACCACAGAAATTTCGATCCGATGAACCACCACATAATTTCAGCTGCATCCTGCACGACGACAGCGCTCGCGCACATGATGAAACCTCTTCTCGACCAGGAAGAGACTTCGGCGATCCTTACGGCAAGTATGTCGACGATCCACTCGATGACCAATTCGCAGAACGTTCTCGACGCTGTTCCAAAAAGCGGAACGAGCGATCTCCGCAAAAACAGAGCTGCCGGCTACAACATCATCCTTTCGACGACCGGTGCTGCAAAGGCTCTCGAATACATCCTTCCGGTAATGAAAAATGTCGGCTTTATGGCTGACTCTGTCCGCGTTCCGGTCCAGACGGTATCTCTTATCAACCTCAACCTTACTTTCCACACGCCGCTTGACAAGGACGGTTTCCCGAAGATCAACCGTGAATTCATAAACAACATCTACCGCGAAGCTTCGGCAGGCGCACAGCGCGATCTGCTCTATCTTTCGGAAAGACAGAATGTTTCGAGCGACCTCAAAGGCAAGATGGCTGCATGCGTTATCGAAGGCAACGACACCCACACCAGAACGGGTTTCGTCGATATTCCGCCGTTGTCTAATGTTCCTGTCACCCACGCGAAGATTTTCGGATGGTACGACAATGAACTCGGCAGCTATGTAAACTGCCTTACAAAACTTGCGGTCTACGTTTCAAAAGCTATTGCATAATTTAACATCATTTCTTTTTTCAACTCCTTTTTCCGGAGGTAAAAATGTCCTATATTGAATTCCCGAAGTGGATCCCTTATCTTCTCTGGTCGCTTGTCGCGGCGGCAGGTATTTATTTCATTTACATCGTCTACAACTATAAGCGCGGTCTCAAAACTTCGCCGCGTGAGATCTGGTTCGTTTCGATTTCGCAGATCATCGAATACACCGCATATTCCATTATGCTTATGACGCTCACTTTGTTCCTTTCGAGCGACTTGGGTTTAAGCGATGTCGCGGCCGGAAACTACATGGGAACGTGGAATTTAGCCTATACGCTCCTTATTTTCGGCGTAGGTTCGCTTGTTGACGCAGTAGGCATCAAGAAAGTGCTTCTTATAGGCACTATCCTTGCGATATTTTCGAGGTTTTTCCTCTTTCTCACTACCAATTTCTGGGTCGTAACGCTTCTCGGCTTCGTTCCGCAGGCGGTTTCGGTCGCTTTCATGAGCCCTGTCATTTCGGTCGCGCTCAAAAGATACACGAAATCTGACACTTCGGCTCTCGGATTTGCGATGTTCTACACTTTGATGAACGTCGGTTTCGCGATGGGCGGACTTATTTTTGACGGTATCCGCGAAGTTTACGGCGAATACGGAAACATCGCTATCCCGCTTCTGGGCGAGATCTCGACTTACCGCTTTATCCTTCTTGTTGCATTCCTCATCAGTATCCCGACACTTTTCTTCGTTGCGATAATCCGTGACAACATCGACCTCAACGACGAAGGTCAGCTTGTAAAGCACATCGAAAACGAAAGGGCGAAAAAGGAAGGAAACATGCTCGTTTCGATCTTCGATTCGATAAAAAATTCGTTTGCCGATGCCGGAAAGATCTTTGTGACAGTAGCAAAACAGAAGGCTTTCTGGAAGTTCATGGCGCTTCTCGCGATACTTTTAGGCGTAAACTATGTTTTCTACCATTTCCACTACACTTTCCCGAAATATGGGATCCGCGTGCTCGGCGAAGGTGCGAAAATCGGCAATATTTACGGCGTCCTGAACCCCGTTATCGTCATTTTCTTCGTTCCGACGATCGCATGGCTCACGAGAAAGTGGAGTGCTTACAAAATGATAACGATCGGCTCTCTGATCTCGGCTGCATCGGTATTTTTCGTTGTTCTGCCTGATGAATTCTACGCTCCGATCGCAGATTCAGTCTTCGGCAGACTCATCTGGCAGAAATGGCTCGCTCTTCCCGACGGCTCATCACTTTCGACGATCGCGATATGCTTAGGCCTCTGCTTCTTTGTGGTTCTTTTCACGATAGGCGAAGCCATCTGGTCGCCGAGACTCATGGAATACACCGCAAAAATCGCGCCGAAAGGGCAGGAGGCAAGCTATCTCAGCCTTTCGCTTCTTCCCAAATTCATCTCGCAGCCGCTCGTTGCGTGGATGTCGGGAGCACTTCTTTCAGCCTACACGCCTGCAACCGAAGTAGTGAACGAAGCAGGTGTGAAGACTCTTCAGGTCGGCGATATCTCGCATCACTACATGATCTGGATCTGGGTCGGCGCAGTCGCCGTCATCTCTCCGCTAGGAATGATACTTTTCGGCCGCTATCTCAGAGGAAAGGAAGAGTCGTAAACTAAGCTAAACAACAAACGGCACGAGTGCCGAAAGTATGAAAAGATATATTGCAAAAGGGTAAAGTATAGTTTTTTTCATCATAAAAACGAGAAGTTTGAGTGCTGCCAAACTTGCGATAAACGAGGTGACGAAGCCGACAACCGAAGGAACCGGGTCGATGAATGCAAATCCTCCTTTCACAAGTTCAAGCAGAAGTGCGCCCAAAATCGCGGGGATCGCAAGCATGAACGAAAATTCAACTGCTTCCGCGGCGGGAATTTTTCTGAAAAGTGCGCCTGTTATCGTAGAGCCTGAGCGCGAAACGCCGGGAAGGACAGCTATTCCCTGGAAAAAACCGATGAAAAGGGCATCTTTGAGCGTTATCTCCTTATTGGGAACCGCTTTTTTGAAGAAAGACTGCGCGATAAGAAGCAGAATCGCCGTGAAAGCAAAAGCAACCGTGAGATAAACCGGCTCTTCCTTGATCGATTTCATCATCGGCTTCGTCACAAAAAGCATCGCAGTCGTCACGATCGTTGCCGCAAGGATCATAAGAACATACTTGTGCGACTTGTTGAATTTGAAAGAAGCGCACTCTTTAGCAAGATTGAATAGTTTCTTTCTGAAAAAAATGAAAACCGCAAGAAGCGACGCAACATGCAGCAGAATGTCGTAAAGAAGCGGCACATCCTTGTGTCCGAGCAGTTTTTCAACGAGAACCAGGTGTCCAGAAGAACTTACCGGCAGAAACTCCGTGAGCCCCTGCAGGATTCCCAGAATGATTGAATCTAAAATCGTCATTTTTGCACCTATTTATCAAAAAAGTCCGCGATTTTGCCGAAAAATCCGTCGAATCCGGAGTTTGACATGATGACTGTTACGGTGTTTTCACCGCTGTTTGTCTTTACCCAGTTGACTGTGTCGTTTATGTCTTTGAGATAAACCGCTTTATCAGGGGTTTCTGCGTTGATCGTTGCGACTACGCGCTCGGGCTCGAACCTGTTTTCAGGCGGGAACTTGAATGCTTTCGGCGGGAAGCCGACAACGACTTTGTCCGCTTTTTTGAATATCTCGGTATACTGTTTTTCAAAGACGTTCTGGCCGTTGGAATTCGTCGCGGGGTCGAAAACGACGTTGATCTTCTTTTCGGGGAAGAAGTCGATGAACGATTCAAGTGTGAGTTTTACCGCTGTCGGATGGTGCGCGAAATCGCTGTAAATAAGTCCGCCGTTGATCGAACCCAAGTATTCCTGACGGCGTTTGATGCCTTTCAAAGTCTTGATGGTTTCAAGGATCTTCGCATCTTTGAGGTCGAATCCTTCGCATTTGAGGAATGAGACGAGCGCGCCCAAATTCATCAGGTTCTGCATTCCGAAAAGGGGAGTTTCAAAGAAATATTTTTCGCCGTTTTTAAATGTTGCCGAGAAGTACATCAGTTTGCCGTGTCTTTCTTCGAATTTGACGAATAAGTCGGCCGATTTGTCAGAAATGGAGTAGGTGAAGAGCTTTTCAGCCGGAATAAATTCGCGCAGTCTTAAATTGTGGTCGAAATCAAGGGAGAGAATGACTCTTTTTTTAGTTATTTCAACAAGTTTTTTGAAGTTTTTGAAAATCGACTCAACTGAATCGTAAATATCGGCGTGGTCGAATTCTATCGAAGTCACGATCGTCGTTTCAGGCTTGTAGTGGAGGAATTTCGGCCCTTTGTCGAAGAAAGCGGTGTCGTATTCGTCGCCTTCGATCACAAAGTATCCCGCTCCTTCGCTGAAAGCCGCGTTCGTGCCCGAAAATTCAGGGATTCCGCCTATCATGTAGGAGGGATTTCTGCCGATACCGGCAAGAACTTCGCTGAAAACGGTCGTTGTCGTGGTTTTTCCGTGGGTTCCCGAAATTACGACAGGCGATTTTCCGTCAAGAAGAAAATCTTCCATGAGGGAGGGCATCGAGTAGTATGGGATTCCGCATTTCATGATGAATGCAGCCTCTTCCGACTTGCCGTTGAGGGCGTTTCCGACAACGATGAGATCGGGTTTTTCCTCTTTCACGAGGTCAAAAAACTTCTCCATCGGGTAGCACGGGATTTTCTCTTCTTCGAGTTTCGTGCTTACCGGCGGATAGTATTCAAGGTCGGTGCCGATTACGTTTGCGCCTGAGCGTTTGCAGATGATTGCGAGCGAACTTACTCCTGTTCCGCAGATTCTCGCGAACAAAACCTTTTTTCCTTTGAGTTCCATGACTCCTCCTTATGTAAATTCAGCCTGAAAACAAAAAAACAGCCGATTATAATGATATTTTAAAGAATATCGAGAAGAAAACGCTTTTTATAACATTTTTTAGACTATGGCTGCCATCCAGCAGACAAATATCACGATAATAAAGAGAATTGCCGATATATTCTGGACAGTTTTCCCGGGCAGATTGCGCTTTGAAAAGGCGGCTCCGAATATTGTTCCTGTCGGAAGTCCAGCTGCAAAGCCGAAAAGATGCGCCAGAACATCGCTTTTTTCGTTGCTTCCGAGCATGGCGAGAAGTCCGAGCGCTGCTCCGAAAGGAATCCAGCGGCCGAGTTTTTTTTCTCTGAAACTGTCAAAAAACTGCAATCCCGCAAGAACTCCTATCACGCCGAAAACAGAGGTCGATGCACCTATCGAATTATGCGCGCTGCCGTAGAAAAACGCGTTCATGAGGTTTCCGGCAAAACCTGTAAAAAGTGCGAAGAGAATGGCGGTTCCTGTTCCTGTCATTGTTGAAAGTGCCCAGAGAACAATTCCTCCGAAAACAATGTTCGAAAAAAGATGTTTGTAGTCGCCGTGAAGGGTGAGAGCTGTGACTGCTCTGAAAAATTCACCTTCCGTTATTGCCGCTGCGCTTGATCTGCCCGCTTTTATAAGTTCCAAGTGGTCAAATTCGTAGATGAAAACATGAAATAGTACGAGAAGAAGTAGAGTTGCGCAGAAAATCGGCCAGTCAATTTTCTGGAAACGTATGTGGGCGAATTTGTTGTGAATTTTTTCTATTCTTCCCGATTTTTCGTAAGTGGAAATTTCACTTTTAGCCTTGTCGTAATCGCTTAAATCAACTTCTATCTGCCATGAATTCCAACGGAAAACGGCATTGTTTTCAATTCCTAATGAATCAAGAAGAAGTGAATATTCCCTCGCAGTTTTTTTGTCGGGCGCAGCTATGTATAAAAAATTATTTTGAGTTTCTTCCATTAAAACTATTTGGCGAAGTATTCTTCGATCTTGTGGTGCTTGAGTCCTGTTTCCTGATTGATTTCAAGGACATAGTTCGCAAAAACTTTGTCATATTTTGTGACTGAGTTTTCTTTGTCGGGCCAACGGATTTCTATTTCATCGACTTCGCAGATCTCTCCAAGACCGATAATCTGGAGATGGTCGTTCTGGAATCCGTTGAGACCGTATGCGCCCTGAACTTCACGAACGAACTGTTTTCCGCCAGCTTTAACGATAATTTTTGCACCGATGGCATCGCGGTTTGCGGTAGTGCCGGAAATATCAATTATAACTTTGTTGGCATCCTGACCTGTATCGTTGCGGAGTACTTTTATCCACTGTTTTTCCGGTTTTTTTGAACCGTCGGCATCTGTTGCTGCCCAGCGCATGAAGGATGTGCCGACAATAAGGTCGTAGTCGCCGTCCCTGTCAATATCGACAAACGCGCCGCCGTGAGCTCTCGGAACCTGTGCTTCTGCTTCTTTTGCCGTTTCAGCGAATTTGCCGTCAGCCTGCTGCTGGAAAAGCATTGATTTCGTGCCGGGATAATCGGAACTGAGAATGTATATATCGAGTTTTCCGTCGTTATCGAAATCAGCAGTAAAGCCACCCAAATCGCCGTCATTCCAGGAGCCTGTACGTTTTCTCGTAATGCCGCTTTCCTCTTCAGAAAGGCGTTTTAAAGGCTTTTCCGGAAAACCGTCATTCATAATAAGCTGTGATTTGTCACTTGCCTGACCAATGTGCCAGTGGGCAAGTTCAATCTGGAAAAGGTCAGTATCGCCGTCACCGTCAAAGTCGCCGCAGAGAGTTCCCGCGCTGTTTCCGCCGAGTCTGTAAGGCTGGTCGGAAAATCCAGGATCCCAGCCGCTTGTGCCGATTCCGTCGCAGCTGATAAGGGCACCGTTGGAAATTGAGCAGTAATCGGTTTCTTTGTAGGCTTCGTCTTCGCAATAGCATGCAAAGAACTGGTCGTCAACATAATTTTCGTTGTCGTCGTGGGCAAAATTAGAGCTGATTGAAAGATCGTCAAAAGTGCTGTTGCCCTTGTTTTTGTAAAGCATATTGTAGGAACGGCCGTAGCTTGAGGTCAAAATGTCGGCAAAACCGTCGCCGTCAACATCACACGCAGTTACACCCCATGTCGGTTTGTTGAATTTGCCTTCGAGAGCATTTTCTTCGTTGAATTTTGCCGTTTCAAGGCCGGTCGTTCCGTCAACTACATCCTGAAATTTGCCGTTTCCAAGACCTTTCATCAAAGAGTCGGGTTCGCAGGAGTTAAGGTTCCCGTAGTTGTTATAGTGTCTGCCGATGAAAAGGTCTATCACTCCGTCATGGTCGTAGTCGAGAAACGTCGCACCTGCAATCGCTTCAAAGAGTTCGTCATAAGTGAAATTTCCGCCTGCATATTTGAAAGTTCCGTCCCCGTTTCCGAGATAGACGTGAGAATAATCTTCTTTGAATTCTTCGTTTGAAAGTGTGTCGTTGTCAACGTAAACAACATTCAAAGCGTCCTGAAATCCGTCATTGTTCATATCTGCAAATATGACATAAGTCGAAGCGATGCCGTTTGTTCCGTCTTTGCCTTTAAAAAGTCCGCTGGAGAATGTAACGTCTTCAAAAGATTGACCTTTTATATTTTTAAGGAGTTTGTAGAGGTTTTTCGGTTCATCCGGATTTTCGCGCAGCTTGGAGGTGAGAGAAGTGTAAATGTCAGGCCATTTGTCACCGTCAATATCGGCAACTGTTATCTGAGTGCCGAGAGCATTCAGTTTTTTTATCCCCATTTCTTCCGAAATATCGGTGAATTTCAGCGCGTAAGGACCTGCTTTCGGAGTAAGGCATACAGGCTCGATATTTTCTGCTTCCTCTGACTGACTGCTGTCGTCATCGTTAATAGCATCCTCGTCATTTTGCGGTTCTATATTGTCCGCATCATTTTCATTGCTTTCCGATTTCGAACTGCTTCCGCAGGCAACACAGAAAAAAACAAGCAAAAACATTAGAAAATAAATTTTTTTCATCGAATTCTCCTTTGTTGAACGGTCAAAAAAACACACGCCGCCGATTATAGCAGATTCTGAGATAAAAAAAACGCTAAAAGAAAAAAAAGATCGGGAAAATTTAATAGCTTTTAGCACTTAAGGATTATTTTATAGTTGTTTTCTTCAAGACTTTCTGTACAATGTCTCCCCGGTTGGTGTTTTACTTCTTTTGTTTTCGGAGGTTAAAATGAAAAAATTATTGGTTGTTTTATTGCTTGTCCTTGCTCCAATTTTCTTTACCGCATGCGATGCAAGCGAAGATGAAGAAGAATCTGTTGTTAATGATGATAACAATAACAACGGTGACAATAACGGAGGAAACGGTAACGAGGGAGAAGGAGAACAGACAGGAGACACGGAACAAACTGATGCCGATGAAGAACCTGTCAACCAAGGCGGAATTTATGTAACATGCACTCCCGGAGAAACTCGTCCGTGTTACGAAGGTCCGAGCGGAACGGACGGAGTCGGTGCCTGCAAGGCTGGTGTTGCAACATGTGTAGAAGACGGAACGGACTGGAGTGAATGTGTCGGACAGGTTGTTCCAGGTCCCGAAATTTGCGGTAACGGCATTGACGAGAACTGTGACGGCGAAGACATGACTCCCGAAAACGCGATAGATTATGACGGTGACGGTTATAACTACTGCAACGGGGACTGCTGTGAAACAGGCTGGGAACCTAATTGCCGCGGAACTGATTCACCTGAAAGAATCAATTCCGGCGCGTTTGAAATGAAGGACAATTATGTTGACGACAACTGCAACGGTGAAATTGACGAAGTTGAACACTGTGATGCAGGTTTGTCTCTTGCTGTCGGTGATTACGCAGGCAATGCCGAAAAACTTGCAAAGGCGATGGGGGCATGCGCAGGCCTCATTTCGGCAGAACTTTCACTTGCAGGCGATCCTGTAACCGAACAGATTGACACAAATCCGAATGCGTGCAGCAATGACGGCGGCTGTAATTATAATCCAACAGCAAGAGCGAGCCGTGAAATGCCTTACTACGAAAGCGATTATCAGACTTTTGCGGTTACGAATGTATTCGGAACACAGATGAAACCTGAAGACGGCAGCAATATGCTTGCAGTTCTTTCTACAGGCCAGTGGAACAGTCCGACGCAAAATGCTCAAATCGCGACTTTAGGTGCCGGCGATATGCAGACTGCGAGCAAAATTCCGGAAGACTGGATAAATGTTATGCCTGGATGTGAGATCCCGAAAGCTCCTTCATGCGGTGGTCAGAATCCGCAGGACGGACTTACCAATCAGTGTGCAGGCAAAGAAATTCCGTCAGTTCAGGATCCGATTATGCTCACGTTGAAGATGAAGGTTCCGGCAAATGCGAGAGCATTCGAATTCAGCCTTTTCTTCATGTCGATTGAGTATCCGAGCACGGTTTGCAGTGACAACAACTACAACGATTTCTTCATCGCTCTTCTCGATTCGACATACAACGAGAAAAATCCGAATGCAGAATACAAAAATCCTTACGACAAGAACCTTGCAAAAGACGAATCCGGCAACCCGGTCGGTGTCGATCTTGCTCCGGCAGGACTTTTTAAGGCATGCAACCCGAACTGCGGCGGTGGAGGACTTATCGGCAATTTGACGAGCAATATCAATCAGTGGGGTTTCTGCACAGGTGACGAACTTCTTAACGGAACAGGTTTCGGTACGGAAGGAAAATCAGGGATGGTTGCATGCAGCGACGGTCACGGCGGCACAGGCTGGCTCAGAGTTGTCGGAAATGTCGAACCGAACGAAGAAATTACTTTGAGACTCGCCCTCTGGGAACAGGGAACTGTCGGCTACGGCCCGGACCATTCATGGGATTCAACAGTTGTTCTTGACGGTTTTACATGGCTTCCGAGTCCTGCAAAACCTGGCGTTTCACCGAAATAATATAATTCAATCTTGAAATTCCATTAAAAATCAGAGGTTTATCCATGCTGTCAAAAATGTCTCTTCCATATCTTCACGATTCGCACAGTCACTTCACGCTTTATGCAGGAATGTTCAAATCTGTATGTCTGAAAGAGGTTAAAAGCAAAGAAGAAGCCCTTAATCTTTTTAGAAAATTCGAAGACGGGAAACTTAATTCCGCTTACGGCTGGAACAGCGGTTTTTATTCATTCGAAAAATCTGAACTCGACAAGTTTCCTCCGCTCATAATCTCAAATTTGTCGCTTCACGGCTTTGTTATGAACGAAGGGGCGAAAAAGCTGCTTTACCATGATTTTACCGAGATAATCGATAACTACGAAAATCCAGACTGGTGCGAGGAACACGTCACTGAACTCCTCCTTTTCTTCGTTCAGATTCTCCCTTCAACCATTGAAACAATGCAGGAATTTGCCGATTTTCTGCTTAGAGAATGCGGAGTTTATGAAATTGAGGATATGCTTCTTCCGACGCAGGAAATATTTGAAACTATCGACAAATCTCCTCTCAAAAACCGCGTTTCCTTCTGGGCTGATATAAATACTTTCCGCACGCTTCCCGATTCGACAAAAAAGAGAATCAGAGGAATCAAACTTTTTACAGACGGCGCGAACGGTTCCGGCACTGCCGCTTTGAGCAGGCCTTACAAAAACGGAAACAAGGGCATTCTTACTCACACTTTGGCGGAACTTGTCGAACTGCTTGAAGAAGCCGGCATGACAGCAAACGGTGTCGCGATCCACGCTTTGGGTGATATCGCCGCAAAACAGGTGGTCGATGCCGCGGAAATCGTGAGAAAGCACGGAAGCAGTCAGTTTATAAGGCTTGAACACGCCCAGTTTATTGACTTGGAAACGGCGAAAAGGGCGAAAAATCTGGGGATCGTCCTTTCGATGCAGCCTAATTTCACCGAGGATTCGCTTATCTACGCAGACAGGCTGCCGGAAGGATTTGCAGAAAGAAACAACCCTTTCAGAATGCTTATCGACAAAGCTGGTTTTGTTCCCGGAAAAGATATGTTTTTTGGTTCCGACGGAATGCCGCACGGCGTGAAATTCGCGTTGCAGCAGTCATTGCGGCCGGTTTTTGAAGGGCAGAGACTCACTTTGAGCGAATTTATTGCCGGATACTGCGCGAAAAACTGCGGAAACTATGAATTTGACCCGACTGAAATTTTCGGATGAGGTAAAAATGAAAAAATCAAGAGTCATAACTTTGGGAAAAGTGAAAATAGGCGGCGGCAATCCGCCTGTGATACAGACAATGATAACGACACCTCTGACAAGAAAGGAAGCGGCTCTGGAAGAAGCAAACCGCGCGCTTGACCTTGGCTGCAGTGTTGTCAGAACGGCGTTCAAGCACATCGACGAACTTGACGGACTTAAGTATTTAGTCGCAAATTTCAAAGGCGAAATCATTGCCGATATACATTTCGACTACAAACTTGCCCTTGCCGCGATAGACACAGGAGTGAGCGGTGTGCGCTTTAATCCCGGAAATGTTGGAGGCTCTGATAAAGTAGACGCGATAATCGAAGCGGCGAAAAAACGCCCCGAACTTGCCGTAAGGATCGGTGTCAACGGCGGATCGCTTGATAAAAACATCCTTAAAAAATACGGCGGAGTAACTTGGGAAGGACTTGTCGAAAGCTCGCTTTTCTGGGCGGACTACCTTGAAAAAGAGCACGATTTCTTCAATTTCAAAATTTCTGCCAAGGCTTCAAATGTCATGGAAACAGTAGCGGCATGCCGCAGAATCCGCGAAAACAGTGATGCTCCGCTTCATGTCGGAATCACTGAAGCAGGCGGCGGAAAGCACGGAATAATCAAAGGAACGGCGGGAATCGCGATCCTTTTGAACGAAGGTTTGGTCGACACGTTCAGAGTAAGTCTCACCGCGCCGATCGAAGAGGAACTCAGGACTGCAAATATGATTCTGAAATCGCTCGGGATCTTAAAAACCGGCGGCGAAATCGTAAGCTGTCCGACATGCGGCAGAACTCACGGCAAAGTGATCGAATACTACAACCGCCTCGAAGCGTGGTTCGACGAAGAGAAGTGGTGGATGAAACCTGCTCTAAAAGTAGCCGTCATGGGCTGCGAAGTGAACGGCCCCGGCGAAGCCCGTGAAGCAGATCTCGGTATCGCGCTCGGCAAGGACTGCGCCCTCTATTTCGAAAAAGGGGAAATCGTCAAAAAATTCGACGACCAGGATGAAGCTTTTTCTTTTCTGATTGGGGAAATCAAGAAAAATTGGGGTTAAATCGTAACGTCGTTACGTTGTCGTCACGTCGTTTCGTCGTAACGCCGTCACGTCAGAAATTAAATTTTAAGGCTGATTGTCAGGCCGTGGCCTATTGGCAAAATCGTGCTGAAAAGTTTTTTGTTGGCGAAAACGGCGCGGTTGTAGTCGTGGGTGTAGTCGCCAAGCCCGCTACGGACTGTTTCAGTGACTCTGAAAAGCGAGTCATCGGCAGCGATTATTCCCCCTTTTTTGCAGAGTTTTACGGTAGAATCAAGGAGCATCGGATATAAATATTTTCCGCAGTCCTGAAAAATCAGGTCGAATTTTTCCCCAATTTCAAGAAGTTCCGCAACTTTTGTTTCAGCTTTGCCGTGATAAAGCTCGATTATGTCACCGAAACCTGATGCCGCGATATTTTTTTCCGCTTCTGCAAAAATTCTGTCGTGACCTTCGACGGTGATGATTTTTCCGCCTGTTTTTCTAAGTGCGGAAGCCATCCAGATTGCAGAATATCCGTTGCTTGTGCCGAGTTCGAGAACTGATTTTATTTTCTTTGCCTGAATCAGAAAAACGAGAAACTTTCCGACTTCAAGCTCAATCATCGGCTGGATGTCGTTGCGGCTTCTGTTCGATTTTTCAAGTTCGTCCAAAAACTCAGAATCGTGTTTTATAAAATCTCTTAAATACTGTGCTGTTCTTGCATCCATAGTTAACTCCATCAAAACAAACTGTTGATTTATAGGCCATAGATAAAAAAATCAAAAGAATTTTTGCTATAAAAGTTGAGTTGGTTCGTCTTATGGTTTAAAAAACTCCGAGTTTTTGAGAGGTCGGATATGAAGCATGTTTCACTTAAAAACGATGTTACCAAAACGGTTTCGCTTGATGCCATTTCGCCTGACTTTATCCATGAGCAGAAAGAATCGCCGGCCGGCTGGAAATATGATGTAAAAGAAGAGATCGGGCGCGGCGGCATAGGAAAGGTAATGGTTGCTTTCGACCATACGATAGGGCGCGAAATAGCTTTGAAAGAACTCATCAGCAGTGCAGAAGACGGAAGAATTCCTTCTTTGGATAAGATGAGGAGTGACGAGGCGCGCTTTTTGAGAGAAGCATGTGTCACGGGGCAGCTTGAGCATCCCGGCATCGTTCCTGTCTATGAAATAGGGAGGAAACCGGACGAAAACCGCTACTACACAATGCGTCTCGTCCGCGGAGTTACTCTTGCAAAGGCGATAAAAGATGCGGGAAGTCTTGAGAAAAGGCTCAGGCTTCTGCCTCATTTCCGGGATATCTGCAACGCAATAGCATATTCGCACAGCCGAGGAGTAATCCACCGCGACATAAAGCCGGAAAACATCATGATAGGGGAATTCGGTGAAACGGTCGTACTTGACTGGGGACTTGCGAAAGTCAGAGGTGAAGACGATACAGCTGCCGGTGAACTCAGGGAAGAACTGAATCTTCTTAAAGTAAAAAATATCGGAATGACGGTGAGAGGAAAGGCGATAGGAACTCCTGCCTATATGTCTCCTGAGCAGGCGAGAGGCGATATCGCGGCTATAGACGAACGCAGCGACATCTATTCTCTGGGAGCCGTTCTCTATGAAATTCTGACAGGTCATCCTCCTTTTAAGGGAAAGGATGTTCAGGAAACGCTGGAAAATGTAAAATCTGGGATTCCTGTCGAAATAACGGTGTATGAGCCTGCTTCACCGCCGGATCTCTGTGCCGTTGTTGAAAAAACTCTTACAAAAGACCCTGCTTCGCGCTACCAATCGGCATTGGAAGTTGCAAAAGAGATAGAAAATTTTATGTCAGGAGGCAAAATTGCGGCCTATGAATACAGTTCATGGGAAATGTTCAAGCGCTTTGTTTCGAAAAACAAATCTCTTTCAGCACTTGTGGTACTGCTTTTTGCCGTTTTGATTTTTGCCTCTCTTGCAGTTTTTCAGGCTTACCGCGGTTCTGTTATGAACGAACGTACCGCCCACCTTAATCTTTCTCTCGGATATCTCGAATATGCCGAAAAACTTCTGAAGGAAGGGAAGTATTACGATTCGGAGATTTTTGCTGCTGCATCGCTTTACAACTCTCCTTTCAACCCGATGAGTCCTTGGAGCTACCCTGATTCTTATCTTGCTGAAAATATTGGAGAAAGTAGAGAACACATGCTGGCTATACAGTCGCTTCTCTATCTTTCGCGTGTCTACGGGAACAATGCTTTCAAAGGAAATTTTGCAAATGTCGGTTTTGATGCGCGTAGTGTGACAGTTTCTCCTGATGCCTCTCTTTTCGCAGTTTCAGGCAAGAGAAAGGAGGTGAAAGTTTATTCTAGTGACGGAACCGAAAAATTCACGCTAAACGGCCACAAAGATGAAGTCAGCGCCGTCGATTTTTCTTCTGACGGCAGGTTTATCGCAACAGGCGGCTGGGATAACAATCTCATACTCTGGAATGCTGCCGGCGGAGCGCAGATAAAATCGCTGCCGACTCTGGCGGGCGAAATTTACACCATTGCGTTTTCGCAGAACAACAAGTTTATTGCGTTCGGAGGAACAGAAAAAACACTTTGGGTTGTAAAAACCGATGATCTCACGCTCTCTTCTGCAGGCAGATTCGAACTTGAAAATACTGTCCGCAGCATCGACTGGTCTCCTGACGGAAAAAAGATACTTGTTTCTGACAGTTCAGGAAAAATCTATCTTGTAACAAGGGAAGGAATAGAAAAAGTTTTTGATTTTCACAGCGAACCTACTGTTTCAGTCCGTTTTCTTAATGACGGAATACACTTTGTTTCGGCAAGTTACGACAAAAAATTCGCTCTGTGGAGTATTCTTTTTGACAAGCCGGTTACTGTTTTCGAGCATTGGGACGCTTTCTTTTCACTAGATGTTTCAAATGACGGAACTCTTGCCGCGGCAGCTACGCGTGACGGTTCTATAAAACTGATAAATCTCGTTACAAGGCAGATCGATGACTTCCGTGACCATACAGGGTCAGTCTATTCTGTCGCTTTTCTGCCGATGGGCAATTCGCTCGTTTCTCTGGGGGAAGACCGCTTCATAAAACTTTGGCGGACCGATTTCACCAAAGAGATGCAGCGGTTGCGCGGACATACGACCTACATACCGTCTCTTGCATACTCTGCCGATGACAAATTTCTGGCTTCTTCAAGTTGGGATTCTACAATAAAACTGTGGAATATTGCTACTGAATCTGTGATTTCTTCTTTCGGTGTCGAAGGAACGGTTTCATACAGTCTGGCGTTTTCTCCCGACGGTCAGTTTCTTGCTTCAGGTGATTCAGACGGAGCGCTGCGTTTCTGGAATCCGCTGACCGGTAAGATGATTTCTTCCTATCAGCTTCACAGCGATCAGATATCCGCAGTACAGTTTTTAAAGAAAACAAGAACTCTTGTCTCTTCCGGCAAGGATAAAAAAGTAAAGATATTCAATGTTTCGGAAAGACGCGTGGAGAAAGTTCTGGAGCACGAAAATCCGGCCAATACTGTTGCGGTATCTGAAGACGGAAGTCTGATTGCAAGCGCAGGAAGGAACGGCGAAATAAACTTCTGGAGCTTTCCTGACGGCAGACTTCTCTTCGGAACGAAAGGTGGAAACGGAAAATCTGTCCTTTCGCTTGCGATTTCTCCAGATAACAAAATTGCCGTTTCCGCCGATGAAGACGGAGTAATCAACAAGTGGGATATAAAATCGAAGAAAATAGTTGAAACTTTTAAGGAAAATTCGGGAGCAGTCAACGCTGTAGCCTTTTCGGAAGACGGAAAAATGTTCATTTCGGCAGGCAGGGAAGTCGTTATCAGAAACGCTGCTGATTCGCAGAAGATAATGGAGTTTGATCTTCAATATACAGCTTACAGCGTTGCATTCGAGAGTAGCGGAAAATTTTTTGTGGTAAGCGACGGCGCTGTCATCAAACGTTATCCTGTAATTTCCGAAATGTGGAAGCGCAATCCTGAAAAACTTCTGGAGGAAACCCAGAAGGCTGCAGGAAAGCGACTCGAAGGCTTTAAACTTATACCGTTTTAAGGAGGAAAAATGTCAGAAATAAAGAAGCTTGGAGCAATCCTTAAAGAAAAAAATATAAAAATAAGCGGTGCAGAATCGTGTACCGGCGGTATGGTCGCGGCAGAATTAACTTCTGTTGACGGCATTTCGGCAGTTTTCAATGAAAGTTTTGTCACTTATTCTAACGATGCAAAACACCGCAATTTAGGAGTTTCTCTTTCTACTCTTGAAAAATTCGGGGCTGTCAGCGAAGAGTGCGCCAGCGAAATGGCTGAAGGTGCTGCGGCAAGAAGCGGAGCCGACATCGCGTTTTCAGTCACGGGAATTGCCGGACCTGCCGGCGGAACAGCGGAAAAACCGGTAGGAACAGTCTGCTTCGGTGTTTTTTTCAAAGGGAAAACAATAACGACTACGGCTCATTTCAAAGGAGACCGTGAAAGTGTCAGAAGATCAGCTGTCGATTTTGTGATAAACCTTATGCTGTCGCTTGTCTGATATTACTCTTCTTCACCTGCTTCAAGAACGGCAAGGAAAGCTTCCTGCGGGATTTCGACGTTTCCGAGCTGTTTCATCCGCTTTTTTCCTTCCTTCTGCTTTTCGAGAAGTTTTCTCTTTCGTGAAACGTCGCCGCCGTAGCATTTCGAGGTGACATCCTTTCTGTAAGCTTTGACGGTTTCGCGTGAAATTACAGTCGAACCAATAGCGGCCTGGATCGCGACATCGTACATCTGTCTCGGTATGACGCGACGCATCTTCATTACGAGCGAGCGTCCCATCTGGTATGAGTTGTCTTTGTGGACGATGACTGAGAGCGCGTCGACCGGCTCTCCGTTGATGAGAATATCCATTTTGACTAAGTTTGACTTTTCGTAGCGGTCGAATTCGTAATCAAGCGATGCAAATCCGCGCGAAATCGATTTAAGCTTGTCATAAAAGTCGTAAACTATCTCGCTGAGCGGCATTTCATATTCGAGAATGACTCTGTCAGCCGCCTGATAGATCATGTTTTTCTGCTTGCCGCGCTTATCTAAACAGAGTTTTACGAGTCCGCCGATAAATTCTGCCGGAGTGAATACCGAAGCTTTCACAATCGGCTCTTCGATGTGAGCGATTATCTGCGGTTTCGGGAGTTTGTCGGGGTTTTCGACGATGACTTCCTCTCCGTTTGTGAGGACAACTTTGTATGCGACGCTGGGAGCAGTTGTGATTAGTTCGAGCCCGAATTCGCGCTCAAGTCTCTCTTTTACGATTTCAAGGTGGAGCATTCCTAAAAATCCGCAGCGGAAGCCGTAACCCAAAGCTGTCGAATTTTCAGGCTCGTATGAAAAACTCGAATCGTTGAGGGCGAGCTTTTCGACCGCGCGTTTTACTTCCTCGTATTTCGAGGTTTCAACTGGGAAAACTCCGCAGAAAACCATCTGTTTCATCGGTTTGAAGCCGGGAAGGGGAGTAGTTGTCGGATCGTTTGCCAGAGTTATCGTTTCGCCGATTCTGACATCGTGGATAGTCTTGATTCCGGCCGCGATAACGCCTACTTCGCCAGCGGAAAGCGAGTCAACTTTCTTTAGGAAAGGCATGTATTTCGCGATTTCGATAACTTCGTAATCGGCATCCGAGTGCATGAGATGGATGATGTCGCCCGTTTTGATCTCGCCGTCGAACATTCTCACCATCATTCTTACTCCGACGTAAGCATCAAACCAGCTGTCGAATACAAGAGCCCTTGTTTTCATCGAAGGATCGGTCTTCGGAGCTGGAATTTCGGTCACGATTTTGTCGAGAAGTTCTCGCACTCCGACACCTGTTTTTGCCGAGACGAGAGATGCATCTTCGGTATCGATTCCGATGATATCTGCGATTTCAGTTTTCGTTTTTTCGACATCGGCACTCGGAAGGTCGATTTTGTTGATTACAGGCACAATCGCGAGATCGTTGTCAATCGCCATGTATACGTTTGCCAGAGTCTGCGCTTCGACTCCCTGCGTCGCGTCAACTACAAGGAGAGCGCCTTCACAGCTTGTGAGTGCACGGCTAACTTCGTATGAAAAATCGACGTGTCCCGGAGTGTCGATGAAATTGAACTCGTATTTTTCGCCTTTGTATTCGTGGAAAACGGTGACGGCGCGCGCCTTGATCGTTATTCCACGCTCTTTCTCGAGCTCCATATCGTCGAGAAACTGTTCTGTCATCTCTCTTTCGCTGAGACCGCCAGTCATTTCGAGAAGTCTGTCGGAAAGGGTCGATTTGCCGTGGTCAATGTGGGCTACGATTGAAAAATTTCTGATATTGTTGATGTTTTTCATACTAACCTTGGAACCCAAGTTAATAAAAACCGCGCGTTTATATATGAAAAACTTTGATTTTACAAGAAGTTGATGAATTTGCCTTTACGGAGGTTTTTTTATATCATACGACGCTTTTTGTCGGGGGCGAAAACAGGCGTTTTATGAAAGAAAACAGATTCTTAACATTGCTTTTGTCAATACTTTTTCTTCTTGTCTGCGGATGCGGTTCAGAGAAAGCGGCTAACGGCAATCCTGAAGATTCTGTTTCCGATGCAGACTCTGTTTACAGCGATGAAATAAATGCTGCCGACGATGACGGAACAACTGATACGGAACTGGTGCCTGACGAAGAAGAAACGCCCGATGAACAGGCATATGATGAGGATTCTGATTCCACGGATTATGACGGTTTTGGCGACGACATGCCTGAAATTCCCGATGACGATATTGTTCCAGAGCCTGTTTTTATCAAAAAACCTAAAAGTATGAATATCGCTCCGAAGAATAAAAGTGTAACTCTTTTCTGTGAGGTTGAAGCCGGCGGGCGAGAGGTGAAGTACCAGTGGTATGAAAGTCCGGAGCGCTCGACTGATGCCGGAAGTGCGATAGCCGGAGCAACAGGCACTGCTTTTGAAACGCCGCTATTCACCGAGAAAGGAATTTATTACTACTATTGCACAGCCTCAGTTGACAATATTTCGTTGGTTTCCAATGTTGCAAGTGTCGCTTTTACCGCTCTTCCTGTACTTTACATAAACACGCCTGGAGGAGTTGGGATCGAGTCGAAGGAAGAGTGGATAAAAAATGCCGGAATTTCCATCGCAGGCGCGGCTGATGAAAGCTGGAATTTTGACGAAGTCGCAACAAGCATCAAAGGGCGCGGTAATTCGACATGGACTAATCCGAAAAAGCCTTATGCCCTCAAACTTAAACAGGCGCAGAAGGTCTTGGGAATGCCTGAACACAGGCGCTGGGTCCTGCTTGCAAACTACAAGGACAATTCTTTTATGCGCAACGAAGTTGCCTTTTATCTCAGCGAAGTTTTTGAATTTGACTGGACTGTTCACGGCGAATTTGTCGATCTTATTCTGAACGGCGAATACCGGGGGCTTTACTGGCTCGGGGAAGCAATAAAAGTTGACGGAAACCGGGTTGATATCAACGACGGAAATCCAGATATGACAGATGATGAAGACAAAGATTATCTTATTGAAATGGATGCTTTTTATGATGAAACCGTTCAGTTCAAAAGCGCTGTCCGTGAGCTCCCGTACATGATTCAGAATGATGATTTTATGGTTGACGAAAACGGTGAAATCACAAGCGGAGGAGCAGCACGTCTTGAGCGTTTTCAAACCAAAATCGCAAATCTGGAAAAGCTGCTTTACCCCGATTGGACAGAAGGAATGAATACAGATGACTGCATTGAGCCCGATGAATCCTACTCGGAGACAATCGACATTGATTCATGGGTGAAATTCTGGTTTGTTAATGAAATCATGGACAACAGGGACTGTGTCGATCCAAGAAGCGACTTTTTCACTTTTGACAGCACAAACAATGTTTTCAAGGCGGGACCTGTCTGGGATTTTGACAGAACGCTTTTCCGCAAACCGACAGAGCCGCAGCTGAAAAAGATGATTTACTACAACGCATTGTTCAAGTCTCAGGCTTTCAAAATCCGCGTGAAGGAACTCTGGAGCGAATATTATGAGCGCATCGACATTGAACCGCTTGTAGAATCGCTTCGCAGCGAACTTGATATTGCGGCCATGTACGACGCAATGTTCTGGGGGTATAACGACTATATTATCCTTGACAAAGATTCCAGAAATTTCAACGGTTATGCCGATTATCTGATGGAAAGGTTCGGGAGCAAGCTTTCCGTTGTTGACAGCGATATCGCCTATATCAGTGTTTCAAAATGACAAACTGCCATGTTGAGCATAGCGAAAAATCTCTTATTGCGTTTATAGAGGTTTTTTTGTATCATATTTGGCTTTTGTTAGAGCTAAAAACGAGGTGCTTTTATGAAAAAAAACGGATTCTTAACTATGCTTTGCATGATACTTTTTCTTTTTGTCTGCGAATGCGGTTCCGGTGATTCAGCTGCTTCTGGTGATTCAGTTACTTCTGATGATTCAGCGGCTTCTGATGCTTTTGACGACAGTGATATTTTTTCAGATCCCGTGTTTGCCAAACAGCCGAAGAGTATGAATATTGCACCTAACAATCAAAGTGTTGCTCTTGTCTGCGAAGTGAAAGCTGGCGGCAGGAATGTGAAATACCAGTGGTATTCAAGTTCTGACGGCACAACCGATGCCGGAACTGCGATATCCGGAGCAACAGGCACTGCTTTTGAAACGCCTGTATTCACTGAAAAAGGAGTTCGTTACTATTATTGTGTTGCCACGGTGATTTCGGAATCGGTTGAAGAACCTGTCATGTTGGTTTCAAATGTCGCAAGTGTCGCATACACGGCACTTCCTACACTTTATATAAACACTCCTGACGCTGTTGAAATTGTATCTAAGGAAGAATGGATAAAAAATGCAGAAATTTCGCTTGTCGGAGCTGCAGACAAAAGCTGGAATTTTGACGAAGTGGCAACAAGCATCAAAGGAAGAGGAAACACATCTTGGGTTCTGCCTAAAAAACCTTATGCACTCAAGTTGGATAAAAAACAGAAAATTATGGGAATGCCTGCACATAAACAATGGGTTCTTCTTGCGAATTATCAGGATAACTCATTTATGCGAAATAAAGTCGCCTTTTACCTTAGTGAAATTTTTGAGTTAGACTGGACTGTTCACGGCGAATTCGTTGATCTTGTTCTGAACGGCGAATACCTGGGACTTTACTGGCTTGGGGAAGCAATAAAAGTTGATAAAAAACGTGTTGACATAAACGATGGAAATTCAGATATCACAGATGAAGAAGATAAAGATTATCTTGTCGAAATGGATGTCTATTATGACGAAATTGTTCAGTTTAAAAGTTCCATAAGAGAACTTCCGTATATAATCAAGAACGATGACTACATGATTGATGAAAACGATGAAATCACAAGCGGAGGTGCAGCGCGTCTTGAGCGGTTTCAGGCTAAAATAACAAATCTGGAAAAGCTGCTTTACCCTGACTGGACAGAAGGGATGGATACAAACGACTGTTCCGCGCCCGATGAATCATACTCGGAAATAATCGATATCGATTCGTGGGCAAGATTCTGGTTCGTGAATGAAATTATGGACAATACGGAAATGAAACATCCTAAAAGTTGTTATTTTACTTTCGACAGCACAAACAATGTATTTAAAGCCGGCCCTGTCTGGGATTTTGACTGGGCATCGCTTCACAAACGTTCGGCCTGTATGTTGAAAGATGCAATTTACTACAATGCTCTCTTCAAATCTCCGGCTTTCAATGCAAAAGTAAAGGAACTTTGGGATGAATATTACAGCAGAATCGACATCGAAACGCTGATCGAATCGATGCGAAGCAAGCTTTCGACTGCTGTCGAATACGACACTATGCTGTGGGGCGAGCACGATGACCCCACCGGCGTGAAACGGGAAAATTTCGATGCTTATGTCGATTTTTTCAAAGAAAGGGTTTTAAGCAAAATCTCGATTATAAACGAGGATGACGTACTGACAAACCGCCATTTCGGACGGTAGCAGAACATCTCTTGCGAATTTGCCTTTATTAGGTTTTTTTGTATAATATATGGCTTTAATTTTGTTCATAACGGAGTATTTATGAATAATATGGTCGAAAATACTGATAAAACCCTAAATAATGATTCTGTTAAAAAGGAGTCTGTCGAGATTACGGTTAAAGATCTTGTCAAGATTCTGTGTGAAGGCAAGAAGTTATTTTTTGTTTCATCTTTTATTGCTTTTTCCGTCCTTTCGTTTGTTTTCCTTTTTATTTTGACACCTGTTTATGATGTCAATTCTTCGCTTGAGATAAGAAACCAGCAGACAGCACCCTCTTTTTCGTTTGATGCAATATCCATGCTGATGGGCGGAGGAATTTCAAACGACAAAAGTATAGACCTCGAACTTTTGAAAAGCAGAACTATTCTCGATTCCGTAATTACAATGAACGGACTTCAGATGAATGTAAAGAAAACAAACAATACGATGTTTGCTTATATCTGGAACAGGTTGTTCGGCGAAATTCCAGAAGATACTTTTGTTGCCTTTAAAAATATTCCTGAGAGCATTCAAAAAGAGAAGGGGTATATAACCGCATCGGAAGAAGGTTTTACGATAGAATACGAAGGCGAGAAGGCTGAATGTCGCTGGAATGCGGATTGTGGTTTCAAAGGTGGAACAGTTGTTCTTGAAAAGCTGGGAACATTTCCTTTTCCGGTCTCATACAAGTTCGAATACGAAAACATAATAGATACGCGGGAACGTGTGGCAAGAAGTCTTAGCATAAAAAAGGCAGATGAATCCGAAATGATAAAAATTGCTTTCACTCATCAGAGCACCAAGATGGCGGCAAAGGTTGTTTCGGATATAATAGAATTGTTCATTCAGAAAAAAAATGAATGGGAAGAGAATGATGCCAACTCCAAAAAGGAATATATCTCGAAAATTCTTGACGATCTTTCTGCCGGAATAGATGAAAAGGCTCAGAAAATGATTGTTTTCCAGCAACAGGAAAAAACAATTTTGCCTGAAGTCGAGGTTCCTGAACTTCTGAAAAAACAGGAAACTCTGAGAATTCAGATCGAGGAGTTCAAGTTCAAAAGACAAATTCTTGCGAGCACGTTGAAAAATATCGAGAATGATCCCGGAAAACCGATAACTATTCCGATAGAAGAAGAGTCGGTTCAAGAGGCTTTGAAATATCACAATGCCCTTCTTTTTAAAAATAACGAGCTTACTCAGCGCATAACATCGGAACACCCTCTTAAAGTCGCTGCTGACGAAGAGATAAAAGAGAGCGAAAATGCTCTTAAAAATGTTATAAAAACAAGTATTGCGCAATATGAAAAAGGGGAAAAGCTTCTTAGTGATCTTCTCAACATGATAACTAGCGGACAGGGAAAGATTCCTGAAACGCTTTTCACTTTTGCAAACTTGAAAAGGGATGTAGAGCTTGCTGAAAAGGTCTATGTGACGCTTTCGGCAAAGCTTTACGAATCATCTGTTTCGCCTAGTGTCGGTGTCGTTCCTGCAAGGATAATCGATGCGCCGGATCCGAATGTTCTTCGTTCTTTCCCGAAAGTCAGGATCTTTGCGATAATTATTTTTGCTCTTACTATTTTTTCCGGTCTTGTAGCCGTTTTTGCAAAAGAAATTTTCAAATCTCTTAAAGAGAGCCTGAAATAAAATATGTTTGCTGAAAAATTCCGTCTTAATGATTTTTCAAAAAATATAATTACGCTTGTTACCGGAACAACAATTTCGCAAATTATTACTTTTGCTATTTCACCTGTGCTTACAAGGCTCTATTCACCGGATGATTTCGGTGTTCTGGCACTTTTTTTCAGTATCTGTTCGATCCTTTCGGTTGTTGCGGCAGGACGTTATGAACTGTCGATAGTAATTCCTGAAAAAGATAATGAAGCTGCTAATATTGTTGTGCTTTCAATACTCATATCTGCTGCCTTTTCTTTGTTTCTACAGTTTGTGTTTGCTGTTTTCAATTCGACTATATCCGGACTTATGGGCAACGAATTGATATCCTTCTGGCTTTATTTTGTCCCGCTTGTGGTCTTTATGATGAGTCTTTACAATATTCTCAGATATTTCAGCATACGGATTAAGGATTTCAAAAATGTAGCTGTGACCAGAACTGTGAAATCTTTCGCTGGAGCAGCATTTAAGCTTGTTTTTGGTTTTATCGGATTTACTTCCGGCGGCCTGGTTACAGGAGAAATCGTTTCTCATTTTTTCGGCAACACATCGCTTATCCGCAATCTTTATAAAAGAAAAGAGCTTTTTGCTGATGTCAGCTATAGCAGAATGGCAGAGGAAGCGAAAAAATATTCTGATTTTCCGAAGTTTTCTCTTCCGGGAGCTTTGTCAAACTCTCTTTCTTTGAATCTGAACAGTTTTTTCCTCACTTCTCTTTTTTCGCTTGCCGTACTCGGCCAGTACGCTCTTGTTAACAAGGCTGTAAGTGTTCCTTTGACCCTTATCGGATCATCTGTTTCCGATGCTTATTTCCAGCGTGCCGCGCAGGAACGTAATGAAACAGGTACGGCTAAAAATGCTTTTATCCAATCTGCGAAGTATCTTGCCCTTATTGCTATTCCTGTTTTTTTCGCTCTTTTCTTTTTCGGAGAGGAACTTTTTGCCTTTGTTTTCGGTGAGTCGTGGAGACCTGCCGGGTCTTACGCTAAAATACTCTCTTTTCTTGTTGCCGTGCGTCTTGTTGCTACTCCGCTTTCGGTTACAACGTGCGCTTTTGAGAAGCAGGGGACAAGTTTGGTGCTCACTTTGCTTCAGCTTGTTATGATGGTTGCTGTGTTTGTTGTTGCCAAAGTTTTTTCGTTTGAAATGGAAGCATTTCTTATTCTCTACACCGCTTCAATGACTTCATATTACATACTGATGCTGGTTGTCTGTTTTAATATCGCGGTAAAAGGAAAATGCAGAAATTAGACTTCGAAAATAAATGCGTAATTTTGTCCGACGGTGTCAAACTTTTGATTGCGCTGATGTTTTCTGTGGTGTTTATGCTTCCTTTGGTAGGCGGTGATATTTTTTATGTTATAACAGCTCTTTTTATGGCACTTTTTCTTGTGACTGTCGTTATTTTCAGACCTCATCTTTTTCTGTCGGTATTTTTTGCAATAGCTTATCCTGTTTCTCAGACTGTCGGGAGGCTTGAAGTAGACAACCTCGGTATTTCGTTTCTTTCAATGCTTTCTCTTCTTGCTCTTTTATTTATTGTTCAGAGAAAACAATTCGCATTCGATAAAAGCAGAATAGCCCTTTTTTCATATTTTTATGTGATAGTGGCAGTTGTGGTGTTTGGTGCTGTGATGGGGTTTCTGTATTCAGGAAACGATTCTTTGGAGATTTTGGTTAAATTTTTTGTTTTTGGAGTTATTCCGGCTTTTTTTCTTACGGTTATTCCTTGGAATAAAGAAAATATTCTCTCAATTCTTGAACTTTGTTATTACCTGTGCCTTGTGATTTTTCTAGGTTTTTCTTTAGCCTATTGGTTTTTCAGAATACTGAATCCGGGGAGTTTTGAAACATTTTTCTATACTTTCGACAATCCTATCGGAACTTCGCTCTTTATGATGCAGTTTATTCTTGTTTCGTTTGTCTTTTCAATGTTTGGAAATGTTTCGCATAAAAGAAAAATTTTTATATACTTCACAATTGGACTCGCCTTTTTTTATGTTATGGTGACTTTTCAGAGGAGTTTTATTCTGGCTATAGCTTCTGCGTTGACTTATTTTATCGTTGCAAAGTACAGAATCAGTTTCAAAATGGTGGCTCTTGCTCTTGTTATTTCTGCATTTTTTGCTGTTGCTTTATCCAATATTTCTATGTTTCTTAGCGATTATCAGGTTTCAAAACTTGAAAAAACCTTGAGTCTTGTCGAGAAATTAAGCAAGAATAAGGATATTCTGAGGGCTAAGGAGAATGAAGATCTTGGAACTATCGGTTATAGAATCGTCAAAATTGTCGCTGCTTTCGGAAAGATCAAGGAAAAACCTTATTTCGGCAACGGACTTGGAACTTTCAGCAATTTCGCTGAATATAAGTATCCGCATAATATCATAGTGGAATTTCTTTATTCAACAGGACTTATTGGTTTTGTTTTATTTATTTTCTGTGCAGTCAAACTGTTCCTGCAGTCTCATTTTGGTATAAGAAAAGTAAAGGATGAAAAGTTAAAAAACGCATTGCTGATTGTAAATTCGTTCAATGTTCTTTGCATTGTTATTTTACAGTTCTCGGGAGGAGTTATGAATATCTTCCCGCATTTGTATTTTATGATGAGCAGTGTGATTATTGCTCTGTTTTATATTCGCAGAATGGAGAAGGTTGAGTGAAAGTGGCTTTGATTTCATATTTTTTTGAGCCCTATACAGGTGTCGGTGTGATAAGGCCTGCTTATTGGGCGAGGCATATAAGTGAGCTTGATTCATCAATTGTATGCGATGTCATCACCGCACAGGAAGACGCTCCTGACGAACTTGACTCAGGAAAAGTTAAAGTGATAAAAATTTTGCCTGAAAAAGGCTCTCTGCTTTCAAAAATCAGGATAGATGCCGGAGTTAACTGGAAAAAACCGCTGGAAAAATTTTTCGCTGAAAACAAAGGCAAATACGATGCCCTTATTTTTACAGGCGGTCCGTTCATGCATTTTTTTGCGGCATCAGGGCTTAAGTGTAAAATTATTTTTGATTTCAGGGATCCTTTTGCCAACAATCCGAATCACAATCTCAATAAATTCAAGAGATTCATAAAAAGAATGTGTGAAAAGAAACTCCTGAAAATCGCGGATGTTTCGATAACCGTTAATGAAATATGCCGGAATCTTATGGAAGACCATGAAAAAAGGCGTATCGAAATCATCGACAACGGATACGACGAGTCGGTTATTGATATTTGTGAAAAGAGAGCGGGAAGCGGTGTGCCGAAAAAAATAGTCTATGCCGGAAAGTTCTATGCCGGGATCTCTCCAGATGTTTTTCTCAATGTTCTTGCTAAAGATGAAAATCTCCATAAATTCTCTTTTGATTATATGGGGCAGGAAAATGAAAAAACGGAGAGTTTCAACCGCGGAAATTTCAATGTCACTTCTTCGGTTCCCTATTCCGAAGCGGTCTCCAGGATTTCTTCGGCCGATATCGGTATAATTTTCACGGGAGGAAAGCCGTTTGAATCAACAACCAAAATTTTTGACTATATCGGTTTGGAAAAAACTATCCTTGTTGTTACGGAAGGTGAGCCTGAAACTGGAAATATTCACGAAATATCAAAGGATTATCCGAATATCTTCTGGTGTCGTAACAACGAAGCTTCAATACAGAAAACGTTAGATGAAATATATAATTTTATTCCGAAACCTTACCCGGAAAAGGAAAAATTATCTCGAAGGGAAGGTTTGAAAAAATTGATAGGGTTGCTTCATGAGTAAAATTCTTTTTCTTTCGGACGGCTCCTCGGTCCATACTAAAAGGTGGGTCAATTCCACTGTCGAAAAAGGAAATTCTGTCCATCTTTTCAGTCTGACACCTGTAAATGCTGCCGATTATCCTGAGCATGGCTTTACTTTTACCGATTTTGCTTTGCAGAAGAGAGTCGGGGGTTTCAGTAAACTAAGGTATCTGAAGGTTCTTCCGGAACTTAAAAAGGTTGTCAGGGAATTCAAGCCGGACATTATGCATGCGCATTTTGCCACAAGCTATGGTCTGCTTGGTTCTTTGTGCGGTTTTCATCCTTTTATCCTTTCGGTATGGGGAAGTGATGTATTTGATTTCCCGCAAAAGAGTTTCCTGCACAAAGCTGTTCTTAAGCACAATCTCAAATCAGCCGATAAAATTCTTTCGACAAGCAATGTAATGGCCGTCGAAACAAAGAAATATACAGATAAGGATATTGAGGTTACACCGTTCGGCATAAATACAGAGATTTTTAAACCGGAAAAGATCAACCGCGCTGATTCAACGCCGTTCTCTGAGAACGATATAGTTGTCGGAACTATAAAGTGGCTGGAAAAAATATATGGAATTGATTATCTGATACGTGCTTTTTCGATAGTCTTGTACAGACATCCTGAACTTCCGCTCAAACTTCTGATTGTCGGTGACGGCAGCGAGAGGCGGAATCTTGAAACTTTGGCGAATGAACTCGGTCTTGGTGAAAGAGTTTATTTTGCAGGTAGAGTTGATTATTCAAAAGTTCCGTATTTTAACAACGTTATGGATGTGTATTCCGCGCTTTCGCTTTATGATAGTTTCGGAGTGGCGATTGTTGAGGCCGAAAGTTGCGGTAAGCCGGTTGTTGTTTCAAATGTGGGAGGGCTTCCCGAAGTTGTTGAAGACGGTGTAACTGGTTTTGTTGTCGAGAAGACAAACTCAGAAGCGGCGGCTGAAAAACTTGAGCAACTTGTTCTTGACCCTGAACTCAGAAATAAAATGGGAAAAGCGGGAAGAGAACGTGTCCTCAAACTCTACGACTGGAATGAAAATGTAACGCAGATGATGGAAATATATAATAAAATCAACAATAAATAGAAGAAACGGACGGTAAAATGGCCTTTGTTCACCTGCATCTTCACACAATATACTCGTTTCTAGACGGTCTTGTAAAACCGGGAGAACTTGCAAAAAAACTGAAAAAACTTGGTATGACCGCGGTTGCGATAACGGATCACGGAAACATGCACGGAGTCGTTGATTTTTACACGACGATGATCGGAAAAGACGCAAAAGGGGATTACAACAAGATCGAAAATGCCGACATAAAGCCTGTAATAGGGATGGAAGCCTACATTTCGGCAAATGACAGGACTGAAAAAACGAAATCAGACGCTTTCCACATGCTTTTACTCGCCGAAAATGAAACCGGTTACAAAAATCTCTGCTATATGGCCTCGACTGCTTTTGTCGACGGATTCTACTATAAACCCCGTATTGACCGTGCTCTGATAAAGGATCACGCTGAAGGAATCATTGCCACCAGCGCGTGTCTCGGAGGCGAAATTCCGCGTGCGCTTGTTTCAGGAAGAGACGACGATGCAAAGCGAATAGCTCTTGAATATATTGAACTTTTTGGCAAAAACAATTTCTTCATCGAGCTTCAGGTAAACGGCATAAAAGATCAGGAAGAAGTCAATCCAAAACTCATAAAACTTGCCCGCGAACTAGGAGTAGGTCTTGTCGCAACGAACGATGTCCATTATCTGAGTCCTGAAGATGCGGAGGCACAGGACATTCTTTTCTGCATAAACGAGAAGAAAAAAGTGACCGATACCGACAGGATGCACCACGAAACGGCGGCATTCTACCTCAAAAGCGAAGAGGAAATGCGCAATTTGTTCAGTGTTTACGGCGATGCCGGGAAGGAAGCTATTGAAAACACTGTAAAAATAGCGGAAAGATGCAACGTTGAGCTTGATTTAGGGCACAACTACCTGCCGATTTTCGATACAGGCGACAAAAGTCCTGCCGAATTCCTTCGCGATATGGCTGAAAAGGGGCTTGAAGAACGTTTTCTTGAGCTCGGAACACCGGAAGAAAAGAAGATGGCTTACCGTGAAAGGCTTGAATACGAGCTCAGCGTCATCATCAGAATGGACTTCCCAGGTTACTTCCTGATAGTTTCGGACTTTATCCGCTGGGCGAAAAACCACAATATTCCTGTTGGTCCCGGGCGTGGCAGCGGTGCAGGTTCACTTGTCGCATACTGCACGAGAATCACCGACCTTGATCCGCTCCGCTACGAGCTTCTTTTCGAGAGATTCCTCAATCCGGAGCGAATTTCGATGCCCGATTTCGATGTTGACTTCTGTCAGGACAACCGCGAGCGTGTCATTGAGTATGTCGAGGGCAAATACGGTTATGAAAATGTCGCCCAGATCGCCACTTTCGGCCAGCTCAAGGCAAAGTCGGCTATCCGCGATGTTGCGAGAGCGCTTGATATTCCGCTCACAACTGCCGACAAACTGGCAAAACTTGTTCCCGATTCTTTCGCCGATATGTATTCTCCGCAGTTTTTGAAGAAAACCAAAGATATTACTGCTAAGCTAAAGAATGACTACCATATCTCTGATGATGTCGCAGGCGATCCTGACAAACTGAGAAAGGCGGTCGAAGGCTTGAAAATCGCTCCAGAGGACGTTGAAAATATTAAAGCTCTCAACGCGGCTATTGACGCTTTTGCCAACGAAAGGCAGGTAATACGCGACAATCCAGATTTTTCGAAAATCATCAATATCGCGGTGAAAATAGAAGGTCTTCTCCGTCAGCCTGGTAAGCACGCATGTGGACTTGTCATAGGTCAGAAGCCGATTTACGAGTATTCGCCGATATTCGTCGATAAGGATAACTATCATGTCACGCAGTACGACAAAACGATGGTCGAGCTGGTAGGGCTTGTCAAATTCGACTTCCTCGGGCTCAAGACACTTACGATGATAAATCATGCGGTAACGCTTGTCCGCAAGAAAAAACCCGATTTTGATATTTCCAAAATACCGCTTGACGACGCGGCGACGTACAAATACATCTGCGAGAACAGTACAAAGGGTATATTCCAAATGGAAAGCGGAGGTTTCGAAAAGATGATTCACCAGATGAAACCTGACCGCATAGAAGATCTGATTGCGGCTGTTGCCCTTTACCGACCTGGGCCTATGGATATTATTCCGAACTACATCCGCAGAAAACACGGAAAAGAAGAAATTGTGTACGACCATCCTTGGCTGAGTGAAATTCTGAGCGAGACTTACGGGCTTATGGTCTATCAGGAGCAGGTCATGCAGATTTCGCGTAAACTTGCGGGGTTCACTATGGGTGAGGCCGACGGTCTGCGAAAGGCTATGGGTAAAAAAATCGCCAAGAAAATGGCCGAGGCGAAGGTCAAATTCATAGACGGAGCGAAGGAGAAGGGCATTCCAGAAAAGACTGCGCAACTGGTCTTTGACCACATGGAAAAATTTGCAAGTTACGGTTTCAACAAGTCGCATGCGGCGTGCTACGGCTATATTTCATACCAGACGGCATACTTGAAAACGCACTATCCTACGGAGTTTCTGACTGCTCTTATTACTTCTGAAGCGGGAGATGCCAACAAGGTTTTCATGTATATCAGCGACGCGAGAGAACACGGAATTAAGGTTAATCTTCCCGATGTCAACAAGAGTCTCAACAGTTTTACGATAGAGGAAAATGCGATAAGATACGGTTTTGGAGCTGTAAAAAATGTCGGAGAGGCTGCTGTTGACGCTATAATCGAAGAGCGCGAGAAAAACGGCGAATTCAAGTCGTTAATGGATTTTACATGCCGGATGAACCAGTCCAAAGTCAATTCACGAGCGATGGAGTTTCTGATAAAGTCTGGTGCATTTGATTTTACTGGCATAAACCGCGGATTGCTGCTCGCTATGCTTCCTCTGGCTTTAAAAGAGGGTGAGAAGGCGGCAAAGGACAAAGATTCCGGGCAACTCAGTCTTTTTGCAGCTTTTGACAATGCGTCTTCTGAACAGGGTTTGGGAATGACGGACGAGGAACTTCTCAAACAAGTTGATAAAAGCGAGGCGCTCGATGTTTTTGATTCACTGGCTCTTGAGCGTGAGGTGCTCGGCATCTATCTCTCGAACCATCCTGCAAGGTTTTTCAGGAAAGATTTCCAGAATTTGGGGCTTAGTTCGATAAATGGTGTTGTCGAAGATGTCGAGTCTGGAAAACGTTTTTACGGACAGCGCAATGACAACTGGGTTGCGGGAATAATCACGACAGAAATTAAGCCTGTTAAAAGCCGCGACGGAAAGGATTATTATTTAAAGGGCATTCTTGAAAGCGAGGATAACTCAGTCGAATTTTCGATAAACAAAATCGGCAATCCGATAGGAAATCCCGATGTTGCGAAACTCGCCTCAAAAGTTCCGCTTATCTTCAGAGTCAGAGGCAGGGCGGTCATGACAGGCGACGACGATGAAAAAACGCTCGAAAAAGTCATTTTCTCGATAAACGACATCAAGGAAGATGTGAAAACTGTTGATCACTTCATGCTTTACTGCAAACAGAATGACGACAGTTTCGAGCCTGTGCTGGTTTATGAGTGCAGGGAAGATGAATTCATTAAAAACAAAGAAAGTTTGAGGACAATGTTCTCTGATACTCCCGCAGCCTTCAGAATGAAGTTGCAGATAAAGATGAGTTTCAGTGATTCGGGCGACAACATTGTTCTTGAAAAGCAAGGTAACATAGATTTGACAAAACTTGCTGAATACAAATCAATATTCGGTTACGACCAGTTCTATCTGAAAGTTAAAGAAAATTAAGCATGAAAGATTTAAAACTTCTTTACTTTGAAATTTCAGAGACTATACTTTTGCGTTTTTTGGTTTTTTATGTCGAAGGGATAAAAAATGCTTCAATTAGATAATGTTTTATCGGTTTTTACCAGTGATATCGCTATAGATTTGGGAACGGCGAACACTTTGATATATGTCAAAGGCGAGGGAATTGTCGGCAACGAGCCGAGCGTGGTAGCTGTTCAGGAAAAGGATTCAAGAGGTGCAAAATCTGTCCGCGCGGTCGGCCGTGAAGCAAAGGAAATGATAGGTAAAGCGCCTGTAAATATCAGTGTAATCAGGCCTTTGAAAGACGGTGTTATCGCCGATTTCGAAGTCGCGAGCCAGATGCTCCGTTACTTCATCAAACACGCATACAAACGCGGAAGTTTCATCAAGCCGAGAATCGCGATAGGTGTTCCTTACGGTATAACGGAAGTCGAAAAGAGGACTGTCCGTGAAGCTGCGCTGGGTGCCGGTGCGAGAGAGGTTTTCCTTGTCGAACAGCCGATGGCTGCTGCGGTCGGCGCAAATATGCCGGTCACTGAACCTACAGGAAATATGATAGTTGATATCGGCGGTGGAACCACAGAAGTTGCTGTTATATCGCTTGCCGGTATCGTTTATTCCAAATCGGTCAAATCGGCCGGTGACAAAATGGATGAGAGCATAATCGACTATATTAAGAAAAAATACAACCTTGCGATAGGCGAGAGGATGGCAGAGCAGATAAAGTGGACTATAGGCAACGCTTATCCTGATGAATCCCGTGAATTTATGGAAGTCAAAGGGCTTGACCTTGTTGCCGGTGTTCCCAAGACGATAGAAATCCACAGTGATGAAATCAGGGAAAGCCTTTCGGAAGTTGTAAAAGCCATAGTTTCTGCAATCAAAGTTGTTCTTGAAAACACTCCGCCTGAACTTGCTGCCGATATTGTTGACAAAGGAATCGTTCTTGCCGGCGGCGGCGCGCTTCTCAAAAATCTCGACATTCTTATCCGTGAAGAGACGAATCTTCCTGTAATAATCGCAGAAGATCCGCTTAAATCCGTTGTCGTAGGAACTGGTAAAATACTTGAAAATATTTCACTTTTGAAAACTGTATCCTTGTACTGATATTGAATAAAAAAAAGGTTGTCCGTTATATTTTTATTACATCTTTTTTTCTCGTTCTGATAGTTCCGCAGTTTTTTTTAGAGTATACTTCACGATTTTATTTTATCGATGACATCCAGATGCTTCTTCATAATCAGGTGGAGAATGCACGCGAAACTTTCCGCATAATAATAGACCTTAAAAATGTAGGGCATCAAAATAAGATTTTGGAGCAGGAAGTATCAGAACTTAAAGTCAGACTGCTTATGAATGATGCTATAAGAAAGGAGAATGAGGAACTTTCAAAACTGCTCAGGCTTAAGGACAGTTATGGAAAATACACGATTATCCCGGCGAAAATATTGAACTATTCTGAACTTAACCCCAACAGGATAACGATAAGTTACGAAGAACAGTATTCAAAACTCATGGCTGAAAAATCGACAGTCGTTTCCAGCATGGGTTTGGTCGGGCTTGTCACGTCGTTTCATGGTGCGAGGGCAGAGGTAGAACTTATAACTTCAAAAGAGTTTACAATTCCGGCAGTTTTGGAAAACCGTGATGAATGTACTGCTATTCTGCGAGGCAACGGACAGTCGCTTTCCGTTCTTTTTCTCGACAAACTCTGCAATTCACCGACAGCGGACGGAAAAAAAATGATGAGCGCAAATCTCAGCGAAAACTATACTATTCCCTATATTCCGATAGCAATCATCGGTAATCTCAAAGAAGACGAGAGCAATATTCTTTTTATGAAAGGCGAGGCAATTCCGCTTTTCAAAAAGGGTAAATTGAATCATATTTTCATTGTTGTCGGCGCAAATACAGGGGATGAAAGGTCGTTGTTTTAATTATGATTCGGTGAATTATGAAGTTGTCTCTGCTTATTCCTGTTTACAACGAAGAAAAAACGCTTGATCTTATTTTTTCAAAAGTTTTCGAGATTGAAAAATCACCTTTGATTGATGAACTTGAAGTTATTGCAGTTGACGATTGCTCGAAAGATAATTCTTTGAATTTATTGAAAAAATATGAAGATGGCGGCAAGATAAAACTGTTCTCTCATGATAAAAATCAGGGCAAAGGGGCGGCTGTGAGAACGGCTATGGCAAATGCGACAGGAGATTATGTGGTTTTTCAGGATGCAGATCTCGAATACGACCCGCATGATCTTCTGAAAATGCTTGATTACGCCGCCAAAAACAATGTCGATGTTCTTTATGGCAGCCGTTTTTTGGGAAAGAAGACGAGCCCGCTCGGAAAATTTCACTATTTCGTTAATGCCGGACTTACGACTTTCTCCAATCTTTTAACAGGCTTGAAACTTACCGACATGGAAACATGCTATAAAATGTTCAAAGGCGAAGTTTTGAAAGAAATAAACATCGAAGAAGACCGTTTCGGTCTTGAACCCGAAATCACGGCGAAAGTTGCTAAAATCTGCGCTCTTAAAAATCTTACAATCAAAGAAATTCCTATAAGCTATAATCCTAGAAAATCTGACGAAGGCAAAAAAATCGGGGCAAAAGACGGCCTGAGAGCTGTTTATATCATCTTAAAATACGGGCTTTTCGAATAAAACGTTACGTCGTGACGTCGTTTCGGCGTGATGGTTTGAGGCTTTCTTGTCGACGCGCCATGTCGTCGTAACGTCGTCACGTTGTTGCGTCGTGACGTGGAAGGCGCGAGACAATTATTCCGAACTCTCTTCGTTAAATGAGTCGAGCATTGCCTTTACGGTTTCAGGCGGAAGTCTGAAATGGAGTCCTTTCGGGATTTCGAGAAGTTCGTGAGGATAGAAAGTCTCTATTCCGATGAAATTCAAGTTTTTGTCGAGTATCGCCGCTTTGCCTTTTCTTCCGGTTGTTCTGAAAACATCAAGAGAGCAGGCAAGCTGTTTTTTGCCGATGACGCGGAGAATTGTTCCTGGCGGGAAAACTCCTAGGGCGCTGAAAAGAGCTTTAACTGTGACTTTGGCGAAGCAGCGCATATCTGCCATTTTGAAAAGCTGTTCTATAGCATCGGGGCGTTTCATAGGCATCGTTTTGCGTGCAGGCCACCAGCGGGTCGCCAAGTCGTAGTAGTCGCACACTTTGATAAGTTCGCCCAGAGGCGTTGACATTATCGGTTTTTCAGGCGGAATCGGTTTGCAGTCGAAAGTGTATGTCGTGTGGTGAAGTCCTGCCGTGATTGCCGCTTCCATCATAGCGAAGTTAAGCGAGTTGAGTCGGCTGAGAACAGCAAAACCGTTCTGGCAGTGTTCGACAACTTCGCCGCGCGAGTTTTCGGGAAGGTCAATGTCATGGAAGTATGCGGCAGTACCGATTCTTGTCAGAAGAGAACGGTCTATTCCGAGCTGAACTCCTGCAGCGATGCTTAAGATTGCCGTGTTGGTGAGGTGAGTTGCTATCATTTTGCCGCGGAGACTGTTGATTGAAGCCAGAACCATGATGTGAGATTCCTGTGAATCCGAAGAACCGTCACAGATCATGTCGATGGTGTTCTGGATGTTTCTCATAGCCTTTTTCAGCGGCATCGGACGGTTTTCGGTAATTTTCGCTTTAAACATGGAGTGGTCAAGTATCATATTGCGGTAGGTAAGACGCGCAAGCTGGCTTTTGTTCAGAATGTTGAAAAGATCGTCTCCGCCGGAACTGTCACGTTGTGTTATCTGAATTTTTATTCCTTTGTTTCTAAGCCTTTGTTCAAACTGCGCGAATCTTGTGTCAAACTTGTTGTTCGATTTTATAATCTCCTGACCGATAAGCATGAATTCGACTATTTCGCTGATTCCGCCTTCTTTATGGAATATTATGGTCGCTATCTGAAGGTTAACGTAGAAATCCTCAAGTTCTTCAAAAGAAATGTTCAGTCCTTTTTTTCGTCGTACTCTCACGTCGTTAAGTGTGAAGTCGTTGCCGTTGAAAGTGTAATCGAAAAAAGTGTCAGTGGCAAAGAAGAATTTTATGGTTTCATTTAATTTCTCTGTGTTTTTCTCAACAGTATCGTTGCCTGGCCCGTAAAGTCTCAGAGCCTTTAGAAGAGCGTTCATGGCGACGGTGAAATCGTACATTCTCTCTCTTTCGATACGGTCTGAATTTTCGAAAAACTCAGAAGATATTACATTGTTGTGAAGTTCTTCGCTCATAAGTATTTATCCTTGATTTTATTAACTATCTTAACTGTTTCTTTGTTTCCTGACGACAAAGACTTCTCTATGAATTTTTTCGCCTGCGGATCGTTGCGGTAGTAAAAAATCGCTTTGTAAAATTCTTCTTTTGCCGTCGGTATAGATTTGTTGAAAAGACTTCCTGAAGCAGAGAGCATATTTGTCATAGCCGGAAAAAGCTCCTCGAAAATTTCGGGTTTAAGAAGTTTGCAGAAAGCCTGAAGTTCATCTGGTTTCATTTTTGCCAGCGAATTTATATCGGCGGCTCTGGTAATAAATTTCGAGAAATGGGTCATTGTAGAGGCTTTGTGTATTGCCTGAATAGCTTTCAGCCTGATATCCGGATCTTCGGTCAGAAGCTGCTGTCCCAGAAGATCGAAAAGATCGTATCTGCGCAGCGAAACTATCATCTGGAAAATTTCGTCTATCTCGTCACTCTCCAGTTTTTTAAGGTTGTGAATTTGAAGCAGACGGTTGATAATCGGCTTGATAGCAGTGTTATCCTTAAGTTCCAGAATTTTTTGGATCGCAGGGCTTCTTACATCTCTGGCAGATGAGAAAACGGCTCTTTCAAGTGATGGAAGAGCTTCCTCAACAGAAAATTCCATGAGAAGTGCAAGAGCTTCAATTCGAGCCTGTTTCTGCGGATGCGAAACTGTCGCTCTTATTGCCGGAAGTATTCTCGGATCTTTTTTATCCTTCATCATTGCGAGGGCGTTACGGACAACTTTCCAGTCGGAATGGCGTGTCAAAGCAAGCAGATCGTCGGTTATCGGAACATATTCGGTACAGCTGTTTATAATGGCGAGTCTAGTCTCTCTGGATTCGATTCCGTTGATTTTGGATAGGAGAAAATCCATTTTTTTTGACGGAACCATCGCGAAAAGTTTGCCGATTACTGCGATTTCCTCTGTCGGAATATCTTCGACTGTAAAGAAAAAGTCGTTTAAAAACTCCTCATTTTCAAGGTCTGAGAAAGTATCCCTGATTTTTTTTGAGTACTCCGGCTGTGTGTTCTGAAGCTGTTCGGCGATGGTTTTCAATGTCTGTATGAAGAGTATTGCGCCGCTTACGGAACCGAAAAGAAGCAGTTTCTCCCAAAGCGATACGGCTGTGTCCAGAAGTTCCTTGCCGGCTTTGGTGCCCTGACTGCTCGTAAGACGCGCCGAAAGCTCCTTGAGGAAACGGCTGACAACAAAAGAGTCACTGTTTCTTTTCAATGCTTCGTCGAATTTGAACATCTCCATTTTTCCGACGATGTAATTCGACAGTCGTTGATTGAGCAGTTCTTTGCGCTCGTTAAAATCTATCTGGCCTTCCTCTTTCAGCATAAGTTCGGAATATTTATCAAATTCGGATGCTATGAATTCAGGCGAGTTTGCCATATCCATAGGGGAGTTTCCGCCTCCTTCCTTGCCTTCCTCTCTGTCTATTTCGCCGATGCCGTCAAGCCCGGGACCGTAAGAGAGTTCCTCAACGAGAAAGGGCGAAAAGTTGTCGGAATCGTTGGAAAGCGAAAGATTCTGTTTGATAAGTTCGTCTTCCGTTATATAGCCGATGTTTGTGAAATTGTGGTCCCAAAGCAGGGTTGAAAGGTCGTAGTCATCATTTGCAAACAGTGTGCACTGCGCCAGAATATCAAAAAGCTGCCAGATTTCGTCTTTCTGGGTTCCTTTCTGAAAATAAATTTCCCTAAGACCGTCGTTGTAAAGGAAGAAAACAACTTCCCTGTCTTTATCGTCAGTTTCAAGAACATGGCTTCCGAACATGAAGCCTTTTGTAGAAATTCTCAGCGAAATCGACGGTATATCCGAAAGAATCTCATCAAGTTTCACTTTGAACTGATCAGCGAATCTTGAAAATGCAGGATTTGTACGCGGATAAAGTCTGTAACCGCGGATGACTTTTCCGAAAAGGGCAACGAGTTCTTTTGTCGATTTGACGAGCTCGTTATCGTTGAACAGCTTGTCGGCGTTATCTTTGAAAAAATCAAATATTTCTCTCTTTTTTTCGCTTGCTTTGACCATTTTTCAAAACCTCAAAAAATTCCGCGTATTTTAGTGATTGAAAGCAAAATCTCAAATTTTTTGCCTTGTTTTGAAGTGCAAAAGATAAAAAATTGTCTTTTTTAAGCAAGTTTTCAATAATAATACGATTTTTATTTTTTGAGGAGACTATGAAACATTTCCTGCTTATTGTGTTTTGCTTGATATCGGTTTTTCAGCTTTCTGCTGTAGAGGACACATCTCTTCTGAAATCGGATGAAACTCAGAAAACATACGAAAGAAAGGCGGTCATGGGATTTGGCGACATCGGCTTCATGCAGGATGCCGTGAAAGTGCCTATGCACTACTGCGAATACAACGAAAAAGGCGAGGGAAGGTGCATTCCGTGGACTTTTTCGGTGAATTATCCGCTTGACACAAGTGAAAAGCTGAAAGCGGCGAAGATTTTTTACCAGTGGACGATAACAAACCGCTTTGACAAGATAATTCTTGGCGACAACGTTGCTTTCATGCAGACAAAAGGCAGCGATGTGAAGATTGATTTAGGTGGAAAAATTCCGACTTTCCGTGCAGGAACGAGCGACCGTGCCACTTTCAGTAGACACTTGGAGCATTATCTCAATTCCGATGTCAGAAAAGTTTTCGGGAAGCTGCTCGACGCAAGTGCTGAGCAGCGTTATTCTGAGCTTTCGGAAAAAGAGCAGGAGACTTTCATGGTGACAAAGGCGAAGGAGCTCGGTCTTTCGGCGGCTTTTGTCAAAAATCTTCTCAATTCATCTTATGTTTTCGCGGCTCATGTTGCTCCTATCGGCAGCGAGGGGCGAGTTGTCCGCACTAAAAGCAAATCGGTTGTAACAGGCTTGTATTTCTACTCTTTCGATATCGAAATCGAGCTTTCTGTCGATGTCGTTTTCATGATCTACCGCTACAACTACGAGACGAAACGTTTCGAGCATTACGGCGATATCGTGGGACATTCGGGCGGGATCTCAGGCTCGACCGACACCGCGCTTCAGATAATCCCGACCCCGAAGCAGGTCATGTCTGTTTTCAACGACACTTTCCGCACCGCGATAAAGGCGGCTTCGCTGAATGCCAACTATCAGCTTAAGCAGGATGACAATTTTGCGATTTTCATGCCGGTAAAAAGCAGCGACGGCAAAAAAATTGAAAGCAGTTTCGGAGTTATGGAGGATATCAGGATCGACCATCCTTTCGAGATCCTTGAAACTGTTGACGGAAAAAAACAGCGCAAAGGTTTTGCAAGGGCTCGTGAAGTTTCCCAAAACTGCAACGACAGTGCCGCTCCGACAATAATCAAAGTTACAAACGGTGACGCCGAAGAAGGCGACCAGCTACGCGAATATCCCTGGACAGGCCTTTATTTCAACCTCGGACTGGAAAATAACGGATTGCATATAAACGGAGTTCAGGGAAGAGATATGGATGTTAAGGAGGGAGATGCAGGGCTATGGTATTTCGGTC